>Ga0187893_10004009_pt1 | contig 28765 bp, 17 predicted proteins | sample MA1701074metaG_FD_139574 | JGI IMG/M metagenome (GOLD analysis project Ga0187893, IMG submission 139574) | White microbial mat communities from a basaltic lava cave in the Kipuka Kanohina Cave System on the Island of Hawaii, USA - MA170107-4 metaG ...
ATCGGGTTGTACCAGTCCGCGATGTAAAGCGCGCCGTCGGGGCCGAACTTCACATCGACGGGGCGGAAGCTGGTGTGCGTGCTGGTGATGAGCGGCGGCAGATCCGTCAGGCGGAAGCCCGCGCCGTCGTCCTCAATCTTGAGCGCCCAGACGGCGTTGTTGATGTAGCCACCGAGAATCAACGCGCCCTGCCATTCGGCGGGCCAGTGCGAGTTGGCGACGATGTCAGGGCCGCTGGTCTTGCGACCGCGCGCGCTGGCCCAGAGGTTGTCGCGCCCGCTGACAGAATGGCCGCGAATCATCTCGGGCACTGGATAGGAAACGCCGCCGTTGTTGCCAGCATTGATGAGCGGCTGGCCCCAGTCGGTGAACGTGACACCCCAAGGGTTCTGCGGCTCGGCGGGTCCGCCATAGAACGAATCGAGGCGGAGCTGTCGCGGGCGCAAGCGCCAGAACCCTGCCTCATCAAGACCGACGATGCCGAAGGGCGTCTCCACGCGGCCATGCGCGTGCAAGCCCTGGCAGAAGTAGAGTTCACCCCCGGGCGACCAGCGGAATGAATTGATGTTTTGATGATTGTCGCCCGTGCCGAAGCCGCGGAGCACGACGGTCTTTTCGTCAGCCACTCCATCGCCATTCGTATCGCGCAGGTGGAGCAGCTGCGTGCCTTCGCCCAGGTAACAGCCGCGCGCGTCGCCATCGAGTTCGATGCCGGTGGGGATCATCAGGCCGCGCGCGAAGACGGTGGTCTTGTCTGCGCGGCCATCGCGGTCGGTGTCTTCCAGAATGAGCACCTTGTCGTCTGGCACCTCGCCGGGCAGGAGCTGCGGATAGACGGTGCTGCCGATGACCCAAAGCCGCCCGCGCGCGTCCCAACGGCACTGGATGGGCTTCACAACGCCATTGGTTTCGGAGGCGAAAAGGTTGACCTCGAAGCCGGGAGCGACGGTAAAGGAAGCGAGTTCAGCGGACGGATTGTCCGAAGCTCCAAGTTCAAAGCTCAAAGTTCCAAAGAAGATCCAAACGACAAGCTCCAAGTTCCAGCGAGGGCGGAAGCATTGGTTGGAGCCTGGAGCTTTATACTTCTTTTGAACTTTGAACTTTGAGCTTTGAGCTTTCATTCGTGCCTCACGGAAGTTTCTCTGCCAGCGCCCTGACTTCGCGTTCCTTCGCTTCGATGAGAGGCAGAAACACTTCCATCTCATTCGGGAACCACCGCACCTTCAGATTGCGATGATCGCGGCTGCTCGGCTGCTCGGTGCGGTCGCCGGCGAGGAAGGCCCAGTTCTGCGGACGCCAGTAGTCGAACCAGAGTTGGTTCTTGGCGATGATGGCCTGACGCAATCGCTCGGTAGCCGGATGGGAAATGACGCCCGTTTTCTTGTCCCGTGGGAACGAGAGCGTTGGCCTCACTTCGCTGAATCGTGCGGCGAAATGCAGCGCGAGGCGCGCATGGCCCTCCGCGTTGAGATGCAGTCCATCGCGCGTAAGCGATTTCGGCGGCAGGAAACCCGACTTCCACGGATCGAGGAATCTCCAGCCGCGCGCGTCGCAAAGCCGTTCCAATTCACTGGCGTAAAGGCCGAGCGTTGGATTGTTGGTCGAGAGATCGGGCAGCGACCCGGGCGGCTTCTCAAAGAGCGTGGGCGTGATGACGATGACCGCGCGGTTGGTTCCCGCCAGACGCAGGAAAAACTTTTCGGCGGATTCACGAAATCGCGGAATCGCCTCGCGCCCACGCAAGGACTCGGTCTGTCCGAACTGCGCCACGACGACCGTCGCGCCGATCTTCGCGAGCGTCTGTTCCCACGACGGAAAATTGAGTTCGCGCCGCTGCTCGAAAACGGTGTCGCCCTCCCAGCCGAGGTTGCGGAAGCGAAGGCTCTTCGCCGCTGTTTCGCGCGCGAGCGACAGTTCGATATAACCGAACTGCTGCATGGCCACCACGTCTTCACCACCAACAAACGCGACGACATCATTGGTTTTGAGCAGCGGCCCGGAGAGGCCCGCAGTGACGGCAATCCAGAGGAAAAAGGCCAACACGGCTGCCCGGTTCGGCGCAGTTGTATTCCGGCGGGGCATGGAGTTGATCTAGCGGTTTCAAGGAGTGGCGGGAAAGCACAATATTCTCATCGCGCGCACCTGATCGACGGAACTCCGCGCTTGCCAAGGCGGGTGGATTTGCCACTGTATGCCGCCCGTCCGCCGGGGTGCGCGGTTAGCTCAGTGGTAGAGCATTACCTTGACACGGTAGGGGTCACAGGTTCGAACCCTGTACCGCGCACCATTTAATTTCTCCTTCACCGTTGACCGACCTGTGCGCAAACTGGCCCTGACATTCTATGAGCTTGTTCGATTTGAAGAGCGAAGTCGCCGTCGTCATCGGCGCGACGGGCGTGCTGGGTGGCGCGCTGGCGGAAGGTCTGGCGGAAGCTGGCGCGAAGGTGGCCGTGCTGGGACGCAACGAAGAGCGCGGTCAGGCGCGCGCGAAAGCCATCAAAGGCAAGGGCGGACAGGCGGCGTTCTTTTCAGCGGACGCCATTTCCCGGTGCAGTCTTGGCGAGGCGCATCAGAAACTGGAAGCCGCACTGGGTGCGCCGACCATTCTTGTCAACGCCGCCGGAGGCAATGACCCGAAGGTGACCGTGACGGCCGAGCATTCCTTCGAGCAGATCAAGCTGGAAGATTGGCGGGCAAACTTTGATCTGAACCTGGTCGGAGGGGTGTTGTTGCCATGCCAGGAGTTTGGACCGGCGATGGCGAAGCGCGGGCGCGGCAGCATCATCAACATCGCCAGCGTCTCGGCGCATCTGCCGTTGTCGCGCGTCGTCACCTACTCCGCCGCCAAGGCCGCCGTGCTAAACCTTTCGGTGTTCCTCGCTCGCGAATGGGCGTCGAAGGGCGTGCGGGTGAATACCATTACGCCCGGCTTCTTCCCGGCGGAGCAAAATCGCAAGCTGCTCTTCAACGAGGACGGATCACCGACGCCACGCACGAAATCCATCTGGGGCCACACGCCGATGGGCCGCTTCGGCGAGGCGAATGAGTTGGTTGGCGCCTGCGTCTTTCTCGCCAGCCACCAGGCCAGCAGCTTCATTACCGGCACGGATATTCGTGTGGACGGTGGTTTCTTGAGCCAGACGATTTGAATCACGGGCGATTTGCGATGAGCACCCCAACGAATGCCTTGATTGCCTCTGCTGCCCCGGTCAATCAGCTCGTCACGCCGCAGCAGGTTGCCGAAGTCGTCGCCAAGGCGTGTCCGGCGGATGCCTATCGCGGGAAACGCGTCCTCTTAATTGTGCCTGATGGCACCCGCACCGCGCCGGTGGGACTGCTCTTCAAGGCGATTCATGCGGCCATTGGTCCGGCAACGCGCAACCTGGACGTGTTGATCGCGCTCGGCACCCACCAGCCAATGAGTGAGCCGGAGATTTGCGGACGGATGGAGATCTCTCTCGACGAACGCAAGTCCGTATATCGAGGCGTCGAGTTCTTCAATCACGAGTGGGACAATCCTGCCGCGCTCAAGGAAATCGGGGCCATCTCCGCGGGAGAGATCGGCAAGCTGACGGACGGGCTGTTCGCAATGGATGTGCCGGTGGAGATTAACAAGCGCGTCTTCGACTACGACCAGATCATCATTGTTGGTCCAGTATTCCCTCACGAAGTTGTCGGGTTTTCCGGCGGGAACAAATATCTGTTCCCCGGCGTAGCCGGGCCGCGGATCCTGAATTTCTTCCACTGGCTTGGCGCGATGGTTACCAACCCGATGATCATCGGGAACAAATGGACGCCGGTGCGCCGCGTGGTGGATCGCGCTGGAGCAATGGTCAACGTGCCGAAGTTGTGCTTCTGCCTGGCGGTCGCGCCCGACAAATCATTGGCCGGCCTGTTCGCCGGAACGCCCGAAGGCGCCTGGGACGCGGCCAGCGAACTGTCGAAACAGATTCATATCACCTACAGGGAACGCCCGTTCCGCAGCGTGCTATCCTGCTGTCCGCCGATGTATGCGGACGTGTGGACGGGCGGCAAGGCGATGTACAAGCTCGAACCGGTGCTGGCTGATGGGGCAGAGTTGATCATTTACGCGCCGCATATCACTGAGGTGAGCGTCACGCACGGCAAGACGCTGCTCGAAATCGGCTACCACTGCCGCGACTACTTCCACAAACAGTGGGATCAGTTCAAACATCATCCTTGGGGCGTGATTGCACACTCCACGCACGTCCGCGGCCTCGGCACGTTTGAAAACGGCGCCGAGCGCTTCCGGGTCCAGGTGACCCTCGCCACGCAAATCCCGGAAAGTATCTGCAAGAAGATCAACCTTGGCTACCGCGACCCGAAGAGCATTTGCAAGGAGGACTTCGAGAACCGCGAGGACGAAGGCGTGTTACTCGTGTCGAAAGCGGGTGAGATGCTGTTTCAGCTCAAGAACCCGCCGAAGTGGGCGGGAGGAAAGTAACCCGGGGTCGGGGCAGCATTACCTGGAGGTCCAGAGCGAGTATGGCGAAGGCATCACGCTTTTCAGACGGCGATCGATTTCGCGCTCGATGTCCTCTTCGATTACAACTCGCTGCCAATAATCGGACGCTGCGGCGAGCGCATCCGAATAGTGGGCCCTGACGTGTGCTTCGATCGCTGCCTGTTTCGCACGAAACTCAGGGCTTTGCAGCAACCGACGGAGGCCATCCGCCACAAATGCTGAAGAGCGATTGTTCATCACAGACCATCTAACGGCCTTTGACTGACCGCAGCGTTTAATGAGCGCAGCCGCAGCTTGGCCCACAGCCTTCCGATGGGAAATCCTCCGGCTCCGGCACACGGCCCAGTTCAAACGTCTTACTGACGTATTGCATCACGGATTCCTGAATCTTGTGCATTTGCTGCTGGGCAGTGAGAAAATTGGCGGCCACGGGATTGTTCAGTAGAAGCTCGCGGTCCTTCTCGAACCCTGCGATCTCAGCGCCGTCCAGCGGCAGGCCCATTTGCTGTTTGTGCTGGAGCGCGTCTCCCTTTTCCATCAGCGACTGGTACTGGTTCTTCGCGACTTCATCTCCCATGAAGGCATCAACTCGCTCACGAATCTGGCGGTACTCCGGCTCATCTACGATGGCCTGGCACAAATCCCTGGTCTTCCGGGCCACAAGGGTCTCTTCAATGGTCGCTTGCATAGTTTGTCTTTCTTGCGTTCGCGCTGGTCGGCCAGTGTGGCTCGGGTCAAAGGACAGCGCACCAGACTACAGCATGGAAAGCCGGTTCTGGCAAATGATTGATTGGCATGGGCGGGGGGTTGTGGGTTCGGCGGGGGCCTTACCCTCCCACGAAGGGCTGGAGGACGGTGCTCAGTTCGTCCGGCAGCCGCTTCGGCTTGTCCTCAAGCGACGTGCAGACGTGCAGCGTCTCGGCCTCGACCAATACCCGCCCAGCGGTATCCAGGATGCGATAAGCGAAATTAAGCCGGACCTTCTCGGCAGCCGTAAGCCAAAGTTCGACAGTTAACACGTCGTCATACCGCGCCGCGTCTTTGTAGCGCAGACGACATTCGACTACCGGAAAGATTGTGCCGCGCTCCTGCCAATAAAGGAATGTCTGGCCAAGCGACCGAAAAAACTCGCCACGCGCCGCTTCCAGGATGTCGAGGTAACGCGAGTAATAGACATGATTGCCCAAGGTGCATAGTGCGTAGGGCACACGGTACTCGTAGCGGAAAACCCGGCCGGACATGATCGGGAACGTAGGACGCCAAGCCGCAAATGCCAATAACGAACAGGCTCACTGTAACGGTCGCCCTTGCCCCAGCGCGTTGCCAGCCATAAAGGTTGTCGGAACTTGCCAATGGCGATTGAACGTGCTTCTTTAGCGGCGGATTCCCGAATGACCAATCAGCGACTACCTCTGGAATTCGATCAGGCGGGCGGAGAGGTAAACCTCCACTCTCCACGGAACACCGAGCTACATGGACGCCTGGCGATTGCGGCGCTCCTCGTCTTGACGATGCTCCTGACGGGCTGGCGAGCTTCCGCATCACAGACCAACATTATTTTTCGCGAAGACTTCGAAGGCAACTTCCCGCAAGACGGCGGATGGATCGTGGGGGATTTGAACGATGAGGGCGACCCGGCGTTCTGGGACGATGTGAACCTGCTTTCGTTTGGCAGCCCACCGCTCCGTGGCAGCGTGTGGGCCGGGTATTGCGCCGGATTTGGGTTTGGTGGCGGTGGTTTTCAACCTGTTTACCAACCGGACATGACCGCGTTCATGAGCAGGATGCTCGATCTTCGGAACTACAGCAGCGCGACGTTGACGTTCTGGCATACGGTGCCGTCCATCGAAGCAGGCATTGACCAGTGCGTCGTGTTCATCAACGGCCAGGATGTTTACTCCATCAGCGACGCCTTTGCCTGGACGCAAACCACGATCGATCTCACTCCTTACGCCGGGACTGAAGTCGATCTGGCCTTCGTTTTCTTCAGCGATTTCTCGGTCGAGGGCGAGGGATGGTATCTGGATGACATCACCGTCACAGGCCCGCCACCTCGCATCAGTCGCGGCCCATACCTGCAAACCGGCACCGTCAGCAGCGTCATCGTTCGCTGGCGGACGGACAGGCCGGCCGAATCAAAAGTTCTGTATGGCACCGACCCGCAACAGTTGTCGTCACAAGTAATCGATTCGGCGCCCAAGACGGAGCACGCTCTCACACTTGAGGGTCTGCAGGCTGATACGCGCTATCACTATGCCATTGCCAACGGACCCGATGTCCTGGCGTCCGGTACAGATTATTTCTTCGTCACTTCGCCCGCCGTGCCGAAGCCGACGCGCATCTGGGTGATCGGTGACAGCGGTTCGGCCAGCGCGGGAGTCCCTGCGGGGCCGACCGCGGTCTATAACCGCTACCGCGAATTCACCGGCAGTCGTTACACCGATCTTTGGCTGATGCTGGGCGACAACGCCTACTACAGCGGAACGGATGCTGAGTACCAGAAGGCCGTATTTCAGCTTTATCCTGAACTGCTGCGACAAACGATCTTGTGGAGCACGCTCGGCAATCACGAGACTTACTCACAAGAAACGGACGGTCAGCATGCCTATTTCAAGATCTTCAACTTTCCCACCGCTGCCGAGGCGGGCGGCGAACCTTCGGGCACTGAAAACTATTATTCCTTCGACTACGGCAACCTCCATGTGATCAGCCTCGATTCCGAGTTATCGCTGCGCGTCCCGGGCAGCCCGATGCTCGCCTGGCTGGAGGCGGACCTCGCTGCGAACACGAAGGACTGGATCATCGCCATGTGGCACAGCCCGCCCTACAGCAAGGGCTCCCATGATTCGGACAATCTCTTCGACAACTTCGGCAACATGACCGACATGCGCGCGAACATTGTGCCCATCCTGGAGAACTACGGTGTTGATCTCGTCTTGTGCGGACACAGCCACAACTACGAGCGTTCTTTCCTGATGAATGGCCACTATGGCTTCTCTGACAGCCTGACACCCTCCATGATCAAGGATGCTGGAAGCGGCCAACCCGGCGACACCGGCGCTTATCTCAAACCAGACACCGGCCCTGCGGCGAACCAAGGCACGGTTTACGTCGTTGCCGGCAGCTCTGGCTGGGCCACATTCGTGACCGGGCGCCACCCGATCATGCACGCGGCCTTGTTGGAGATGGGATCGCTCGTGCTCGACATCGAAGGCCAGCAGCTCGACGCGAAGTTCCTCCGCGAGACGGGTGCCATCGACGACCATTTCACGATCATCAAAGGGGTGGCTCCCGAACCGTTGCGCATCGTCACCGTTCGCTACGACGAAGGAATCGTCACCCTCCGCTGGAAATCGCGGGCGGGGAATACGTATCGACTGGAGAAGACCGAAAGCCTCGAAACGCCCGATTGGCAGCCAGTCACCGAGGACATGGTAGCGACCGGGGCCACCACTGCGTGGACCGGCAGCGTGATTTCGCTTACAGGACAGTGCTACTTCCGAGTGACTGAAGTGAATTGAGTGCGGGCCGATGAGCAGAGTGGCGTTTGCAAGCGTACTCGATCGACGATCTGAGAATCATCAACAACCTGGCGTAAGTGCAAAAGGATGGGATCAACTCGGGGAAAATTCCCCGCGGCTTTTTCAAAACGATGGCGCTCGTTGTCTGCCTCACAACCTCCGCCGCTTCCTCAGCCACCGTCTCGCTGACCCGCGGGCCTTACCTGCAACTCGGCACTACCACCAACCTCATCGTCCGCTGGCGGACCGACCAGCCCGCGACCAGCCGCGTTCGCTTTGGCCTGACACCGCAGGCGCTCACCTGGCAGGTGTCGGACGCGGATGAAGTTACCGACCACGTGCTGATGCTCACCAACCTTGCGTCGGACACGCGCTATTTCTACAGCGTCGGCACGGAAACGTCCGAACTGGCCGGTGGCGCTGACCACTACTTTTATTCCGCCCCCGCGCAGGCCAGGCGCACCCGCATCTGGGTCCTGGGCGATGCGGGTACCTCCTTCAATCAGCCAGACTATTCAGGGTTCGGACTGATCAAGGAAGGCCAGCGCGATGTGCGCGATGCCTATTACGCCCACGCTGGATCGCGCTATGCCGATGTCTGGCTCCTGCTGGGGGACAATGCCTACAACGACGGCCGGGATGGGGATTACCAGACGAACTTTTTCGAGATTTATCCCGAAGTCACACGCCAGTCCGTCATCTGGCCGGCGATTGGCAACCATGAAATAGATGTGTTCGGCACCGGTGACGACCGTGCTTACCTCGACATCTTCTCCCTGCCAACTCGTGGCGAGGCTGGAGGGGTGCCTTCGGGCAGCGAGCGCTATTACTCGTTCGACTACGGCAACATTCACTTCATCTGCCTCGATTCCGAAGTCTCCAGCCGCGAGCCAGGCAGCCCGCAACTTATCTGGCTCGCAGCCGATCTTGCCGCGAACACCAAGGACTGGCTCATCGTCTTCTGGCATTCGCCGCCGTATTCCAAAGGCTCGCACGATTCGGATGTGCGCTCGAACCTCATCAGGATGCGCCAGAATGTGGTGCCCATCGTCGAAGCCTATGGCGCCGATCTCGTGCTCTGCGGCCACAGCCATGTCTATGAACGCTCCTACCTCATCGACGGCCACTATGGAGCTTCCTTCAGTTGGCAGCCAACGATGGCCAGGGACTCGGGCAGCGGACGCACCAACGAAACCGGCGCGTATCTGAAAGCCGGCACCGGTCCCAACGCGCGCCAGGGAGCGGTGTATGTGGTCGCGGGCAGCTCCGGTTGGACCTGGGATCATTATGGCTTGAACCATCCCGTGATGTTCACCGGCCTGACCAGACTCGGATCGCTGATCATCGATGTGGACGGCCAACGGCTCGACGCAAAGTTCCTTCGCGAAACCGGCGCCATTGACGACTACTTCACCATCATCAAAGGCCGGCCCGCCGAACCGATTCGCTTCGCCACTTTCAGCATCAGGGGCGACACGGTTCACGCCCGATGGAAATCAACGGCAGGACGTTCCTATCGCATTGAGAGGACACTCGACCTCAAGAACCCCGAATGGCTTCCGGGCAGCGCTGCAATCACGGCTACGGGAGCGACCACCAGTTGGAGCGGCCCCGCCGCATCCGGAGCCAATGAATCCTACTACCGCGCCGTGCAGTTGGATTAGTTGAGCCGCGGCGTGACCAATCGATAAACCCGCTGTGTTGCGCGTGGCAAAGGATCGGGAACTGTGACCACGCGATTGGTGGGCACGGACACAACTTCCGCGATGCGACTCCACGAACTGCCCAAGGCATCCGCCGCTTCAACCGCGTAAGTTTGATCCGCGACAGCAAAGAACTGAAGGAGCACGGTCTCTCCGTCGAGCGCCGGTCCTTCGATCCGCAAGTAGCTCAAGGCGTCTGTTGGGTTCGTGCCTGCGATGTATTCGGCCCAATTGCTCAGGCCGTCGCCGTCAGCGTCCAAGGCTCGGTCCGTGCTGTTCGTCGGGTTGAAGCCGAAGGAGTCTTCCCACCAGTCCGGGATGCCGTCGTCATCCGAGTCCGCGCGCGTGGTAACGAAGAACTGGTAATTGGCCACAGCGCCCGAATGCGTCGCTTCGTTGCGCACCACCAGACGCCAGGCCTGACTGGTGACGAGTGACACTGGTGCCGTCAACGTGGCGAAGTCCGATGTCGAGAAAACAACATTGGATTGCCGCGTGATGGAACCTTGCCTCCAGTCGAACCCGAACGGCAGCGGGTTGCCGCTCACAGTCGCGCTAACGGTGAAGGTGGCGCCAGCGACGACTTCAATGTGCGCCGGAGGTGGTATGCGAATGGCCGGGTTGACCAGCACCTTCAGGCGGGCCGTCCGGCTGAACGCGACGCTGACATCGTTGCTGATAGCCACATCGTAAAGACCGTCGTTGGCGAGACCGACGTTGCTGACGACCAATGTAGCGATGTTGGCGGCGGGAATGGGGACGCCGTTGAAGCGCCATTGGTAACGAAGCGGACTGGTGCTGGAGGCGTTGACGCGGAAGGTCGCGTTGTTGGTCGTGAAGCCGTAGTTAACGTCTGCCGCCGAACCGCGCAGCGTTACTGGCAGAGGGTGGTCGTGGATGCGCGCCAGTTCATGGACGATCAGATTGGCTCCGCGACTCTGGATCACACCGCCCGGGCCAAACACCACCACCGAGTAAGTGCCCGCCTGGTCCAAACGCAGATCGGTCAAGGTCAGCACCGGCTGAACGGCGCCGTAAATCGATGCGCCGTTGAAGAGCCATTGATAGAGTAGCGGGGCTGTGCCCGTGGCCTCCGCCATGAAGCTGGCAGAGGAGCCTTCGGGGGCGGCAGTGTCCGCGGGCTGCGTCACGATGATGGGCGTCGATCCCCCGGGATTCGCCGCGCCGGGGGTGCGGAGGCCGGCACGCCAGTTGGCCGGGTCGTCGCCGTACGCTTCGGGCACGATTCGCGTGATTGAGGCGCCCGTTCCATCCACTCCAACGGGCCAGGGCGATGTGCTTTCGTAAGCCACCTGATCGGCTACGACCTGGAGCGGCTCATCGGCGCCCCGCAGCTCTGGGCGCACGAGTTCAATGCTGCCGCGCACGTTGTCAAGCCGGCCAGTCCAGGGACCGAAAACCGGCGTACTGGGAGGGACGTTGTTGAGGGCACGGAAGCCCTCAAGTGTGACTGAGTCCGCCGGATTGAACCCAACGGCGAGCACGAATCCGCCCGGCGGAATGACCGCGCCGGCCGGGAACGAGAGGCTCACTGCGCCGCGCAGTTGCCAGGCAATCGCGGGATTCAACGGATCATTGAGCCGGACCGGAGAAGTGCTGATGTTTTGCAACTCGATGAACTCATCCACGTCATTGTCCACTCGTTGCCGGCGGACTTGCCGGTCGGGCGGATGGTAATTGATTTCGCTGATGACGACCGGGCCGACAAGCGGACCGGCGTTGGCCGCGCCGAGTGTGGGGGCACGCTGGGTCACGAAGCGATCTTCGCCCGTGCTGAGGACGTGCCGGCCGAAGGTGGCGTCGGAGGCTTGTGCGTCAAAAGCAAACCCGTGCGCCCAGCCGCTTAGGTCACCGGACGCGTTGGCGGAAAAGACATACGCGGCGTCGCCATCTGGATGGAAATCGAATCCTTCAGGGCCGAGGCCAAACGAATCCGATTGGCGAAAGACGAAATAACCGTTCGCCGGAATCATCGTGCCGTCGGGAATGCGATATTTCTTGGGCGTGCCTGGATTGTCCGTGAGGAACCATCCGCCAATGTTCACCGCGTTGGCGGACGGATTGTAAAGTTCGATGGCGTCGCCCAGCGGGGCCTCGGTGTCAGTGAGGGCTTCGTTCATGTAAATCGTCGGAGCCGCTGGCGCGCCGGAATCGGTCGTCCCTGGCGTGCCGTGGAGGACGCTGCTGGGGCGCCACTGCGCGGCCTGACTCCAACTGTTCACGGGGGCATTTTCATTCACGATCACCAGCGAGAAACCGAACCCGTCGGTGATGGGCCGCCATTCGTCGCGATAGGTGAAGTCGAGAATCGGCTCGCCAACCGGGCCTAGCAGAATGATGCGGCCTTCATCATCCGGGAGATTTCCAGCGTAGGGACCCCAATAAAAGATGCCGCTTCCGTAGCGGACCAGAAAGTCGGTCACGCTCGCGACGATCACGAAATGCTGGCCGGGGTTCAACGTGAGGTCCGGAAAATCAAACTGCACATCGCCGCGCAGCCGGAACCGCGCAAGATTCAGTGGCGCGCCACTCGTGTTCTCAACCTCAATGAAATCATACGCACCGCCCCCATCGCCGTGATACATCACCTCGGTGATCCGCAGCGGCGGCACCGCCGTGTAGTAAGTGGCGGCGGCCGGTCCGGACCAGAAGCTGTTCAGGTGCGGCTTGCCAACCTCAAACATCGTCGGCGAGGTGATGATATTGGTCAAATTCGCGTGGTTGGGATTGTACGAGCGGGCGAACAACCCAACATTGTTCGAGATGGTGAGGGTTAAGTTGCTGCCGACGTTCGTCCACGCTGCGGACGAGACCGCGCCGCCGGGCAGGCGAGGGTCCGTGCCGTCCAGCGTGTAGAGAATAAGCGTGCCGGGCTTCGTGGCACCGGAGATACCAACGACTGTCCCATTCGACACCATGCCGGAACGGTGGCTTAGCACCGGCCTGGCGAGGAAGTTGGTGTCCATGAAGTCCAGCCGGTCCATCAGCCACTTTTTCTGGAAGTTGACTTCATTGGTGAAGTAGCCCCCACGGGTGAAGCTGGGGTTGGGCGGGCCGAAGTTGAAGCTGTAGCCGTTCTGGTTGTGGTTGCCGCTGCGCGGATAGGTGAACGTGGCGGACCAGCGCGCCTGCTCGCGCGATTGGGCTTCTCTGATTTCTTCGTAAAAGCCGTCCACCGTCCCCAGCACCGCGTCATTCGCGATTTGGCTTGCGCGGAGCGACTGGTAGCGATCAATCCAGCGCTGCCAGAAATCCGGGTCGCGGAACAGGCGGTCCCACCAGTCCACGCCGACATTGGAGAGACCGAAGAAGTCCGTGCCGTTGTCCGGATCACTCCCCGGAAAGCCGCTGACCGGGATGCGCCATTGTCGCGGATTGAAGCAGCGTCCGTCGCTTTGCGGGGTGGCGCCGCCCGCGCCGCCCGTGCCCATGCAGCGGTCGCAATCCCACGGTGGGCCAAGTTCGATCTTATTTTCGCGATCCTTGTAGAGATAGGCGTGGAGTCGGAACGCGTCCACGTTGTAACAGATGGTGTTGACTAGGTGGTGATCGATCCACGAGTCCACGTCGATGTAAGCGGCGTAGCCCGCAACGGGGTCCGTGAAGTTCGGCGCGGTTAGGGCGAACAGGAAATTGGAGAAGTAATTGGCGATGTAAAACCGTTGCGGCGCCCGGCGCGGGTCTGTGCCCCATTCGAGGCTATTCGGATCTTCTACGATCACTGACTGGCCGCCGATGGTGTTCCGGATGGACAAGCCGTTGAAGAACGCGTTGGTCACGGATCGCGTCGGCACGGTGAAGGTTCTTTCGTTGCCCGCGATGCGGTCAATCCGCATCAAGTAACCTCCCGAAACTGCAGGCGCGTTGGTGTCTTCCGGCCCCAGCGCAGCGATGTTCACGCGGTGCAAGCTGCGCTTGGGGATTTCTTCGACCAGGTAAACACCGCGATAATCGTTGCTCGTGATCGGCCCCCCGGCCGTCTTGAAAAAGACCTCGACATAGCGGGTGCGAGAGGAATAGCGACCCATCTGGCGGCCAAACCAGTGGAAGAGGGCGTTGTGCATCATGCCAGGATCGAAACCGTTGATACTCCAGATCAACCAGTCCGAGTCTGCGGGCAGACCCAGAAGCGAGTGAGACGTCTTCTGGTTAAAGTCATCCCAGAAGGACGCTTGTATGTTGGGTTTGATTTGGGCGGCCTCCTCATCGGAATCGCCATCCACGATGCCCGCGCGGGTGACCAGGCTGGCTTCCTCCGTTAGGAAACTGCCGCCGAAATTCGCATCAAATGTCGCGATCACCGCTGATTGCCGGGTCGATTCGAAGGGCAATGCTCCCTGCCCGAAGTTATGCACCACGACCAGTGGGAGGTCCGAACCGAATGCAGTCAGCTCCGGACTGATTTGAATGAACGCCTCGCGCACTGGCGGGCCCGATGGCCGGCCCGGCTCGAAGGCGCGGGCATGCACCAACGTGGTAACGCTGACTTGGATCGGCCCCGTGTAAACCGGCGACGCCTCCGTGGGCACATTAGTCTGCGTGGCCGACGCCTGCGCCGCATTCGTCACCAGAATGTAGTGAATCACCGCATTCGACGAAGAGGCCGAGAGCGAGAGGGCGAATGGGTCAATGAACGTGCCGCCCAGTCGCGAAAAATGGACCTCCTGAGCAAGCGCCGCTGCGTGCAGGCCGCAGAGCCAGACCACCATGACCGTCCGGGAAAGCATATTCATTCGCTGGGCGCCACGCCCGCTGACGCCATCTCCCTAGCCATTCCTTAGAATGGAGAACTTGCCTGGAACAATGCTGGACTGACTAGCAGGTTGGCGCCGGGAAGGAAAGCCGGAAAAAAGCGACCTTTCAAGGTTCGATGACTCGGAATCCGCGCTTGACCGGGACCGGCGGTCTGGCTTATTGTCCGGCCTGTGATTCGCACCTTTGTTCAAGTCAATCTGCTGGTTGTCGTAGTTACCGACGCCGTCGGGGCTTGTCGAAGGTAAGGAACAATTTCGACAAAAACCCACGGCTGGAAACGGTCGTGGGTTTTTTGTCACCTGCGACCGGCCGGCTGGCAAAACAACAGACCGTATGAGCAAAGCAAACACAATCGCGACCGCGAAAACCAAAAAGAGCGCCGAACCCGCCCCGGTCGCCAGGCCCGAAGTTGGCCAATTGATGTTCGGGCGCGATATCTTCGTGCAAGCTCTCGAGCGGGAAGGAGTGGAAGTCATCTTCGCCTACCCTGGCGGCGCCAGCATGGAAATCCACCAGTCCCTCACCAAATCGAAGATTCGTACCATCCTGCCCCGCCACGAGCAAGGTGGCAGTTTCGCGGCGGAAGGTTACGCTCGTGCCACCGGCAGGCCAGGTGTCTGCATGGGCACCAGCGGACCGGGCGCCACCAACCTTGTTACCGCTATCGCCGACGCCTATCTCGATTCCTGCCCGCTCGTCGCGATCACCGGCCAGGTCAGCCAGGCGATGATTGGGCGCGGCGCGTTCCAGGAGACGGACATCATCGGCGTCACCCTGCCGGTCGTGAAACACAGCTATCTCATTACCGACATCAACGACATCCCGCGCATCGTCAAAGAGGCGTTCTACATCGCGGAAACCGGCCGGCCCGGTCCGGTCGTGATCGACCTGCCCAAGAACATTCAGCAGGCCAAGGCCCAGCCCCGCTGGATTGCCCATGAGGAAATGAAAGCCGGTTTGCCTGGCTACAATCCGAACAAGTTTGCCGACGAAGTCGCCTTGAACGAAATCATGGGCCTCATCGAGAAGTCCGATCGGCCCGTGCTCTACTGCGGCGGTGGCATCATCACCAGCGGCGCGGCGGAGGAATTAAAGAAGTTCGCCGAGGCCACCCAGATTCCCGTGACCACCACCATCATGGGCCTGGGTGGTTTTCCGGAAACGCATCCGCTCTCGCTCCGCTGGTTGGGCATGCACGGCGCGGCTTACGCGAACTGGGCCGTCAACGGCGAATACAAGCAGCGCAAAGATTCCACTGAGCCGTTGGTGAAGCTCATTGACGGCGCGGATCTGCTCCTCGCCTTCGGTGTGCGTTTCGACGACCGCGTGACCGGCAAGTTCGAGGAATTCTGCAAATACGGCACCATCGTCCACATTGACATTGACGCCTCCGAGTTGAACAAGAATCGCCGCGCGCACCTCCCGGTGGTGGGCGACATCAAGGACGCGCTCACTCGCCTGAACCAGATGGTCGCCAAGCGCTCCAGCACGAAGAAATACACCGCCTGGCACGAGCAAATTGCGGAGTGGAAGAAGAAGGCACCGTTCCAATACGGTCTCACGCAGGAGATCGTGCAGAGCGACCACATGAAAGATCACATGAAAGGCCAGGAAGACCAGGTCATCCTGCCGCAGATGGTGATCGAGATGCTCTATGAACTGACCGGAGGCGACGCCATCATCACCACGGGCGTTGGCCAACACCAGATGTGGAGCGGCCAATGGTACAAATACAAGTTCCCGCGCCAGTTCATCACCAGCGCCGGACTTGGCTCGATGGGCTACGGCTTCCCCGCCGCGCTGGGTGCCAAGGTCGCGCGTCCGGACAAGCAGGTCATCGACATCGACGGCGACGGCTCATTCCTCATGAACATCCAGGAGATGGCCACCGCGCACGTCGAGAAGATCGCCGCCAAGGCGATCATCCTCAACAACCAGCACCTCGGCATGGTCGTGCAATGGGAGGACAACTTCTACGCAGGCAACCGCGGACACACCTACCTCGGCAATCCCGACGACCGCGCGCAGATTTATCCGGACTACGTCCGCGTCTGCAATTCCTTCAATGTGCCGTGCGAGCGGGTGATGTTCCGGCGCGACCTGAGAGCCGCGCTGCAACGGATGCTCGACTCAAAGACCGCCTATGTGCTCGACGTGGTCACACCTTACTCCGAGCACGTGCTGCCATTCATCCCGGCCGGCCGCACGGTAGCCGACATGATCTGGAAGCAGGAGAAGTAACGATCGGACGGCGTTCGTACCGCGTATGAAAGGCGACCGCCAGAAACCGGAACCAAAGCCGAACCAGCCGCCGCCGCGCCCGCCACGAGGACCCGGCGCAATCGCCGGTTACGGAGATGAGTCTGACTCCGAGAGGCCGAAGAAGGTAGTGCGGATTTCGTTGCCACCCAAACCGATCCGCACCACTTTAGCAACCACCCACACCAAGAGTTAGCATTGTGCAGACCTCTATTCACGCGGATGTAGTCTCTGTGTTAGCCGTGGTTGGCCTTCTGGTTTTGTCGCCCCGCCGTGGATAGTCTTGCCTTTGAAGACCAAGTTTGCCGGCCGAGTCTCGGCGATTCTTCTCGGAATATCGGCTTTCCTTCTCATCTTCGTCGCGTTCTTATTTGATATGTTCCTTGGCGTTTCTGCGTCGTGGTTCTTCAGCCTTGGCCTGTGGGTTCTCGGTCTTGTCATTTGCCTGCCCGTTCACATCCGTCATCAGTCCCGCTTTGCTTTGGTCGTCTTCGGTGTTCTTACAGCGTTCGTTCTCGTCCAGCACTTTCTGGATTTGAGCCCGGTCAAGCCTTACAAGAGGTTTTTTCGCGCGCTTCAGTCTGGCATGACTGAGAAGGAGGTCACACTGATTCTGCAGCGGGAATTCCCAACGGACGGCCCATTTCCGGTTCCAGCCAGAACGAACGAGATCAGTTTTGCCTTAAACCCGAAAGAGAGCCTTTGGAACGCCGAAGCCATTGTCATCCATCTGAGTGAAGGCCGCGTTGCGAGTAAGGAATATTTGCGTGATTGATGGCCCCAATACGGTCGCAGCGCAAATTCTGGCTCAGCGAATCAAACCACGATGCCCTTCACCAACTCACCTGACACATTGGTCAACCGCGCATCCAGGCCCTGATATTTAACGGTGAGCCGTTTGTGATCGATCCCCAGCAGGTAAAGCATCGTGGCATGCAGGTCGTGGACGTTCACGACGTTTTCCACTGAGCGATAGCCGAGTTCGTCCGTATTGCCGTACGCGATGCCGGGCTTTACGCCGCCGCCGGCCATGAAGATGGAGAACGCGAGGATGTGATGATCGCGTCCGCTGCCCTGGCCCATCGGCGTGCGCCCGAACTCGCCGCCCCAAAGAATAAGCGTGTCGTCGAGCAGGCCACGCTGTTTGAGATCTTTGATGAGCGCCGACGACGCCTGGTCCACGTCTTTGGCCGACTCCGGCATGTCCTTCTCAATGCTGCCGTGATGGTCCCACGCGCGATGGTAAAGTTGAATCATCCGCACACCGCGCTCGGCGAGGCGCCGGGCCATCAGACAGTTCACCGCGAATCCGCCGGCGCCAGGTGCCTTGATGCCATACATGTTCAGAACGTGCTTTGGCTCGTTGCGGAAGTCGGTCAACTCCGGCACGGACGTCTGCATCCGGAACGCCATCTCGTACTGCGCGATGCGCGTGGCAATTTCTGGGTCGTTGCGTTCCGCAGCCAGCATGCCGTTCAACCGGTTGATCTCCTCGACCACCTGCCGCTGCGTGCTCTGGCAGACCCCTTCGGGATTGCCGACGTAATGCACCGCGTCTCCCTTAGATTGAAATTGGATGCCCTGAAACTTGCTTGGCAGAAAACCACTCGACCATTGCCGCGCCGAAACGGGTTGCACCCCGGACTTGCCTTGTGACGTGAAGACGATGAAGCCCGGCAGATCGTCCGTTTCCGCGCCGAGACCGTAAAGCAGCCAGGAGCCCATGCTGGGCCGGCCCTTGATGATCGATCCCGTGTTCATGAACGCGTGCGCCGGGTCGTGGTTGATCTGTTCGGTCTGCATCGAGCGGATGACACACAGGTCGTCCGCGACACCCTGAATGTGCGGGAAGATGTTCGAAATCTCGATGCCCGCCTGGCCGCACTTCTTGAACTCAGTAAACGCGCCGCGCGCCTTCAATTCGGTGTTCTGGAGTTGCGCGAGCTGTTGGCCCTTCGTGAAAGTTTCCGGAAACGGCTTGCCGTCCAGCGCTTTGAGTTCTGGCTTCCAATCGAACGTCTCCAGATGCGACGGCCCACCGGCCATGCAGAGGTGAATGACGCGCTTTGCCTTGATGGGGAAATGCGCCGATTTGAGCGTTCCCTTCAACTGTGTTGCGGACGGCGCCTCCGCTTGCGCTCTGCCAAAGAGCTTCGGGTCCACCAGCCCAGCAAACGCCAGCGCGCCGAGACCGTATGCCGATTTTTGGAGAAATGTTCGCCGGTTGACGCTGAGCGCGAAGGCGGTGGGATCAAACGGGTTCATAGCGGAAATCAGTAGCGAGTGATGCTCTCATGCAGGTTCAGCACCACACGGCAGACCTGCGTCCACGCCGCAAGCTCGGTTTCGTCGGCATCCGAGGGAGCTGGACTGAAACCGACGTCCAACACTTTTTTCGCGTCCTCGGGATTGATTTTGTAGTAGTCGCGTTGCTCCGAGAGGAACTTCCTCAATGACGCAGCTTCCTTCGATCTCGGCGCGCGACCCAGCGCCTTCTGATAGACGGCCTCAATGCGCCGGTTATCCGACGCGCGCCCGGAGCCGAGCAGGTGGGTGGCGAAAACGCGGGCGGCTTCGACGAACGTCGCGTCGTTCAGCAGGGTCAACGCCTGCTGTGGTGTATTGGAGGCTGGCCGGTTCGCGGTGCACTCTTCGCGCGACGGTGCGTCGAAGTTCGCCAGCATCGGGTGCAGGAACGTCCGTTGCCAGTGCATGTAAACGCCCCGGCGATACTGCCGGTCGTCGTCTTGCGCGACATAATCGCGGTCGGGGAATTGCAGGTTCGCGTAGTAGCCGGCGGGCTGGTAAGGCCGCGCGCTCGGGCCGCCGACGTCGGGATTCAGCAAGCCGGCGACGAACAGCGCATTGTCGCGCACGAATTCAGCGTCCAGCCGGCGCGGATTCTGCGAGGCAAGCCAGCGGTTTTGCGGGTCCAGGTCGCGCAACTCCGGGCGCAGATTCGAGTCCTGTCGGTACGTGCTGGACATCACGACGATCTTGACCATGTGTTTCACATTCCAGCCGCTATCCATGAACTCGATGCCGAGCCAGTCGAGCAATGCCGGATGTACCGGCCATTCCCCCTGCGCGCCTACGTCATCGACGGCCGCGCTGATGCCTGCGCCAAAGAATTGCTTCCACAACCGATTCATGAACACGCGCGCCGTGAGCGGGTTCTCACGCGACACGAGCCAGCGGGCAAGATCGAGGCGGGTAAACTGTTCGGTGGCGGGCTTTGGCTGCGGCAGGAAGTGCGGTGGCGCGGGCTGGACGATCTCGCCGCTTTCGTTCTGCCAGTTGCCGCGAGGGAGCACGCGCATGGTGTAAGGCGCCTGAACCTCGGTGATCATGCTGTGCGTTCGTCCGTTGCGACACTCGAGCAAGCTTGCCTGCAACTTCTTGAACGTGGCGAAAGCCTCCTTGTCCGCCTGCGTGCTCAACAAATAACGCCCGGACAGCAATTCGCGCTGCACGTCGCTCCAGGTCGCGGGCGCGATGGCGAGCGCGTCGCGAAACGCCGCGTCTGCCCCCGATTGAACCGGGTCTTCCGCCGCAAACGGCGACGCCGCGAGACGAACCGTCAACGGCCCGGCGCTTCTGAGCGTCACGACCAGTGAATCGCCGGCCTTGATGTCCATTGGCGGTTCAGGAAGCCAGACGGCCACTTGTGTTTCGTTCGCGCGTCGAGTTGAGGGCCTCCAACCAGGCAGGACGCCGATAACCTCTTCGCCGTTGGCGTAGCGCGGCTCTTTCCCGGCGGCATCGGCGCGATAGAAGCTTACCTTGGTTTCCTTACCATCTCGCTTCAGGGAGGCGCTGAGCCGGACACCGCGGGCCTGCGCGCCGGGTTCCAGATCCTCGTCATCCTCGCCAGCCAACCGTTCCAATCGGAGGGCGGCGATTGGGCCTGACGACAGGCGCAGTTCGATCTTTTCCTCCTCTTTTTTCTTGCTCAGAGCAACGCGAATGGCGCCTCCGTCCGCCGCAGTGATGGTCGGCGGCGCGGGCTGGTTGGTCTTGGCAACAATGTTCGTGGCCGTCGCCGTGACGTTCGTTTTGAAGGTTACGGTCGGACGCGGTGGCTCGGGAACAACCGCTCTGAGTTGTTTCCAGCCTTCGGGCGACTTCGCGACGAATTCGCGACTGAAGATTGTCCAGTCTCTAAACGCGGAGTCCGTGCGGTTCAGCGCCGCCAGAGAAGCAAGGTGCTCGCGAATCAAGCCGCGGAAGTGGGCGGCACGCCGTTTCAGGTAATCGTTCTCGACTTCGATCTCCGGCGGGAACGGATGATCGTTGCTCCAGCCTTTGAGATCGGGGTTGGGTGTGTACTTATAGTCGTTATAGACGCCCCACTGCTTCACGTCCGCGAAGAACGCCGCCATCGAATAGAAGTCGCGCGAAGTGATGGGATCGAACTTGTGATCGTGGCACTCGGCGCAACCCATGGTCGAGCCGAGCCAGGTGGTGCCGACCGTGCGGACGCGGTCGGCGGCATACTTTGCGAGGTATTCCTTCGGTTGCGCACCGCCCTCGCGTGTCACCATGTTAAGGCGGTTGAAGCCCGTGGCCACACGCTGCTCGATGGTCGGTTTCGGCAACAAGTCGCCGGCGAGTTGCTCGATGGTGAACCGGTCGAAAGGCTTATTCTGATTGAAGGAGGCGATGACGTAATCTCGATAGGGGAAGATACGCTGGTTCTGGTCGCCGTGGTAGCCGACCGTGTCCGAGAAGCGCACGGTGTCCAGCCAGGGCACGGCCATGCGTTCGCCGAAATGACGGGATGCCAGCAACCGCTCGACCTGCCGTTCGTAGGCATCTGGTCGCCGGTCCGCGAGAAACGTGGCCATCTCCTCCGGCATGGGCGGCAATCCGATGAGGTCGAGCGAGAGCCGGCGCAGCAAAGTGCGACGGTCGGCTTCGCGCGAGGGCTTGATGTTTCTAGCTTCGAGGTTCTGGAGAATGAGGGCGTCAATGGGATTACGGACCCATTTCGTGTTCTTCACCACTGGTAGCTCTGGCCGCGTCGGCGTCACGTAAGCCCAGTGCGGCTGGTATTCCGCGCCTTGGGCAATCCAGCGTTTGAGGACGTCCTTTTGCACGTCGGTGAGATGCTTGTGCGAATCTAGCGGAGGCATCACGTCGTCTTCTTCGCTCGTGAAGATACGCTTTACCAGTTCGCTCTCGTCGGGTTTGCCGGGGACGAAAGCCTCCTTGGCAATGGCCTCGTCACGAATGTCGAGCCGGAGCTTGGCCTTGCGCGCGTTCTTGTCCGGCCCGTGGCAAAGGAAACAGTTGTCCGAAAGAATGGGCCGCACGTCGCGGTTGTATTCGACCGAGCCAGCGGCCTTGAATTGCGGCGTCGGCGCAGCGGACGAAGGCAGAATGTGGCTTGAGAAAATCGCGAGCAACACCGCCATTGCTGCGGCGAAACGCCATCCGCCAGGACGATGATACGCGAAGTGTTTCATACTGTTCCCACAACTTTCACGGAGGCCGCACTGCTGGTCTAGCCAATTGTTGCTTCTCTTCAGCCGACGCCTGCCGGCGACAGGAAATTCGGCGATAGCCGGGTGCGCCCGTCGCCGGACGCACTCCGGGCTACACCGTCCGTTTATGATACCACCACCACTCGAAGAGCAGCACCAGCAGGCCCGCGGCGGCGATCCAGCGCCAGAGTTCCATGTTCGCGCGCTTCAACGTAGTTGCGGTCACCTTGGCGTAACGGCCAAGAGGCAATTCCTCGCGCGGGGCGATGCTACTTTCGTTCGAGTCCATCAGGTTCACGCAGAAGGTCACTTCGTTCGTGCCGGCTGTCAGGCGATAGATGCCTTGCTTGTGTGTGTCGCCAACGACCAACTCGCGGTTTCCCTCATCAATCGAGAGCGAGCGGGTCTTGCCATCAGGCGTCGTGAGTTGCGCGGAATCCGTCTTTGCTGCGAGAGGGTAGCGGAAGGCGTTGCCCGGCTGGACCAGATAGAGCGCGCTGTTCGCGCCAGCCGGGTTCAGCCAATCGACGGCGTTGGCCATAAAAATCGGGAAGCTGATGCGGAGCGGCCAGGTGCTTTGCAGCGGGTCGAAGCCAATCCAGACGAGCCGCTGGCGGTTGAGTTCGCCGGCGATGATGAGGGGCGTCTGCGGCGATTCGACGAGTGAGATGCCCCAGGTCGGCGCTTTCACTGCGAGACTCTCGGCGATCTGCACGTTGTCGAAGTTCACAAAGCGCAGCAGAGGATGGGCGCTCTTCCAATCGACGATGGGTGGCGCCTTGGCAGTGTCCCAGCCGGAGAACCAGTTCGTGTTGGCCGTGTGAATGGCGAGCGTGTTGACCTTCGGCCAGACAGCGGGGATCACGTCGTCGAGCACGACCAAATCGAACGCTTCGGCGGAGTCGGCGAGTTGCGGCGCAGTGCTGAGTTGCAGAGTGGCGGCGCCTTTGAGGGCCTTTTCGAGGAAGCGGTTGCCTTTGGTGACCAGCAGCGCCTTCACTGGCGTCGGCATCACACTGACGATTGACGCCTGGTTATCGGCGGCCAGATCGTCTTCGATCACGAGCCGCAATGTGAAGACGCCGTTTTTCGTCTGCGGCGTGGTGAAGATTTGCACTTGCGAGTTGGTGGGTTCGAGTGTGAGCGAACGCGTCTGGAGAAGCTGGCCATCGAACAGCAGTTCAGCGTCCGCCTGGATGGAGTTTGTGGAGAAGTTGCCGATGCCGGCGAAGAGGGCGCGCTGCGACGGATCTTCCGGATTGGCCTTCACGTCGATGCGAACGATGCCGGCATTGTTCGCGCCGGAACCGACGCGGTGATAAATAAGCGGCAGGTTTTTGTTTGCCAGATCCTCGAGATCGGGCGCCGCGCCATCACTGAACAGATGAATCTCGCCCGAAGTCACCGTCTCTTCGCCGCGTTTCTCGAAAGTAAAGGCCCCGGCGGTCTTCAGCGCATCGGCCAGGCGGGTCGGTGAATCCGCAGGCTCGCACGATTGCAGCGCGCGGCGGAGCGCGGCTTTGTCCGTCGTGGGCGATTGTTTGACTTCAGTACTGGCGCCCGCCAGCAGCACCATCATTTGTTCGCCGTCGCGCAGGCCATCGATCCACTTGAGCGCTTCGGCGCGGGCTTTCTCGAAACGCGACGGTCTCTCATCCGTGGCCTGCATCGAGGCCGAGCCATCGAGGATGACGACGCGAAGATTCGTCTCTCTCGCGTTGCCGGTGAGGAAGGGGCGCATGAGCGCGAAGACGACGAGCGCGAGCAGAAGCAGTTGCAGGATGAGCAGCCAGTTGTGGCGCAGCTTTTGGAACGGAGCGCTGGCCTGAGTGTCAGCCAGGAACCTTTGCCAGAGCAGCGTGCTGGAAACGAGTTTCACCACGCGCTTGCGCTTGAGCAGGTAGAAGACAACGACCACCGGCAAGGCGATGGCAAACAAAGCAGCGGCAGGCGCGAGGAAATTCATGGTGCAGATTGGACAGCGCGACAAAGGCGCCATGCCGGGATCGCGGCAAGATTTCCAGCTAACACGCCACCAAGAGTAATCGGATTGAAGACCAAGACAAGGCGGTAGTAGCGTCCAGCAAAGGAACCGCCTCGCGACTTCCTTGATTCAAGCCGATGGAGGGAATAGTTTCGCTGATACCGAAACGCAGGCGCGCGCTGGCGGGCGCTCTGGTGAACCTAACAGATGACAGCGATTCTTGGCATCTCGGCGTTTTACCACGACAGCGCAGCGGCGCTCGTGGTGGATGGTGACATTGTGGCCGCGGCGCAGGAAGAGCGGTTTACACGCAAGAAGCACGATCCCGGTTTCCCCACGCACGCGATGCAGTATTGCCTCAAGGAGGCGGGTCTCGGCCCGGAGCAACTGGACTATGTCGCCTTCTATGACAAGCCGCTGACGAAGTTTGATCGGTTGCTCGAAACTTATCTGGCCTTCGCGCCCGCGGGCTTCCCCAGCTTCCGCATGGCGATGCCGCTTTGGTTGAAGGACAAGTTACACATGCGCCGCACGCTGCACGAGAAACTTGGCCCGGCGGCAAAGGCCCGACTCATCTTCACCGACCACCATGAAAGTCACGCGGCCAGCGCGTTTTTTCCAGGCCCGTTCGAGCGGGCGGCCATCCTCACGCTCGACGGGGTGGGCGAGTGGAGCACGGCGACGTTTGGCGCGGGTGAAGGAAACAAGATCAAGCTGACGAGCCAGCTTCAGTTTCCGCACTCGCTCGGGTTGCTTTACTCGGCGTTCACCTACTATTGCGGGTTCAAGGTGAACAGCGGCGAATACAAGCTCATGGGCCTGGCGCCGTACGGTCAGCCGAAGTACGCCGATCTGATCTTCAAGCACCTGCTCGATCTGCGGCCCGACGGCAGCTTTTGGATGAACATGGAGTTCTTCAACTACTGCCAGGGGCTGACCATGACGAACGGGAAGTTCCACGCGCTCTTTGGCGGGCCGCCGCGCGATCCAGAGTCGATGCTCGATCAGCGGCACATGGATCTGGCCGCGAGCATCCAAAAGGTGACCGAGGAAATCGTGATGCGCATGGCGCGCGAGGTGCATCGACAGACCGGCATGAAGCATCTCGTGCTGGCGGGTGGCGTGGCCCTTAATTGCGTAGCCAATGGCATCCTTCTGCGCGAAGGGCCATTTGAGGACATCTGGATTCAGCCGGCAGCGGGCGACGCGGGGGGATCGCTGGGCGCGGCGTCATTCGTCTGGCACCAGTTGCTGGACAAACCACGCCAGCCGGGCGGGTGTGACTCACAGAAGGGGAGTTTTCTCGGTCCAAAGTTTTCCAACGAGCACATCGCGCGTTTCCTGGGCGAAATGGACGCGCCGCACGAGCGGCACGACAATGAGGAAGAATTGCTTGATGCTGTCGCGAAGATCATGGCCGAAGGGAGGATTGTGGGATGGTTCCACGGCCGGATGGAGTTCGGCCCGCGGGCACTGGGCGCGCGCAGCATCATCGGGGATCCGCGCAACGCAACGATGCAGGCGAACATGAACCTCAAGATTAAGTTCCGCGAGAGCTTCCGCCCCTTCGCGCCATGTGTGCTGCAAGAGCGGGCGCACGAGTTCTTCGCCATGCGCGAAGGACAAGAGAGTCCTTACATGCTGCTCGTGGCGCCGGTGCTGGAGCAGCACCGCGTGAAACTGTCAGAGGAAGACCGCCGTAAAATGGACGAAGACCCGGACTTGCGCCATCGCGTAAACGTGGTGCGCTCGACGTTGCCGGCCATTACGCACGTCGATTACAGCGCGCGTGTGCAGACGGTGGACGCGCGCCGCAATCCGCGTTTCCATCGATTGATGCGGGCGTTCGAGCGGCTCACGGGCTGTCCGGTGATCGTGAACACAAGCTTCAACGTGCGCGGCGAACCCATTGTCTGCACGCCGCACGATGCCTGGCGCTGTTTCCTCGGCACGGACATGGATGCGCTGGTGTTGGAGAATTTCATTCTCCGAAAGGAGAAGATGAAACAGGCGGCATCCCGTGAGGAGCGGGAGAAGTATCTCGCGCAGTTTCAGCTCGATTGAAGTTATGAAGTGGAGCGACATCCCGAGGAACCCGACGAATCGCGTGCTGCGCCAGTTCGCGGCGGTCTGGCTGGTCTTCTTTCTTTTCTGGGCTGCCTGGCAAGGGTTTTATCGGGGCCGCGCCGAGTGGGGGCTGGCGCTGGTTGCCTTGGCTTTGATGGCTGGCGGAGCAGGACTGGTGAGGCCACCGCTGGTGCGCTGGATTTTTGTCGGCTGGATGATACTGGCTTTTCCGATCGGCTGGTTGATTTCGCAGATGGTGTTGATGATCCTGTTCTACGGCATGTTCACTCCCATGGCCCTTCTCCTGCGCCTGCGGGGACGCGACAGGCTCCGGCTGAAACCTTCCCCCGGCAGGGCCAGTTTCTGGCTGCGCAAGGAGACGCCAGCCGACTTGCGTCGCTATCTTCGGCAGTACTAATATCGATCCACGGCATTATGGGCGACAAAACCGAATTTGAAAAAGCCGCGTCTGAGGAAAAAAGTCAGGGGTTCTTCAGCGAACTGTGGGGATTTCTCCGCGAGAACAAGAAATGGTGGCTCCTTCCGATTCTGGCAGTCTTGCTTCTCTTCGGCCTGCTCATCGCGCTGTCGAGCACCCCGCTGGCGCCGTTTATCTACACCCTGTTCTGAGGTGGATGATCAGCCCCATATCTCTGCTTCTCTGAGCTGTTTCAGCAGCAGCTTCTCCAACGACGTGTTTGACCCGACGCTGAAGAAGTGAATGCCGCGCGGCTGGCAGAATTCGCGCAGGCGCTGGATGTAGTTCTGCACGGTCTGTTGATACGCCTTCAGCCGGAACTTGCCGAACGTCACTTCTTGCAGACCTCCGCTCTCCGAATCCACGAGGCGCAGGTCGCCGTAGGTCGTTGGGTTCAATTCTTCGGGCGCGAGAATCTGCACGGCGTTGACCTGAAAGCCGCGCCCGATCAGCGCGTTCAGGCCGACTTCGTAGCCCGAAGGATCGAGGAAATCACCGAGCACAATGGCAACACCCGCTTGCCTCGCTTCCAGCGCGCCACGGCGCAAGGCCTGGTTTAAGTCCGCACCGGCACGCGCGGTGAGCGCATTCAGGTTCTGAAAAAACTGCATCGAAGACTTTTTGCCGCGGACGGAACGCAGCGCGCCGCGGGCGGCTTGTTCGGAACCATTCTCCGGGGATGACAGCAGATCGGGAAATGGGATCACGCTCACGCGATCAAAGCCGCAAAGCGCGACGTAGCCAATGGCGGCGGCCACCTGACGCGCAAAGTCGAACTTGCGCGGCTCACCGAACGTCATGCTCTCGCTGGCGTCGAGGAAGATGCGGACGGGCAGTTCACGCTCCTCTTCGTAGAGTTTCACGAAGAGTTTCTCCAACCGGCCATAGAGGTTCCAATCGAGATACCGGAAGTCGTCGCCGTGCGAATAATTCCGGTAGTCCGCAAACTCGACCGACTGCCCGCGCGCCTTGCTGCGCCGTTCGCCCCGGGCCGAACTCTTCGCGCGCCGTGCCGCCAGCAATTGGAATTGCTCCAGTCGACGGAGCAATTCGGGAGTGAGAAGAGCGGGCATGTTATTTAAGACAACGACCTGGGCGAATGCTCATGAGCAGGAGCTACGAACACAGTTGCTTTCTCCATCGCGCCAGTTGCTTTTTTACTTCGCCGGTCCCCGGCGCGCCGATCAATTTGCGGCGGGACATTGCCTTCTTCAGATCGAAGACGCCCCGGACATCCGTCCCGAAGTGCTTGTCCACGCCTTGAAAATCCGCCAGCGAAAGACGGTCAAGCGGTGTGCCGGTGTTCTCCGCTACCGCCACGACCGCGCCGACGGTGTGATGCGCCTGACGAAACGGCATTCCCTTTCTCACCAAATAATCCGCGAGGTCAGTCGCCAGCAGCAACGGATCGCTCGCGGCGGCGGCGCAAGCAACGGCGTTGACACTGGTGTTCGCCAGCATCGAGGACATCAGCCGGACGCAGGCACGCACGGTGTCAGCGGTGTCGAAGAGGCGCTCCTTGTCCTCCTGCAAGTCACGGTTGTAGGTCATGGGCAACCCCTTCAAGAGTGTAAGCAGCGAGACAAGATTGCCGATGACACGGGCCGACTTGCCGCGCGTGAGTTCGGCCACATCGGGATTTTTCTTCTGCGGCATCAGCGAGGAGCCGGTGGTGTAGGCGTCGGCGATTTTGATAAAATTGAACTCGCTGCTCGCCCACAGGATGACGTCCTCGGCCAGCCGACTCAGGTGAACGGCGATGAGCGCTGCGGCGGCACCGAACTCAATCATGAAATCGCGATCGCCAATGCCGTCCATGCTGTTCTGCGTAAGTTGTGGGCGACCTTTGGCGTCCACGAAGCCGAGTTGCTTCGCCACGAATTCGCGGTCGAGCGGCAGCGTGCTGCCGGCGATGGCGCCGCTACCCAGCGGACAGACGTTCACGCGCTGATAACAGCCCGCGAGCCGCCCGGCGTCCCGATCCAACATCTCGACGTAGGCGAGC
>Ga0187893_10004011_pt1 | contig 28759 bp, 22 predicted proteins | sample MA1701074metaG_FD_139574 | JGI IMG/M metagenome (GOLD analysis project Ga0187893, IMG submission 139574) | White microbial mat communities from a basaltic lava cave in the Kipuka Kanohina Cave System on the Island of Hawaii, USA - MA170107-4 metaG ...
CAGGATTCGGTACAGCCTTGGATACGTTGCTCTACAACGGCAGTGGCCTCGTTACCTACGCGCGCGCTGCCGGCGACTCGAGCACGTCAATCACGTATGGCGCTTGGGCCCAGCCAACTAAGGACTCGACGCCTGGCCGGCCCGTTGTGACCTATACCCTCGGCGCCAACGGCACGGTGACCAATATCCGTTGGGGTGGGGTGACACGCGAGTCGTACCTGTACGATAGCTACGGGCGCTTGACACGCGTGACCGATGCCCTCAACACGGTCGTGCGGCGCCTCGGCTACCCCACGTCTGGAACGTTGCGGAATCTCACGAACGACACCCTGCCCGGCAATCGTGTGACCGTCTACGGTTACGACACCTACGGGCGCCCGACCACTGTGACTCCGCCTTGGGGCCCGCAACAGGTCACGCATTACAACAGCGTCAACTTGGTGGATTCGGTCCGCGTTCTAACCAGCCCGACGACTCGAGTGAAGTACCTGTTTGACCGCCTGGGCCGGGACACCGTGGTCACCGACGCCGTGAATCAGGCTTACCGATACACCTACAACGCACTCGGTTGGCTCATCAAGCAGACGGATCCGGTGGGTGCCCGGGACACATTCCAGTACAACGTTGGTGGAGAATTGAAGCGCTCAACCAACCGACGAAACCAGAACATTGATTTCAGCTACGATGTTCTGCATCGGTTGACGAGCCGCGCCGGGTCCGTCACATCGACTTGGACTTACACGACGAACAGCCTCGTGGTGACGGCGACGCAACCCAACGTGGCGACGGTGACCACCTACCCGAGCCGCCTTGGTCCTCCTGACTCCGTGAAAACGGTGATCAACGGCAAGACCTACTGGCAACGGTATCTCTACACCAGTGCCGGGTTGGACAGCGTCCATTTTACAGGCTCTCAAGACGCAAGCCACTTCATGGGTCGCCGGTACTTCTACGACGCGAGTTCAGGCGCTTTATCCGTGATTCGCCTCAAGGGTAGCGCCACGACGCTGACTCGCGACGCCACGCTGGCCGTCACCGCGGTTGACTTACCCGGGAGTGGCAGCGTCACCCGGACCATGGGGAGCCTGCACGCACCGTTGACGTCCACCACCGAGCCTGCCAACAACACGGCGCTTGAAAGTTGGCTCGGCTTCAACACACTGGGGCAGATTGACCGGTTCCTGAAGTATACGGGGCGGATTGGGCGCTGGTTTGCGTACGATTCGCTGGGTCAACTCCGAATGGGGCGAACCAGGCACCAGGACCCGGACGCAACGCTCCCACCGAACTGTCCCAACTTCGACTACGGCATGAGCGGCAACTGCACGCCGAACGGGGACTACAGCACCACCGATTCGATCGCCTACACGTATGATGCCGCGGGCAATCGCACCTCCCAGAGCGGGAACTACACCAATGGGAATCGGATCACCGCATTCGATGGCTGCACGTACCAAACGGATGCCATCGGCAATGTGGTGAGCCGCAGGGGCAGTACTCCATGCGTCCAGATCGACACGCTGCTGTGGACGGTGGAAGGCTGGCTGGACTCCTTAAAGGTGGGGATCACGGGGATCAAGTTCCTCTATGACGCGAGCGGGCGCCTCACAGTGAAGCGGGTGAACGGGGCGGTCGTGAGCCGATTCCTGTGGGACGGGGCCACTCTGCTGGCCGAGATCACCGCTCTGGACAGCGTAGTGACGGAGTACTCGTATTACGGGATGGACTCGCCCCACGCCGTGATCAAGCAACCGGCGGGCAAGCGGCTGTACGCCCGAATCGACGGCCTCGTCAACGTGGCTGCGCTCACGGATTCGACCACATCATTGCGAACTACTTATGGGTACGACGATTGGGGCAAGCTCACCAGCTGGTCGGACGTAGAGGGCTTCAACGGGACAGATCGGGCTCGGTGGAAAGGGGCGCTCTGGCTGGGACCTGAGCTTGATATCTACTACATGCGGGCTCGTTGGTATGAGCCGCAAACTGGGCGGTTTCTTAGCGAGGATCCTATCGGGCTCGCTGGCGGAATGAATCCGTTCGTATTTGCCGGGAATGATCCGGTGAACGCTCGGGATCCGACCGGGCTTGCTTTCTGGTGTTATGGATGGTCCGTTAACACCTGGCCTGTGTCGACTGGCGTAACGTGCGTTTGGTATGCATCGTCGTCCGACAACTCTGATGAATGGCCTGAAGCCTTCTGGGACTATCATAACCCGGCTGCTGATGCCAGGTGGCGCTCCGGGCCAGGTCGCCGTGGAGGACCTAACCCGCGGCCTCCAGGCCAACAGGACGAGTTATCGACTATTGAGAAGGTGATTGCTGCGCTCACGCCAGACTTTCTTGTCCCGATCGGCCAATGTATAGAGAAATCGGGAGCCACGGGGTTGGCGGAGACATCGGTTGGAATCGGAGGGCTGGGAGTTTTGGGTTCCGCTTCAGCCACTCAGGGCAGTGCGCGTCTGTTAGGGGCCAGCGAAGCTATAACGCATGAGGTTCTCATGTCACGGTCTCCTCTTAGCTTCATAGAAGTGGATCAGATGCGCAGGGCCGTATCCCTGACGCGGGGAGCCAGCGCTCTTGCCTCAGGAGGTAAGTTTTTTGGTGGGTTTGGAGTCGGTACCCTCGCGTTCTCGGGTGGCTATGGAATCGGCGCTACGGTGGCCTGTGTGTTCAACAGTAACTATTATGACCAATGAGGTTTCTTGGTCGGTGGTACTCCTCTATGACTCGTGGTTGACCGGCGTGAAACTGATGGCTTGGCGAATGATGGGCATACTGGTTGGACTCGGCCTCCTAGTCGTGGGCGGAGTCTTGTGGTTCTTGATAAGGTTCTGGAATCAGCAAAACCCGTACGCGCCGTGGCTCATTGTAATGCTGGTAGTGACGGGGTTGCTATGTGCAGCCGCAGCGAAGGTGGGACCTGCACAGGTTAGAAGGCGCGCCACTCCTCGACCTGTCAATGTCTCCGAGCCCAAACCCCACAACGTCGAGTTGTCCCTTGACTTCGATCGGCATTCACAGGAAGCGACACGGCTTCGCTCTTTTATTCGCAGACTAGCCGAGCTGGATCGAGGTCAATGGGAAAAGGTGGCCTCAAGCTGGCGATTGGAAGGGAGGCCAGCGTACCGCGCACTATGGTTCCAGATTCTCCGTTCCGTCGTACGAGCTGTTTCACGGAGATCTTCAGACCTCGACCTAGAGATGACGAACGCTGTGGTTGGTATCTCGCGGCAGTTGGGACTTGGCACGACGGAGATAGCAGCTGCGGTCGACGCTTGTTTCGCTGTTTTGAAAGCTCCAGCATTAACGCGCAAGAAGCTGGATTTATTCTATGCACCCTTTGAGCCGTTCATTCCGTTTACGTCGCTTACAAGTGTCCCTGGCGGAAACTCGATCTCTCGAGGTGATTAGTCGGATGCCGGATGCTTCAATCTCCCCAGCAAGCATTGAGCGGGAGGGTTCCGCCGCGCCCGCCGCCCTCGTTTGACACCGTGAGTTGTGTGCTCGCCACGGTCTCAGCCGGTTTCTAAAGTGGTACTCATGTCGGAAAGTCAGCAGCTCGCACCCACCCCCATGCGTCCGGGGCGCAATGGGGGCCGCCTTCGCACAGGGAATCCGGGCAACCGTGTCAACCCCAATGGGCGTCGAGCATGGCTCCCCCCAGGATTCGGGCGTGCCCGCGCACTCGGTCGACCCCTATGACTTCAAACTGCACCTGATCGAAGTCCGCCGCTCTCGGCCCGCGACAAGGAGATGACGCAGCAGCTCGAGACCGTGGACCTTCAACGAGCGATTCCGGTTACGCCGCACGGCGGAGACGCCCGCGAGCTGGGACGCCGCATCACGGCGGCCCACCACTAGACGGCGGCGGTGAGCTTGCGCAGCTCGCGATACAGGCGGCGTTGCGCCGTGGGATCCTTCGCGGCGATGAAAATGGTGTCGTCCCCGGCGATCGTCCCCACCACGTCTCCCCACGCCATCCGGTCCAGCGCCAGGCCCACCGCGCTCGCCTCACCGGGCGGCGTGTGCAGCACGATCAGCGAATCCCCCGCGGTCTCGAGCCCGATCACGTCCTCGGCGACGCGGCGGCGATCGGGATCGGGAGAATGGGCAGCGCCCGAAGGGGGGCGCTGGTAGGCGCCTCCGGTCTTCACGAGACGCAGCGCCCTGATGTCCCGGCTCACCGACGATTGCGTGACCTCCCATCCGTCCGCCGCGAGCGCCTCGGCGAGCTCCTCCTGCGTCCTGATCGTGCGCATGCTGATCAGCTCGAGGATCTTGAGGAGCCGCTTGCGGCGCTCGGCGCTCATGACGCGATTCCCGGCGTCCCCGACCCCGCGAGCCGCGTCAACGCCGCCCGGTAGCGCCGGCTCACGGCGGCGTTCCAGCGCCGGCGCGCGGCCACGCGCTTCCTGACGACGCCGAGATCGAGATTGCCGAGACTGCCGGGGCTCTTGCGCCGCCTGAGCAGCTCGCGCTTCGCGGGACCGGGGAATCGCTTCCCCCGCGCCAAGCCGGCGGCCACGTCGCGATAGGCGGAGCGGAACGGTTCCCCGGTCTCGACGCGCCGCATGACCTCGTCCGTCACCAGGGGATCGCCCGCCAGCAGCGCCGTCCCACGGGCGCGGTTCACGCGCAGCCGCGGCACCGCGGCGGCCAGCATGCGCAGCATCTCGAGCGTCCGATCCAGCCCGCGCAGCAGCGGCTCCTTCAACAGTTGAAAGTCGCGGTGGTAGCCGCTGCCGAGCTTGGCCTTGAGGGTGAGCACGGCGACCAGGTCGGCGTCGAGCGCCACGGCACGCGCCCGGGTCAGCTCGAACACGTCCGGGTTGCGCTTGTGCGGCATGAGACTCGAGCCGGTGGCCAGGTCCAGCGGCAGCTGCAGCAGGCCGAATTCCTCGCCGCTGTACAGCACCGCGTCGGTCGCGAGTTTCCCCGCCTCATGACCGAGCTCGGCGCACCAGGCGAGCACGGCGGCTTCGAGCTTGCCGCGGCCGTTTTGCACGGCGGCGACATTGTGCTCGGGTGCCGCGAAGCCAAGCGCCCGGGCGGTGGCCCGCCGGTCGAGCTTCAGGGGAACGCCGTACCCGGCCGCGCTGCCCAGCGGGCAGCGGTCCACGCGCGCCCACAACGCCGGAAGCGACTCGAGCGTGTCGAGCAGTCCTTCGGCGAAGGCCGACGACCAGAGGCCGGCGGACGACGGCATCGCGCGGCGCTGGTGGGTGTAGCCCGGCCACAGGGCGTCCGCGTGGCGGGCGGCGAACGCGATGAGGGCATCCACCAGTGCGGTCGCGGCCCCATGGATGCCGAGCAGGGTCGCCTTGAGGTAGAGCCGCAAGTCGCTCGCGATCTGATCGTTGCGGGAGCGTCCGGTGTGCAGGCGCTCACCGGCCGGGCCCACCCGGCGGATCAGCCACTGCTCGACCGCGGTGTGCGCGTCCTCGTGCGCCGGGCCGATGCGCAGCGAGCCGCCTCGGACCGCGCGCAGGCCTTCGCGCAGCCCGCCGCGCAGCGAGCGGTAGTCCTTCGCCGACAGGAGACCGGAGGCCCGCAGGCCTTCGACGTGACCCAGGCTGCCCAGCACGTCCCACGCCAGGAGCCGCGTGTCCCAATGCCGATCATCACCGACGGTGTAGGACAGCATCATCGCGTCGGGCCCTCCTCCTCCCCCTTCGCCGTCGGGCTGTGACCACAACGTGTGAGGGCGCGGTGGCGTCTTCATCCGAGGTAGGCGCCGGCCAGCCGGGCATAGAACGCCCGGGCATCGCTCACCTCGGACAGCGCCACCCATTCGTCGGGGGCGTGGCTGTTGCGGCTGGTGCCCGGACCACACTTGATCGCGTCGCCATCGCGGAGAAACACCCAGTCGGAGCAGGTCGGGCTGCCGAAACACTTCGCCTCGGGCCGCACCTGCCGCGCCGCCGCGAGCAGCCGCGAGTCCTTTGGGGTTTCGCAGGGCACGAGCCGGTCGGACGTCACCACCACTTCGCTTTTCAGCGCGAGCCGCAGCGCCTCGGCCAGCTCCGCGTGGGACCAGGCCGGGGTGGTGCGCACGTCGAGCACGGCGCGCGCGACGGGCGGCGTGACGTTGCGGCCGATGCCGGCTTCGAGCATCGTCGGCGTGATCGTCGGGTGTCCGAGCACGGCGTGCCGGCGTTCCCGGGCTACGCCCTCGAGGGCGATCAGGTCTCGGGCCAGGCGCTGCGTCGCATTGACGAATCCCGAGCCATTCTCCCTGCCCTGGTCCGCATAGCCCGCGTGCCGCTGATCGCCTCGAGCGACGAGATCCACCATCATCAGGCCGCGCTGGGCGATGGCGATGTCGAGGTTGGTCGGCTCCCCCACCACGGCGGCGTCGATTGCCCCCACGGTCCGGACCAGCTCCGGCATGGTGGTATCACGGGTTTCTTCCCCGTAGCCCAGCAGCACGAGCAGGCGGCCGCGCAGAGGTCCACCGGCGGCCGCCACGTCCTGGGCCGCCGTCAGCATCGCCGCCACCGAGGCCTTGGCGTCGCCCGAGCCGCGGCCGTACAGGCGCCCGTCGTCGACCGTGGGCGTGAACGGATCGCGAGTCCAGCCCTCCCCCGCGGGGACCACATCCAGATGCGAGACCAGGGCGAGCGTCGGCCCGGGGGTGGTGCTGTGGACGGCGATGCGCACGCCGCGATCGTCCCGCGACACGTCGAGGCCCCAGTCGCGCGCGGCCGCCTCGACCCGCAGCGCAACGGCGGTTTCGTCGCCGCTCACCGAGGGCGTGGCCACGAGCTCGGCCAGGAGCTCGATCTCAGTCGGCCAGGTCGTTTTCAAGCTCCGTGCCTTCCTTGCGGCCGACGATCATCGTGCCGCAGCCGACGCCGGTGAACACCTCGAGCAGCAAGGCGTCCGGGGCGCGCCCGTCGATGATGTGCGTGCGCTCGACGCCACTCGTCGCCGCGCGGATGCACGCCTCGACCTTGGGCCGCATGCCGCCCACGAGGGCGCCGCTCCCCATCAACGCTTCCAGGTCGCCCGGGTCGGCGAACGTGACCAGCGTGGCGGGATCGTTCCGGTCGCGCAGCACGCCGGGCGCGCCGGTCAGGAAAATCAGCTTCTGCGCCCTCAGGGCCACGGCGATCGCTTCCGCGACGGTGTCGGCGTTGACGTTGTACACGGCGCCGTCCTCATCGCCGGCCAGGCTCGCCACCACCGGCACGAACCGGGCGTCGAGCAGCGTCCGCAACACGTGCGGGTCGACCCGATCGATGTCGCCCACGTGCCCGTAATCCACCGCGCGCACGGTTCCGTCGTCGTCGGTGACCGTGACCGGCGGGCGGCGATGCGCGGTCAGCAGGTCGCCGTCGATGCCGGAGACGCCGACCGCCTGGACGCGATGCCCCCGCAGGGCCGAGAGCACGGCGACGTTGACCTGGCCGGCGAAGACCATCGTGGCGACTTCGAGCGAGCGCTCGTCGGTGACGCGCCGGCCCGCCACGAATTGGGGCTCGATTCCCAGTCGCCGCGCCAGCGCCGTGGCGTACGACCCGCCGCCGTGCACCACCACGATGCGAATGCCGAGCGAGGCGAGCAGGGCGATCTGCCCGGCGACCGCGTCCAGCCCATCCGCGTCTTCCAGCACCTCGCCGCCGAGCTTGACCACGAATACCCGGTCGCGGTACGCCCGCACGTAGCGCAGCGCCCCCTTCAACCCGACGATCCCTTTCGCCGGCTCGATCGCCGCCGTCGTCATCGCACTCCTCCCATGATCTGGAGCAACAACGCCCGCTGGGCGTGGAGGCGGTTCTCCGCCTCGTCCACGACGACCGAGCTCGGTCCGTCGAGCACCGCGTCGTCGATTTCGACGTTGCGGCGCACCGGCAGGCAATGCATCACGATGCCCCTGCCGCCGCGGGTCACTCCCAGCCGCCGCGCGGTGAGGCGCCAGTCCCGGAACTCCGCCCGCAGCTGCCGCTCCGCGTCGGGCCGGCCGAAGGCGTCCAGCGACCCCCAGCTCTTCACGTACACGGCATCGGCGCCCGCCAGGCCCGCGTCGAGGTCGTCGCACAGGCGCGCGCTGCCGCCGGCCTCCCGGGCCAGGCGCTCGATCAGCGCCTGATCCTCCGGATCGAGGTCGAACCCGGGCGGCCGGGTGATCACGACCTCCATGCCGAGGCGCGCGGCGGCGATCGCCGCGCTGGCCGGCACGGCGGTCGGCAGCGCCTTCGGGTGCCACGCCCAGGCCAGCACGAACTTCCTGCCCTGCGGGGACCCGAGGCGCTCCCGCAGCGTCATCGCATCGGCAAGCGCCTGGCAGGGGTGGCGCCGCGAAGACTCGAGGTTGATCACCGGACGCTCGCAGTAGCGGGCGAAGTCCTTGATGAGGCGATCCTCGCGCTCCATGGCCCAGTCGGCGCCCTTGGGAAACGCCCGCACCGCGAGCGCGTCGGCGTAGCGGCCCAGCACGCGCGCCGCTTCGATCACGTGCTCCACCGTGGCGCCGTCCATGACCGCGCCCGGCTCGGTTTCCAGCGCCCAGCTGCCCTTGCCGGGCTCGAGCACCAGGGCGTGCCCGCCGTGCAGGAACATCGCCGTCTCCATGCTGCTGCGCGTCCGGAGGCTCGGATCGAGAAAGATCATCGCCAGCACCTTGCGCTCGAGCCCGCCCGTGATCTCGCCGCGCTTGACGCGGGCCGCGAGCGCCAGCAGGTCGTCGATCGCCTCGGGGCTCCAGTCCTCCATGGCGAGGAAATCGCGGCCGGCTATGGGAGCACCTCGCGGAGGGCGCCCAGCAGCCGGTCGGCTTCGGCGTTGGTGAGCGTGAGCGGCGGCATCAACCGGAGCACCGCGGGATCGCTCGCCGTCCCCGTGAGGATGCGGTGCGCGAACAGGGCCTGCTGGACGGCGGCCGCGGGGCGGCCGAGATGGAGACCGAGCAGCAGGCCGCGGCCGCTCACGCGCGAGATGCCGAGACCCGTGGCGCCACGCCGCAGCCGATCGCCGACCGCGATGGCGTTCGCGATCAACCGCTCGCGATCGATGACTTCGAGGGTGGCCAGCGCCGCGGCGCAGACCACGGGACCGCCCCCGAACGTGCTCCCCAGATCGCCCGTCTTCACGCCGTTGGCGAGCGTCGGCCCCACGACCACGGCGCCGATCGGCAGTCCCGACGCCAGTCCCTTGGCCATCGTCACGGCGTCCGGGGGGGGGGCGACGCCGAACGACTCGGCGGCCGTGAACGCGCCGCACCGCCCGACGCCGCACTGGATTTCGTCGAAGATCAGCGCCGCGCCGGTGCGATCGCAGGTCGCGCGGGCCGCGCGCAGGAAGTCGGGAGAGCAATCGCGCGCGCCGGCCAGTCCCTGAACCGGTTCGATGATCACGGCGGCGGTCGTCTCGTCGACGGCCGCCTGCAGGGCCCGGATGTCGTCGAACGGGACACGCCGCGCGAGCGGCATACCGGCGGCGCGCGCCCAGGTCTGGTATTTCTCGCCGTCGGTGCAGGCGAGCGTGGCGACGGTGCGGCCGTGCCAGCCACCCTCCAGCGCCACCACACCCGACCGTCCGGTCGCTCGTCGCGCCAGATGGAAGGCGTTCTCGTTCGCTTCGGCGCCGGAGTTGCAGAAGAACACCCTGGCATCCGGCACCGGACACCGGCGCGCCAGCTCTCCGGCGAGCCGTTCCCGGATCTCCAGCGGCACCGCCGTCGAATAGAACAACAGTGTCTGCGCTTGACGGGCGATGGCCGCCGTGACGTGCGGGTGGCAATGGCCGGTGGCCGCCACGGCGTGGCCTCCGTAGGCATCGAGCCACTCCGTCCCATCGGCGGCGACGAGCCAGGCGCCGTGGCCGCGCACGGGGCGGACCGGCATCTGACCGTACACCGGCAACAACGGGGACGCGGGGGCGTGGGGATGTGGGGCGACGTTCAACATGGATAGAACCCCGCTGTCCGTAGTCCCGTGGTCTCGCCAAGACCGAATGCGAGATTCATCGCCTGGATCGCCTGACCGGCGGCGCCTTTCACCAGGTTGTCGATCGCCACCGACACCTGCAGCTCGGTCCCGTCCTCGGTCGCGCTCGCATGCAGCAGGGCATCGTTCGTTCCAACGGCATGGGTGAGCTCGGGCGGTGCCGGCCGGACGCGGACGAACGGACGGCCGGCGTAGGTGGATGCGTACGAAGCGGCGACCGTGCCGGCGTCCTCGAGACCCGCGTGCAGGGTCAAATAGATGCCTCTGACAAAAGGACCGGCATGGGCAACGAGTCGCGGTGCGGTGCCCGCGCGGCCGGTCCACCGCAGCCATTGCTCGGTGATTTCGGCATCGTGCCGGTGTCCGAGGACGCCGTAGGCGAACAGGTTGTGGGCCCGCGCCGGATGATGGGTCGTGGCCTTCGGGTTCTGCCCGGCGCCCGAGCTGCCCGTGATGGCGAAGAGCGCCGGGACGGCGGCGAGCTTGACGCGGGCCAGCGGATACAGGGCGATCGCCGCCGCCGTGGCGAAGCAGCCGGGGACGGCAATAGCGCGGGCGCCCTGCAGCGATGCGCCGCAGATGTCGGCCAACCCGTAGACGAAGCGGTTGCGCAGCGCGGGAGCTCCCGGCTCGCCGTAGTAGCGGCGATGCAGGCCCGGGTCGCGTACGCGAAAGTCGGCCGCCAGGTCGACCACGAGGCCAGGCTCGGCGGCGAAGATGGCTGCGGCGAGCCGCGACGATTCCCCGTGCTCCAGAGAGAGAAAGACCGCGTCCCGCCCCCGCGCCGCCTCCGCGGGCGGAAGATCGGAAAACGCCGCGCTACTCGACGCCAGGGCCGGGTGCACGTCGGCCAGCGGACGACCGGCCTGGCTGCGGCTGACCGCGATGCAATCGGTCACCTCGGGGTGCTGCAGCAGGAGGCGGAGCAGCTCGCCGCCGACGTACCCGGCGGCGCCGATCACGGCGATCTTCACGCGACGACCGTGTTGGCGGTGAGGCCCTCGCGGACGGCCGCCACCAGCGCGGGCGCATCTTTCAGCGCGTTGCAGGCCGGTACCCCCAGCTCGCGGCGCACGTAGTGGCGCCCGACCTCGTTGTCGGTCGCGGGCCCGCTGATCACCGTGATCGGCAACCCGTAGTCCTTGCGATACAGCTCCGCCATGCCCCAGCATCCCACGGGATCGGGGGCGCACACCACGTGCGCCGCGGCTACTCCCATCAGCTCCGGATCGCGCAGGATGTCCTGGACGCCGTAGTCGCCGAGCACCCCGTCGCCCAGCTCGGCGACGATCACGTCGGGCCGGCCGGTGGGTTGGGACGCGAGACGATTGAGGATCGCCTTGGCGAGCGGGACGGTTTGTCCCGAGTGGGTGCTGGCGGCCCCCGCGTCGTTGAACGTCAGGGCGGCCGTGGCACCCGCGTCGAGCATCGCGAGCGAATCCCGCATCAGCGAGACGCCCGTGAGCTTCGCCGCCGCCACCCGCAGGCCACCGCGCGACAGGCCGCGCACCAGCTCGACCGCCGCCGCCGTCTTCCCCGCGTTCATGCAGGTGCCGGCGATGAAGACGACGGGCACCGGGCACTCGAGCCGGTCGGCGGGCGGAATCGCGTGATCGCGGATGTGCGCCGGCCGGCCGACCCGGTCGCCCAGCTCCGGGAAGGCCAGGATGGCGCCGAGCACCTCGGCGCGGAATGGCGGACCGATTTCCGGATTCGCCGACGTGCAGCGCCCCAGGATGCCGCCCAGGTTGAGGACGTGCAGCGTGTCGCCGACGGCGATGTGCTCGGGAACGACACCGGCGTAGCCGCGCAGGGCCCGGCGCGTGCCGAGCGTCCCGGCCAGCACGTCGCCGGCGCGCAGCGACAGCATGCGGCCGCTCGTGTCCTCGATGGTGTTGTAGGTGCTCTTGTCTTCGAGGATCCGGACCGCCACGACGTACCCCTCCTCAGGCACGATCGCGTCACCTACGATCACCTCGCGGGGCAAGGCGGCGTTCCGGGTGCTGCTCGAGATCCGATCGAGCCGGATGCGGGTCGTCACGACCATGGGCGCTCCGTTAGCGGTCGGCGGCGCGCGACGCCAGGAGAGACGGGATAGCCGCCACCCGGGCGAATGCGCGCGCCTCGTCCCCGGTCCAGAGCCGGGGTTCCTCGCCGTAGGTCGCTACGGCGGGATCCATGAGAGAGAAGGGACTCCGGGTGCCCGTGACCTGGAAGCGCCCGGGAGCGAGTCGCACGCGGGTTTCACCCGTCACCCGCGCCTGCGAGCTCGTGATCAACGCCTCGATGTCGCGCAGCGAGGGATCGAAGTACTGGCCTTCGTGCAGCCGGTCGCCATAGAAGCGGCCCAGCTGGTCTTTCCAGAAGGTCTGCCACCGGGTGAGCACGAGCTTCTCGAGCTCGCGATGGGCATGGATCAGGACCAGCGCCGCGCCGGCCTCGAAGCCGATGCGTCCCTTGATGCCGAGAGCGGTCTCGCCGGTATGGGTATTGCGGCCGATGCCGTAGCGGCGCGTCCGCGCGCCCAGCTGTTCCACGAGCGCCGGTCCCACGAGCGCCGCGCCGTCCAGTGCCACCGGGAGTCCATGCGACCAGGCGATGACGACCTCGGCCGGCGCCGGCGCGTCGCCCGGCGGGTCGAGCAGCTCGGCCGGCGGACCGGCCCACGGATCGTGCGTCCACCCGCCGCCCCACGTCGTCCCCCAGAGTCCGGCATTGACGGAGTAGGCGCCGGCCTGGGCGGGGACGGGGAGTCCGCGCTGCTCGAGCCAGGCGATGGCCTGGGGACGCGTGAGCGCCACGTCGCGGACGGGGGTGAGAATCGCGAGCTCGGGCGCCAGCACGCGCAGGGCGACGTCGAAGCGCACCTGGTCGTTGCCCGCGCCGGTCGAGCCGTGCGCGACCGCCGCCGCGCCGATCTCGCGCGCGACGGCGACGAGCGAAACCGCCTGCTGCGTCCGCTCGGCCGCGACCGAGAGCGGGTACACGTCGCCGCGCAGGACGTTGCCCTGAATGAGAAACCGCACGAACCGGTCGAACACCTCGGTCCGCGCATCGACGGCGTGGTGGCGCGTGGCCCCGGCGGCCCGGGCCTGCGCGGCGATGCGGGCGCGGTCGGCGTCCGTGGCGCCGCCGGTATCGACCCAGACGGTGTGCACCGTCCAGCCATCGGCGGCGAGCCGGGCGGCGCAATACGTCGTATCGAGGCCGCCGGAGAAGGCGAGGGCGACCGGCCCGAGGTTCTGCATATTGCATAATCATGCAGAACGGCCCGCCTGGACACAAGAGGCCCGCCGGCGTTACCGTCCCGCGACTCCGTTCCTCGAGGACCAGGATGTCGGACAGCGACCGCATTGCCGCCCTGGGCAATCTGCAGATCGCCGTAACCGCGTTTGAGCGCCAATTGGGCGCGCTGGAGGAGGTCCCCTCAGCCGGCCTGGAGGAGATGAAAGGGGCGGTGGACGACGTGCGCCTGCGGATCTGGAGCGTGCTGATGGCGTCGAACTCGAAGGATTATCGCGGGTTCCGGGATCGCTACCGGTTGCGGCGCGCGGCGGAGACCCTGCGCGGGCTGGCGACCGACGTCGACGCGGGGAGCCTGGACCTGGGTCATCGCGAGGCGACGGACCTGGCGGAAGCCATCGAGGAGGTCGCCAAACGCCTGAAGCGAGTCCCGAAAGTCCTTTAGGTGCCTCTGCCGGCCCACATTCTCGGCAGCAGGCGCAGCAAGCCGAGACCGCTGATGACGAACACCACCGACCACAGCAGCGCCTGGGGCGTCCGGCCGTACAACGCGCTGCCGACGCCGAACAAAGCCGAGTAAATGAAGGCGCACCCCAGGACCCATCCGAGGAGCGACTGGGGCAAGCTGTCCGGTGCGGGGCCGACGCCGGCCTCGGCGCGGATGTGGCGCCAGCCCGCGCCGGCCGGCCGCACCAGCTTGTAGAACGACAGCAACGTGCCGCGATCGGTGGGCGGCGTCAGAAACGCGACGCTCACCCACACGACCGTCGTCGCCAGCACCGTGATGATCAACGATTGCCAGGACGGCAGCGCGGACCCCAGCTTCGCGGCGACCTGGAAGCCGATCGCAATGACGAACGAGCTGACCATGGCCGCGATCTCGGCCCAGGCATTCACCCGCCACCAGAACCAGCGCAGCAGGTACAGCAGTCCCGTCCCGGCGCCGACGGAGAGCAACAACTGGAAGCTGGTGCTCGCCGTCTGGAGGACGAACGTGATCCCCGACGCCACGACCATCAGGAGACCGGTGACGAGCCGCCCCACCAGTACATAGTGCCGTTCATCGGCGTCGCCCTTGATGAAGCGGCGGTAACAGTCGTGCACCAGATACGAGGTGCCCCAGTTCAGATGGGTGGCGATCGTGGACACGTAGGCGGCGAGCAGCCCGGCCACCATCAGGCCCAGCAATCCGTGCGGCAGGAAGCGGAGCATCGCCGAATAGGCCATGTCGTGGCCGATCAGCTTCGGGTCCACATAGGGGAACGTGCGGGCGATGTCGGACAACTCCGGGTAGACCAGGATCGACGCCAGCGCGACGATGATCCAGGGCCAGGACCGCAGCGCGTAGTGCGCCACGTTGAAGAGCAGCGTTCCTCCCATCGCATCCTTCTCGCTCCTGGCGGCGAGCATGCGTTGGGCGATGTAGCTCCCCCCGCCCGGCTCCGCGCCGGGATACCACACCGACCACCACTGGATCGTGAGCGGGATGATCAGGACCGTGAGCGTCAAGCCCCAATCGCCGAAGTCGGGGACCAGCCGCAGCACGGCGGGATCGATCCGCGTGAACAAGCCCGCGAGCCCCCCCACTTCGGGCTGCTGCAGGGCGTAATAGGCGGCGGCAAACGAGCCCGTCATCGCGATCCCGAACTGGATGAAGTCGGTAACCAGGACCCCCCACAAGCCCGAGGTCGCCGCGAACGCGACGTTCATGATGCCGCAGATGAGCAGCGTCTTGCTCATGGGCCAGCCGAGCATGACGTTGGCGATCTTGGCGGCGGCGAGATTCACCGTGGCCATGATCACGCAATTGAAGAACAGGCCGAGGTAGATGGCGCGGAAGCCGCGCACCAGCGACGCCGGCTTGCCGGAGTAGCGCAGCTCGTAGAATTCGAGATCGGTCAGGACGCCGGAGCGGCGCCACATCTTGGAATAGAAGAACACCGTGGCCAGGCCGGTCAGCAGAAACGCCCACCACTGCCAGTTGTTCGCCACCCCCTTCTCGCGCACGAAGTTGGTCACGAGGTTGGGGGTGTCGGTCGAAAACGTCGTCGCCACCATCGACACGCCGATCAACCACCACGGCGCCGCCCGGCCGGACGTGAAGAACTCGGTGGTGCTCGAGCCGCCGCGCTTGGCGAGCAGCACCGCCGGGAGAAACGCGACGGCGATCGAGACCAGGACGATGATCCAGTCGATAGGGACGAGACGCATGCGGGCTCTGGAGGTCGAGGGAAACGGGACGGCTCGGCCGCTAAGATAGGGACCGCGTTCGCTCGCGCAACGCTTCCCGGGCTGCGACATTTCCTCGCATGCGACCGGCGACGCTTCTCCCGCTGCTCACGAGCCTCACGGCTCCGGGCCAGCACCCGCGGCCCGCCACGCTGGACCTCATGCCCGTGCCCCGGTCCGTGGCGATCCGGGAGGGCGGCCGCCTCGTCGTGGACAGCGCGTTCACCGTCGCCGTCGTCGGCACCGCGGACGGCCGGCTGGATCGGGGCGTCACGCGGGCGCTGGCCCGCCTCGCCAAGCGGACCGGCGTCCCGGTGCAGCGGCACACCGGCACCGATACCAGCCGCATCCGGCTCGTGATCGCGGCCCGCTCTCCCGGTCAGGCGATCCAGACGGAAACCGAAGACGAGTCCTACACGCTGACCATCTCGTCGCAGCGCGCGTCCCTCGCGGCGGCCACGGTGGTCGGAGTCCTGCGGGGTCTCGAGACCCTGCTGCAGCTCGTCGTCACCGACGGCGCGGTGGCCTCCTTCCCGGCGGTGCACATCGAAGACGCGCCGCGGTTCCCGTGGCGTGGCCTGCTCGTGGACGTGGCACGCCACTTCCAGCCGGTCGACGTGATCGAGCGCACGCTCGACGGCATGGCCGCCGTCAAGCTCAACGTCCTCCACTGGCACCTCTCCGAGGATCAGGGCTTCCGCGTGCAGAGCCTGCGCTATCCGCGCCTGCACCGCCTGGGGTCGGACGGGCTGTTCTACACGCAGGCGCAGATCCGCCACGTGGTCGCCTACGCCCGGGATCGCGGCATCCGGGTGATCCCCGAGTTCGACATGCCCGGGCACACCACGGCGTGGTTCGTCGGCTACCCGCAGTTCGCGAGCGGCCGCGCTCCCTACCGGATCGTGCGCACCTGGGGCGTGTTCGACGCCACCTTCGATCCCAGCCGCGAGGAGGTGTACCGGTTCATCGACGGGTTCATCGGGGAAATGCGCGCGCTGTTTCCGGATCCCTACTGGCACATCGGGGGCGACGAGGTGAACGGGAAAGAATGGAATGCGAATCCCGGCATCCGGCGCTTCAAGCGGCTGCGCAATTTCGCCGACAATGCCGCGCTGCACGCCTACTTCAACCAGCGCTTGGCGCGCATCCTGGAGCGGCACGGGAAGCGCATGATCGGGTGGGACGAAATCCTCAATCCCGATCTCCCCGCCAGCGCCGTGGTGCAATCCTGGCGCGGCATCCAGTATCTCCCCCCGACGGTGCGGGCCGGACACCACGCGATCCTCTCCGCCCCCTACTACCTCGACCAGCAGCATTCCGCCGAGGACCATTACGTCGACCCCGTGCCCGATTCGCTTGGACTCACGCCGGAAGAGGCGGCGCGGCTGCTGGGTGGTGAAGCGTGCATGTGGGGCGAGCACATCGGACCCGAGACCATCGATTCGCGGCTGTGGCCCCGGCTGGCCGCGGTGGCGGAGAAGCTGTGGTCGTCCGCCACGGTCAAGGACGTGCACGACATGTACCGCCGGTTGCGCGTGCTGAGCGCGAGGCTCGAGGAGCTGGGTCTCGGACATGAGGGGCACGGCGCGCGCATGCTGCGGCGCGCCGTCAGCGATGGGCCGGACTTGCAGGCGCTGCAGGCGCTGCTGGCGCTCTCGCAGCCGGTCACGTTCGGGCAGCGGCACCGCTTCCAGGTCGGGATGACCCAGCATACCCCGCTCACCAACCTCATCGACATGGCGCGGCCCGACCCGCCGGCCCGCTGGAACTCGCTCACGCTGATCGAGCGGTTTCTGGCCGACAGCGGTCGCACCGCGGCGATCGGCGATTCGCTTCGCCGGACGTTTGCGAGCTGGCGGGCGTTGGCACCGGCGATCCGTGCCGCGGCCACCCGGGTGTCGCTCGCCGAACAGGGCGTGGCGGCCGCCGCGGCGCTGGCGCGAGTGGGCGACGTGGGCCTGGCCGCGCTGGATCGAGTGACCGGGACCATCGCTCCCCCCTCCCCCCCCATGCCGGCGTGGCGCGATTCGGCCCGCGCCGCGCTCGACTCGGCCGCGCGACCGCAGAGGTTGCTGCGACTCGCCGTCGTCGACGCGGCGCGCTGGCTGGTCGAAGTGGAGCCGTTCACGCCCTAGCCCGCATGCGTCTCCCGACCCGGCTGGCGATCGTGGCGGGCCGGGAAGCGTTCGAGACCTGCAGGGGCGAACGCCGCTCGAGACGCTCGCCCCTTCATTGGATCGACCGCTGGTGACGCTGGCGCGCCGCCTGACGCCGCGGTGACGTTCCTCAAGGCGTGGGCGTGGCCTGCCCCTCTCCCGCCAGTCCCACGGCGTCGAGCATGAACGCGTAGCGGAACGCGATTTCGCGCAGCCGATCGTAGCGCCCCGAGGATCCGCCGTGCCCGCCCGCGAGGTTGGTCTTGAAGTACAGCGGGTGCGAATCGGTTTTCCGGGCGCGCAGCTTGGCCACCCACTTCGCGGGCTCCCAGTACATCACCTGAGAGTCGTTGAAGGACGTCGTGACCAGCAGCCACGGATAGTCCTGTGCCGCGACGTTGTCGTACGGCGAATACTGCTTCATGTAGGCGTAGTGCTCGGGGATGTTGGGGTTGCCCCACTGCTCCCATTCCTGCGCCGTGAGCGGGACGGACGCATCCCGCATCGTGTTGATCACGTCCACGAACGGCACATCGGCGACGACGGCGCGGAACAGGTCGGGCCGCATGTTCACGACGGCGCCCATCAGCAAACCGCCCGCGCTGCCGCCGTTCGCCACCAGCCGGTCCGCGCGCGTGTAGCCGCGGCGGATCAGCTCCTCCGCCACGTCGATGTAGTCGCGGAACGTATTCATCTTGTTCATCATCTTGCCGTCGTCGTACCACTGGCGGCCCATCTCCTGACCGCCCCGGATGTGCGCGATGGCGTAGGTGAATCCGCGATCCACCAGGCTGAGCACGTTCGCATTGAACGTCGGCTCGATGGTCGCCCCGTAGGAGCCGTAGGCGTAGAGCAACAGCGGGTGACTGCCGTCCAGCGGCGTGCCCCGGGCCAGCAGCACCGACACCGGCACCGGTGCCCCGTCGCGTGCCGGCGCCAGGAACCGCCGCACGTCGTAGCGGCTGGAATCGAATCCGCTGGGAATCTCGGTTCGCTTTTTCAGCACTCGCGACCGGGTCTCGAGGTCGTAGTCGTAGACGGAGCTGGGCGTCACGAACGACGAGTAGGAAAACCGGAACGTGCGGGTGTCGAACGTCGGGTTGGCGGCGGGGAACACCCCGTAGGCGGAGGCGGGGAACGTGACGTAGTGTGACGCGTTGGCGGCGAGGTCCGTGACCCGCAGCCGCCGCAGCCCGCCCGCGCGCTCGCTCACGACCACGTATCGCTGGAAGGCATCCACGCCTTCGACGAACACCGAATCGCGGTGCGGCAGCCAATCGGTCCAGGTGCTGGGCGGCGCGCCAGTATCCGGGGCACGCAGGACGCGGAAGTTGCGCGCCTGGTCGTTGGTGTAGAGCAGGAAGTAGCCGTCGCCGTGCTCCACCTGGTACTCGACGCCGGCCCGCCGTGCCGCGATCACCCACGGGGCCGCCGTCGGGGTCGCCGTGGGGATCACCCGCCATTCGGACGACGTGAAGCCGTCCGCGGGGATGAACACGTACTTGCCGCTGCGCGCGCGGAACACCCACACGTCGTTGAGCACGTTGTCTTCCTGGAACACCTTCACGTCCGCCGCGCCCGGCGAGCCGATCACGTGCCGCCAGACCGCGTTGCCCCGTTTCGCCGAGTCGGCGGTCATATAGAAGAACGTGCGGTTGTCGTTCGCCCAGGCCGTCCCGTTCCAGACACCGCGGAGGGAATCGATGAGCCGTCCGCTGCGCAGGTCCTTCACGTACAGCGTGTACTCGCGAAACGCGGTCGTGTCCTCGAGGTAGAGGAGCCGCTGGCCGTCCGGGCTGACGTCCAGGCCTCCCAACGCGTGAAATCGTTTCCCCGCCGCGAGCTGGTTCTGATCGAGGTACACCTCTTCCGGAGCGGACAGGCTCCCCCGTTTGCGGCAGAAGATGGGATAGTTCTTGCCCTGCTCCGTGCGCGTGTAGTACCAGTAGCCGTCTTCGAAGGTGGGAACGCTGAGGTCGGTTTCCTTGATCCGGCCCAGCATCTCCTGATAGAGCCGCTCCTGCAGCGGCTCGGTGTGCTTCATGCCGGCCGCGGTGTACGCGTTCTCGGCCTCGAGATACGCCCGGACGTCGGGATTGGCCTTCTCCCGCAGCCAGTAGTAATCGTCCCGCAGGATGTCGCCGTGAATCGTGTCGATCTTCGGAACCACGCGCGCCACCGGGGCGGCGACGGTGGCGGCGGGCGCCTGCGCCGCGGCGATGGGAGCGGACGCCAGCAGCGGGACGAGGGTCAGGGGGAATCGGATGGAGGTCCGCACACGCAGCTCCGGGTGACTGGAGTCAACGGCGATCAGGGGGGACGCTTCGGAGTCTAGCAGCCGGCGTGATGGGAACGGAAGGCCCGCCCGGCGGGGTGGGGACAGCGGAGCGCGCACGTCCATGCGTACGTATCCCCGAAGGCGCAGGCGCTTCGCTAGGGGATCGCGGAGTTGCTCACGAAGGCCAGTCGCGTGCCGTCCGGCGCCCACGAGGGCACGTTGATCGTCCCCTGGCCGCCATACACGTAGGCGATGACGCGCGCCGGGCCGCCAGCGATGGGCATCCTGCGCAGCAGGACGTGTTGATAGAACGGGTGGTCGTCCGGCGCGACGTCCGGCGGAAAGGCGAGGTACACGATCCAGTGGCCGTCGGGAGAAATGTGCGGGAACCAGTTGTTGAACCCGTCGTTCGTGATCTGCTCCTGGCCGTCTCCATCGGGTCGCATGCGCCAGATTTGCATCCGGCCCGAGCGCGACGAATTGAAATAGATGTACGCCCCGTCCGGTGTGTACTCGGGGCCATCGTCGAGGCCGGGCGCGGTCGTGAGGCGGATCTCCTCGCCGCCGGTCACGGGAATCTTGTACACGTCCAGCTCGTCGCCGCGCTGGCCCGTATACACCAGCCATCGGCCGTCGGGGGACCAGCCATGCAGGTACGACGGTCCCTTCGCGGTGACTCGGGATGGTGTGCCGCCGGTTGCCGGGAGCGTGTAGACAATGGAAGCGCCGCCGTCCTCGGCGGCATGGTGACTGATGCCCATCATCCGGCCGTCGAACGACAGGACGTGGTCGTTGTTGTTGCTCGTGGCGAATCCCGTGTTGATGGCCGTCGCCCTGCGGGACGAGAGATCGAAACGGTACAGCCGTCCCTCCTGCGCGTAGATGAGCGCCTTCCCGTCGTGGGTCCAGTTGGGCGCCTGAAACGAGCCACGGTACTGGTGCACGATGGTCGCGTTGCCGGTCGCGACGTCGAGGATCTCGAGCGTGCTGCCGATGTAGTCGCGGTAGGGAACGAAACTCGCGGGCGCGGGCGTCGTGATGCGCACATTGCTGAACGTGGCCCGCTCGGTGACGGTGTCGTTGTGCGCGCACACGAACAGGCCGACGTAGACCGTATCGGGCAGGGTGAAACCGGTGAGGGATTGGCGGACGAGGGTATCGCCGAATGGCGCGACGGCCATGTGGTACACGCCGTCACGGCGCTCGAGCTGAATCACGGCGTCGGCATTGGGGAGACTGGTCGCCGACTTGGCTTCCTCCGTGAGGCCGCCAGGCGCGCGGCGGAACTGGAGCGACATCAGGCCATCGCCGTGCAGCGCCGCCGTCACATGCGCGCCGGACGTGTCGAGCGTGGGGCGAATGGTCCAGCCGAGCTTCCGATGCTCCTCGACCCCGGCGCCGATGAAGCGGGCCCGGGTCGAGAGGAGAAAGTTGCCGGCCATCCGTTTCCAGACGAAGTGAAAATCGTCGCGGGTGCCCCACATGTTCTGCCCCGAGCCCGCGACGACATACTGCTGTTGCCGCGGTTCGTAGGACGCGTGGCCGCTGGCACGGCCGACGCTGGTGTGCGCGGTGAACACGCCGACGGAGTCCTGAGCGCCGAGGCCATTGGTGAAAACGGCCCCGCCCAGCGTGAGCGTCAACAGGCGATACCCGGAAAAGCGCATGGTGGATTCGGTGGCTAACGGATGGCGCGTAAGCTGCGGTCTGTGGCGGCCGCAGACAAGAGCACTGGTGGCGCGCTCCCTGCTAGGCCGGTCCGCCTCGGGAGCACGCCGATGGCGGCACGGTGTTTCCCGGGCGAGACGCGGAACCCGCTCGCTGCAGGTAGACGCGATACTCGGACCACGCTTCCCGAGGTTGAGGAGCCCGCACGCCGGAATCCGGGACAAACCGAGGGAGGCCGGCCGCCCGGTCCCGCGCGTTCGCGTCCCAGGCCCGTTGCCCGAACGCACGCACGGCAAAGTAGATCTCGTTCCGCGCGGGGCGCGGCACCTCCATCTCGGTCAACGCAAGCAGGAACAATGAATCGGACTGCCTCCTGGTGCAGCCCTGGTCCCAGTAGAGAAAGTCGTGGACGATGGCGGGGAGAAAGAGAGGACTGTCGGGCTGGATGAGACTCTGGAACGCCTGAGGGATGCCGGCGAAGTCTGTGACGAAGCCTCGGGGAACGATCACCGTGTTGACGGAGAAGTCGATGCGATACACCAGCGGCTCGACCAGCATCCAGTTCCTGCCGTCACCGATGGGGCGTAAGTCTGGCAGGCGCATTCCCATCGCCGCCAAACAGGAGGCGAGGATGAGAGAGATGACCAGCATGAAGCGGGAATCGGGCTCTATCGGATGTTTGCCTGTGTGGCCGCCCTGCCCGACGCCGCAGTTCCACTCGTCAGGATGTGACCCCATCAGAGACCGGTCATTCGCTCGAGTGTTTCGGGGTACCGCTCCCCTTGCACGGTGATCCCGGATGCGGCGATCTCCATGTCACGCAGATCCTGCGCCGTGAGCTCGATGGTGGTGGCGCCGATGTTTTCGTCCAGACGCCCCAGCTTCCGGGTGCCCGGGATGGGAACAATCCACGGCTGCTGGGCCAAGAGCCACGCGAGCGCGATCTGGGCCGGTGTGGCCTGCTTTCGCTGCCCGATGCGACCGAGCAGATCGATGAGGCGCTGATTCGTCTTTCGGGCCTCCGGCGTGAAGCGCGGCAGTGAGTTCCGGAAGTCCGAGGTCTCGAACGTCGTGCTCGCGGTGACCTTGCCAGTGAGGAAACCCTTCCCGAGCGGGCTGAATGGCACGAAGCCGATCCCCAGCTCTTCAAGCGTCGGCAGAATCTCCGTTTCCGGGCCTCGCGTCCACAACGAGTATTCGCTCTGCAGCGCCGCGACCGGCTGAACCGCATGGGCGCGACGGATTGTCTTCGTTCCCGCTTCGGACAGGCCGAAGTATTTCACCTTTCCTTCCTGGATCAACTCCTGCACCGCTCCCGCCACGTCCTCGATGGGCACGCTCGGGTCGACGCGGTGCTGATAGAAGAGATCAATGGTCTCGATCCTGAGGCGCCGGAGCGACGCGTCGGCGACCTGCTTGATGTGCGCCGGACGGCTATCGAGCGCCGGCGGGCTCCGAACTCCCCGAACATCGTGTTGGGGATCGAGATTGAATCCGAACTTCGTCGCGAGCACCACCTGGTCCCGAACGGGAGAGAGGGCTTCACCAACCAGCTCTTCATTGGTAAAGGGGCCGTACGCCTCCGCGGTATCGAAAAACGTGATCCCGCGGTCGACGGCCGTCCGCAGCAGCGCGATCATCTCCCGTTTGTCGGGGAACGGAGGGTAGGACATACTCATTCCCATACAGCCGAGTCCGAGCGCCGACACTTCCAAACCGCTCGCGCCTAACCTGCGCTGCTGCATCGCTCCTCGCCGGATCGGGATGACGATGCTGCCGATCGGACTCAGCCAGGACCTATTCTACTTCGCTTCCGGCGACGCGGTGAGGCCAAGGACTTGATGGGCTGGCCGACTTGCCCAAAGTTTCGGGGCATGCCCGACCTCTCTGCGCGCTGTACCGAGTGCGATCGGCCCCTGGGATCCGATGACCTGTTCTGTTCCCGGTGTGGGGCGCCGACGCCGATGAACGTCGATCCGGACGCCACTATCGTCAAACCGGGCGATGGTGAGGACCCCACCGCGCTGGCCCCCCCCTCCCCCTCTCCCTCCCCCTCCCCCGTGACCAGTGACACCGACGCGCTTCCCTCGGGAACCACCTTCAAGGGTCGCCTGCGCTACGTGCTCGGCGCCGAGTACGAGCTGCTCTCGGGGATCGGGCAGGGAGGGTTCGCCCGGGTCTACAAGGCCAGAGACCGGCGGCTCGACCGGATCGTGGCCATCAAGGTGATCCGGCCCGATCTCCTCGGCCGGAAAGTCTTCGTGGAGAGTTTCCGCAACGAAGGCATCGCGCTGGCCAAGCTCCGCCACCCCGGCATCGTCCCCATCTTCGATATCCGCGAACGCGGCGGATTGATCTACTACGTCATGCCGTTCGTGGAAGGGACGACGCTCGACGCGCGCATGGAGCGGCGCCTGCCGCCCTACGAGTCGCGGCGTATCCTCTGCGAGCTGGCCGACGCCCTGGCGGCCGCCCACCGGGCGAAGATGGTGCATATGGACATCAAGCCGGGCAACGTGTTCCTGGAGGGAGATCTCCAGAAGGTCCTGTTGATGGATTTCGGGCTGGCCAAATCGCTCCAGGCGAGCGCCGAGGACGCTTCGGGCGGTGCCGTGGTCGGGACGCCCGAGTACATGTCGCCGGAGCAGGCGCGCGGGCTCTCGGACATCGATCACCGCTCGGACATCTACTCGCTCGGCGCCCTGGGCTATCGGATGCTGGTCGGGCGGCCTCCATTCAGAGGGATGACGTCCGTGGAGACGCTCAACAAACACATCACCGAGGCGCCGAGACCGCTGCGCGAGGTCAATCCGTCGATCCCGAAGGAGTTCGCGGACGTCATCATGCGGTGCCTGAAAAAATCACCGGCGGAACGGTTCGCGACCGCCCTGGAGGTTGGCCGCGCCCTCGACGCCGTGACGTTCTTCAGCGGGCGCGTGGAAGAGGCAGGTCCGGAGAGATTCTCGAAGACTCAGCGCACGCTCGTCACGCTTCTCGTCGGGCTCACGCTGATCCTGGGGCTCGTCATCGGGATGGCGCTGCGGTAGGGACCTGAATCACCGGCGGTCGCGCCGAATGCGCCGCATCACATAGACCGTCGGCTGTCCCTCGGGCGTTGTTGGATCCAGCGTCGCCGTCCATTCGTTGGCCGACACCCGTGTGAACGTGTAGCCGCGCGCTCCCCTTGCCGCACAAAGCGGAGCGTGGAATCCGCGAACGATCCCATCTGGATGGTTGAATCGTTGCTGAAGCGGTAGTCCTCGAAGAATGACGGGTAGTTTCGCGCCAGGACTCGACCTGCGGGGATCATGATGCCTCCGTGGAGCGGTCACCGGGTCCCGCGGCCGGATTCATGCGGCGGGTTCACGCGGAGTGTGGATGTAGAGATTGGCCCGTCCCCGCCGGCCGATCACGCGGACGAGTCCCGCTTCCCTGAGGGTATACGCCATCTTCTGCGCCAGGGCCAACCGCATCCCTTTCATCGCCGCGAGCGCGCTCGCGGTGAACGGCTCGACCCCCCGGGGGGGGGGAGCAGGGCCAGCCAGTCCTCCGGCTTCTCGAATACCACTCGGTCCACGACGTCCAGTAACCGGCGCTCTGCCACGACCCATCCTCCCCTGCGCCATCCCCTCCGGTCGTCGCGCCGCCGCACCTCCTCTTCCCTGATCATCAGGACTTCCAACGAGAAGTTGCGATGCGCGGCCAGCCGGGGGATGCTCACCATTTCCCAGAACAGATCCTCCACCCGCCCTCTCCGGGGCGATTTGCGGCGGGTGGAGGTCGGGTGGACGATCCACTTTTCCTGAGCGATCGGGTGGACCAGTCGCGTGCGGTGGGAAGGCACCAGCCTCGCGAGCTTCGCGTGGATCGACGCGAAGCCGCCCGTCTGGATCTCCAGCAACAGGTCGTCCCGAACGATATCGATCACGAACCCGTCGACCGGGACCTCGAATCGATCTCCCGGCCGGGCGTACCACGCTTTCAGCGATGCGTGGAGCGGCTTCTCGTTGAGCAGCCCGATGCCTGGCATAGCGAATGTCGATGCTGGCGCTGTGTCAGCAGCACCAAACGAACGTCCTGATATCCCGGCTCGTCGGGGATCGGAGCGGAGAACCGGTTCCAGGCGAGCATGTTGGCTTCTTCGGGGATACAAGCTACCATCAAGCCGACCTGGAGGCCGCGCATTGGGGTGAGGGCGCGCCGCACCGTCGTCGTTCTGCTCGGTCTCGCCGGCGCGTCCTGCGCGGGCGGGGACGTCCCCCGTGGCGAGGAGCGGACGCCGCTCGTCATCGCCCACCGCGGCGCCAGCGGGTACCTGCCCGAGCACACGCTCGAGGCCTACGCCCTGGCGATCGCGCTCGGAGCGGACTACGTCGAACCCGACGTGGTGATGACCCGCGACGGCCATCTGATCGCGCGCCACGAGCCGAACATCACCAACACCACCGACGTCTGGCACCGGCCCGAGTTCGCGAGCCGCCGCCGGAGCGCCGTCGTGGACGGCGTCACGGAGGAGGGCTGGTTCGCCAGCGACTTCACCCTGGCGGAGATCGGGACGGTCCGCGCCGTGCAGGCGTTCGCCGAGCGCGCGCAGGGGTTCAACGGCCGCTTCGCGATCCCGACGCTGACCGCCGTCATCGAGCTGGTCCGACGCGAGTCGCGCGCGCGGGGGCGCGCGATCGGCATCTACGTCGAGGTCAAGCATCCGACGTATCACCGGGCGCTGGGCCTGCCGCTGGAGCCCGCGCTCGCGGGCGTCCTGCGTTCGGCCGGGTGGGACGGGCGCGACGCACCGGTCTTCGTGCAGTCGTTCGAGCCATCGGCGCTCGCCGCCGTGCGCGCGCTGACCGGCGTGCGGCTGGTCCAGCTCGTGGACGCGAGCGGCGTCGGACCGGACGGTGCGCTCCAGTTCGACCCGCCCGCCGACCGCCCCTACGACTGGACGGCGTCCGGCGACTCGGTCCTGCTCGCCCGGCGGTACGACTTCTTCGCGACCGATGAGGGGCTGCGGGAAATCCGCCGCTACGCCGACGGCATCGGCCCGTGGAAGCGCTACATCGTGAGCGCCGAGGCCGGGGACCGCCGCCTCGGGCCGCCGACCGACCTCGTCGCGCGGGCGCACGCGGCGGGCCTGGTGGTGCACCCGTGGACCTTCCGCAGCGACCGGACGCGTCTGGCCGCCGACTACGACGGCCAGGCGGTCCGGGAGTACCTCCAGTTCTACCGGCTCGGCGTGGACGGCGTCTTCACCGACTTCCCCGACGCGGCGCTCACCGCGCGAGCCTTGTTCCAGCTGTCGCCCGATTGACCGACGGCAATCTCACGACCAGAACGCGTCCCAGTTGGCCTGGTCCAGGAAGTGCTCCTTCCCTTCGACGACCCTGCCGTTCTCGATCCTGAACGTGATGCAGCAGTCGGTGTCGAGCCGCTTCCCATTGCGAGTGCCGCTGTTGTGGTGCACCCCCACGACGCGCCCCTCGTCGTCCGCCGTCACGTAGCGCAGCTCGGCCTTGAAGGTGCCGCCGGTCCCTTCCAGGTAGCGGCCGAACTGGGCGAAGGTGCCCTCGCGGTCTTTCGTGACGCCCGCAATGGGGGAATTCCCCGGCGTGGTCCAGCGCGTCGTTTCTCCGAACACCTCGGTAAGCGTCTGGATGTCGGCGGCGTTGAATGCGGCGTAGCCGCGGCGGACGATCTCGGGGTTCTTGTGCATGGTGGCGTGCTCCGGTTGGGGTGAGTGTCGAGACTCGCGTGAGACACACTACCCCCCGGGCGCCGGGGCCGCATCGGGAGAACTCCCCATTCGGGTCATGGCCTCAGACCAGGCCGTGCTCCACCGCCCACAGGGTGGCGCCTGCTCGAGTGTTGACGCCGATCTTGCCGTAGATGCTCTGGGTGTGCCGGTCCACCGTCTTGTAGGCGATGTCGAGCCGGGCCGCGACCTCCTTCATCGTGCCGCCCCGGGCCAGGAGCCGGATCACCTCCACCTCTCGCTCGGTGAGCGTGGCCGATGCGGCCTGGCGCCGCCAGGCGATAGGCTCGCCCGCGGCGGTGAGCACGGCGGCCACTGCGTCCTCGTCGAGCCGCTTCTGCAGTGCCGCGGCGCGGAGCTGGCGCGCCGCCGCGTCGGGCGCGCAGGCGGGCCGATGGGGACGGTCTTCCACCAGTGATCGGAAGCGGTTGGCCGCGGCGAGGATGCGTGCCGTGACCGGCTGCATCGCCGCGGGCAGGCCGCCGTGGTAGCCGCTGCCGTCCAGGCGCTCGTGGTGCAGGGCCGCGACCTGCCCGACGGCCGCGAGCGATGCGGCACGGGCGAACACCCGTCCCGTGTGATAGGGATGGAGTCGCACCGCCTCCCATTCGCGGTCGCTGAGCGGCTCGGGGCTGCCCCAGATGGCGGTGCTGACGCCCGTCTTGCCGATATCGTGCACGAGCGCAGCGCGCCGGAGCAGCGTCGGGTCGGAGGCCGGCAGGCCGTACACGGCGCCGGCGCGGGTGGCCAGCGCGGCGACCCCGTGGGAATGGCCGAGGAACGCGGGGGACTTGAGGTCGCCGAAGTCGGCGACCGCCTCGAGGGCGGTGTCGAGCGCCGCGTCGTCGAGCGTGCGGCGCGGGCCGGGCTCGAGGTCGAGCACGTCGCTCCATCGGGGAGGCCGTACGAGGTCGCGCAGCAACTTGTCGGCTTGGGCGCAGAACGCCTCGACCATCTTCGGGGCGTGGGTGCCGCCGCTGCGTTGCCGGGCCATCGCGGTGGCCGCCGCCACGCCGCCCACCCGGTGAATGATCACGGCGTCGTGGGCGAGCGAGGCGCAGAGGAAGGCGGGCGAGATCTCCTCGCCGGCGAGGGGCGGAATCCCGTTGCCGTCCCAGCGCGCATAGATCTGGCCGACCGTAGTGACGAACGACGCCGGGAACCCCATGCGCGCCGACAGTCGCTGGGCCGCCTCGCAGTGACCCGGAAGGAACGATCCCATCACCACCGGCAGCTCGCCCAGGGCGCGGGTGATCGCCGCCTCGGCGCCGATGGTGCGGGTCAACGCCTCGGAATTCCTGATCGAGCGCTGGATCAGATCGAGCACCGCCGGCGTGTCGGCGGTATCGAGCGCGGCGTAGTCGGCCCGGAACGCCAGCTCGTCGCCGAACAGCGAGCCGAACCACTGCACGTCGGCGTTGCAGCCGACGTAGCGGAGCAGGGTCTCGTAGTAGACGTCCTGCAAGGTGGCGGTGTCGAAGCCGAG
>Ga0187893_10004012_pt1 | contig 28755 bp, 27 predicted proteins | sample MA1701074metaG_FD_139574 | JGI IMG/M metagenome (GOLD analysis project Ga0187893, IMG submission 139574) | White microbial mat communities from a basaltic lava cave in the Kipuka Kanohina Cave System on the Island of Hawaii, USA - MA170107-4 metaG ...
CGAGGCGTTGCCCGCGAGCGTCGAGGCCAGGATCAGGCCGCTCACGCGCTCGGGATGGCGCGCGGCGTAGGCGATCGCCGCGGGCCCGCCGGCCGAGAGCCCGTACAGCGTGAAACGCTCGAGGCGGAGCGCGTCGACGACCGCCTCGATGTCGCGCACGCGCGCGTCGAGCGAGAAATCCGTGTTGTCGCGCTGCGACATGCCGAAGCCGCGCCCGTCGTAGCGCACGAGCGTGTTGCGCTCGGACATCTGCGCGATCCAGCCGAAGCGGTCGTACATCGGGCTCATCACGCCGCGCTCGAGGTGCGTGGCCCAGCCCAGCACGAGCACGATCGGCGGGCCGGCGCCGGTCGTCGCGTAGGCGATGCGCACGCCGTCGCTCGTGGTGGCGAAGCCGATCCGCTGCTCGATCGGATCGCCGAACCAGCGCGGCAGCGCGAGCGCGAGCGAGGTGATGATCGGCACGCGGAACTGGAACCAGACGCCGGCGCCGAGCGCGACGAAGAGCGCGGCGGCGAGCGCGAGCCAGCGCGCGCGGCCGCGCGCCGGCCGCCTGGGCTGCGGCTCGCTCGACACCGCGAACACGTTCACCGGCTGGCTCACGTTCTTCAGCGCCTTGGCGCCGAGCGAGGTGACGTGGATGTGCGGACGCGTGCGCACGGCCTGGTAGACCGACTCCGAGACGGCGATCCCGCCCGGCTCGGCCAGCGGCCGGATGCGCGCGGCGACGTTCACGCCCTCGCCGATCACCTCGACTCCGCGCCGCACCACGTCGCCGAGGCGGATGCCGATCCGGATCGCGAAGTCGCGGTCGGCGCGCAGCGCGGCCTGGAGCGCGAGCGCGCAGTCGACCGCGTGCAAGGCGCTGGGGAAGATCGCCAGCGCCTCGTCGCCGGTCGAATCGATCAGCTCTCCCTCGAACTGGCCCGTGAGGGTCTGCACGAGCGTGCGATGGCGCTCGCGCACGCGGATCGCCGTGGCCTCGTCGCGCTCGGTCAGCGCCGTGTAGCCGGCGACGTCGGTGAAGAGGATCGCCATCAGGCGGCGATCCTCACGCGCTTGGGTCACGGCCCCTCCGCACGCGGGCATTCTGCTTTCGCCCCGGGGCGGATACAAGCTGCGCAGGCCTGCCCGATCCGCGGGCAACCCGGCCCGCGGGCGCACCGGCGCGCGCGCCGCGGGTTGGCACCGCGTTTGCTCGCTCCCGGACCGAGATGCTCGGACTCGTTCTCACCGCGGGAGGGGCGCGCGGCGCCTATCAGGCAGGCGTGCTGAAGCGCGTGGCCGAGATCCCCGCGCTGCGCGGCCGACCCTCGCCGTTCATGATCGTGACGGGCGCCTCGGCCGGCGCGATCAACGGGGCGATCCTGGCCGCGCGCAGCGAGGACTTCACCACCGCCGCGAGCGAGGTGGCGCGCGTCTGGAGCGAGCTGCGCGTCGAGCAGGTGTTCCGCACGGACCTCGCGTCGCTCGCGACCGGCGCGGCCGGGCTGGCGCGCGACTTCGCGCTGGGCGGGCTGCTCGGCCACACGATCTCGACCGGCCTGCTCGACACGAGCCCGCTCGCAGCGCTGCTCGAGGGAGTGTTCCCGCCGACCGGGATCTACGACTCGATCGTGAACGGGCGCGTGTACGCGGTCGCGGTCACGGCGACGAGCTACCACTCGGGCCGCTCGTTCATCTTCGTGCAGGGCCGCGCGGGGCACCCGATCTGGACCGGCAGCCGGCGCATGGTGCTGCCGGTGACGCTCGGCCACCCGCACATCATGGCGTCGGGCGCGATCCCGATCGTGTTCCCGCCGGTGCAGATCGCCTCGCAGGCGGGCGAACTCTGGTTCGGCGACGGCGGCATGCGGCTGGTCGCGCCGCTCTCGCCGGCGATCCGGCTGGGCGCGTCGCACGTGTTCGCGGTCGGCGTGCGCTCGAACCACGCCGCGGACCTGCTCGCGCGCGAGGAGGCCGGCAGCGCGGCAGCGAGCAGCGCGAGCGGCCCGCGCCTGCCCTGCCCGCCGCTCGCGCAGATCTGCGGCGTATTCCTGAACGCGATCTTCCTCGACCACCTCGACACCGACCTGGACCACCTGCGGCGCATGAACGGGCTGGTCGGCTCCCAGCACGACGGCATGAACGGCCACGGCGGCAACGCGCAGCCGATGCGGCGCGTCGTGCCGTTCTCGTTCGGCCCGTCCGAGGACCTCGCGCTGGTCGCGCAGCGCTTCGCGCACCGCATGCCGCGCCTGCTGCGCTACGTGCTCGACGGGCTCGGCACGCCCGACGCGCAGAGCGCGGACCTGATGAGCTACCTCCTGTTCGACGCCGCCTACACGCGCACGCTGGTCGACATCGGCTACCGCGACGCGAGCGAGCGCATCGCCGAGGTCGAGGCCTTCCTGTACGACGCCGGCGCGTTGTTCCCGAACGCGCCGCTGAACGCGCCGCTCAGCGATCCGGGCCTGGGACTGCCTCCGCACTGACGAACTCGTACGAGCCCTTGCGCACGTTGGCGAAGGCGAGCTCCGGCAGGCTCCAGAACGCGCCGAGCAGCCCGGCGCGCAGCCGTGCGCCGCGGTCGAAGGGCGCTGCGCCGAGGCCGTACACGGTGTACGCCGAGGCGAACGCCAGGTTCGCCGCGCCGTACAGCGGCCGGCGCCAGAACACGTCGTCGGTGAAGAGCAGGAAGGCGCTGTCGCGCAGCAGCGGCTCGTAGGTGGTGGAGGAGAGCGTGATCGACTCGCGCGCGCGCGTCCACGCGCCGGGCTCCTCGCGCTCGACGCGCGCGAGCTCGCGCTCGCGGAACGAAGGCACGCGCTCCACGCGCGCGACGCGCAGGCGCGTGCGCACGCCGTCGAAGAACACGAACGGCACGAAGCCGAACGTCTCGCCCGGCTCGATCCGGCCGCCCATCGCCTGGCGCGCCTCTTCGGCTGAATCGAACGCCTCGTCGACCAGGCGCACGAGCTCGGTGATGCAGTTTCGGTCGAACAGGTCGTAGGCGAAGCGCTGGTCGAGGGCGCGCTGCGCGTCATCGCGGCGCAGCTGCGCTTCGACCAGCGCCGCCGCCAGGTCGCCCGCGGGCGCGCGCGCCGCGAGCGTGCGGCCGCGCGCGGGCAGCCGGCGCCGGCCCAGATCGTAGAGCGCGCCGATGTCGCGCGCGCTCGCGACGCGCTCGAGCATGCCGCCTGCCTCTTCGAGCACCGTGTAACTCGGCTCGTCGACTCGCGTCGGCTCGAGCACGAGCGCGCGCACCTGCCGTTCCACCTGCGCGGCGTGCGCGACCGCCAGCGCGTGCGCGCGCGGGCTCATCTCGAGCACGTCCACCTCGATGCGCCGCGCACCATCGAACGGGTCGAGCAGGACGAGCCGGCCCTGGTCGAGCGAGCGCTTCACCGCCAGATAGCGCGCGTGCGTGAGCAGGATCCCGGCGCCCCGGTCGGGCCTGCGCGAGCCGACGAGCTCCGCCAGGGTGCGCTCGAGCTCGGCGGCGCGCGCCTCGAGCCCGGCGCGCGCGGCCGCGTCGAGCGGCGGATCGAGCTCCGGCGGAAGCGTGACCAGTGCCTCGGAAGCGAGCCCGTAGCCGCCCTCGAGCGCGCGCAGCGCGTGATCGAGCGCGAGCGCCTCGCGGTACTCGCGCATGCGCAGCGCGGAGCCGGCCGCGAGCGCCGCCGCCGCCTCGCGCTTCGACTCCGCGAGCAGCGGCGCAAACCGCGCGGCGAGCTCCGCCGCGCGCGGGTCGCCGCGCTCGTCGGCCGAGAGCAGACCCGCGCCGCGCAGCGGCGGGAGCTCGCGCGCGTCGCGAAACGCCTCGAGCCACGCCACGTCTTCGCGCGCCTCGTCGCGGTGGGCGAACGCACCGTCCTGCTCGACGTACAGGCGCGTGAACTCCGCCAGCACGCGCTCGCGCGCCGCGGGCTCCAGCTCCACGTACGCGACCTCGAGCGGCCGGTTCTGCAGGTCGGCATACAAATACCGGAAGTGGCTCCAGCGGTCGCGCGTCAGCCGCACCAGGCCGTCGGCGCCGGCCTGCATGTGGAAGATGCGCTCGTCCGCGACCAGCGCGGCGTGCCCGCCGCTCGCGCCGCCGACGTTTGCGCGCACGTACACGAAGCCGAGCTCCGAGCCCGCGCTCGGAGTCGCGGCCAGGAGCGCGATCGTGAGCGTCAACGTGCGCACGGGCATCAGTCGCTCCTGGCGACGACCTTCTGGGAGAGATCCGAGGAGAGACCGACACTCGAGCAGAATGCCTGCGCCTGGGCCGGGGTCCGGTGGGCGTCCTCGAGACCCTTGCCGATCGCGCTGGCGGTGTCTCCGTTCGTCTCCCAGTTCGTGATGCCGTGGTCGGCCGCGATGCGCGTCGCGCCGGTCGAGAAGGTCGACGGCTCGGCGCCGGACCGCACGAAGCTCACGGTGTACTCGCGCAGATCGTTCGCGTAGCTCGGCTTGACGCCGCCGGACGTGGCCCCGACCGCGTCCGAGAGCGATTCCGACGAGCCGACGATCGCGTTCCCGGTTCCCGAGATCGAGTCGGAAACCGAAGTGACGAGGCCCGAGATCACCGAGCAGCCGAACGTTGTCGACGTGACCGCGAGCGTGGCGAAGAGCAATGCACGGGGGGTGTACACGGGCATCGCGCGCCTAGTCGACTTCGGCGACGACCTTCTTGGAGAGCTCGGCCGACAGCCCGACGCTCGAGCAGAAATCCTGCGCCTGCGCGCCGTTCTGCTTCGCGTCCTTGAGCCCGTCGCCGATCGCGTCGGCGGTGTCGCCGTTCGTCTCCCAGTTCGTGATGCCGTGGCTCGCCGCGATGCGCGTCGCGCCCGGCTGGAACGTCGACGGCTCGGAGCCCGCGCGCACGAAGCTCGCGGTGTACTCGCGCAGGTCGTTCTCGTAGGTCGCCTTCTCGGACGACGGCTCGCTGCCGGACGAGACCGAGATCGCCTCCGACGAGCCCCCGATCGCGTGGCCGGTGCCCGAGATCGAGTCCGACGGCGAGGTGATGATCGCCGAGATCACCTGGCAGCCGAAGCTCGTCGAGACGGCCAGGAGCGTGGCGAGGAGGAAGGTACGGGAGGTGTGCATGATCAGTGTCTCCAGGTCCCCATCTGTTGGGATCACACCGATCCTAGCTCACCTCCGCGGCCGGCGCGGCACGAGCGCGGAGCGCTCCATCATCAGCTCCGCGTAGCCCGGCCGGCGCGCGAGGCTGCGGCGGTCGAGCATGGGGATGCTCGCGAGCACGAACATGAGCGTGATCGCGAGCGGCCCGATCACGGTCCACCACCAGCCGGGCCCGGCCGCCACACCGAACAGCCACAGCCCCCACCAGAAACCGATCTCGCCCAGGTAGTTGGGATGGCGCAGCCACGCCCACACGCCCGAGTGGCAGATGTCGCCCGGCTGCTTCGCGCGGTTGAAGGCGCGCAGCTGCTCGTCCGCGACCGTCTCGAGCGCGATCGCGCCCGCCGTGACGGCGAGCGCCAGCAGGTCGAGCACACCGAACGGCCGCGCGCCGAACGCGAGCGCGGGATAGAGCGGCAGGCAGCCCAGGAACACCTGCAGCGTGGGGAAGTAGTGGATGCCGGTCAGGCTCACGAGCCAGTACGGCGCGTGCGCGTTCTCGCGCAGGTCGCGGTAGCGCCAGTCCTCGTGGTGGAGCCCGGGCCAGCCGCGCGCCCAGTTCCAAGTCAGGCGTACGCCCCACGCGAACACGAGCGCGAGCACCACGAGCTGGCGCGCGGGCGCGGCTTCCGCGCCGGGCAGGGTCGCCCAGTACAGACCGATCGCTGGAGGCGCCACACTCCAGTACGCGTCGTACATGCTCGAGTTCGCGAGCGCCATGCTGAACGCGAACACGACCAGCGTCGCGAGCAGATCCGCGGCGAAGGCGTTGGCGAGCGGCGAATCGGGCCCGAGCACGCGCACGGTCGCGAGCGCCGCGAGAAGCGCCGTCGCGTACGCGACCGCAACCCACGCGAATGACCGCATCCGCATCCCGCCATGCTAGCCCACGCGAGAGGTATGATCGGCGCCAGAGGGAGATCCAGCGATGAGCCAGAGGCACCCGTCCGGCGAGCAGTTCGAAGGCGTGATCGGCCGCACCGTGGCGGAGTCGAAGCCGTGGTGGCCGCAGCTGCCGCTGCCGAAGGGCTCGCCCGACGTGGTGGTGATCGTGCTCGACGACGCCGGCTTCTCGCACTTCGGCTGCTACGGCTCGACGATCGAGACGCCGAACATCGACCGGCTCGCCGCCGGCGGCGTGCGCTTCACGAGCTTCCACACCACGGCGCTGTGCTCGCCCACGCGCGCGGCGCTGCTCACCGGGCGCAACCCGCACGCGGTGCAGATGCGCGGCATCTCGAACATGGACTCGGGCTTCCCGAACATGCGCGGCGCGATCCCGCGCTCGGCGGCGACGCTCGCCGAGGTGCTGCGCGAGCGCGGCTACGCGACCTTCGCCACCGGCAAGTGGCACCTCGCTCCGATGTCCGAGTGCACCGCCGCCGGTCCGTACAAGAACTGGCCGCTGTCGCGCGGCTTCGACCGCTTCTACGGCTTCATGCAGGGCGAGACCGACCAGTTCCACCCCGAGCTGACGCGCGACAACACCATGATCGATCCGCCCGCGCGGCCCGAGGACGGCTACCACGTGTCGGAGGACATCGTCGACCAGTCGATCGCGATGATCCGCGACCAGGTCTCGCTCGTGCCGGAGCGGCCGTTCTTCCTGTATCTGGCGTTCGGCGCGACTCACTCGCCGCACCAGGCGCCGAAGGCGTACCTCGACAAGTACCGCGGCCGCTTCGACGCGGGCTGGGACGTCGTGCGCGAGCAGTGGTTCGAGCGCCAGAAGGCGCTCGGCGTGATCCCGAAGGACACGCAGCTCGCGCCGCGCAATCCCGGCGTGCGCGCCTGGGGCGAGCTGTCCGAGAACGAGCGCCGCTTCGCCGCGCGCCTGCAGGAGGCGTACGCCGCGTTTCTCGACCACACCGACGCGCAGATCGGGCGGCTGGTCGACTTCCTCACGCGCGTCGGCCGGCTCGACAACACCTTCCTGCTCGTGATGTCCGACAACGGCGCGAGCCAGGAAGGCGGCGCGTCCGGCGTGCTCGACGAGGCGAAGTGGTTCAACGGCGTGCTCGAGGACGTCGACAGCGCGGTGGCGCGACTCGACGACATCGGCGGCCCGAACAGCCACAGCAACATCCCCTGGGGCTGGGCGCAGGCCGGGAACACGCCGCTCAAGTGGTACAAGCAGAACACCCACGGCGGCGGCGTGCGCGACCCGCTGATCGTGCATCACCCCGCGCGGCTGATCGACCGCGGCGGCTTCCGGCGCCAGTTCTGTCACGTGATCGACCTGGCGCCGACCATCCTCGAGGTCGCGGGCGCGACCGCGCCGGAGGTGTTCGCGGGCGTGCCGCAGATGCCCGTGCACGGCAAGAGCCTGCTCTCCGTGCTGCGCGACGACGCCGCGCCGCCCGCGCGCGACACGCAGTACTTCGAGATGCTCGGCCACCGCGGCATCTGGCACGCGGGCTGGAAGGCGGTCACGCGCCACACGATCGGGAAGCCCTTCGACGAGGATCAGTGGGAGCTCTACGACCTGACCGCGGACTTCTCGGAGTCGGTCGATCGCGCGTCGGCCGAGCCCGAGCGCGTGAAGCGGCTCGTCGATCTGTGGTGGCAGCAGGCGGAGCGCAACGGCGTGCTGCCGCTCGACGACCGCGGCGCCGCGATCCTGTTCCGCGCCGCGCCGCGCCCCGGCCTGCCGACCTCGCGCACGCGCTTCGTGTACTACCCGCCGATCTCGCACATCGTCGCCGACGCGTGCCCGTCCGTGATCCGCAGCTTCACGCTCACGGTCGCGCTGGAGCACCCGCCCGCGAAGGGCGACGGAGCGCTGGTCGCGCGCGGCAGCTCGAACAGCGGCTTCGCGCTGTACGTGAAGGACGGCGTGCCGGTGTTCGACTACAACGCCTTCCACGAGCACGTGTTCGTGCGCGGCTTGCGCCCGCTCGCCGCGGGCCGGCACACGGTCGAGGTGCGCGTCGCGCGCGGCGCCGACCGGAGCGCAGAGGTGACGCTGCTCGCGGACGGCGAGGCGATCGGCTCCGGCCGCATCCCGCGCCTGTACGCGATCCTGTCGATGCTGGGCATGGATCTCGGCCGCAGCCTCGCGCCGGTGAACGACGAGTACGAGGCGCCGTTCGTGTACCCGGGCCGGATCGAGACGGTGGTCTTCGAGCTCGCGGAGAGCGCGACGGCGGGCGAGCGGAACGCCGAGGCCGAGGCGAAGGCACGCGCGGCCATGACCCGGCAGTAGCGGGCGCGCGGAGCGCGGTTCCGTGTACGCGTTCGCGCTCGCCCTGCTCTCGGCCGTCCTGTTCGGCGCGTCGACGCCGGCGAGCAAGGCGCTGCTCGGCGCGCTCGAGCCGTTCCAGCTCGCGGGCCTCTTGTACGTCGGCGCGGCGCTCGGCATGGCGCCGGTCGTGGTGCGCGAGCGCCGCTCGCGCGGGCCGGGCGCCGCGCACCTGCGGCTCGATTCCGCGAACGCGCTGCGGCTCGCGGGCGCCGTGCTGTTCGGCGGCGTGCTCGGTCCGGTGCTGCTGCTCGCCGCGCTCCAGCTCACGCTCGCCGGCTCGATCTCGCTCCTGCTCGTGCTCGAGGGCGTCGCCACCGCGCTGCTCGGCGTCGCCGTGTTCCGCGAGCACCTCGGGCGCAGCGGCTGGGCGGGAGTCGCGGGCGCGATCGCCGCGAGCGCGCTGGTCGCGGGCGCCGGCGGCTGGCCCGGAGTCGCGGCCGCGTCGCTCGCCGCCGCGGCCTGCCTGTGCTGGGCGTTCGACAACCACCTGACCGCGCTGATCGACGGCATCACGCCCGCGCGGAGCACGCTGGTGAAGGGCGCGGTCGCGGGCGCGGTGAACCTCTCCATCGGGCTCCTGCTCGCGCCGCTCGTTGCGACACCGCTCGAGGTCGGCGCCGCGCTCGCGGTCGGCGCGGCGAGCTACGGCGCCAGCATCGCGCTCTACATCCGCGCCGCCCACGAGCTCGGCGCGACCCGCGCGCAGGCCGTGTTCGCGAGCGCGCCGTTCGTCGGCGCCCTGCTCTCGTTCGCCGTGCTGGGCGAGCCGCTCGGCGCGGCGCACGTGGTGGCCTCGCTCCTGCTCGTGCCCTCGCTCGCCGCGCTGTTCGCGAGCCGGCACTCCCACCCGCACGTCCACGAGGCCGTTTTCCACACCCACAGTCACCGGCACGACGACGGGCACCACACGCACACCCACCCCGGAGCGGGTTCATCGCTCCGTCACAGCCACCCGCACGAGCACGAGCCGCTCGCCCACGCTCACCCCCACTGGCCCGATGTGCACCACCGCCACCTACACTGATTGACTACGCTCGCCTGCGGCTCGCTGCGCGCAGTGCTGCGCACTGCTTGCGGGCTCCACCGCGGGACATCGGCCCGCGGTCCGATGTCCGGGGCGGCCCTCGCTCGGCCTCCTCGCACCGCGCTAGATCGCATCGCGGCCCCGGTGGTAGGCTGCCCGCCATGCAGATCGGGCTGTCGATCTTCCCGACCACGTACTCGATCCACCCGGTGCGCCTCGCGAAGGAAGCCGAGGCGCGCGGCTTCGAATCGCTGTTCATGATCGAGCACACCCACATCCCGGCGTCGCGCAAGACCGCGTACCCGCTGGGCGGCGATCTGCCGAGCATCTACTGGGAGAGCTACGACCCGTTCGTCGCGCTCGCGCAGGCGGCCGCGGTCACGGACATGCTCAAGGTGGGAACGGGCATCTGCATCGTGCCCGAGCACCACCCGATCGAGCTGGCCAAGCGCATCGCCTCGCTCGACGCGCTCTCGCGCGGGCGCTTCGTGTTCGGCATCGGCGCGGGCTGGAACGCGGAGGAGCTCGCGAACCACGGCGTCGCGTTCGAGGACCGCTGGGCGGTGACGCGCGAGTGGATCCTGGCGATGAAGGAGTGCTGGACGAAGCAGGACGCCGAGTTCCACGGCAAGTTCACGAGCTTCGATCCGGTCTGGGTCGAGCCGAAGCCCGTGCAGAAGCCGCACCCGCCGATCCTGATCGGCGCGAGCTCGAAGTGGGCGATCGAGCGGGTCGCGGAGTACGCCGACGGCTGGATGCCGATCGCCGGCACCTGCGACCTCGACGAGCGGCTCGCGCAGCTGCGGGCGGCGTGCGCGAAGCGCGGCCGCGAATTCGACGAGCTCGACATCTCGCTGTTCGCCGCGCCTTCCGCGCCGGGCGAGCTCGAGAAGCTCGCGAAGCAGGGCGTGGACCGGGTGATCCTGCCGCTGCCGACGGTGGACGAGGCGAAGATCCTGTCGATCCTGGACGGCTACGCGCCGCTGATCGCGAACCGGCCGCGGGGGTGAGCGCATGATCGTCCTGTACGAGCACCCGAGCTCACCGTACGCGCAGAAGGTCAAGATCCTGCTGATCGAGAAGGGCCTGCCGTTCGAGGCGCGCATGCCGGGCGTCGCCGACTTGGCGCCGGGCTCGGACTTCGCGCAGGGCAGCCCGCGCGGCGAGGTGCCGGTGCTGATCGACGGCGAGACGCGCGTGTTCGACTCGACGATCATCGCCGAGTATCTCGAGGACGCCTATCCCGAGCCGGCCATGCGCCCGAAGTCCGCGAGCGAGCGCGCGCGCGTGCGCATGCTCGAGGAGATCTGCGACACGCTGTTCGAGGCGGTGAACTGGGCGGTCGGCGAGATCGTGGTCTGGGGCCGGGCCGAGGGCGCGCTGCGCGACGCGCTGCTCGCGCGCGCGGCCGAGCAGACCGCCGGCGTCCACCGCTGGCTCGAGCGCGAGCTCGGTAAGCAAACGTACATGAACGGCGAGAGCTTCGGCTACGGCGACGCGTGCGTGTACCCGTACGTCGCGGGCGCGGCGGGCCGCGGCTGCGCGCCGCCGGCCGGCTCGAAGCTCGCCGACTGGTACGCGCGCATGCTGACACGCAAGAGCGTCGCCCGCTGCGTCGCCGACGTCGCGCCCGCGCTGGGCAGCTTCGACCAGCTCAAGGGACTGCTCGCGCAGGGCCTGTTCAAGCGCGAGTACCGCGACCACCGGCTCGAGTGGATGCTGCGCAGCGGCGGCGTCGAGATCGTCCTGGAAGGCATGAAGAAGAACAACATCCGGTTCAGCCACGAACCGAGCTGAGGAGAGAGGCGCGATGGAGGCGACGAAGAAGCCGAGCTACCTGGGTCTCTTGAATGCGATCGCGAACGGCGAGGGCCGCGCGCACGAGTACCTGTCGTGCTGGGCCGCGAAGACGCCCGACCCCGACGTGAAGCAGGTGCTGCTGACGGTGGCGATCCGCGAGGGCGAGCACGCGCATGCGTTCACCAAGCGCATGTGCGAGCTCGGCTTCGGCGTGCTGGACCGCCCGGACCCGAAGCACGCGAAGAACATGGAGATCGCCAACGCCGAGTGCAGCGACCTCGAGAAGTTCGAGGCGTTCGGCTACGGGCGCGACGGCGAGATGTCGCGCGACCCGTTCAAGGGCATCTTCGACGACGAGTCGATCGACATCCAGACCGGCGAGCTGCTCGGCCGCTATGTGGCCGAGGAGCGCGACAGCGGCCGCAAGCTGCGCGCCTGCTACGCGGTGCTGCGCGAGCGCGCGGGCCACCGCGCGGAAGGGGGGCGCGCCAAGGCGACGGTCGGCAGCTCGCGCGAGCTGCGCGAGCTGCACTCGCGGCTCGACGAGATCTGCGCAGCGATCGGCAAGCTGCAGCAGGAAGTGACGGCCCGGCGCCGCTAGGGTCCCGCGATGCTCCAGCCCGGCTCGGGCGAGGCGCGCTTCGAGCGCGTGCTCGCGATCGGCGCGCACCCCGACGACGCGGAGTACTTCGCGGGCGGCACGCTCGCGCGCTTCGCCGAGGCCGGCGCGCAAGTCGGGCTGGTCGTGTGCACGGACGGCGGCCGCGGCGGGCGCGGCTTCGAGAACGTCTCGCAGGTGCGCGCGGGCGAGCAGGCCGACGCGGCCAAGTGCATCGGCTTCGCGCACGCCGCGAACCTGGGCCGGCCCGACGGCGGGCTCGTGAACGACGACGGCCTGCGCGCCGAGCTGGCGCTGGCCGTGCGCCGCGCGCGGCCGGAGCTCGTGCTCACGCACGACCCGCGCACGCTCTGGAACACGTACGGCGGGCGCGCGCACCCCGGGCACTCCGACCACCGCGCCGCGGGCCAGGCCGTGCTCGACGCGCTCTACCCGCGCGCCGCGAGCCCGCACTTCTTCCCCGAGCAGCTGGCCGAGCCCGGCGTCGCGATCTGGTACCCGCGCGAGGTCTGGCTGTTCGACACGGCGAGCGCCGACCTGCACATCGACGTCTCGGCGACCTTCGAGCGCAAGCTCGACGCGCTGCGCGCGCACGTGAGCCAGAACCGCGGCGACGGGCTCCTGCGTGGCGCGCGCTCGCTCGGCCAGGCCGAGCCGTTCGTGCGGCTCGTGCTGCGCAAGGGAGAGTGGCGTGCTGACCGGTAACTGCCTGTGCGGCGGCGTGCGCTTCGAGATCCACGGCCCGCTCGCGCCGCTCGGCTACTGCCACTGCAAGCAGTGCCAGCGCGCGAGCGGCAGCGCGTTTGCCGCGAACTCGACGGTCGCCAACGCGGACCTGCGCTTCGTCTCGGGCAAGGAGCTGATCGCTGAGTTCGAGTCCTCGCCGGGCGCCTTCCGCGCGTTCTGCTCGCGCTGCGGCTCGCCCGTCTACAAGCGGCTCGCCAGCCAGCCCGACTCGGTGCGCATCCGGCTCGGGCTGGTGAACGAGGACCCGGGCCTGCGCCCGCGCGTGCACGTGTGGGTGGGCGCGAAGGCGGCCTGGTACGAGATCGCGGACTCCCTGCCGCAGCTCCGGGAAGGGCTGCCGCCGCGCAAGTGATGCGGGCGCTCGTCCTCGCCGCGGCCGCCGCGCTCGCGCTCCTCGCCTGCTCGCGCGGGCCCGACTCGCCCGAGGACGCGGTCCGCGCCGCGCTCGCCGCGATCGAGCAGGCGGCCGGCGACCGCGACGTCGACGGCGTGCGCGCGCGCATCTCCGACGGCTACAAGGATTCGCGCGGCAACGACAAGGCCGCGGTGGTGCAGGTCGCCGCCTACCACCTGCTGCGAAACCAGGTGGTGCACACGTTCTCGCTGATCCAGTCGGTCGAGATCGACGAGGCGGGCGACGCGCGCGCTTCGGTGCTGGTGGCCATGGCGGCGAGCCCGATCCCGAGCGCCGAGGCGCTGCTCGCGGTGAACGCGGATCTCTACCGCTTCGACGTGAGCCTGCGCGAAGAGGAGCCGGGGCTGTGGCGCGTGGTCTCGGCCAAATGGCAGCCGGCGGCGCTCGAGGATTTCCGATGAAGCTCCCGTTCGAGGCCGGCCGGCGCCGGCGCATCTGGTTGATGCGCCACGCGGAAGCCGCCTACGTCGACGAGTCGGGCCGGATCACGCGCGACGCCCGGCTGGTGCCGCTCTCCGCGCACGGCCGCGCCGAGGCCGCCGCGATGGCGAAGCTGCTCGAGGGCGCGGACTTCGACCGCGCGGTCTGCTCGGGTCTGCCGCGCACGGTCGAGACGGCGACGATCGTGCTCGGCGGCGCGGGCCCGGCGCTCGAGCAGGTGCCCGCGCTCGAAGAGGTGAAGTCCGGCGGCGCCGGCGCGCTCGGCCGCGCGTTCGAGCCGCGCGATCTGGCCTACTCGCTCGAGCAGGCCGCGGACGAGAACGCGCGCTTCCTCGGCGGCGAGACGTTCGCCGAGCTGCGCGCGCGCGTGGTCGGCGCGCTCGAGCAGCTCGTCGCGGAGCCGGGCTGGTCGCGCATGCTGCTCGTCTGCCACGGCGGCGTGAACCGCGTGATCCTGGCCTGGGCGCTCGGCACGGAGCTCGCGAGCGCGGCGCGGCTGGAGCAGGACTCGTGCTGCCTGAACGTGATCGACCTCGACCACGGCGATGCGGACCGGCGCGTGCTGCGCCGCGTGGTGCGCGCGGTCAACCTGACCGCGGCCGACCCGGTGAAGCACGAACGCTGGCTGACCACGCTCGAGCAGCAGGCGCAGACCTTCGCCGAGCGCCTGCGCCGGCCGTGAGCGCGCGCCGCGTTCCGAGCGAAGCGGAGCTCTTCGGCTGGTTCGAATCGCTCTCGAACTGGGGCCGCTTCGGTCCCGACGACGAGCGCGGCACGCTGAACCTGATCGACGACCGCAAACGCGCCGAGGCCGCGCGCCTCGTGCGCGACGGCGTGGCCGTGTCGTGCGCGTGGGAGATCGATCCGCGGCCCGCGGCCGACCACGTGTTCGGCTCGCCCGAGCGCACCATGGGCGGCACCGGCGAGGACCTGAACCGCGCGCAGCGCTGGGGCGGAGCCTCGGAACGGATCGGCTTCGTCTTCCACGGCTACGCGATCACGCACCTCGACTCGCTCGCCCACTACTTCTGGGACGGCCGCATGTACGGCGGGCGGCCCGCCGCGCTCGTGACGCGTGCAGACGGCGCGCTACACAACGCGGTGACGGCCGCGGCGGCGGGCATCGCCACGCGCGGCGTGCTGCTCGACGTCGCCCGCCTGCGCGGCGTGGACTGGCTCGAGCCGGGCGAGGGCGTGTTCCCCGACGAGCTCGACGCCGCCGAGGCGCGCGCGGGCGTGCGCGTCGGGCCGGGCGACGCGGTGCTCCTGCGCACCGGCTACGGGCGGAAGAAGCGCGAGCGCGGCCCGGACCGCGTGCAGGACGTCGGCCGCGCCGGCTGGCACGCCGCCTGTCTGCCCTGGCTGCACGAGCGCGACGTCGCGCTGATCGGCGCCGACACCGCGCAGGACGTCCACCCGTGCGGGTACCCGAGCTTCCGTAGCCCGGTGCACGCGATCGGGATCGTCGCGATCGGGCTCTGGCTGCTCGACAACTGCGACCTCGAGCCGCTCGCGGAGGCGTGCGAGCGGGCCGGGCGTGCCGAGTTCATGCTGCAGGTGAACCCGCTCCGGCTCGCGGGCGTCACGGGCAGCCCGGTCAACCCCATCGCGCTCTTCTGAGGCGCTAGTCTCTCGGCCATGCGTTCGACCACGAGATCACTCGCCTGCGTCGCCGTCACCTGTCTCGCCTTCGCGCTCGGCGCCGCGTCCGCCCGCGCCGCGGAGCCGGCCGCGCCGGCCGCGACACCGGAGGCGACACCGGCCGAGGGCATCGACCCCGACGCGGTCGCACTGCTCACCGCCTTCGGCAAGGCGCTCGAGGCGCAGCCCCGCTACAGCTTCGCGGTCGACTTCAGCTACGACGTGGTGCAGCAGCACGGCGAGAAGCTCGAGTTCGGCTCCACGCGCGTCTACACCGTGAAGCGACCCGATCACCTGCGCCTGAGCGAAGAGCGCCGCGTGGGCGGCCGCCGCGAGATCTACTACGACGGCACCACGCTCGCGGTTTACGTCCCGGACCAGAAGGTCTACGCCAAGGCGAAGCTCCGGCAGCACCGCGACCTCGACGGGTTCATCGACGTGGTCGAGGAGGCCCTGGGCATGAACGTCGCGCTGAGCGACCTGCTGCGCGCGCAGCCGCTCGCGCGCATCGAGGAGGGCCTCCGCTCCGCCTACATCGTGGGCCGCGAGACGCTGAACGGCGTGGAATGCGAGCACGTCGCGTGGGAGACGGACGAGGTCGACGCGGAGGCCTGGTTCTCGACCGGAAACGTCCCGCTCCTGCAGCGCGCAGTGGTCGACTACCGGGAGGAGGAGGGCCGGCCCAGCTTCCGCGCGCAGTTCACCAAATGGGACCGCACACCGGACGTCTCAGACGCGGTGTTCGTGTTCACGCCACCTGCGGACGCGGAGCGCGTGCAGTTCAACGTGCGCGGCCGCAACCCGGAGCCCGCAGAGGAGCCCGAGCCATGATGGGGCGGCTGATCGTTCGCTCGCTCTCGATCGCGTGCGTGGGCCTGATGTTCGCGTTCATGGCCGACACGGTGGACGCGCAGCGCCGCGGCGGCGGTGGTCGAGGAGGAGGACGCGGCGGCGGCCGCTCGATCTCGCGCTCGGGACCCGCGTCGGGAGGCTCGTTCCGGCCCAGCCGCAGCGCGAGCACCCGCGCGCGCCCGAGTACCCGGCCGACCACGCCCACCACGCGGCCATCGACCGGCACACGCCCATCGACCGGCACGCGGCCATCGACGGGCACACGCCCTTCGACAGGCACCACGCCGAGCACACGCCCCGGATCGGGAGGCAGCGCCACGCAGCGCCCGAGCACCGGCACGGGCGATCGTCAGGGGCAGCGCGACCAGCGGCAGACCGACCGCCAAGACCAGCGCGACCAGCGGCAGACCGACCGCGAGGACAAGTTCGACGGCTCGCGCCGCGAGGACTGGCAGGACTACGGCAACGCGGCGCGCGAGGACTGGCAGGACTTCTACGAGGAAGGCGGCGGCGGCTACTACTACTACGGCGGCTACTACGGCCACCCGTACTACCACGACCACGAGGAGTCGGACTGGGCGATCCTGATCTCGGGCATGGCGATCGGAACGGCGCTCACCGCCGCCTCGTTCAGCTCGATGCAGACCAGCACGAAGTGCACGCTCAGCGAGGTCGTGGTGAACGGCGTGAAGTACTTCAAGTGCGGAGACACCTGGTACAACCGGGTGATGGACGGCACGAACGTCAACTACATCATCGTGAGCGCGCCGCCGGGCTACTGAGCGGCGGCGGCGGGCGAGAATCGACGGGTGCTGCGCTTCCTGCCGCCGGCGCTGCTCGTGGCGGTGGCGCTCCACCAGCTCTGGCTCGCGCACACCGAGCAGCTGACACCGTGGTGTGGCGGCGGCTTCGGCATGTTCTCGACCACCGATGGCCGCTTCGCACGCCACGTGCACGTGGTCGCGCGGAGCTCGGGCCTGCGCAGCGAGCTCGCGATCCCCGCCGCGCTCGCCGAGAGCGGGCGCGCCGCCGCCGCCCTGCCCGAGGAGGAGCGCCTGCGCGCGCTCGCGCTCGCGCTCGCGCCCTGGGCAGGGTCCGACTTCGAGGCGCCGGAGTCGATCCGGATCGAGGTCGTCGCCACGCGCTGGGATCCGCGCACGCTCGCGCCCTACGGCGAGCTGCTGCGCGCGGTCGAGGTGCCGCTTGCCGAGCCTTGAACCGTTCGCGCTCGCGCGCGCGCTCGTGCTCGCCGACCTGGCGCTCAAGCCGATCGGCGCGGGCTGGCTCCGCCCGCTGTCCGCTGGGCTCGCGGTGGCCGGCCTGGTGCTGCCCGAGCTCGCGCAGCGCGCCTGGTTCTGGCTCGGGCTCAGCGCGGTCCTTGCCTTCCGCGTCTGGTCGAGCTGGCCGCTCGCCGACAACCACGCCTACCTGCTCGTGTACGCGAGCCTGGCGATCGCGATCGCGCTGCGCGACACGGACCCGCGCGCAGCACTGGCGCGGAACGCGCGAGTCCTGATCGGGCTCGTGTTCGCGTTCGCCGTGTTGTGGAAGGCGATCTCGCCCGACTTCCTGGACGGGCGCTTCTTTCGAGTCACGCTCGTGCTCGACACGCGGCTCGAGCCGTTCGCCGTCTGGGTCGGCGGCCTCGACGCCGACACGCTGGCGGAGCGGCGCGAGTGGCTCGCACGGCACGACGATTCGGCCGACGGCGCAGCGGTCTCGGCGCCCGAAGAGCCGGCGCGCTTCCGCGCCGCGGTCTGGCTCGCGACGTTCGGGGCGTTCGCGAGCGAGCTGCTGCTCGCGCTCGCGTTCCTTTGGCCGCCCGGCCGCGGGCCGTCGCGCTTCCGCGATCCACTCCTGATCGTGTTCTGCGCCGTCACCTATCTGGTCGCGCCGGTCAGCGGCTTCGGCTGGCTCCTGATCGCGCTCGCCGTCGCGCAGACCGCGCCCGAAGCCTGGCGCACGCGCGTCGCCTACCTGGCGGTGTTCGCGCTCGTTCATCTGTATGGAGCGCTCGGCGACGCGCGGGCAATCGGCGCGTTCTAGCGCCGCCGGTCAGTGCTCATCATAGGCGTCGTGCCAGCTCGCGCGATCGAGGAACGCGCCGCGTTCCGCGGCGAGGCGCAGGATGCGCTCGACGTCGAACACGCGCGGGCCGTCGCGCTCGACGCGCAGCCGCGCGGCCTGGCCGGCGGCGAGCCGGCGCTCGCGATCGCCGTCGAATGCGAGCACGCCGGGCCCGCGCAGGACGACCTCCTCGCCGAGCGCGAGCGCGCGGTGCCCGGCCGTGTTCACGCGCCGGTACAGCCCCGCCGACACGGGAGCGAGCAGCACGCGGCCGGGAGCGCCGGGTGCCGCGCAGGTGACGAGCAGGCCGCGGTCGTCGGCCGCGCCGACCGGCTCGAGCAGCCCGCCGATCGGCGACATGCCGATGCCCGCGGGCTCGGCGCGCGCGAGCACGAGCGCGCGCAGCTTGTCGGGCTCGAACGGCATGAGGTTGCCGACGTGGTCGTCGACCAGGAACGCGGCGTCGACCAGCGCCATGTCGTCGGGCTCGCCCTCGATCGCGACGCGCACGCACTTCGAGGCGCGCGCGGCCTCGTCGAGCGCGACCACGCCCGAGGCGACCAGGCCCGCCGCCGCGCCCGCGACGGTCGGCTCGACCAGGCGCGGGAAGACGTTGTTCGTGCCAGTCGAGAGCGGGACGAGCGGCGCGTCGGGCCAGATGCGCGCGATCGCGCGGTTCGTGCCGTCGCCGCCCAGCACGACCAGCGCCGCGCAGCCCGCCTTGCGCATCGCCTCCGCCGCGCGCACGGTGTCGCCCGCGTCGAGCCGCGCGTCGACGTCGATCACCTCGAGGCTCGCGTCGATCTCGAGGTTCTCGATCGCCGAGGTCGAGACCCGGAACGGCTCCTTCATCACCAGCACGCGCTCGGCGCCGGCCGCGACCGCGCCGATCACGATGCGCGCGACCTGGTTGCGCTTGCTCTGCGGCGTGGAGGTGTCCGCGCGCGCCGCGATCCGGCGCACGTCCCGACCCGAGAGCGGGTTCGCAATGATGCCGACGGGGAGGCTCATGGGCAGGCGAGTGAGCCCGTGACCTCCATCGGGGAGTCGGTGAAGAAGCGGTTCTCGCCGTAGCAGTTGTCGCTCGGATCGGGATCGGGCTCGACGATCGCGCCGCTCTGGAAGTCGATCCGGTCGGGCACGAACACGATGTCCGCGCCGGGCACCGCCGCGCGCAGCGGATCGGGGTCGTGGCCGTTCATCAGGATCACGTTGCGCTGCACGCTCTGCGCGTCGACGAACGAATCGCTGCGCGAGTCGAGGTGCGCGAGCGGGCTCGCGAGCGCGGCGACGCCGAACGAGTCGTTCCCGAGCACTACGTTGCGCTCGATCGCGACGTGGTCGCCGCCCGCGTTGAGGATCCCCACGCCGCTCGGCAGCGTGGTGACGAAGGTCGCGACCCCGGGCGTCGCGGGGCGAGCGAGGTTGTTCTCGATGATCGCGTTGTCCTCGATCCGCACGCGGTCGGTGTGCGGCACGGGGCGCTGCGGCTGGACCGCGATCGCGACGCCCGCCCCGTTGCCGAACACCTGGTTCCTGCGCACCAGCACGTGGGTCGAGTTCTCGATCGCGATCCCGATCACGCTCGCGGTGACCGAGGTCTCCTCGACCGTGACGTGGCTGGAGGCCGCGACCTCGATCGCGGCGGCGCCGTGGCCCGCGAGGTAGCCGTTGCCGATCGCGCCGTGCGCGGCGCACACGAGCGACGCGCCGTGGCGCGCGTTGTCCAGGTAGACGCCGTCGCGCAGCGAGAAGCCGTCGACGCCCTCGAGCCGGAGCGCGCTCTCGCCCGCGCCGCGCACGGTGAAGCCCACCAGCTCGAAGCCGCGCACCGAGGGCTCGGGGCAGGGCTCGGCGCCGGCGCGCGGCTGCTCGCCGACCAGCACGCCGTGGCGGTAGCCGCTCGCGTCGAGCACGGCCGAGGCCGAGCCTCGCAACGTGAGTCCGCTCGTGCGGACGTGGACGAGCGCCGCCCCGCCGTTCCCGCCGTAGCTGCCGGGACGCACCAGGATCGTGTCGCCCGACACCGCCGCATCGACCGCGGCCTGGATCGACTCGCCCGGCCGCACGACCCAGGTGGCGGCGTCGGCCGCGCGCGGCGCGAACGACAGCAGCACCAGGATCGACACCAGCGCCCGCATCGATGCGCCTCCGGAGAGCAATCGTACCAGAGGCCGAGCGAGCGCGGCGCCCGCCGCCTCAACTCCATCTCCTCGTAGCGGCACACGTCGCGGAAGCCGAGCCCCTGGTAGCAGCGGCGCGCGCTCGCGTTCGCGGCGGCGACGTTGAGACCGATCAGGCCGACTTCCTCGCGCAGGGCGCGGCACAGCGCAGCGGTCGCCGCGCGCGCCAGGCCGCGGCCGCGCCGGTCCGGGCGCGTGGCGATACCGCCCAGCGCGGCGACGCTGGTGCGCCGCGACACCACGTGCACGCCGGCCACCGAGATCAGGCGCCCCGCCTCGCGCACGCCGAACCACGGGCCGAGCTCGAGCATGTAGGGCTCGAAGAAGCGGCCGTGCCGTTCCTCTTCGGTGTAGGCGTCGCGCGCGTAGAACTCGCGCAGCTCGTCGCACTGTCCGGGCCCGAGCGGCTCGAGACCCTGCGGCTCGGCGACGTCGAGCGGCGCCGCGGCGTCGAGCGCCATCTTCACGAATTCGCCGTGCGAGTCGACGCGGAACTCGCGCGCGAAGCCGGCCGACAGCCCGAGCCCGAGCGTCGCGAACAGCGGATCCGGCAGCGACGGCCGCAGCCAGGCGAGCAGCTCGCCCAGCGCGCGGTCGCCGGGCGGCGCGATCGCGTACAGGATCGGCAGCGCGAGCTTCTCGAGCACGAGGCACACCGCACCGAGCTCGCCGCGCTCGCGCAGCGCGAACCAACGCGTGTCGGACCAGAACACGTCGTCCAGATCGGCGAGCGCGTAGACGTGCGCGCGCGGGTCGCGGCGCAGGAAGCGCTCGATCGCGTCGCGATCGCGGATCTCGGAGCAATCCGCGCGCTCGCTCACACCGCCGCCAGCATGCCCGTGACCACGCGTTGCAGCTGCTCGCGCGTGAACGGCTTGGCCAGCAGCTCGGCGCCGCGCGGCAGCTCCGCGACCGCGGCGCCGGGGATCTCGGCGTGCCCGGTCATGAGCACCACGTGCAGGTCGGGCCAGCGCGCGCGCAGCGCCGTGGCGAGCTCGAGCCCGCTCACGCCCGGCATGACGTAGTCGCTGAGCAGCAGATCGAAGCGGCGCGGCGACGCCTCGGTGATGGCGAGCGCCTCCGCTCCGTCGGCGGCGGCGGTCACGCGATAGCCCGCACTCTCGAGCAGGATCGAGAGCAGGCGGCGGACGGACGCGTCGTCCTCGACCAACAGGATCGACGCGTCGCGCGTGCCCGGTGCGGCGGCCCGGCGATCGGGGCGCGCGGCTGCCGCGGGGCGGCCGGCCGCGACGGGCAGGCTGATCTCGACGCGCGTGCCGCTGCCCGGCGCGGACTCGAGCACGATGGAGCCGCCCGCCTGGCGCACGATCCCGTAGGTCGTCGACAGGCCCAGACCGGTGCCGGCGCCTGCCGGCTTGGTGGTGAAGAACGGCTCGAACGCGCGCGCGCGCGTGGCCTCGTCCATACCCTGACCGGAGTCGGAGACCGCGAGCTGGACGTGGCGGCCCGGGCGCTGCCGGCGCGTCTCGATGCGCAGCGACCCGCTGCCCGAGATGGCGTCGCGCGCGTTCAGCGCCAGATTGAGCAGCACCTGGTCGAGCTGCGATGGATCGAGCGCGACGAACAGACCATCCGGCTCGAGGTCGAGCTCGAGCCGGATGCGCTCGGGCAGGATGCTGCGCAGGATCGGCTCGAGTCCGCGCACGCCCGCGTTCAGGTCGACCACGCCGGGCTGCGCGAGCTGGCGGCTGGTGAGCAGCAGCAGCTGGCGGGTCAGCGCGGCCGCGCGCTCGGTCGCGTCGGCGATCTCGCGCGCGGCAGAGGCGGCGCTGCCCGACGGCAACGACTGCTCGAGCACGCCCGCGTAGCCGCCGATCACCGTGAGCAGGTTGTTGAAGTCGTGCGCCACGCCGCCCGCGAGCCGGCCGATCGCGTCCATCTTCTGCGACTCGCGCAGCTGCTCCTGGAGCGAGAGCTCCTCGCTGAGATCGCGCGAGTGCGCGACCACCCGCGCCTCGCCCGCGCCGCCAATGTAGCGGGCGCCGGAAGACGCCACCCACAGGTAGGTCCCGTCCTTGCGCTGAAGGCGGTGCACGAGCCGCGTCGGGCCGCCGTGCGCGAACACCTCGCTCATCGCGCGGATGCCCGCGTCGCGGTCGTCGGGGTGGAGCCAGGACATCGGCGCCATCGCGGCGAGCTCGGCGGGCGTGAAGCCGATCGCCTCGACCACGCGGGCGTTCGCGTACAGGAGCGATCCGTCGGCAGCGAGCTCGACGACCATGTCGGGCGCGTACTCCGCGAGCACGCGGTAGCGCTCCTCGCTCGCGCGCAGCGCGGTCTCGATCTCGCGCTGATGCGTCATGTCGCGCGTGACGGAGACCACCCGCGTGCGTCCCTCCGCGTCGACGTAGCGCGCGCCCGTCGCCTCGAGCCAGGCCACGCGCCCGTTCGCAGCGAGGGCGCGGAACGCTGCGCGCGCCGAGCCGCCGTTCGCCGCGACGTCGCGGAACTTCTCGACCACGCCGGGAGCGTCGTCCGGGTGCATCCACGCACCGACCCGCTCGCGGTTGAGATCCTCGATCGAGCGCCGCCGCGACGCGGCCAGCGCCACGGGATTCGCGTAGGTGAAGCGACCGTCCGCATCGGCCTCGGAGATCATGTCCGGTGCGTGCTCGGCGATGGCGCGGAAGCGCCCCTCATTGAGCCGCGCCTGCGCACGCGCGCGCTCGGCGTGCCGCACCGCGATCGACACGATCGCGGCGGCGGCGAAGTAGATCGAACCCTGCACGATCACGATCGCGAGCGAGATCGTGCGCTCGATCGTCGGCTGCCCCGGCCGCGCGCCGAGCTGCAGGTCGAAGTAGACCACCGCAGGCGCCGCGACCGCCGACAGCAGCGCGACGGTGTAAGCGGGGCGCTCTCCGAGCAGGAGCGCCGCCGCGGCGATCGAGAGCACGAAGCCCGACAGCGCGGGCGTGGAGACGTCGCGGGCAACCACCAGGCCGGTCGCGAGGGTCAGCCACGTGCCCGCGACGATCAGCACCGCGCTGGCACGCACGCGGCCGCTGCGCGCGAGCGCGAGCGCGATCAGGATCACGCCGACGAAGCCGAGCGCGATGCCGACCCGCGACATCGGCTGGTTCAGCGCAACCGCGGTCACCGCCGCGCCGAGCAGCGCGAGCGGGATCAGGGCGAGCCCGATCCGGTACAGCGTCGCGGCGATCCGCGCGTCCTCCTCGTCCGGCAGGCTGGGTGCCGCGAACAGACGGCGCACGCGCGCTAGGATCTGCACGAGCCGAAGAGTACCAGCCTGTCGCGCACGCGCGGTGCCCCTGTCGCACGAAACGCTGAAGCTGGCCCGCGCGCCACCCGAAGCATCACGTGTACGGGGGAAACCATGGCGGCACTCGACGACCTGAAGGCGTTCGAAATCAGCCAGGAGCGCGGCTTCCTGCCGGCCCAGGATCCGGCGCTCGAGCTGCCGCGCGGCTTCGCGGTCTGGGACGAGGTCGCGCGCGATCTGCCCAAGCTCCTTTTGGCCGGGAACCTGCGGCGCACGCTGGAACGGCTGCCGGTCCTGCCGAGCGAGGCCCTGCCCGCCGGCCCTGTGCTGCGGCGCGCGATGCTCGTGCTGTCGTACTTCGGACACGGTTATGTGTGGGGCGAGACCACGCCGGCCGCGCACGTGCCGGCCTCGGTCGCCGTGTCGTGGTGCGCGGTCGCCGCGCGACTCGGGCGGCCGCCGGTGCTCTCCTACGCCTCCTACGCGCTCGACAACTGGCGGCTGCTCGACCGCACCGGCGCGCTCGAGCTCGGAAACCTCGCCATCGTGCAGAACTTCCTGGGCGGGGCGGACGAGGACTGGTTCATCCTGATCCACGTCGAGATCGAGGCGCGCGCCGCGCGCGTGCTCGAGCGGATCGGCCCGGTGTTCGCGGCGGCGGCGCGGGGCGACGCGGGCGCGCTGGCCGAGCACCTGCAGGCGGTCGCGTCGGGCATCGAGTCGCTGTGCGAGACGCTGCAGCGCATGCCCGAGCACTGCGACCCGTACGTCTACTACCACCGCGTGCGGCCGTACATCCACGGCTGGAAGAACCACCCGCTGCTGCCAAACGGCGTGGTGTACGAGGGCGTGGCGGCGCTGGCCGGACGGCCGCAGCTCCTGCGCGGGGAGACCGGCGCGCAGAGCTCGATCGTACCCGCGCTCGACGGGCTGCTCGGCGTCGAGCACGCGGACGACCCGCTGCGCGCGTACCTGCTCGAGATGCGCGACTACATGCCGCCGCGCCAGCGCGCGTTCGTCGAGGCGGTCGAAGCCGCGCCGTCGCTGCGCAAGGCCGTGCTCGACTGCGGCTCGCGCGAGGCGCGCGAAGCGTTCAACGAGTGCCTGCGCTGGCTCGAGGCGTTCCGCTCCACACACCTGGACTACGCGGCGCGCTACATCCACCACCAGAGCCAGGCCTCGCCCTCGAACCCGAACGCGGTGGGCACCGGCGGCACTCCGTTCATGCCCTACCTGCGCAAGCACCGCGACGAGACGCCGAAGGGGCGGCTGACTTAGCGCAGCTGCGCGAGCTCGCGGCAGCGTTCGGTGTTGGGGCGAAGTCCCCGGAGGCAGCGCGCGTCGAGCAGCGCGACCGCGTTGGCCAGGAGCTCGAGCGCCTCGAACAGGTTGGCGGCGGCCACGCCGTCGTACACGTGCAGGTGTAGCTCGGCGCGCTCGAGCGCGCCCTGCACCGAGCGGTCGAGCCCGACCACCTGCAGCGCGCAGGCGATCGCGGTCTCGGGCACGACCGGGTTCTGCTTGCCGGCGAAGAAGCTCGAGCCGGCCTGGACGTGCGGCAGCTCGAGCTCGCCGAAGCCGCCCTCCGGTCCCGAGAACAGCAGGCGCAGGTCGGACGCGAGCTTACGCAGCGCGTTCGCGACCGCCACCGCGGCGCGCGAGACGCCCGCGAGGTCGTCACCGCTCTGCAGGGCGTCGCTCGGGTTCTCGAGCCGCGCGAGCGGGCGGCCTTCGAGCTCGGCGAGGATCGGCACCACGCAGGCGCGATAGGCGTCGGGCGCGCCCGCACCCGTGCCGATCACCGTCCCGCCCAGGCTCACGGCGTGGAGCGGCGCGAGCGACTCCGCGAGCGCCGCGCGCGCGCGCTCGAGCCCGCGCGCCCAGCCGCGCACGAGCAGCCCCATGGACGCGGGCAGCGCGTCGCGCAGACAGGTGCGCGCGAGCGTAGTCGTGCCGTCGAGCTCGGCGGCCTTGGCGTCGAGCCCGGCCAGCGCGCGATCGAGCGCCTCGTCCAGCCGCAGCGCGAGCGCGCGGACCGCGAGCCGCGCCGCGCTGTGGCACACGTCGGCGGTCGACTGCGAGGCCGAGACGTGCTCGAGCGGCCGCACCGGCGCATACTCGCCGCGGCGCGCGCCGAGCGTCTCGTTCGCGAGGTTCGCGAGCACCTCGTTCACGTTCATGTGCACGCCGATCGAGCCGCCGCCGCCGAGCAGGTCGACGGGGAAGTGCCGCGCGTGCCCACCCTGCTCGAGCTCGAGCGCCGCGCGCTCGATCGCCTCCGCGAGACGCGGCTCGATCACTCCGGCCCGCGCGTTCGCGCGCGCCGCCGCCCGCTTCACTCGCGCGAGTGCGGCGACGTAGGCGGGCGCGTCGCCGAGCCGGCGGCGCGAGAACGACAGGTTCGCGAGCGCCCGCGCCGTGTGGATACCCCACAGCGCGTCCGCCGGCAGCTCGAGCTCGCCGAGCGCGTCGCGCTCGCGCCGGACGCTCGGGCTAGAGGCCATCTCGGCTAGCCGGCACGGCCGTAGCGCGCCATGCGCAGGACCGGCGAGCTCACGGTGCCGGGCTTCGTGTCGTAGGCGAGCAGGGCCACCAGCCGGTCGGTCGGGCCGCGCAGCGGGCTCACGCGGTGCACGGAGTTCCGGCCCTCGAAAATGAGCAGCGTCCCGGGCTGCATCGGCAGGTGCACCACCGCGTCGGACTCGCCGCGCAGCACGCGTCCCACTTCGGTGTAGCGCTCGTCTTCGCGCGAGCGGATCCTGGGCGCGACCTCGAAGTCGCCGCCCTCTTCGCAGTCCTCGAGCGCGAGCGAGATCACGAAGTCGGTCTGGTCGAAGTGCCACTGCAGCTGGTCGCCGTCGCGCATGACCGCGAGGTTCAGCGCGCCGAACGGATCCGCGTAGCGGAAGAGCGGGCCGCGCTCGAGCACCGCGCCGACGAAGGCCATCAGTGCGTCCGCCTCGTACAGGCGGCGGATCGGCGAGTCCTCCGGGAACTGGTCGTAGGCGACCACGCCCACGTCGTAGCGGCCGAAGTGCTTGCGCGGATGATCGGCCGGCCACGACGCGTCGGGCAGCTCGAGGTAGGCCGTGCCCATGCCGCCGCTGCGGTAGGCGAGCTTGGCGAGCCCGCGCGCGTCGGCGAGCGCGAGCGCGAGGCCGCGCGGGCTGAGGAAGCCGGGCAGCTCGGCCGCGCCCATGCGCGCGATGTCGGCGCGCGCCGCGTCGACGGCGGCCCGGTGCCGCGCCGAGCCCGGCGCGAGCAGGGGATAGCGTTCGAGGTCGACGAGCTGCTCGAGCATGCGCGCTCCTCCGGACCGGCGGGCGCGCGCGGCGCGCGCGCGGCGATCCATCCGACCGGCAGCGCACGGTACCACGTCCGCTCACCTTCCCTCGACCGATTCGTTCGCGTAGAGTCGCCCGATGGAGAAGAGGGACTTCTTCCGCGACGCCCGCCGCGACACGACCGGGCCGCTCGCCGGCCTGCGCGTGCTCGAGGCGTGCACGACCTGGGCGGGACCGCACTGCGCGGCGCTGCTCGGCGACTTCGGCGCGGACGTGATCAAGGTCGAGCTGCCCGGCGGCGAGGTCGCGCGCCGCCTGCCGCCGTTCCTGCCCGGGCACGCCAAGCCGATCTCGTCGTTCCACGCCACCGTGAACCGCAACAAGCGCAGCCTCACGCTCGACCTGCGCAAGCCCGAGGGCCGCGACCTGTTCCTGCGGCTCGCGGAGCGCAGCGACTTCGTGGTCGAGAACTTCCGGCCCGGCACGCTCGCGGGCTGGGGCCTGGGCTACGCCGATGTGCGTCGGGTGCGGCCGGACGTGATCTACGTCTCGATCACCGGCTTCGGCCAGTTCGGCCCGGACCACGACCGCGCGGGCTACGATCCGATCGCGCAGGCGCGCTCGGGCTACATGTCGCTGAACGGCGGCCGCGAGGGCGATCCCGTGAAGTCGGCGACCTGGCTCGCCGACGATCTGGGCGGCATGCACGCGGCGCTGGGCGCGCTGGCGGCGCTCGCGCACCGCAATCGCACCGGCGAGGGCCAGCACGTCGACATCGCGCTGCTCGACGGCCTGCTCGCCACCTCGAACGCGAACCCGACGCTCGGCGCGCTCGGCGTCCCGCTCGAGCGCTGGGGCAACGAGTTCAGCTTCTGCGCGCCGGCCAGCGCGTACCGCTGCCGCGACGGCTGGATCTACCTGGGCGTGCTGCTCGACGCGCACTGGAAGATCCTCGCGCGCCTGATCGGCCGGCCCGAGCTCGCCGACGACGCCGGCTACGCGCAGACCGGCGCGCGCGTGGCGAACCGCGCCGAGGCGAACCGCCTGGTCGAGGAGTTCTGCGCCGCGCGTCCCGCGGCCGAGGTCGAGCGGATCTGCGCGGGCGCCGGGCTCACCGCCGGCGCGGTGCGCAGCTACGCCGAGGCGGCGCGCGATCCGCACGTCGTCGAGCGCGAGATGCTGCAGCCCGTCGCGCAGGAGGACGGCAAGCCCGCGCCGATCATCGGCCCCGCCGCGAAGCTATCGCGCACGCCGCTGCGCGTGCGCAGCGGCGCACCCGGACTCGGCGCGCACAGCGACGAGATCCTGGCCGAGATCGGCATCGACGAATCGGCGCGCGCGAAGCTGCGCGAGGCGGGGATCGTCTAGGGCCGGATCAGGCGGGCAACGCGGCGATGCGCGCGGCGTCCTTCTGCATCAGCTCGGCGTCCGCGGCAACGCTCGCGCGCTTCGACACGAGGGCGAGCCAGGCGTGGAAGCGTGTGAGCTGCGCCGGCGCGCCGACGCCGAGCAGCGTCGCCAGCGCGAACGGCACATAGCAGGCGATGTCGGCGATCGAGAACCGGCCCACCAGCCAGTCGTGGCCTTCGAGCGCGCGGTCGAGCCGGCTCGCGAGCGCGACGAGCTCGCGCGTCGCCTGCGCGATCGCCTCGGCGTCTCGCGCGTCCGGGTCGGACTTGCGCCAGATCTCGCGCACCAGCACCACGAACGCGCCCGAGGTCAGCTCGTCGCCCGCGTCCTCGAGCTGGCGGCAGCGCGCGCGCGCCGCGGCGTCGCGCGGCTGGAGCGGCGGCTCGGGGTGCCGGTCCTCCAGGTACTCCGCGATCACGGTCGAGTCGTAGAGCGCGAACTCGCCGTCGATCAGCACGGGAACCTGCCCGCGCGGATTGATCGCGAGGAGCTCGGCGGGTTTGTGCGTGACGCCCGCGCGGTCGGTCGGGACGTCCTGGAGCTCGTAGCCGAGCTGCTTCTCCGCGAGCGCGATCCGGACCTTGGCCGAGAACGGAGACAGCGGAAACGCGATCAGCTTCATCGCGCCACCTGCGCGCGCGCGGCCCGAGGGCGCACCGCGAACTCGCG
>Ga0187893_10004013_pt1 | contig 28751 bp, 33 predicted proteins | sample MA1701074metaG_FD_139574 | JGI IMG/M metagenome (GOLD analysis project Ga0187893, IMG submission 139574) | White microbial mat communities from a basaltic lava cave in the Kipuka Kanohina Cave System on the Island of Hawaii, USA - MA170107-4 metaG ...
GTGGCGGCAAGCCCGAGGTGCGCCACCATCGGACCGGCCGCGACCAGACCCAGCGGCAGGCCCCAGACTGCAAGGATCCGCAGCCCCATCACCCGTCCGCGCATCGCCTCGCTTGCCGAGCGCAGCATGACCGCCGCGAGCGGCGTGAGGCAGAAGCTCTGGACGAAGCCGCCGATGAAGAGCAGCGCGAGCCCGGGCGCGAACGTGCCCGCCTGGCCGAAGAGCGCGGTGGCGGCGAACCAGATGCACCCGCTCCAGAGCATGGTGCGCGCGGCGTGCATGCGGAAGCCGCCGGCGCCGACCGCCAGCGAGCCCGCGAGCGCGCCCAGCCAGAAGGAAGCGGCGAGATAGCCGAGCCCCGCCTGGCCGACCGCGTAGATCTCCTTCGCGACGTAGGGCAGGAGCCCGAAGACGAAGGGATAGGCGAGCAGGTTGACGAGGAACGCCAGGTAGAAGGGTCCGAGCAGATCGGGCTTGCGCCACATGTAGCCGAATGCATCCTTCAGATCCGCGATCGGGTGCGCGACGTGCGCAGCGGCGGCGGGTGCTTTCGCGACCCCGAGCGAGAGCAGAAAGGCCCCGACATACATCGCGGTGACGACCGCGTACGCCGCACCCATGCCGATCAGCGCGACGCCGCCGGCGCCGGCCAGCGCTCCGGCAACCCGCGCAGTGTCTGCCGTGGTGCGGGAAACCGCGATCGCGGGAAGCAGGATGGCGGGCGGCATGGTATGAGCGACGAGCGTGTGGCGCATCACCATGTCGGACGGGCGCACGAGGCCGGCGAGCGTGGCGATCACGAACACGTGCCAGGGCTCGAGCTTCCCGCCGAGCGTGAGCGCCGCGAGCGCGGCGGCAAGCAGCGCGTAGATTCCGCGCGTGAGGTAGAGCAGGGTGCGATGCCCGAGGCGGTCCCCGGCGATGCCGAAAAACGGCGAAAAGAGCGATCCGAACCAGGCGAGCGCCGCGAGCGTCACGAGCTGTTGCACCGAGCCGGTCGTCGACAGGATGTACCAGCCGAGGATCAGCGCCTCCATCTCGAACGCCCACGACGTCGCCAGATCGGCGGGCCACTGGAAGCGGAAGCTGCGGACCGCGAAAGGGGCGAGCAGGGGGGAGGCCACTGCGCACGATGGTACATAATCGCAACCGATGGCAGACGAGGATTTCATGCGGCGCGCGCTCGAGCTGGCGCGCCGCGCGCAGGACGAGGGCGAGGTGCCGATCGGCGCCGTCGTCGTCATGGAAGGCAGAATCGTTGGCGAGGGATGGAATCGCCCCATCGCCGCCTCCGACCCGACTGCGCATGCCGAGGTGCAGGCGCTTCGGGCCGCCGCGTCCGCCGTCGGGAACTACCGCCTGACCGGCGCAACACTGTACGTCACGCTGGAGCCCTGCGACATGTGCCTGGGAGCGATGTTCCATGCGCGTGTCGCACGGGTGGTCTATGGCGCGCCGGATCCGAAGAAGCAGGTGCTGAAGAGCCAGGTGAAGGTGGAGGGCGGCGTGCTCGCGGGCGAGTGCGGCGCAGTCCTGAGCGGGTTTTTCGCGGCAAAGAGATGACCCTCGTCATCGACGTCGAAAAGCAGGAGCTCAGCTACGGCGGAAAGAGCTATGCCGTGTCCACTTCGAAGCACGGCCTCGGGGAAAGGAACGGCAGTTTCTGCACGCCCCGCGGCCGGCACATCGTGCGCGCGAAGATCGGCGCCGGGCAGCCGCTGAACGCCGTATTCGTGCGGCGCCGGCCGACCGGCGAGATCTGGACGCCGGAGCTGCATGCGAAGTTTCCCGGGCGCGACTGGATCCTGACGCGCATCCTGTGGCTCTCCGGCAGGGAGCCCGGCTTCAACCGGCTGGGGGACGTGGACACGATGCGCCGCTACGTCTACATCCACGGCTCGCACGCGCAGGCCGAGATGGGCAAGCCCGGCTCGATCGGCTGCGTGCGCATGCGCGGGGAAGACATCGTCGAGCTCTTCGAGCGGGTCGCGCCGTACACGCCGGTGGAAATCCGGTAAGGCCGGTCAGCGGGCGCGCAGCGCCGCGATTGCCTCGCGGTAGGGCGCGGTCGCCACGCCCTTCTCGCAGATGATGCCGGTGATCAGCTCCGCCGGCGTGACGTCGAACGCCGGGTTGCGAACCTTGACGCCCTCGGGCGCCCAGCGCGAGCCGCGATAGCCAGTGACTTCGCCGGCCGGCCGTTCCTCGATCGGGATCGCCGTGCCGTCTGCGATCGCCGGATCGAACGTCGAAAGCGGCGCCGCGACGTAGAAGGGGACCTTGTGCCGCGCGGCGATGACCGCGAGCGCGTAGGTGCCGATCTTGTTCGCGGTATCGCCGTTGGCGGCGATGCGGTCGGCGCCCACGATGACGAGGTCGACCTCGCCCCGGCTGATCAGGTGCCCGGCCATGTTGTCGGTGATGAGCGTGCACGGAATGCCTTCCTGCACGCACTCCCAGGCGGTCAGCCTCGCTCCCTGCAGATACGGCCGCGTTTCGCACGCAACGACGGACAAGGCGTTTCCATTCTGGAAAGCACTTCTCAACACGCCCAACGCTGTGCCATGGCCGCTGGTCGCGAGCGCACCCGCGTTGCAATGGGTCATGACCCGCGCGCCTTGCGGAACGAGCTTCGCGCCGTGCTCGCCCATCGCGCGGTTCGCGGCGAGGTCTTCCTCGAGGATCGCGGTCGCCTCGGCCTCCGCGTTCTCCGCCTTCTTCATCCGCTCCAGCGCCCAGAAGAGATTGACCGCGGTCGGCCGGCTCGCGGCGAGCAATTCAAAGGATTCCCTGGAAGAAGAACCGAGAACCACCCCGAAGGCCGCGGCGCAGCCGATTGCCGGAGCGCCCCGGACGACCATGTCCCGAATCGCGGTCGCCACCTCGGCGGCTGTGCGGCAGGTCACCCAGGCGACCTTGTCCGGGAGCTGCCGCTGATCGAGCAGCTCAAGCCGGTCCCCCCGCCAGCGCAGGGGTTCTACGTTAGACGACACGCTCGTTGCCGCCGTCGACCGGGACCTGGGCGGCCGTAGTCTTGGCGAAGAGCGGCCCGCACATCTCGGCAGCCAGCTCGGCCACGTCCTTCGCCGTGACCTCGGTCTTGAGCAGGTTGTTCGTGCGGTACTGCTCGACGGTCAGGCCGTAAGCCCTGGCGCGCGCGGCCAGCACTTCGTCGGTCCACAGCGCGGTGTCGTAGACCGCGTTCGGATGCAGCGTATTGATGCGAATGCCGTCCTTGCCCCACTCGAGCGCGGCGACGCGCGCAAGCTGGTTCAGCGCGGCCTTCGAAGCCGAGTAGGCGGCTGCACCCGGGCCGGGCGCCGGCACGTTCTTCGAGCCGATGACGACGATCCTGCCGCCGCGCGGCGCCAGGCAAAGGAGGGCATGGCAGGCCTGCATGAGGGCGAGGTTGGCATCCACGTTCACGCTCATCGCGCTCTTCCATTGCTCCGGCGCGACGTCCTGCAGCGCCTGCGAGGAGGGAAAGATCCCGGCGTTCAGCACGAGCATGTCGATGCCGCCGAACGTCTTTACGGCCTGGTCGATCGCTGCCGCAATGCTCTCCTTGTTCTCGACATCGCAGACCAGCCCCAGATAGTCGGGTCGCGTCCACAGCGACTCGACCGCGGCGTTGCGATCCAGGCCGGCCACCGCAGCGCCGCGCCTCAGAAACGCTTCGGCGCACGCTTTGCCGATCCCGGACGCGGCGCCGGTCACGAGGACGGCCTCGCCGGCGAAGAGCGGCGGCTGGCCGCTCTTCTTCAGCTTTGCCTGCTCGAGGTCCCAGTACTCGATGTCGAAGATATGGCGACGCTCGAGCGCGCGCCAGCCGCCGAGCGCCTCGGCGCGCAGGATGGTGTCGATCGTATGTTCGTAGAGCTCCTCGGCGACGCGCGACTGCTTCGCGGTGCGGCCGAACGAGACCAGTCCGAGCTCCGGGTCGAGCACCAGGCGCGGAGCCGGGTCGAGAATCGACTTTCGCTCGTTCGCGCTCTTTGCGTTCTCCTGAAAATACTTCTCGTAAAAAGAAACAAAACCTTTCACGTCCCGCCCGAGCATGGGCACGGGCTTGGTGAGCAGCACGTGATCCGGGGTGGCCGGGCCGCCCTGCGAAATGCGCCCGACCTCCGCGTGGCGCGCGAACGCGAGCGCCGAAGGCGAGGTATTGGCGCGCGCGAGGAGTGGAAAACCGGCTGCGCGAGACACCTCGCCGCGAAGAGCGGCAAGCTCCCGGCGCCGGAATGCAGGCTGCGGGGTCGGCGGCACGGCGATCGCCCAGGCCCTGCGCTTCTCGAGGTAGCGCTCGGCGAGCGTCACCAGCTCGATCATGCGCTCGTAGGACTCGCGCGCGTCGGCGCCCCAGGAGATCACGCCGTGCGAGAGCAGCACCATGCCGATCGCGTTGCCGCCCTTAAGCGCAGCCGCCGCCTGCGCGCACTGCGCCGACAGCTGGAAACCCGCCATCACGTACGGCAGGACGACCGCCCTGTCGCCATAGATCTCGCGGGCGCGGCTTGCGCCGTCCGGCGAGTTGGACACCGCGAGCACCGCATCGGCGTGCGTGTGGTCGACGTACTTGTCCGACAGGATCGCATGCAGAAGGGTCTCGACCGACGGCGCCGGCGCGCCCGCGCGCAGCGTGTGCGTCGTCAGCTCGTTCATCATCAGGGTGTCGGAGAGCGCGGGCAGGGCGGCGAGGCGCCGCATGTAGCCGAGCGCGACCGGCGCGAATCCCGCTGCCTCGATGGTCTCGAGGTCCCAGCCGCTGCCTTTCACATAGAGGACGTCCTCGTCCTCGCCGAAGACATTCCTCTCGCGCAGCTTGACCGAGGTGTTGCCGCCGCCGTGCAGCACCAGCGACCGGTCGCGGCCGAGGAGACGTGAGCTGTAGACGCGGGGCCCGAGCGGCCCTTGGAACCGGGCTGCTTCGGTATCATTCCACAGGCTCTTCATCTGCGCGGATTATACTTTCGGCATGCCGAAGATCGAACTGATGGACTGGGAGCAGGCGCAGACCGTCGCAGGCCCGATCCGCTTCAACATCTTCGTCGGCGAGCAAAACGTTCCGCCCGGCATCGAGCTGGACGACAAGGACGCCTCCTGCCGGCACGCGATCGCGTATGACGATGCCGGCACGGCGATCGGCACGGGGCGCCTCCTGCCGGACGGGCATATCGGCCGCATGGCTGTGGCGAAGGATTGGCGGCGGCGCGGCATCGGCGCGCTGATCCTGAACGCGCTCATCGACGAGGCGCGCAGGCAGGGGCACAAGGAAGTGGTCGTCGCGGCGCAGCTGCAGGCTGCCGAGTTCTACCGCGAGCAGGGCTTCGAAGCCGAAGGCAAGGTCTACCAGGACGCCGATATCCTGCACCAGGACATGCGCAAGAAGCTCTAGCGCGCGAGCTTGAACTCGTAGCGCGCGGTCGGGCTCTCCTTGCCCGCGGCATCGAATGGCCGCTCGGCGTAGAGCGCGTTGCCGCCGTTCGAGACAAGCACCGTCGAGCAACGCGTGCCGTATTCCGGCGCGACGATTTTCCAGGGCTTCAGCAGCTCGAACAGGGACTCGAGCGCAGGCCCGTCCCGCAGAACGCGCTCGAGCGCCTTCTTGGGCGCGTCCACGTCCGGCGTGTCGAGCAGCAGGTTGCCGAGCCCGTACACGCCGGGCTCGAGCCTGCGTGCGCCGCCGTCGCGGTTCGACAGCACCCAGAGTTCTTCCCCGTCACAGGCCAGCAGGTTGAAGCCGCTGAAGCTGGTCTTTCTGGTTTCGTTCTCTTCCATGAAAGCTCTTGTACGTGAACTTCCGGAAAGGAAACCAGAAACAAGAGCGCCTCTGGATTCCCTCGCATTGGGATCCCGGCCTCCCCGATAGTTGGTAACGGCCGCAAAACGACCGGAACGCGCGACGCCCATCCAGGTGCCGCCCGCTTCGAGGTCGCGGCCGGCAAGGATGCCGGGGTGGTCGTCCCAGAACGCCGCCGGCGCGGCCGGCCGGCCGTGGAACTCATCGCGGTTGGCGGCCACGATAAGCGGCCGAGCCTCGTCAACGCGCCACGCCAGGACGATCAGGCACATCGATGAATGTTTCCGTCTTGCGCGCGAGGCCGAGCGCCGCGGCCTCGCGCTCGAGCACGGCCTCGAACGTCTTCGCGTCGGCGACGCCTTCGTACACTTCCATGTAGGTCGACGGGTCGTCGCGGCGGCGCAGCCATTTTCCCTGGATGTTGGTTTCGCTTTTCACGCTATTGAAAAGCCTTTCAACGAAGGGGCGAACTTCCTCTACCCTCTGAGGTTCCAGACGGTAGTAGACGTAGTAGTTCGTCACAGGGCGTAGGGCAGCGGGAGGATTTCGAGGGCGGAGGCCTGCGGCTGCGCGCGCACCGGCGCCTTCGCCTCGGCAACCGCGACCGGCAGGACTGCGAGAGATTCCTCCCCGGCAGCATTGACGACCTTGCCGGAGGCCTGCTCGCGATCCTCGTCGGTGTACAGGTCTTGGCCGGCCTTGAGCGCCGCGCCCCGCAAGCGGTAGAGGCGGCGCTTCACTTCGCCGCGGTACTGCGCGCGCGCGACGATCTCCTGCCCCGGGTAGCAGCCTTTCTGGAAATCCACGCCGCCCGCGAGCTCGAGGTTCACCATCTGCGGGACGAACTGGTCCTGGGTCGCCTGCGTAATCAGCGCGCGGCCGGCGCGCACTTCGGCCAGCGTCCAGTCTTCCGTGGCGGCGGTGGCGGCGATCGATTCGGTACAGAGAACGAGAACCCGGTCGGCATCGATCCGCACTTCGACCTTGCCCGCCCCCTCGGCGATCGCAAGCTCCCCGTCCGGACCCGAATCGCCCCAGACGCCGTATTGCTGCCATTGCCCCGAGACGTCCGTCAGCTTGACCTTGGAGCGCAGGATGAACATTGCGAGGCGCTTCGCGACTGCCGGCGCGAGGTCGCGTGCGAGCTGAAGCAGATAGCCGCCGGAAAAAGGAACAACGAGGAAGGTCGCCAGCAGCCGGCCTTTCGCCGTGCACCAGCCGGCGTGGCGCGCCCGCCCCGGCGGCAGGTTCTCGATGTCGTTGGTGAGCTGCGCGTGCAGGAACGCGCGCGCGTCGTCGCCGGCCGCCAGCAGCAGGCCGTATTGCTCGAGCTTCGCGGTACGCAGGGCAGCCAAAGTAGAATCGCCATTTTATTCGCTTCCGTTTGCTGAAGACCCTTTTCGCGCTGGTCTTTCTCGCCGTGCTCGGCACCGGCGGCTATGCCGCGTGGTACGCGTCGACCCCGGTCGCGGTGAAGCAGCTGCCGGCCGCGTTCGACCTGCCGCCCGGCACGCGCTTTCGCTCCGCCGTGCAGCGCCTGGAGGAGGCCGGCATCGGGGTCGGGCCGCTCGAATTCGAAGCGCTCGCGCGCGCGCTCGGGCGTGCCCAGAGCATCAAGGCCGGCAGCTACGAGCTCGCGGCCGCGCCGACGCCGCTCGAGCTGCTCGACAAGCTCACGCGCGGCGACGTGACGCAGGACGAAGTACGCCTCATCGAAGGCTGGAACATCCGCCAGGTGCGGGCCGCGCTGGCGGCGAGCAAGTCGCTGAAGCAGGAGAGCGCCGGCCTGGACGACGCGCAGCTGCTCGCCCGGCTGGGCGCGACCGAAGCGCATCCTGAAGGCCTCTTCTTTCCCGACACCTACCTCTTCGCCAAAGGCTCGAGCGACCTGCGCGTCCTGCGGCGCGCCTACCAGGCGATGCAGCGCCATCTCGAGCGCGAGTGGCAGGCGCGCGATCCGGCGTCGCCGTACAGGAGCGGCTACGAGGCGCTCATCATGGCCTCGATCATCGAGAAGGAGACCGGCCGGGCCGAGGAGCGCGACACCATCGCCGGCGTGCTCGTCAACCGCCTGCGCAGGGGAATGCTCCTGCAGGTCGACCCTACGGTGATTTACGGGCTGGGCGAGAAGTTCGACGGCAACCTGAAGAAGGTCCACCTGCTCACCGACGGCCCGTACAACACGTATACGCGGCCGGGCCTGCCGCCGACGCCGATCGCCGCGACAGGCCTCGCCTCGCTGCGCGCGGCGCTGCGGCCTGCGAAAACCGACGCCTACTACTACGTGGCGCGAGGCGACGGCACGAGCCAGTTCTCGCGCACGCTCGAGGAGCACAATCGCGCGGTGCGAAAATACCAGTTGAATGCCGGGCGCTAGCCGACGCGGTCGCTTCATCACGCTCGAGGGCGTCGACGGTGCCGGGAAGTCGACGCATGTTCCGTGGATCGCCGGGCGGCTGCGCGCCGGGGGCCGCGAGGTAATCGTCACGCGCGAGCCCGGCGGCACGCCCCATGCCGAGGCGCTGCGCGGGCGCCTTCTCGCCGAGAAGATGGACCCGCAGAAGGAGACCGAGCTCATGTTCGAGGCACGCGCCGACCATGTGCAGAAGGTGATCCGGCCGGCGCTCGAGCGCGGCGCCTGGGTGCTGTGCGACCGATTCACCGATTCCACGCGCGCCTACCAGGGGGCGGGGAAGGGCGTGGCGCTCGAGCGCATCGAGGCGTTGGCGGCCCAGGTCCACGGCGGCCTCGTTCCGGACCTGACCCTCGTGTTCGATGCCAGCCACGCCGTCAGCCGGCAGCGACTTGCGGGACGCCCGCTGGACAAGTTCGAGGCTGAAGGTGCCGAGTTCTTTGGCCGGGTGCGAAAAGCCTATCAAGACCTCGCGCGGACGGAGCCGAACCGCGTCCATATCATCGACGGATCGAGGTCCCTGGATGAAGTTCAGGCAGAAATAGAAAAATGGATCGCAGTCCTTTGATTGATCTGTACAAAGACGTGTGGAACGGGCTGGTTTCGAAGGTCGGGCGGCTGCCCCATGCGCTCCTGATCCACGGGATGCCGGGACTCGGCAAGCTGGAGCTTGCGGAGCGATTCGCCCAGCTCTTGCTGTGCGAGAAGCGCGGGGCGGGGAGGGCGGCTTGCGGGAGCTGCGAAGCCTGCCGCTGGTTCCTGGCGGACGACCACCCCGATGTCCGGTACCTGGAGCCCGAGGCGTTCGCGCGCCACCGGATCTTCGGCAGGGATCCCGAGAAGGAGGAAGACCGCAAGCCGAGCGTGCAGATCCGCATCGAGCAGGCAAGGGCGCTGGCCGATTTTCTCAACCTCGCTTCCTACCGGGGCGGGCGCCGCGTCGCGGTGGTTTGCCCGGCAGAAGACATGAACGAGGCGACGGCGAACGCGCTCCTGAAGGGGCTGGAAGAGCCCCCGTCGAGCGCGATGTTCCTGCTGGTCTCGCATCGGCCGTCGCTCCTCTTGCCGACCATCCGCAGCCGCTGCGTGCCGGTGCCCGTGCCGCTGCCCGACCCGCTCGCTGCGACGAAATGGCTCGAGGGCCGGGGCGTGAAGGAAGCCGGGCGCTGGCTGGCGTTCGCGGGCGGCGCGCCGTTGCGCGCGCTCGAGTATGCGACCGGCCCGCGCGGCGCCGCGATCGAGCGCGCGCTGCAGATCGCCGCCGCGCGCGACCCGGCGGCGGTGACCGATCGGGAAGAGCTCGAGCCGCTCGCGGAGGTGCTGCAGAAGATCGCGCTCGACCGCGCGTTTGCGGCGCTCTGCGGGGCGGCGAAATACGCCCCGGCGACAAAGGGCGGCGAGCGCGGCGACGCTCGTGCCTGGCTTGGCTATGCCCGGGAGATCGGGCGGCAGCGGCTGCTGGTGCGCCATCCGCTCAACCCCAAGCTGCTGGCGGCCGACCTGCTGTCCGGGCTGCCCTCCGCCTAGTGCTGCGCAGAGCCTTTTTCGCCGCTCTGGGGCTCCTCCTAGGATTCGGGACCCTGGCGCAATCGTTTGACGAGCTGCTGAAGGCCGTGGACGCGGGAGACGTGAGAACGGTGGCCAGCTTCCTGGACCGCGGGCTCGATCCGAATACGACCGACTTGAGCGGCCACACGCTGCTCATGACCGCCTCGCGGCTCGGCCATCTCGAGCTGGTCAAGCTTCTGGTCGCGCGCAAGGCGGGCGTAACGCGCCGCAGCCCCCAGGGCGACACGGCGCTGATGTTTGCAGCCCTGAAGGGCCATGTGGCGGTCGTGCAGCTGCTGATCACGCACGGTGCCCAGGTCCAGCACGACGGCTGGACCCCGCTGCATTACGCGGCGTTCGAAGGCCGGGCCGAGATCGTACGACTGCTGGTCTCCAAAGGGGCCGAGAAGGATGCCCCGGCGCCGAACGGCTATACGCCGCTGATGCTCGCAGCCCGCGGTGGCCACCTGGAGGCCGCGCGGGCGTTGCTCTATGAGGATGCGGACGTGTCGGTCAAGGCCCCGGACGGCCTGACGGCCTTGGCCATCGCCAGGGGGAAGGGAAGCAAGGATCTAGAGGAACTGCTGCGTCGGGCGGGCGCCGTCGAATGAGTCTCGACGTGACTTAACATAATACTGATTGTATCTTTAATTCTTCAGGACGTGGCTTAGGACCTCGACCAGCTGGTTCTTGCTGTAGGGCTTGGTGATGTAGCCATCCGCCCCCAGGGCCAGCCCGTTGCGGATGTCGGGGAGCTCGGTCTTCGCCGTGAGCATCACGATCGGCAGCGTGGAGAACTCCGGCCGGCCGCGGAGCTGGGCGAGGATGTCGAAGCCGTTGCCGTCCGGGAGCATCACGTCCAGGAGCATCAGGTCCGGCCTCGCCTGCTGGCGCAGGTAGCGGGAGAGCGCCTTGGCGCGGTCCACGCCGTGCACCTGGTACCCGGCCGAGCTGAGGCGCAGCTCCGCCAGCGCCGCCTGGTCGGGATCGTCCTCCACCAGAAGCACGATCGTTTCGGCGCGCTTCTTGCCGATCGGCTTCAGGTTCATGATGCGGTCGCCGGAGAGAAAGGAGCCAGAGCGCAGCAGCGTCGCTCCGGCGATCACCGTGGTCTTGACCAGCCGCTTGCGGTCGTCGTCCGAGAGCGGCGGCAGGAGCGGCAGGGCCGCGCCGGTGAAGGTAATCGCGTCCAGGTCGCCCGCCTCATGCGACTCGACCAGGTGCAGGTCCTTGAGCTCGTTCAGCCACTCGTCGATCAGCTGGTCCGGGAAGCGGCGCAGCCGCCCGCGCAGCACCTCGATATGGCCCCCGACCTCGATCAACGCGAGCAGCCGCCGGTAGTCGGAGGGGAAATCCACCTCGAGAGGGAAATCCGCGTCGCCGATATCCTGCGCCGAGAGCGTCTCCTGCCCGGCGGCAGTCAGGCTGTACACGAGGGGCTTGACCCCGGCCTCACCGCTCATCAGTTCATTTTCTCCGGCGGCGGAACGGGCAGGCGCGCCACCGGAATCCCCTCCTCCAGCAGCTCCTGGTGCTCGTCATTGGTCGCCTGGCCGCGAATCGCGCGGCCGTGCGCCTGGCTGTAGAAGATCTTGCGCGCCTCCGACGGGAATTCGGCGCCGACGTCCTCGGATTTGGTGAGGATCTCGTCCAGCATGCGCGAATACAGCATCTGAGCGACCGAGAAAGGATCCTTCCCTTCCATGTCCGGCGTCTTCCGCGGCGCCACTGTCGGCGCCGGCCTGGGGGCTTCAGCGCCGACGTTGAAGCGAGTCGCAGACGGCGTACGCTGGACCTCGGCGGAACTGCAAGCGGGGCAGCTGAGCAGTCCGCGACGCTGCTGCGATTCGAAATCCTGCGCCGACAAGAACCAGCCCTCGAAACGGTGGCCGCTGCCGCAGAGCAGATCGAAAACAATCATTTGCAGGGATTCTACAATGGCGCATGTCGACGCCCCGCCCGCCTGTCATTTTCTTGCATGGCCTGGGAGGCGGGCACCACGCCTGGGACGGACAACTCCCCTACTTCTCGGCGCGCGGCTACCCCTCGCATGCGTGGGACCAGCCGGGCTATGGGCATAGCGCGACGGTGGACCCGTACGACCTCGAGCACATCGCGCTCTCGCTCAAGCTTCTCATCGAGTCGCTCGGCGGCGAGCCGGCGGTCCTCGTCGGGCACAGCATGGGCGGGCTGGTGGCGCAGGAGACCTACGCGCGCTACCCGCACCTGGTGAAGGCGCTGGCGCTGTGCTTCACGAGCGCGGCGTTCGTCGGCAACGGCGACTTCGCGCGGCAATTCGTGGCCGCGCGCCTCGGCCCGCTCGACGCCGGCAAGTCGATGGCGGAGATCGCGGCAAGCGTGATGCCGACGATGCGCGGCTCGAAGTCCGACCCGGCCGGGCTCGCCCACGCGCAGGAGATCATGTCCGGCATCCCGCCCGAGACCTACCGCAAGGCGGTGCGCCTGCTCACCACCTTCGACCGGCGCGAGCAGCTGCCCCGGATCGCCGTCCCTGCCCTGCTCATCGCCGGCAGCGACGACAAGACCGCGCCCGCTTCCATCATGAAGCGCATGTCGGAGAAGATCCCGGGCGCCGAGTACGTGCTGCTGGAGGGCTGCGGCCACCTCGGACCGCTCGATCAGCCTGACGCGTTCAACGCGGCCCTCGACGGATTCCTCGCCCGCCACGGGCTATAGTTCGCGCATGGGCCGCTACCGCGAGAACCCCGGCGCGCTGCTACGGCTGGTCGAGGACGATCGCGTGCACCGCGACGTCTATACCGACCCGGAGGTGTTCGCGCTGGAGATGGAGCGGCTGTGGTCGCGCAGCTGGGTCTATCTCTGCCACGCGAGCCAGCTGCCCGCCGCAGGCGACTTCGTGACGCTGGACGTCGCGGGCAAGCCGCTGCTCGTCGTACGCCAGGCCGACGGCGGCATCCGCGTGCTCATGAACCGCTGCGCGCACAAGGGCACGAAACTCGTCAGCGCGCCTTCGGGCAACGCCGGCAAGACCCTGCGCTGCCCGTACCACGCCTGGACCTACCGCCTGGACGGCTCGCTCGCGATGATCCCGCTCAGGGAGGGCTATGCGGGCACGAGAATGAATGAAAAGGGATTGGCTGAAATGAAGCATGCCGAGGTCTACCGCGGCTTTGTTTTCGCCCGGCTTTCAGAAAGCGGAATGGAGTTCAACGAGTTCTTCGGCGACTCGCTTTCGTCGATCGACTTCCTCGCCGACCGCTCGCCCGTGGGCGAGCTCGAGATCACCGGCGGCTGCCTGCGCTACCTGCACAACTGCAACTGGAAGATGTTCGTCGAGAACCTGAACGACACGATGCACCCGATGATCGTGCACGCCTCGTCGGCGGGCACCGCCAAGCGCCTGTGGGAGAAGGAACCGGCCGACAAGCCCAAGCCCATGGCCGTCGAGCAGTTCGTGCCGTTCGTCAGCGGCTACCAGTTTTTCGACGACATGGGCGTCAAGGCCTACCCGCACGGGCACGGCTTCTCCGGCGTGAACTTCTCGATCCACTCGGCCTACTCGCCGATCCGGGAATACGAGGAAGCGATGCACCGGGCCTACGGCGAGGAGCGCGCCAAGCACATCCTCGGCACGGTGCGGCACAACACCATCTACTACCCGAGCCTCACCATCAAGGGCGCGATCCAGTCGATCCGCGTGGCCCGCCCGCTCGCCGCCGACCGCACGCTGATCGAGTCCTGGACCTTCCGCCTCAAGGGCGCGCCCGACAGCCTGCTCGCGCGCACCGTGATGTACAACCGCCTGATCAACTCGCCCATGTCGGTGGTCGGCCACGACGATCTTCATGCCTACCGCTCGATCCAGGAGGGGCTCGCCGCGGACGGAAACGAGTGGGTCAACCTGCAGAGAAACTATGATTCCTCAGAGAAAGAGAAGAAAGAGATCGTCGCCAACGGCACGAGCGACCTTTCCATGCGCAATCAGTTCCGCGCCTGGCAGGAGCTGATGGCTGCCGAATGACCGAGCAGGACCTCGTCCGCTTCGTGGTGAAGGAAGCGCGCCTGCTCGACGAAAAGCGCTTCGACGAGTGGTACGAGCTTTTCGCGGACGACGGCTACTACTGGGTGCCGGCCGTGCACGGCCAGAAGGACCCGCGGCTCGAGAACTCGCTCGCGTACGAGGACAAGTTCCTTCTCAAGCTCCGTATCGAGCGCCTGAAGAGCCCGCAGGCGTACTCCCAGCAGCCGCCGAGCCGCAGCCTGCACGTGCTTCAGGCCCCTGAGGTGGAAGACCTGAAAGAACTCAAAACCAGGACCAACTTCATCTACACCGAGACGCGCGGCGACGAGTCGCAACGTTATGCGGCGACGGCGTGGCATACCTTCGGCCTTCAAGACAAAGAACTGAAAATAAAGCTGAAGCGCGTCGACATCCTCAACTGCGACGCGATGCTGCCGTCGATTCAGCTGTTCCTGTGATGGAGGCCGCATGAAAGAGTACGAAGACCTGATCTACGAGAGCAAGGACGGCGTCGCCCTGATCACGCTCAATCGCCCGCAGGCGCTGAACGCCTTCACTGCCGCGATGGGCCAGAGCCTCGAGCAGGCCGTGGCCGACGCGGTCGCCGACGACGAGGTGCGCGTCATCGTCCTCACCGGCGCCGGGCGCGGCTTCTGCGCCGGCGCGGACATGAAGCTCCTGCAGAGGATCGTCCCCGCCAAGCAGCGCGTCACGCAGGCGCAGAACGTGAAGCACGACTTCCGCTCCAGCCTGGGCCCGGACGTCGGGCCGCACTACGGCGGGCGCTTCGGCTACCTGCTCCAATGCCGCAAGCCCGTGATCGCCGCGATCAACGGCCCGGCCGCAGGGCTGGGACTGGTGCTTGCGCTCTACGCCGACATCCGCTTCATGGGGAGCGAGGCGAAAATCACTACCTCGTTCGCGCAGCGCGGCCTGATCGCCGAGCACGGCATCAGCTGGCTCCTGCCGCACCTCGTTGGCCCGGCGCATGCGCTGGATCTCCTGCTCTCGGCGCGCAAGGTGAGGGCTACCCAGGCGGAGCGCCTCGGGATCGTCAACAAGGTCTTCCCCCAGGAGATCTTCATGCAGGAAGTCATCTCCTACGCACTCGACCTCGCGCGGACCGTGTCGCCGCGCTCGATGGCGGTCATCAAGGCGCAGATCTGGAAGGCGATGCACCAGAACTTCACCGACGCGCTGGCGACCGCAGATGCGGAGATGCAGAAGAGCTTCGCCAGCGCCGACTTCAAGGAAGGCGTCGCCCACTTCGTCGAGAAGCGCGCCCCGGCGTTCACCGGGACCTGACCGGGCCGTTAGTCGACCTGTAGCTCCACGGCGCCGAGCGGGCCGGCCTCGAAGCGCAGCACGTCGCCGGCCTTCGGATACTTGGTCGTCACCAGGCTCCCGGTGATGACCACGTCGCTGCGCCACAGGCCGAGGCCGCGCGCGGCGAGGTTGTTCGCCACCCAGGCGAGCGCCTCGAGCGGGTGGCCCATGACGTCGCTGCCCCTGCCCTCGCCCGCCTTCTTGCCGTTGATCTTCGCTACGCCGCGCAACTCGCCGAGGTCGATGCCCTTCCAGTCGCGCACCGGCGAGCCGAGCACCGCGCCCTCGTTCCAGGCATTGTCGGCGACCAGCATGAGCGGATGGTCGCGCAGCTTCGCGTAGTCGGCGTCGCGGTCATCGGCAAGCTCGAATGCCGGCATCGCCGCCCCGACCGCCCTGGCGATGCTCTCGCGCGTGTAAGGCGCACCGATCACGGGCAGGTCCTCGGCGAGCTGGAACGCGAGCTCGAACTCGACCAGCAAGTGGACATAGTCGGCCGCGCGCACGCGCGCCGAGCCGCGCCTCAGCGACTTCTCCAGCATGTCGCCGGCGATCGAATCGCTCATGCCCATCATCTCGCGCATCGCCGGCGTGGTGAGCGCGATCTTGTAGCCGGCCACGCGCCCAAGATCGTGCGCCCGCATCCCGACGAACTCTCCCTGGATGGCGTAGGCCTCCGCCAGATCGCGCGGCGCGAGGTCTTGCGGCAGGGGCGCGAAGCGCTTGCGCGCGGCGTGCGCCTTGTAGAGCCACTCGCCGGCGCGCTCGATGCGGGATCCGGCCGCCTTCTTCCGGCGACGGATCATGCTTTGCCCGGATGGGTTGCGCCGCACTTCGGACACCTGCGGTCGCTCGCGTAGAAAGCGTCAAAGAGCGGCGGCAGGTCGCGCACGATGTTCTTCACGTTGACTTCGACGCGGTGCACCCGCGTCCAGCAGGAAGGACAGTACCACTCGAAACCGTCGTTCACCCCCGGCGGGCGGATCTTCTCGACCACCAGCCCCACCGAGCCCCCTTCCGGCCGCTGCGGCGAGTGCCGCACATGCGCCGGCAGCAGCAGGATCTCGCCTTCGCGGATCGGCAGGTCGCGGGGCTTGCCGTTCTCCAGCACGCGCAGCACCATGTCGCCGCGCAGTTGGTAGAAGAACTCCTCGTAGGGATCGTCGTGATAGTCGGTGCGCGCATTCGGCCCGCCGACCACCTGCACGATCAGGTCCTCGGCCTCCAGGAATACCTGCTGGTTGCCGACCGGCGGCCGCAGCAGATGCGCGTGCTCATCGATCCAGCGGGCGAAGTTGAACGCGGCCAGCGCCATCGCGGCATTCTAGTCCTGGTGCCCGGAGCTGGATTCGAACCAGCATGGCCTTGCGGCCCAGGGATTTTAAGTCCCATGCGTCTACCAGTTCCGCCATCCGGGCTTTTGCAGCGCTAAAAAGGGAGATCAAAAAGCTGGAGGCGGGGGTCGGAATCGAACCGGCGTCCACGGCTTTGCAGGCCGCTGCATGACCACTCTGCCACCCCGCCGGGGGTGTGGGGTTATAACGGACACGAAGGAAGGCGGCACATCACCTTCCCTCGCAGAAATCTGGAGCGGGAAACGAGTCTCGAACTCGCGACCTCAACCTTGGCAAGGTTGCGCTCTACCAACTGAGCTATTCCCGCAGTTGATTTAAAAGGAAATTTTAGCACGGCTGGCCTGCCGCATGTAGTAGATCATCGATAGCACCGTCAGCACGGCGGCGACGTTGATGAGGATGGTCCCCAGCCATTGGGTATCGATCGCGCCGAAGAGCCAGTCCTGGTACAGCAGCAGCGGGATCGCGATCATCTGGCTCACGGTCTTCACCTTGCCGATGAAGGCGACCGCCACGCTCTTCGCCTGCCCGACCCGCGCCATCCATTCGCGCAGTGCCGAGATACCGATCTCGCGGCCGATGATGATCAGCCCCACTACCATGTCGACCCGGCCGAGCGTGAGCAGCACGATCAGCGCGCCGACCACCACCAGCTTGTCGGCCACCGGATCGAGGAAGGCGCCGAACGCCGAGGTCTGGTTGAGCGTGCGCGCCAGGTAGCCGTCCAGCCAGTCGGTGACGGCCGCGAGGATGAAGATCGCGGTGGCGACGGTGTTCTTGCGCTCGTACGCCATCCAGTCGTCCGGCACGTAGAACACGCCGACGATCAGCGGGATCAGCAGGATCCGCAGCCAAGTGACCAGGTTGGGCAGGTTGAAGGCCATCAGGCGTGCAGGTGGCGGTAGATCTTCTCGGCCAGCGTGCGGCTGACGCCTTCGACCTTGGCGAGCTCGTCGATCGCGGCGGCCTGCACGCCCTGCAAACCGCCAAAGTGCGCGAGCAGCTTCTGGCGGCGCTTGGCGCCGATGCCCGGAATCGCGGTAAGCGTCGAGGTGGTGCGCGCCTTCTCTCGCCTCGCCCGGTGCCCGACGATGGCGAAGCGGTGCGCCTCGTCGCGGATGCTCTGCACCAGGTGCAGGCCCGGGTGCTGCGGCGGCAGCGAAAGCGACTGGCCCTCGGCCTCCAGCACGAGTTCCTCGAGCCCGGGCTTGCGCTCAGGTCCCTTGGCGACGCCGACCACGGTGACGTCGTTCAGGCCGAGCTCGGCGAGCGCCGCGCGCGCGGCGTTCACCTGCCCGCGGCCGCCGTCGATCAGGATCAGGTCGGGAATCTTGCCCTCCCCCGCCGAGACCTTCTCGTAGCGCCGCGCGAGCACCTGGTTCATGGCGGCATAGTCGTCGCCCGGCGTGAGCCCGCGCACGTTGTAGCGGCGGTACTCGCCCTTCTGCATCGCGTGCCGGTCGTAGACCACGCAGGAGGCAACCGTCGCCTCCCCCATCGTGTGGCTGACGTCGAAGCACTCGATGCGCTGCGCGCTCTCGGGCAGCCCGAGCGCCTCGCGCAGGGCGGCGATGCGGTTCTCCTGGGTGGACCGCTCCCGGGCGCGTTGCGCGAGCGCGAGCCTCGCGTTCTTCTCGGCCATCGCGAGCCAGACTCTTCGCTCGCCCTGGAAGGCCCTTTTGCTGGAGACGACCAGGGACGGGCGCGGCTGCTCGACGTAGTGCTGGGCGAGAAACGCCTCTACGATCTCCGCCTCGGTCGCGTCCGCGGCGTTCTGCGGGAAGAAGCTGCGGTCGCCAACGTGCCGGCCGGCGCGGATCATGACGAGGTTCACGCAGGCGATGCCGCCGTCGATTGCGCACGCGACCACGTCGGCGTCCACCCCGCGCTCGGATTCGACGTACTGGCGCGCCTGCACGCGCGAGAGGGCGCGAACCTGGTCGCGAAACACGGCCGCTTCCTCATAGCGTTGCGCTTCCGAGGCGGTCTTCATCTTGCTGCTCAGGGATTCAAGCACATCGTCTTCCCGCCCCTCCAGGAAAAGTTCCGCGCCCCTCACATCTTCGGCGTAGCGTTCGGCGCCGATCAGGCGCGTGCACGGCGCCGTGCAGCGCCGGATCTGGTGCAGAAGGCAGGGCCGCGAGCGGTTCTGGAACACCGTGTCCTCGCAGGTGCGCAGCCGGAACACGCGCTGCAGCAGCTGGATGCTCTCGCGCACCGCGTGCGCGTGCGGGAACGGGCCGAAGTGGCGGTTCCTCCTGTCGCGCGGGCCGCGGTGGAAGCCCAGGCGCGGGAACTCGTGCCCGGTGATCATCAGGTAGGGGTACGACTTGTCGTCGCGGAAGAGGATGTTGTAGCGCGGCGCGAGGCTCTTGATCAGGTTGTTCTCGAGCAGCAACGCCTCGCCTTCCGAGCGCGTCACCGTCACCTCGATCGCGGCGACCTGCGCGAGCATCATGCGGATGCGCGGGCTCTGGTCGTTCTTGTGGAAGTACGAGCCGACGCGCTTCTTCAGATCGCCGGCCTTGCCGACATAGAGCGCGTCGCCCGCCGCGCCGAGCATGCGGTAGACCCCGGGCAGGCCGGGCAGGCCGGCGACGAAAGCCTTCGCATCGAACACGATGAGCCATTATAAATCGTGTAAAATTCGCGCCTTTTTCGCAGCCGGAATCCGGGTCATGGCAAAGGTTGAAGCAGTCGGCATCCGCGCGGGCAACCTGCTCGAGTGGAACAAGCGCGTGTGGCGCGTGCTCAAGTCCTACCACGTGCACGTCGGCGGGCGCGGCGGCGCGTACATGCAGGTCGAGATGAAGGACATCGAGACCGGCACCAAGACCAACCAGCGCTTCCGCACCGAGGAGAAGATCGAGCGAGCCTTCGTCGAGCCGCGCGAGATGACCTTCTCCTACCAGGACGGCGACAACTACGTATTCATGGACAAGGAAAGCTACGAAGAGTTGCGCCTGCCGGGGGATTTCGTCGAGGGCCAGGCCGGCTACCTGCTGCCGAATTCGGATGTGCAGGTGAACTTCTACAACGAGCGGCCGATCGGGCTGGAACTGCCGCCGACGGTCGTGCTCACGGTCTCCGAAACCGAGCCCGGCATCCGGAACGCCACCGCGACCAACACCTTCAAGCCGGCCAAGACCGAGACCGGCCTCATCGTTCAGGTCCCGCCTTTCATCAATCAGGGAGAGAAGATCAAGGTCTCCACGAATGATGGAAGCTATATGGAACGCGCCTGACTAGACGCCCGCCTGGGTGACGAACTTGGTGTTGAGGTAGGGCTCGATCGCGTCGGCGCCGCCCTCGGTGCCGTAGCCTGAGTCCTTCACCCCGCCGAAGGGGACCTCCGGCAGCGCAAGGCCGAGGTGGTTGATGGTCATCATGCCGACCTCCACCTCCGATGCGATCGCCGCGGCGGTCTTCGCAGAGCGCGTGAACGCGTAGGACGCGAGGCCGAAGGGCAGCCGGTTCGACTCGCGCACCGCGTCGTCGAAGCTCTTGAACGGGTTGATGACGGCCAGCGGCCCGAAAGGCTCCTCGTTCATCGGCTTGGCGCTGTTCGGCACCTCGGTCACTACGGTCGGCTCGAAGAAATTCCCTTTCGCGCCGATGCGGTGGCCGCCGGTCTTCACCTTGCCGCCGCTCTTCTGCGCGCTCTCGACGTGCGCGTCCATAGCGGTCGTGCGCCGCGGGTTGGCGAGCGCTCCCATGGTCATGCCCTGCTCTAGGCCATTGCCGACCTTGAGCGCCCTGGCATGCTCGGTGAACTTGTCGACGAAGCTGTCGTAGACCTTCTCCTGCACGAGGAACCGGGTCGGCGACACGCAGACCTGTCCCGCGTTGCGGAACTTGCCGAACGCCAGCATCTTGGCGGCGGCATCCACGTCGGCATCCTCGAACACGATCACCGGCGCATGGCCGCCCAGCTCCATGGTCGAGCGTTTCATGTACTTGCCCGCGAGCGCCGCAAGCTGCTTGCCGATCACGGTGGAGCCGGTGAAGGTGATCTTGCGGATGACCGGGTGCGGGATCAGGTACTCCGAGATCTCCGCCGGCACGCCATAGACGAGGTTCACCACGCCCGCCGGCACCCCGGCATCCACGAACGCGCGCAGCAGTTCCGCGGGGGACGCTGGCGTTTCCTCCGGCGCCTTGACGATGATCGAGCAGCCGGTGGTCACGGCGGCGGAGAGCTTGCGCACCACCTGGTTGATGGGGAAATTCCAGGGCGTGAACGCCGCCACCGGCCCGACCGGTTCCTTGATGGCGAGCTGGTAGATGCCCGGCGCGCGCGGCGGGATGATGCGCCCGTAGGCGCGCCGGCCCTCCTCTGCGAACCAGTCGATCACGTCCGCTCCGGCGAGCACCTCCATCTTCGCTTCCGCCAGCACCTTGCCCTGCTCCATCGTCAGCATCTGGGCGACCGCGTCGGCGCGGGAGCGCAGCAGGTCCGCCGCCTTGCGCATGACCTTGTAGCGGTCGAAGGCGCCGACCTTGCGCCAGGCCTGGAAGCCCTTGGAGGCGGCCTCCAGCGCGCGGTCGAGGTCGGCCTTGCCCGCGCGGGCCACGGTGCCGATGGTCTCGCCGGTGGCCGGGTTCGCGACCGGCAGCGTGTCGCCCGAGGCGCTGTCGCACCACTGGCCGTCGATAAGCAGCTGAACTTTGGGATACATCGTCACACCTCCGTTGTCTCCGGCACGTCTCGCAATGATTGCATGGCTTCGCGGTAGGCGACGCTCTTTCGGAGGTCGCGCCCGCCGACGTGCCGCATCTTCTCGATTCTTTCAGGTTTCGCAGGGGAAAAATCTCTCAGGGAATCCAGGAGCCTGTCCTGCCCCTCCGGGTTCTGGCAAAGCAGCACCATGTCGCACCCGGCGGCGAGCGCGGCCCGCGCCCGCTCCGGAATCCCGCCGGCGGTGCTGGCTCCCTCCATCGAGAGGTCGTCGCTGAAGATGAGCCCCTGGAAGCCGAGCTTCGCGCGCAGCACGTCCTGCAGCCAGTACTTCGAGTAGCCGGCGGGCTCGGCGTCCGCTTTCGGGTAGATCACGTGCGCGGGCATGACGCCGGCCAGGCCGGCGTCGATCGCGGCGCGGTACGGCGCAACGTCCTTCTTCATGATCGTCGCGACCTCGCGCTCGTCGCGGGGCACCGCCACATGCGAATCCGCGGTGGCGAAGCCGTGCCCGGGGAAGTGCTTGCCGACGGCGGGCGTGCCTCCAGCCGCGAAGCCCCTGACGATCTCGGCGGCCAGCGTGCCCACCGCATTCGGGTCGTAGTGCAGCGCGCGGTTGCCGATCACCGAGCTGCCGCCATAGTCGAGATCGAGTACCGGTGCAAAGCTGAAATCGACGCCGTGCGCGGCAAGCTCGGCGGCTGCGATGTACGCAAGCGCCTGCGCGGCTCGGCGCGCCGCCTCGCGGTCGCGCTCCCAGAGGATGCCGACCTGGCGCATTGGGGGCAGCGCCGTGAACCCCTCCCGGAAGCGCTGCACCCGCCCTCCTTCGTGGTCCACGCAGAGGACGAGTTCCGGGGTCCGAAGGGCGCGTATTTCAGTTGTTAATTCAGTTAATTGAGTAGGACTCCGAAAGTTGTGAGCGAATAGAATGACACCGCCTGCCGCCGGGTGTAGCAAGCGCCTGCGATCATCATCGGTCAGGGCCGGCCCGGTGGGGTCGAGGACGACCGGCCCGAGAGGAAGGCGCTTCCTCAATCCGCGCTCTCCAGGATCACCGTGGCTGCGGCCATGCCGCGCTCATCGGTCAGGGACACATGGGCCTGGGCGATCTTTCTCTTGTCGAGAAGCTCTTTCAGCTTGTCAGAGAAGCGCAGCTCGGGCTTGCCAGATTTGAGGTTCACCACCCAGACCCCGTGCCAGTTCGCCGGCGCGTGGATGCCGGTACCCAGGGCCTTGGTGAACGCCTCCTTGGCCGCGAAACGCTTCGCCAGGTAGGCGGCCGGCCTGCGATGGCCGTGAAAGCGCTTGAGCTCCGGCTCGCACAGGATCCGGCGCGCGAAGCGCTCGCCGAAGCGCTCGAGCGCCTTCTCGATCCGGCCGATCTCGATCAGGTCGGTACCCACCCCGTAGATCATCGGGCGGCGTCGGTAACGAGGCGCTTCATCTCCCGTACCGCCTCGCGCATGCCGACGAATACGGCGCGCGAGACGATCGCATGCCCGATGTGCAGCTCGCGCACCCCCGGCAGGCGCGCGACGGGCTCGACGTTGAAGTAGTTGAGCGCGTGCCCGGCGTTGAAGCGCATGCCGAGCGCCCGGATTCGCTCGCCGGCTTTCCTGATCTTCTTCAGCTCCGACACGACCGCGGGACTTTCCGCGTCCCGGCCCTTGGCGTGGAACGCGTGCGCATACGGACCGGTATGGACCTCGCAGACGGACGCGCCGATGCGGTTCGCCGCTTCGACCTGCTTCGTGTCTGCGTCGATGAAGACGGACACGACGATTCCGGCATCCTGGAGTTTTCTGACCTTGGCCCGCAACTGCTTCTCCTGCCCGTGAACGTCAAGGCCACCCTCGGTGGTCACCTCACGACGCCCCTCAGGAACCAGCATCGCCATCTCGGGCCGGACGCGGCGCGCGATGCCGACCATCTCGTCGGTCGCGGCCATCTCGAGGTTGAGCTTGATGTGGATGAGCTCGCGCAGGCGCGCGACATCCTTGTCCTGGATGTGGCGCCGGTCCTCGCGCAGGTGGACCGTGATGCCGTCGGCGCCGCCGAGGTGCGCCTCGACCGCCGCCCAGACCGGGTCGGGCTCGTAGGTGCGCCGGGCCTGGCGGACCGTCGCGACGTGGTCGATGTTGACGCCGAGCTCGATCACAGGTCCTGCAGCTCCGAGAGGACCGCGCGCGTGTGCAGCGCCTGGCCGGACAGGCGCTCGCCGATCAGCACGCGCATCAGGCGCCGCGCCTCCTCGCGCGTGCGCGCGCTCTCGTAGTTGTCCGCCGCCATGTCGAGCAAGGTCCTGCCGCTGACCACCGATTCTCCGCTCGCGCGGCGCGTTTCCACCGGTCCCCGCTCCGCTTCGTACGCGTAGGTCTTGCCGGCGTCGATGGCGGCGCCGCTCGCCGCGTCCCGATCGAGCACCGGAGCATACCCGAGTTCCGCGAGCAGCCGCCGCTCGAAACTGCGCAGCACCGGCGCCTGGCTTCTCCCGGTGGAAAGCTCTTCCAGGGACGCGGCATAGGCGTCGAACAGGCTCTCGTGCGGATCCTCGCGCGGCAGCAGCCGCAGCAGCAGCTCGTTCAGGTAGAAGCCGCACATCAGCGCCGTGCCCCCCAGCGAGCGCTGCCCGCCCGCCCATTCCGCCGCGATCAGCGTGCCGAGCTCGGCCGAGGCGGTCCAGGTGAGGCGCAGCGGGTGGAAAGCGAGCAGCACGCCGCGCATCGCGGAGCGCGGCCGGCGCGCGCCGCGCGCGAGCAGGCCAAGGCGGCCGCGGCGCCGGCTGACGACCTCGACCACCAGGCTCGTCTCCTTGTACGGCCAGGAATGCAGGACGAACGACGGCTCCTGCTCGACTCTGCGCTTCATTGGTACCCCAGCTGGCGCAAGAGGCGCTGGTCGCGCGTCCAGTCGCGCTTCACCTTGACCCAGACGCCGAGGTAGACCTTGCCGTCGAAGAGCCGCTCCATGTCGCGGCGCGCAGCGCTGGAGATGCGCTTGAGGGCCTCGCCGCCCTTGCCGATCACGATTGCCTTCTGGCTCTCGCGCGACACCCACACGGTGGCCTCGACGCGCCGAAGCCTGCCTTCGTCCCTGAAGCTGTTCAACTCGACGTCGCATTCGTAGGGCAGTTCCGCATCCAGCAGCAGGAACAGTTTTTCGCGCAGGATCTCGCCCGCGAAAAAGCGCTCGTCCCGGTCGCTGAGCTGGTCCGCCGGATACGCGTGCGGGCCCTGCGGCATCAGGTCGCGCAGCACGCGCAGCAGCTCGGGCACGTTCCTGCCGGAGCGCGCCGACACCGGCACCAGCGCCGCGAACTCCCGCTCCTTGCGCAGGCGGTCGAGGAACGGCAGCAGGTCGGCTGCACTCTTCAGCAGGTCGATCTTGTTGATCGCGGCCACCACTCGCTGCCCGGCCGGAACCCGCTCGAGAACCTCGCGGTCGGCGGCGCCGAAGCGCTGCGCCTCGACCACGAACACGACCGCGTCGCAATCGCGCGCGCCGTCCGTGGCACGGCGGTTCAGCGTTCGGTTGAGCACGTTCACGTGCCGGGTCTGGAATCCCGGAAGGTCCAGAAACACGTACTGGCAGTCCGCGACCGTGAGGATGCCGCCCACCGGGTTGCGCGTGGTCTGCGCCTTTGGCGAAACGATCGCGATCTTCTGGCCCACGAGCCGGTTCAGCAGGCTCGACTTGCCGGTGTTCGGGCGGCCGGCGATCGCCACCGTGCCGCAGCGCGGGTCCGCCATTGCCGCCTTCAGGCCTCGAGCCGCTTCAGCAGGTTGGCGGCCGCCTGCTGCTCGGCGCGCCGGCGCGAGCTGCCGACGCCGCGCGCGGTCAATTCCGGGTCCTCGAGCACGCACTCGACCTCGAACGTCTGGCGCTGCTTCGGGCCGTGGGTCGACACCAGGCGGTACTCCGGCAGGCGCCGGCGCTTCGCGTGCAGAAGCTCCTGCAACCGCGATTTCGGGTCCTTCTCGACCGCGGAGGCGTCGGCCTGGGTGAGCAAGGGGCCGAAGCAGTGCACGATGGAGGCGCGCGCCGCCTCGTAGCCGCCGTCGACCAGAACCGCGCCGAACACGGCTTCGAGCGCGTCGGCGAGGATCGAAGGGCGCGTCGCGCCCTCGTTGCGCGAGGTGCTGACGTCCAGCCGCAGGAACTCCGGCAGGCCGAGCGCGCGGGCAATCTTCGCCAGCGACTCCTCGCGGATCAGCTCCGCGCGCAGGCGCGAGAGCTTGCCCTCGGCGACGGCGGGCGAGCCATGGAAGAGCGCTTCCGTCACCACCAGGCCGAGCACGCTGTCGCCGAGAAACTCGAGCCGCTCGTTGTGCGGCGAGCCGTAACCCCGGTGCGTGAGCGCCTGCGCGAGCAGCGACCGGTCGCGGAAGCGGTGGCCGATGCGCCTCTCGAGCGCCGCGTTCCGGGCCGCCATCGCTCCCGGCTGCTACTGGGAGGCGGCGTTGAAGTCGACGTAGATCCCGACGTTGCCAACCAGCGGGACTTCCTTGCGGTAGGCGGCGCGGATCACTGTGCGCTGGCCTTCCTTGGTGATCTCGAGGTCCGAGCCCTTCACCGTGGTGATGTCGTCGACCGAGGCGCGCTGGTCGAACTGCTTGCGCACGTCCGCCACCGACGAGGCGCCGCCGCTGGCGATCGCATTCACGGCTTTCTTGATGGCAAAGAACTCGATGTACGAAGGCGCGAGCTTCATGCCGAGCAGGGCGAGCGCGATCAGAATGACCGCCCCCATGATCAGGCCGCTCAGGCTGATGCCGAATTGATCTCTACGCATGCGTGCTCTCCCAGGATCGCTCACCGGAAAGAGCCGAAGCGGCCGAGCTCGTTCAGGTTGAGCCAGATGAAAAAAGCCTTGCCGACGATGTTCTCGTCCGGGACGAAGCCCCAGACGCGGCTGTCGCTCGAATTGTCGCGGTTATCGCCCATCACGAAGTAGTGGCCGGGCGGCACCGTGCACGCCAGGCCGCTCGTATTGTAGTGGCAATTGCCGGAGAGCGGGAATGCGCGCGGCTGGAACTGCGCGCCCTGCGGGTCCTCCTCGAGCAGTATTTCATGCTCCACGGCGTCGACTTTCTCGACGTAGCGCTTTGCGTACCGCATGCGCTCGCGCGACAGGAAGTCCTCGACCTGCTCGAGGGGCAGCTGCCTGCCGTTCACCGACAGCCTCTTGTCGCGGTACTCGACGCGGTCCCCGGGCACCCCGACTACGCGCTTGATGTAGTCGAGCGAAGGATCGTCCGGGAAGCGGAACACCATGACATCGCCGCGCTGCGGCTTGCCGATCTCGACCACTTTCTGGTTCAGCACCGGCACGCGGATGCCGTAGGCGTATTTGTTGACCAGGATGAAGTCGCCGATCAGCAGCGTCGGGATCATCGAGCCGGACGGGATCTTGAACGGCTCGACCAGGAACGAGCGCAGCACGAACACGATCAGGATCACCGGGAAGAAGCTGATCGAGTACTCGATCCACCAGGGTTGCTTGGCCTCCTTGCTCCTTCTCTCTCTCAACCAGTACTTGTCGAGCAGCCAGACGCCGCCGGTGACGGCAAGCAGCAGCAGCAGAAACCCGGCGAAGCCGAAGGTCGCGTTGGCGAAGGCCTTCACGTCCTAGGCCTTGTCGTCCCGCTGCAGCACCGCGAGAAACGCCTCCTGCGGGATCTCGACCGAGCCGACCTGCTTCATGCGCTTCTTGCCTTCCTTCTGCTTCTCGAGGAGCTTGCGCTTGCGCGTGACGTCGCCCCCGTAGCACTTGGCGAGCACGTTCTTGCGCAGCGCCTTGACGGTCTCGCGCGCAAGGATGTTCGAGCCGATCGCCGCCTGGATAGCGACGTCGAACATCTGGCGCGGGATCAGGCCGCGCAGGCGCGACACGACCTCGCGGCCGCGGTGCTGCGCGGTCTCGCGATGCACCATCACCGAGAGCGCGTCCACCCGCTCGCCATTCACCAGCACGTCCAGCCGCACCACGTCCGCGGCGCGGTACTCCTTGAACTCGTAATCGAGAGACCCGTAGCCGCGCGTAAGCGACTTCAAGCGGTCGAAAAAGTCCATCACCACCTCGGAAAGCGGCAGGTCGTAGGACAGCACGACGTGGCGCGCCGAGTAGTGCATGTTGCTCTGCGTGCCGCGCTTCTGCAGGCACAGCGTCATCACGGGCCCGACGTACTCCTGGGGCAGGAAGATCGTCGTGGCGATCATCGGCTCGCGGATCTCCTCGATCTTCGACGGATCCGGCAGCTTGGCCGGATTGGACACCGTCTCCACCGTCCCGTCGCGCAGCAGCACTTCGTACACCACGGACGGGGCGGTCGTCACGAGCGCGATCTCGTACTCGCGCTCGAGCCGCTCCTGCACGATATCCATGTGCAGCAGCCCGAGGAAGCCGCAGCGAAAGCCGAAGCCGAGAGCCTGCGAGGTCTCCTGCTCGTAATGGAACGAGGCATCGTTCAGGTGCAGCTTCTCGAGCGCGTCGCGCATCGCGCCGAACTGGTTCGCCTCGACCGGGTAAAGGCCGGCGAACACCTGCGGCTTGATCTCCTTGAAGCCGGGCAGCGGCGCCGCAGCGGGCTGGTCCGCGTGCGTGAGGGTGTCGCCGACCTTGGCCTCGCGCAGCTCCTTCACCCCGGCGATGACGAAGCCGACCTCGCCGGCGGCGAGCTGCTCGCGCTGCTGCGACTTGGGCGTGAAGACGCCGACCTGCTCGCACTGGTGCGAGGCGCCGGTGCTCATCAGCAGCACCTTGTCGCGCGGCCTGAGGGTGCCTTCGACCATGCGCACCAGCATCACCACGCCAACGTAGTTGTCGAACCAGGAGTCGATGATCAGCGCCCGCAGCTTCGCCTGCGGATCGCCGCCCGGCGCCGGCACGCGCCTGATCACCGTCTCCAGGATGTCGGGCACGCCGTCGCCGGTCTTCGCGCTGACGCGCAACGCATCAGCGGCAGGAATGCCGATCACGTCCTCGATCTCCTTGATCGCGCCTTCCGGATCGGCGGAGGGCAGGTCGATCTTGTTCAGAACCGGGATCACTTCTACGCCCTGCTCCGTCGCCGTGTAGCAGTTGGCGACGGTCTGCGCCTCCACGCCCTGAGAGGCGTCAACCACCAGTATCGCGCCCTCGCAGGCAGCCAGGGACCGGCTTACCTCGTAGGAGAAATCGACGTGTCCCGGCGTGTCGATCAGATTCAGCAGATAGGTTTCACCATCTCTTGCCTTGTATGTCAGGGCGACCGTCTGTGCCTTGATGGTGATGCCACGCTCGCGCTCGAGATCCATCGAATCGAGCACCTGGTCCTGCATTTCGCGCTCGGCAAGCCCGCCGCAGAGCTGGATGAAGCGGTCCGCGAGCGTCGACTTGCCGTGGTCGATGTGCGCGATGATGGAAAAGTTGCGGATGCGGCTCTGGGCCATGTGCAAATAAAGAAAGAGGGCGCCCCCGCTTGGGGGCACCCTCCCGGACTCGCCGCTATTTTAGCTCAGCCCTTGTCGGTCAGCCCGTTGACCGTGACGAACGCCATCGAGTCGCCGCGCCGCACCTGCAGCGTGATGACCGCCGCCTTGTCCAGCCCGGCGAGCAGCTTGTTCAGCTGCTCGACCGACTTCAA
>Ga0187893_10004014_pt1 | contig 28750 bp, 25 predicted proteins | sample MA1701074metaG_FD_139574 | JGI IMG/M metagenome (GOLD analysis project Ga0187893, IMG submission 139574) | White microbial mat communities from a basaltic lava cave in the Kipuka Kanohina Cave System on the Island of Hawaii, USA - MA170107-4 metaG ...
ATACTAATTGAGTTTGTGATGATTCACAATTAGTAGAACTTCTCAGCCAAGTAACCTCAGCCTTTTTATTCACTATTCACATATGCTGATCTGATTTACCATTTTTAGACAGCTTCTAAGAAAAAATTAGTTTTCCGAACGCCAGCCTCCGACGGGGAAAGGCAAAATACTTAGCTCAATGTTTACCATACAACTGTTCTATAAGGTACCGGGTGTAGTGGTAAGCGCCCTGTGTATTGTTGTGGTCAATATTTCTGAAAAACCTATCGTCCATTTCTGTTGCACGAATCACCACATATTTTCCGCTCATCTTTTTCATGTAGTCTTCATAGGCGATCATAAACTCATTTGAAAAATAATTACTGAGATGGAAGGTTGGCGTTTCAAAAAAAAGCACCTTCATACCCAGTGCTTGCATGCGCTCTGTCAGTTTCAACAAGCAAGCAGCTCCTTCGTGGTCAAAATGATCTTTTCGTAATGGAACGAACAGATGACGAATAGCTTTTTCCAGTGAGTCGCTGGTTATCGTACTGTCGATGAACAAACCTTTATATAAAAATATCTTGTTCAGTTCCTTTTCGTAGGTTCTGTTTTTAAGATCGAAGAGATTATTCAATCCCTTGCGAACACTGTTGAACACCATGGCAGGATAATCTTTTACCATCCCGAATTCCCAGGTCAGTTTCTCGTTGCTTATGGGATGTTTAAGATAGCGATGGATGGGATAATCCTTCCAGTTATCTGCCTGTGTTGAAAAAGTTGTCGGTGACAGCAACAGCATAATTGTATCAGGTTGTTTTTTTGCCGAATGTAGATAGTCATCCAACAGCAATTTATAAAAACGCGGTCCCGAAGTGGCGATGCCCAAATTGAAGGTTCTTCGGTTCATGCTGTCGAAGAGGGAACTGTAAATGCTACTGTAGCAATAAGAATTACCCACGAATAAAATATTGAGACTATCAAAGGCCGACATGTGGCCGATCTTGAGCACATTATGATCGCTGTTTGAATTGCGGTCAGCATTATCACAGCGGGCAACAAGCCATACCATTACACCAAGCAATAATAAAAAAAGTAAAAGCTTCGATAAAAACTTCTTCATCCTAAAATTGAAAATAGATGAATGTTTGTTGTTTGGCACCCAACCCGATCAGTACAATGGAAAGACATAGATAAATGCTCCACCGGACCAGTGCAGGCATCTGGAAGTGTGTAAAGACAAGCCCATGCTGTTTGGAGCGTTGTAACCATTCCACCACCAGCATAACGAGGATCAAGAAAAAGATCTTAACCGGAAACATGGTAGGCATTAGTAACAATGATGGTGAAAAAATCTCACGTACAATATCAAATGCCTGTTCAATAGATTGGCTGCGGAAAAAAATCCAGGCAAAGCAGGTCAGCCCGAAAGTGAGCAAAATGTTCAGAGCATCCTGAAGGTTTGGAAAGAAAGATCCTTCAGCCACAATTTCTAAATGGTCGCGGTTCTTTTTGCGTAACAACAGGGGAAGAAAGTACAAAGCGTTTAATCCACCCCAGAAAATAAATGTCCAGTTAGCGCCGTGCCAAAAGCCACTCACGAGAAAGATGAAAAACGTGTTCCGCACTTTTTTCCATACACTTCCCTTGCTTCCACCGAGCGGGATGTATAGATAATCGCGGAACCAAGAAGAAAGGGAGATATGCCATCTTCTCCAGAACTCGGCAATATCACGTGAAAAATAAGGATAGGCAAAATTGCGGATCAGACTAAAACCAAAAAGTTTTGCCGTTCCCAGGGCAATGTCTGAATAGCCCGAAAAATCCCCATAAATCTGAAATGCGAACAGGACGCTCCCCATGGCCAAGGTAGTTCCGTTCATGCTCCCGTGGTTGTCGAATATCTGATTTACCAGCACCGCACAATTATCAGCGATCACTACTTTTTTGAAAAGACCCCAAAGTATTTGCTTTAGTCCGTCCGAGGCCATCTGTTCGTCAAATTTCTTTTTTATCGAAAATTGAGGAAGCAGGTGAGTGGCCCGTTCAATCGGGCCGGCTACAAGCAGCGGAAAGAAACAAACGAAACAGGAGTATTTTATGAAATCACGTTCTGGTTTGATCTTGCCGTTATAAATGTCGAACACATAGGACATACCATGGAAAGTATAGAACGAAATACCTACGGGAAGTGCTACGTCCACTATATAGGGATGGGCCTGGAAGCCAAGAGTGTTGAACAGTTGCGTAAAGGATTCGGAAAAGAAGTTGAAATATTTGAAGAAGAAAAGAATGCCCAGGTTATTGATGATGCTGAGCCAGAGAAAAAGCTTTTTCTGCTTGCTTTCCTGCTTTCGGCAAATGACCAGGCCAAAAGAATAATCAATAATGGTGGAAGTCAACAGTAAAAAAAGAAACCGCCAGTCCCACCATCCATAAAAAAGATAGCTTGAAATAAGGATTAGTATGTTCTGCGCCAGAAGACTCTTCTTAAGTAAAAACCAATAGATGGTAAATACAATCGGAAGGAAGATCGCAAAATCAAGCGAGTTAAAGAGCATACCGGATTCTATTGGATTTTAGTGAATTTGTTGAGCCGATCAATGAGGTCCTGATCTGTCTGGTATTTCAGAATAATGCTTCCATTGATCGCTGCGACCTCAGGGTTTTTGTCAAGATGATCGAAGATGTCTTTTAATCCAAACTCTTTGTCTTCAAAATGCTCTTCGATTTTGTTGAACATGATCAGGTCTTCTTCGTAATCAATGGTGAGTCGGTAGTTCCTCGATAAATCCGGCGGTAAATCCACGGGGTTCAGCTTGAAATGTTCGGGATTGTTGCGGAAATACCAGCTCATATATTCCGAATAATCGGCGGAAGGGAAATGTTCCTTAATCTTGCGCATGGCCGATACGTTGACCACTTCAACGGAAGTACCCACTGCTCCGTTGGTAGCCCAGGTGAAATCTGCACCACTGGCAAAATGTGCGTCGAACAGCAGGTTAAAGATCTCGTCAGAAACATAAGGCATGTCTGCGGTTATACGGATCACTACATCTATTTTCAACAGGTCACAGATATCAAGATAACGCTGTACCACATCATCGGGATCGCCACGGTGGAAGGTCACATCAGTGCGGTAAATATGGTCTTTTAGGGGTGCATCTTCTTCCACCGTGGAAGTGGCGAGGATCGTGTGATTGACATTTTTGAACTTCAGTGCGTTCTTAATACAAAGTTCTACAGAGGGCAGCTTGCCGATCTTGAGCAGTGCTTTTTTTGGCAAACGTGAAGATTTAAGCCGGCAAGCGATAATGGTAGCAATGGTCGCCTTCTTGAGTACTGTTTTACCTATAGCCTGACCTGCTTTGATCTCCTGAGCCGCCAAGTGATAATCAGCGAGGCATTCTTTTAATTCACCAATGGTCATGCCGGTCATGCCCGAACGTTTGAAATCGAGATCGTGTACTATACTGATGGTTTCACCTGCTTTCATATCGCGTTTCAGAATGGGAATCTGCTGGGTCTTTTTCAGATAATCGGCTTCGCGTTGATTAATAAAAGGCTCCCGGAGTACAGGTTCATAGAGATCCAGCTTTTCGGACAGTTTTGTAAATGCGGATACATCAATACTGGAGTAATGATCATATTTGGTTTCAAGCATGCTATGTTTGATATGCTTTTCAATCAGATGCACACCCTGCAGAACGGCCAACACAGGCAACCAAATAGTGTCGTCGGAGGTGCTATCGACATGATCGGCAAACACGATCCGGTTCGGGAAATTTTCCTTCAGACTTTTGATCTTGCTTAGACCAGAGTCAAGCACTGTAGTTGGATAAGCCTGAAAACCTGCTTCGATCAGAAGTTCTTTGGGATTAAGCTGAGTACCGATCTCATCCAGTCTGTTTCGTATTGCATCAAGGGAAAATCCGCTGATGTTCAACACAAGGCGCAACTGCGACAGGTCCAATTCGGATAATTGCTTTAGCAGATTTGCATTGTTAATGACTGATGCCTGCAATTTTATACCATATACTTTTTTCAGATGTTGCTTCAAAATGATGATACTATATTCGTCGAAAAGGTCAAACCAGATGTCCTTTGTCTTTGAGGCAAGACCTAAGATATCATCCCATTCCTTTTCATTGAAGAACAGTTGTTTATACACCGGGTACCATTCAAAATCGGGCGTGGCGATTTTGTCGTACTTGAAAGGCTGGAACTTCATGCCACAGCCTCTGAAGGATTCGAACTCCGAGATCAGTGCAGTAATATATTCCTTGCTACCACCGTGCGTATTTGCTACTTCCAAAATTTTATAAATTGCCATACCTAAGATATAAGATCAAAACTAAGTGCTGTACCTTTTTTTACATCGGTCTTTACCTTCCTGCCCAGGAAAGATTCATAATAACGCGGTGCCAGTCCAAGTCCTGGTCTTATAATGCGCAGATTTTTTTTTGTGAAGGTGTCTCCTGCTTTCATGTCTTCAACAATATAGACCGAGCGTTTATAGGTAAGACTTTTCACTTCATCGGGCAGTACGCCATAGGTTACATGTCCCAGTGAGTAAAAAGCCTGCTCTGTTTCTTCCACAAGCATTTTCAATTCATGGGGCTCCAGCGAAAAAGTGGAATCAACACCACCTTCGGAACGATCAATGGTAAAATGTTTTTCGATCACTCTTGCGCCAAGGGCTACGGAGGCAACAGCGACACCAACGCCCATTGTATGATCGGATAAACCAACATGGCAGTTGAACATTTTGGCCATATGCGGAATGGTCAGCAGGTTAGAGTTTTGAGGAGTGGCCGGATAGGTGCTGGTACACTTTAATAAGATCAGGTCCTTACAGCCGTTTTCTCTTAAAGTGCGTACGGCTTCTTCTAGACCAGCCAGGGTGGATGCTCCAGTGGACATGATCACCGGTTTACCCGTCCTCGCCACTTTTCTCAGCAGGGGAAGATGATTATTTTCAAAGGAAGCGATCTTGTAGGCAGGTGCTTTCAGCTCCTCCAGAAAATCCACGGCTGTATCGTCGAAAGGTGTGCTGAAACAAAGTATGTTCCGCTCTTTCGCCCTTTTGAAAATAGCCGGATGCCAGTCCCATGGAGTATATGCTTCCTGATAAAGGTCGTAAAGACTGCGACCCTTCCACAACGAATCGGGGTTGGAGATAAAAAACTCTCCATGATCGGCATTAATGGTTAAGGTATCTGCGGTATACGTTTGGAGTTTTAATGCATGAGCACCTGTAGCAGCCGCTGCATCTACAATAGAAAGAGCTCTCTCAAGAGATTGGTTGTGATTTCCTGACATCTCAGCAATAATGAAAGGCTTATAATCACGACCTATTGTATGTTTCTCAATTTGAATGTTCATTGATTTGCATTAAATAAGTATAGGAATCTGGATAGGCAGTACTCGCCCCTTTCACAAAATTGAGTTTCTCAAAAGATTTTTGGGAAACTATATTGATTTTTTTTACATGACCGATCACTTTTCTAACTTGGGATGCATCACACAATAATTTCTTTATTCCTTTTGATAATATCCAGGCCCCCATTCCTTTACTTCGAAAGGAGGGAGCAATGAGATAACTAAGCGTAGCTTTGTTTTCGCCGTCGATATCAAAACGTATTTGACCTACTGAATTGTCCTCATTTTCTAAAATGTAATAATAACAAGATGTATCATTTAATTTTTTTGAAAACCACGTTATATGATTGTTCCAAGGAATCATATTTGATGAATAAGATTGCTCCCTGACAACCGGATCATTAGCCCATTGCCATATAAGATGAGCATCCCTTTGTTCTGCATTACGAATTTTTAATCGCTTAGAGAATAACCAACTGGCAAAGAGTTTTTTTAAACGCTGATCATATTTTCCATCAAAAAATTGTTGCTGATTACACAGCATCTTACTGAAGTCTTCTTCAATACTGATTTTCGCAGACTCATAAGCAACACCTAAGCCTTCATTAATCAAAAAACGATGCATATACTTTTGGTTATCTGCAATCATTTTAACCCAAACTATTCCCCCGAGAGCTAAATATTCAAATACAACACTACTTGCAGAAAGAATAGCGTAGGAGCATTGACGCATAATATCAATCATGCGTTCGGCATCAACTGCCTGATAACAGGAAATATTTTTTTGAGAACTGATATACTGCTGTAACTGATCTCGATATTTGTAAGCTGCCCCAACGATAACATACAAATGTGTAAAGATTTTTTTTTCAGTAAGTTCTTTAACTGCTGAAAGTGTATCGTTTAAAGGATCTGCGCCGCCAAAACAGATAAAGCAATTACGGTCATTAATCACAGTTCTTCTTTCTTCTTTAGGCACTAAAAAGTTCTTCCGCAGCAAAGCATAAGAAGGTCCTAAAGCAAATACGGTCCATGGTTTAGCCTTGTATTGTGAAGGCATCAAGGCTCCACAATGATTAAGAACAAGGTCTGACTGAGCCTGGTTTGCAATAATGTCATCAATAGCAGCAATTGAAAACCCTCTTAGCTTTAATTGTTTTTGATAGTCGTTATCAAAACCATAACCATCCAGCAAAATGAGTTTCCACTGATCTGTTTTCTCTTCTAACAGCTCTGTTTCATTCGTCTCTTCACTAAGTATGTACACTTCAGAAAAAACGCTTCTGCTCACATCTAATAATGCCTCGATATTGCATCGGGTTATGAGTTTGCAGATAAAGTTTTCCGCCAGGTATTCTGCCAGGGCGGTACAACGCATTAAATGCCCGGTACCCATAGAAGAGTTTGCATCTGAACGAAATAATAATACAGGTATAGGCTGTAAAACCATTAAACCGATGAGCTTTTATTGAACCAATACCGTAATAAATCCGGGGCGGTTGGTGTGATTCTTTTAATGTTGAACTTCATGTAATCAGATAAGAAAAGCGAATCGTTCTCTTACTTTGGTCAAACATTTAAAATAAAAAATTATGCAGATTACTGGAAACACATCTGCATGTTAGACTTATATTTTATTTTTCTCTAAAAGAAAAATGACATCATGGTTATCGTTAGCCACGTACTTTATAAGATGCTTCTTTTGCACAAAGAGATCAGGAAAAAATTTCTTATAAATTTCTTCATAATTGGCTTTCCACATATAACCTTCATTGTCTCTATAATTTAATTCTCTCGTCTCCTTATCGTAATATTCCCAACCCATGATAAACCTGTTAGTGCATCTGTAAATCTCTTTCATGAAAGCATAATGATCGCCAGGTGAAATATGAATAAGAACACCATTTGTACAAACCAGATCGAAATATCCATCCTTAAATGGCAGATCAAATCCGGAACCGGTAATAATATTTAAACCCGAATACGCTTTTTTACTTTCTTCAACTGCATAGGACTGAAGCTCGACCCCATACAGATTTGTAAAACCCATACGCTGCAGACCTTTTAATTGAGCCCCATAATTGCAACCTACTTCTAGTATCCTGATATCTCTATCCATATCACGAAGAATAATATCGTTTATGTCAAGCTTGGTCATTCCCCACGTTTCTATATAAAACTGATCCCATGCTTCATCACTGATCCATTTATTCCGGTCTGTATATTCTTTACCGAAGCTGCCGCTCCAAAATTTTTCTTGCAAAGTTTTTTCCATAATTACTTTTTTATAAATGATTTAATCTGTTCGATTACATATTCCTGCTCCTGATTTGTCAATGTAGGATACATAGGAATACTTAGACAGTAGTCATAATAGTTTTCAGCATTGGGCATATCGCCTTCTTTCCAGCCAAATTGTTTATAATAAGGCATCAGATGACAAGGTATGTAATGTATCTGCGCAAAAATTTTATGCTCTCTTAAGTAATTGTATAACCCCAACCTGTTTTCAACCTCAATAACATACAAATGATAAGCATGCCCTTCTACCATACCTGACTGTCCTCTGATAAAAGACTGTCCCCTGAACGCATTTTCATAAACGGCGGCTATTTCTCTCCTTCGTTTCAACCCATCGTCAGCCCTTTTCAACTGGCTGCTTCCCAATGCCGCCTGGAAATCCGTTAATCTGTAATTATATCCCAATGTTTGCATTTCCATATACCATCCTGGGTACCCGTTGGCATCCACGCCAGATGCAAATTCAGGTTTGTTGGTATAACTGTTTACATCACGGGTAATACCGTGTGTACGAAGAATCAACAGTTTTTTATATAAGCTTTCATCATTTGTTGTGATCATACCGCCTTCGCCAGAAGCAATATGTTTAACAGGGTGAAATGAAAAAATAGCCAGGTCAGCAAATTTTCCATTACCGCAAAACTCTTTTTCACCTTTACTATCTATGAAATATCCTCCCGGTGCATGACAGGCATCTTCAATAATCCACAAACCATATTCATCGGCCAACAGACGAAGCTCCTCAAGATTAACGGCACGTCCTGCGAAATCAACCGGAATAATTCCCTTATAAGTTCCGGCAGGAGAGCTTTTAACCAGGTGTTTTACTTTTTCAATATCTATCAGATAGGTATTTGGATCAATATCGGAAAATACTACTTCACCACCGCAATAGCGTACACAATTTGCAGAAGCTGCAAATGTTATCGGTGTAGTAATAACCTTATCACCATTTTGAACTCCCAGTGCCAGTGTACACAAATGCAATGCGGCAGTACCATTGGCCACGGCTACAGCATACTTACTGCCGACGTATTCAGCAAAGGCTGCTTCAAAAGCTGCAATATTCGGGCCCTGAGTTAAGTAATCCGATTTTAATACTGTTACTACGGCATCTATATCTTCCTGTGTAATATTTTGTCTTCCGTACGGGATCATTATGGTTTAATAATTTCTGATATTATGGATTAAAGCCGGCGTCAACATGTTCCTTTATCAATCGCCTGAGCGTCTCTACTGTTTCCCACTCTGTATTATTGCCTGAATTATAGGCGAAGCCATCAGGTACTTTTTTTGCATTATAGTGAGCAATAAATTCATCCAGGTTCCAACGTGGCGTTTGTGGCACAATTACATAATACTTTCCAAGATCATAAGTAAAAAATGAATCCGAAGAAGTAATCATTTCCTCATGAATTTTTTCGCCCGGCCTGATGCCAACAATTTTGTATTCACAATCAGGACCGATAGCTTTTGCTACGTCCATAATATTATATGATGGTATCTTTGGTACAAACAATTCACCTCCCCAGGCATATTCCAATGCATGAAGCACCATATCTACTCCTCCCTCCAGCGAAATATTAAAGCGGGTCATTGTTTCAACAGTAATGGGTAATATCCCTTCCTTTCGCTTTTTCAGAAAAAAGGGGATAACAGAACCATTGGATCCCATTACATTTCCATAACGAACCACGGAAAATTTGATTGGGTTATTTCCTTTTATATTATTTGCCGCAATAAACAATTTATCAGAAGTCAGCTTGGTGGCACCATATAAATTAATAGGTGCACAAGCTTTGTCTGTAGACAAAGCGACCACTCTTTCTACTGATGTTTCCAAAGAAGCATGGATAACGTTTTGCGCCCCATTAACATTTGTTTTGATACACTCATCAGGGTTATACTCAGCAATAGGAACATGTTTCATCGCAGCGGCATGAATAACGTAATCAATCCCTCTGAAAGCACGTATCAACCGCTCTTCATCTCGTACATCTCCAATAAAAAAACGGATCTGAGGATATTTACTCGCCGGATATTCCTGTGCCATCTGAAATTGCTTCTGCTCATCTCTTGAAAAGATAACAAGCCTTTTAATATTTGGCCATTTTTGAAAAATGGTTTTCGTAAAGGCTTTTCCAAATGATCCGGTGCCGCCTGTAATTAATATTGATTTATCATTTAGATCAAGACTCATTAATCGTGTGATTTAATTAAGAATATTATTTTTTTAAAAGATTTTTCAAATACATACCGTAACCGCTCTTTATCAGATCTTGTGCAATGCCGGTAAGCATATCTTCTGAAATAAATCCGTTTCGATAAGCTACTTCTTCGATACAGCCGATCTTAGTACCTTGTCGTTTTTCAATCACCCTTACAAATTCACTCGCGTCACTTAGTGAATCAAAAGTTCCTGTATCAAGCCAGGCAGTGCCACGATCAAGAACGGCTACTTTTAATTTTCCTTGACGTAAATATTCTTTGTTTACATCCGTGATCTCGTATTCGCCACGCTGCGAGGGTTTTAATTGCTTCGCAATTTTCACCACTTCGTTATCATAAAAGTATAAACCCGGCACAGCATAGTTTGATTTTGGCCGTGCAGGTTTTTCTTCAATGCTGATGGCTTTCATTTCATCATCAAACTCCACCACACCATATCGCTCCGGATCGCTGACCTGGTAGGCAAACACATAACCGCCTTCAATATCATTTAATGTTTTCAGTTGGCGCCCGAGTCCGGCGCCATAAAAAATATTATCGCCTAATACTAAAGCCACTTTATCGTTCCCAATAAAATCACTTCCAATTACAAATGCCTGTGCTAAACCATTCGGCACTTCCTGTATGGCATATTCAAAACGGCAACCTACCTGGCTGCCATCATTCAGAAGACGTTTAAACGAAGCATTATCCTCAGGAGTAGTGATGATCAGTATTTCTTTTATACCTGCCATCATCAGTGTAGAAAGCGGGTAATAGATCATTGGCTTATCATAAATCGGCATTAATTGCTTACTGATAGCTTTTGTAATAGGGTATAATCTTGTACCGCTGCCGCCTGCCAGGATAACTCCTTTCATTTGTATATTTTTTGTTGCTTTTTAGCCAAATGGTACCTGCTGTACAGTAGGGACCGCCATAAAGTTTTCATCGGCTGTTATATTAGGTGTCTCGAAAATTTTATGGCTCATTTCATGAAAGACGAATGTGAAAGTTTAAAAATGAAGAAATGTGAAACTAAGTTGAAACGTTAGCTTATTTAGCATACTGTGTTTCGTAATATTGTTGGTATTCGCCACTTGTTACATTCTTTAACCACCCGGTATTTTCAAGATACCAATCTATTGTTTGAGACAATCCTTCTTCAAAAGTCACTGATGGTTTCCAGCCTAATTCAGTATTAATTTTAGTGGCATCAATAGCATAACGCCTGTCATGCCCCGGCCTGTCCTTTACATAAGTAATCAATTGCTCACTGGTACCTGGAGTGTTCCCAAGTTTTTCATCCATGAGTTTGCACAATAGTTTTACCAGGTCAATATTCCTCCACTCATTAAAGCCACCGATATTGTAAGTTTCACCATTTTTTCCTTTATGAAAAACAAGATCAATAGCCGACGCATGGTCTTTTACAAAAAGCCAATCTCTGGTATAGAGACCATCACCATATACCGGCAAAGGTTTTTTGTTAATAACATTATTAATAAAAAGAGGAATCAATTTTTCCGGAAAATGATTAGGTCCATAATTATTGGAGCAATTGCTGACTACTACAGGCAATCCGTAGGTATCCGCATAAGCTCTTACAAAATGATCGCTGGATGCTTTGGAAGCACTGTACGGTGAATGCGGATCATATTTAGTTTCCTCAGTAAAGAAACCTGTTTCACCTAAGGCTCCATAAACTTCGTCTGTAGAAACATGATAAAACCTTTTTCCCTCATAACTTTTACCCCAACCTTGTTTCGCTGCATTCAGCAAATTAACTGTTCCGATTACATTCGTATATACAAAATCAAGAGGCGACAAAATAGAACGATCCACATGTGATTCAGCGGCGAGATGAATGACACCATCGGGTTGATACTTTAAAAAGATATCTTCCAGTGCAGGTACGTCAAGAATATTTACTTTCTGAAAAAAATAGTTAGAATGATCCTCCACGTCTTTCAGATTCTCCAAATTACCAGCGTAAGTCAATGCATCTAAATTGACAATCTTATAATTTGGATACTTTGTTACAAACAAACGAACTACATGTGAGCCTATGAATCCGGCGCCACCTGTTATGATAATGGTTTTGGACATACTTAAAATTTAATAGGTCAGGTAATTTCTTTAGAAAGTTCTCTGGCTTCTTTATACCAGAAAAGTGTTTTTTTCAACCCTTCCTTCACTGCGATTGTTGGTTGATAATTTAATAAAGAAACAGCTTTAGAAATGTCGGCAAGGCTATGCTTAACATCTCCGGTACGTTCAGGCCCGTAGATCGGTTGCAATGAGCTGCCTGCTTCATTTTTTAGCGTATTAAAAAGCTCAAGCAACGAAGTTTGATCACCGCAGGCAATGTTATAAACCTGGTTAAAAGCTTCTTTGTTGCTCGTGAAAAGAGAAAGAATATTCGCCTGTACAGCATTATCAACATAGGTAAAATCACGGCTATGACTGCCATCGCCATTAATGACAGGCGCCTTATTTTCTAATATAGCTTCAGCAAAAAGTGGAATTACGGCTGCATAAGGGCCTTTCGGATTTTGCCTCGGACCAAAAATGTTGAAATAGCGAAGACCTATGAAGGATACTCCGTATAGATTGCCATATACACGAGCATACAGTTCATTCACATATTTGGTAATTGCATAAGGAGAAAGTGGATTGCCAATCTTATCTTCTACTTTGGGTAGTCCGGGATGGTCGCCATAGGTAGAAGAACTGGCAGCATAAACAATTCGGTTTACTTTTTTTTCTTTAGCCGCCGTAAAAATATTCAGGGTACCGGTGATATTTACATTATTGGTGGTAAGAGGGTCGGCAATGGAACGGGGCACTGATCCCAATGCAGCCTGGTGTGAAATGCCATCAATTTGATCACAGGCCTGCAGACAGGTTTCATAGTTGCGGATATCACCTTCTATAAATTCGAACTTTGGATGCTGAAAATAAGATTCAACGTTTTTTAAAGAACCTGTAACCAGGTTATCGAGCACCCGAACAAATCTTACTCTTTCATCATCCAGCAGTTTTTCTACTAAATTAGAGCCGATGAAACCGGCGCCGCCGGTAACTAAAATGCGCATGCAGACAATGAATATTAATTAACTTATACTTTTTTCTGTTTTCGCTTTTTTAACCGCATCCGTTCAACCAATTTGCCAGTCCAGCTTTTGCCCGGCTGTTCTTCTTCATAATAGCCATTACTCCCATGACCGTAGCCATAACCATAACCATAGCGACCATAACCATAATAGCCATAACCAGCCTTTAATTTTACATCATTAATAATAATGGAAACAGCCGGCAATTTCTTTTCACGATAAATATCATCAATAAGCCCAACTTGCTTTTTAAAGGTATGTCGCTGCCTCACCAAGTAAAGCGTACAATCGGCAAATTGTCCCAGGGTTTGAGCATCACTTACCATGCCTACCGGAGCTGTATCAATAATGATCACGTCAAAATTTTGCCGCAGCCAGGCAAATAATTCCTTTACTCTGCTGTCTAAAAGGAGTTCAGCAGGATTGGGAGGAATAGGTCCACAGGGCAGTACAAAAAGATTTTCATAGCCAGGTATTGGCAGCACTAATTCTTTCAACTCAGCCTTTCCGACCAGGAAATTAGAAATGCCCGGATGTCTGCCCATATTCAAACCGGTCAATATTTTGGGTTTACGAATATCAAATTCAAGAATTACAGTTTTCTTTCCTGCCAGGGCCATGACAGCACCCATATTGGTACTGACAAATGATTTTCCCTCACCACTAAATGAAGAGGTAACCAGGATCACAGCCTTTTCTGTTTTATTTAAAACGTATTGAAGATTTGACCGAATGATTCGGAATTGCTCGGCTACCATGCCGCGGCTATTTTTCTTAACAACAAGAGAACTTTCTGAATAAGAGTGACCTACTTCTCCCATAATCGGGACTTGCGTTATTTTTTCAATATCATATCTTGTCGAGACCTTGTCATTTAAAACCTCAGCAATAAAAATGATAATAGCCGGAAGCCCTAAGCCTATAAGCACTGCCATTATTTGGATAGTTCGGTCATTGGGTTTAACCGGATTAGATACAGGACTTGCTTTCTCTACTATTTTAGAATTTGAAATAGTGGCCGCCCGAGAAATTGCGGCCTCTTCTCTTTTTCCTTCGAGTAAGCTATAAAGAGCAAGTTTGGTAGTGACCTGGCGTTCTAATTCTAAATATTCCTTCATCTTATATGGAAGCATTTCCAGTTCGTTCTGCACCGACTGTGACTGACCATGTAAATCTAAAATCGCGGCATTATATGATGATTTAATATTCTTTAAGTTCTCTAATACGCTTTGCCGTTGTTGTTCAATGATAGCTTCCGACTCTTTCATAGCCGGGTTGTTTGGTGGAATGTTGGATTCCAATAATGAAGTTCTCGCCAATTGTGCTTTGTTGTAACCGTTCACCAATTCATTTAAGGTCACATCTTCGAGTCCAAGTGAAGACGGTACTACTACCTTGCTATATTGATTTTGCTTATCACGAAGATAGTCATCAATCATACCGGCAATTGATAATTTCATTTGTTGTTCGCGGACAAGCCTGTCGGCATCGGCAATATTTTGAAACGAATTAGCCGACTGGGTTTCTACATTTATCAGTTTATTCTTTTGACGGTACTCAAGTAAAATGGCCTGGATGCTGTCCAACTCTCCCTTTAATTTATCCAACCGTCCATCAATAAATCCAAGCATTTGATCAATAGAAAAGTTGTTCTGTTCTATTGTCAAAGAATCATATTGAATCATTAGTTGATTGATAATATCAGCCGCCATTTGAGCATTGGTCGTTTCAATGCTGATGCTAAGCCCGGTGCCACTCGGCTTGGACGCTACTGTTACTTTACTTGCTAAGCTGGTAGCTACGGATTCATGCGGCTGCCATGTTATGTGATATTCACTACCGGGAACAGCACCAGCTCCTTTTTTTTCCAGCATGAATACTCCGTACTGGTTCTTAAACACCTGGCCAAAACTGATCTCCGATGATTCACTGTTCACATAAAATTTGCTTTCATTCACGAATCTGAATTTCATTGAAAAAGACCGTGAAGAGTCATTGATTTCAAATGCACGAACAATGAACGGCGCCCGGGTATATACATTTTCGTCTTTGATTCGCCCGATGGCGGTATAGCTATACTGCAAATCCAGCTTCTTTACCACCCGTGTCATTAAAGGACGGGATTTTAAAATCTCTATCTCAGCTTGTATATTTTCCGCATTGCTATTGCCCATGATAATTTCCTCTACCTTGTCTGAGGAACGTCCTCCACCTGACATCTCATTTTTTATTTGCAAACTGCCCGCAGCGCTATATATACGAGTTGCATATCTCAGATATAAAAAAGCAATTAATAAAGCAATAGCCACAGAAAACAAAAAGAACGGAAGGAACCGGATATATTTATAAAACAGATCCCTAACGCTCAGGTTTGACGCTTCAGCTTTACCCGACGCCACTTGCTCTTCCAAAAGCGGAGAAGAATTATCAGAAATTGCCATTAGTTGAAAATATTATATAGCAGGGCGATTGCGGTGATTATACTCAGGCCGAAAGTAACTTGTCGCATAACGACGTCTTGTTCGGCTTTTTGCTGTTTCCTTTTAATAGGATCTACTACTACCACATCGTTCTGCACAAGATTGTAATAGGGAGATGCAAAAAGATCTTTTGAAGACAGATCAACTATACCTGTTTCCCGTTTACCGTCTGCTTCCCTTAATATTTTTATTGAATTTCTCTTTCCAAAATCTGTAGTCCCGCCAGCGAGTCCAATAGCCTCCAAAATAGTCAACTTTTCACCTGGTAAGCTCAGCACCCCTTGTTGATTAACTTCTCCTAAAACCGTAATCTTCAGGTTCATAAAATTAATAATAACCGAAGGGTTAGTTAACACAGAATCTTTTTCATTGATCTTTCTTTTAATAATATCAGCCAGTTGCAACTTAGTTAGCCCTTCAGCCCTGATAATACCAATTTGCGGTAATTCGATATTGCCATTTACATCTACTAAATAACCTCCTGTCTGCCCACCACTCTGGCTACTATTGCCCTGTTGTCCTATCGTTGGAAGGTTATAAGGCGCATCAGATATTTCGGGTTTGGTACTGGCGCTGTACACCCGGATAGAAAGTTGATCATTCCTTTGAATTTTTAGTTCAGGAATAGTTATATCAGCCTTGATAGTGCTGTCACTTACGTTTTGCAAATAGTTAGGAACCCGCTGCTGGGTAACACACGAAAAAAGATAAAAAGGCAAAAGAAAAAACAATACTGTGCGGATAAGTTTCATGATCGGTTTTTACAAAAATCTGTGACTTTAATCACGATCGGTCGAAGTTAGTTTAGTTCTGTCAATATATGCTACCAATATATAACCCAGACTATCAATAGCTACTTTTACCATTTTGCGCTGCAACTCCATTACTTTTCCTTCCTGATCCATCAGTGGGCCTTTGGTAATCTTTACACGTTGATTTAATTCCAGTTCTATTGCCTGCACCTCCACATTTTCATATTCATTTAGGAATTGTTTAATGGCGTTGATTTCTTTTTCCTTTATCAATGCAGGCTTGCCATTCCAATACACAAAATTGATCACCCCTGGCGTCATTCTTACGGCAGTACGGTCTTCATCATTCACCTTTACAAATACATAGGATTTAAAAAGTGGCTCTTCTACTATTTTCATCCGGTCACTCCACTTGCGACGCACTTTATTTAACGGGCAGTAACTTTCCAGGCCTTTTTCGGTGAGTAAGTGAGCCACTTTTTTTTCCCAACGTGGACGACTATATATGGCTAACCATTTTCGGGACAAGGTGTGTAGTTTTCAGAAAGCTTCGCCAACTCGGTCACATAGGATTTTTTAAAAATGACCGATTAGCAGGCCCCTATAACGAGTTTCTTTTCGGGCTATTGCCTTTCGGCTGCAAATATAGCGGGGTAAATGGGAGTGGCAAAAGAATAAAAATGACGGATTGTGAATGTTTTGTCCCCATGAGTTGATAAGTATGCCGGCAATTATCCTAATCGTTCCTTTTTAGCCTTCCTGTGACCGGATTTGTTGCCCTGATCTTTATAAATCAAATTTTTATAGCTACGTTTTCATAAATTTCAGAGTCACTGTAATTACTCCTTATAACTTGCTCATTCAAAAAAAGTTAGCTACAATGGTCTATATTGATAGTTAGAGGTAAAGCAAACCGGTTTGTGCACCTGGGTGATGATTATATCGGGCAGCTGACAAAATGAGCATAGCAATGAACCATAAAAATTTCCATCGTTTAAAAAATTTCCATTTGAAAAAATCCTGATGTCCCGAAAATGATCAATTGCAACATTTCGCTTCTATTATTAAATCACAAATGCCTTAATCCCATTCAACCGATTTAAGATTCATATCCAGTCCGGCACGAAAAAATTTTCTACTACACCATCAGGATATCTTGTGCAATTTTTTCATCTGCATCATCCGTTATCATTCTTACTTACCAGGGATTTGAGATAAAGCTTACTTATTAAAATTTATCCACATAATTCATTGCACCCTAAAACCGGCAACATTGCCCTTAAATATATTGTACTTTAGGTTTGAGCATTTATTTTAAAAATTCCAATACAATCTGAAATTATGAACAACACTACTATTAATTTCCCCAGCATTTTTGAAACTGCTTTTGGCAACACTGAAAACTCCGCAAAAGATCTTCTCAATGGCCTTAAAATAAAACGAGGAGAAAAATGGTATTTGGTCGGCAACCTTGCAAGAAAAGGAGCTATCAATCCTGGCAGAACAGTTAATGCCGCACCTACAGAAGAAGATTTTGATATTCTTTTCAGATCAGCTATCACCAGCGTGGTAGAGAAGGCAGAACATCCCTTTGTAATTACAATAGGTTTTCCTTTTTCTACTTATAATGTATATAAACCTGCTGCCGAGCACTACCTGGCGAAGAGACATTTTATGCTGGATTATGATACCCGCACATTTAACCTGAATGGAAATATCAGGAAAAACACTTTTATCATAGATCAATATGAAGTCATTCCCGAAATAGTAGGTGGAATTATCGGGCTAAAGAAAATTGTACCCGCTGCAGCTAACGAAAATTTTATTGCATTAAGTTTTGGTTTTGGTACAATGGAAGGTGCATTGGCAACCACTGATGGACTTGTGCACCGCACTAATTTCAGTTCACATGGCATCACGTATGTTATTGGCAATCTTGCGCGGGAATTGAATCAGAAGTATTTCCTGGAAATGAAAAATGAATATCAATTGGACGAAGCATTTATTAAGGGTTCAATTTTTACCAACCGCAAATTAATAGACCTTACAGAATTGCGTAAAGACTTGCTTCGCCAGTATTACAGAGAAGTGGTATCGCCACTGCTAAGAAAATATTTTACAGATGCAGACCTGGAATCTTGTAATAAAATATACCTGATGGGCGGTGGCGCCAACTATAATGAATTATTTGAAGCCATCAACGAAGAGTTTGGAGATTTTATCCCAGTAGAAGTAGCGCCGCATCCGGCTTATATTATCAGCATCGGTTATCTCTACAATTGTTTGCGCCTTTCCGACGGAAAAGCCGCCCGCTGTATTGGTATTGACCTGGGCAATGCTACAACTGCTGTGTCATACTTTGAAAACACAAATACACATTAGTTATACGCTTTGTGACGGATGAAATTAGAAAACATACTTAATGCGGCGATACGAAAAGAAAACTTTTGCATACCAAGGGAGATGGTCATCAATGGATCTTTTCAATCTGATATATCAGGGCATATAGCGGGAACTGTAAATGGTGATGTGTGGGTAAAAGGCAGGATTGTGATCCTGAAAGATGGATTTATCAATGGTGATATTTCAGCAGATGAAATAACAGTATATGGCAGGATAACGGGTGAAATAAAAAACTGTTCCAAGATGGTCATTCATTCCGGAGCTGTTATTAAAGGAAATATTACCACTTCAGAAATTCACACCGATAAGGATGCTATTGTTGAAGGCCTTATTATAAAACCGGGAGTATTCGAAACCAGCAATGAATCACTTGCAAAAATGCCCCCGCTATTGAGTGAAAATTATAAAACAGCGCCGGTAGATAGTTCCGCTATGGAAAAACAGGAGAGTTGGTTTTAAAAATAAATTTCACTCTCCTGTTATTTCATCTTTCTTCTTTTTCCATGTCTTATGTTTTGCTCCGTCCATTTTTACAATTTTAGGAATAAACTTTCCAACCACATTCACTAATTGATGCTGGCTTTTCATCACCACTTCAATGTCCTTGTAAGCAAATGGCGATTCATCCAATCCGCCACCGAGCAATTTAACTCCGTGTTTCTTTAATTCATCTTTCATTTGTTTATCAGTAACAGATTCCATCGCTTTAGTGCGGCTCATCTTTCTTCCAGCTCCGTGAGAAGCAGAGTTGACGGAAGCAGCTTCGCCTTTTCCTTTTACAATAAAACCAGGCGCCGTCATAGAGCCGGGAATAATTCCTAATACATCTTTATCAGCCGGTGTAGCTCCCTTGCGATGAACAATGACATCTTTACCTTCCCATTTTTCTTTCCATGCAAAATTGTGATGGTTCTCTACTATCTTCAATGGCTTTCTGCCCAATTGCTTGGCTATCTTATCATGGATCACATGATGACAGGCTGATGCATAATCACCGGCAAGATTCATGGCATTCCAGTATTCAATACCTTCTTCTTCATCCAATGTCAGCCACGCAAGATTTTTAGCATCATGAGGCAAACGTCTTTTGCTGATGGCAAGCTTTGTGTAATGATTGGCAATATTTGCTCCCAATGCTCTTGAACCGGAATGAGATAATAAACCAACATATCTTCCTGCATCCAGGCCAAGCACTTCATCTTTTTCAGCAATCTCCACTTCTCCAAACTCTGCAAAGTGATTACCCGATCCGGATGAGCCTAATTGTTTCCAAGCACGGCCATGCAGATTCTTCAACAAAGGCAATTGATGAAATAATTCATTCTCCATCACTTCATGATCGGCAGCACGATCAAATTGAGCACCGCTGCCAAACAGTGTAGCTTCATTGATCTCTCTTGCGAAATAGTTTTCTTTTTGCAACAATTCTTTTGGATCAATATCAAACACACTTAAACACATTCTGCAGCCAATGTCAACACCTACTCCATAAGGGATCACTGCGTTTTCGGTTGCCAATACACCACCAATAGGCAAACCATAACCGCTATGTGCATCGGGCATCAATGCACCTGCAACAGCAATAGGCAATTTAGCAGCAGTGTACATCTGGTGCATAGCGCCTTCTTGAATGTATTCTTGCCCGAATACGTTGAATTGAATGCCTGTTTTATTTAAAGATAATTCTGCGCCTGCTGCTGCTGGTTTAGGTATTAATTGATCTGCAATTGCAGAAAATATCGGATCATCTTTAAACTCTTCCGGTTTTTCTAATATGCGTTTCAATATTTCCAATGCTTCCTCTTTTGAATGATGCTTGAAATTCTTCTGCATTGTATTCATGGCAATGCTGATCACCGGTCCTTCCGAAAATCCAATAGCTCGTAATTCTTTTCCTGTTAATTTTAGTTTGCTCATTATTATATTTTTTAAAACACAGCCGTTTCAGGCTTTGCTGCTTATTTAGTAAATTGCAATAAACGATTCTTCATGAGTAATGCTTCTAATAAATCTAACCCTGTTGTTCGCTCGAGCCGAAGGTCAAAGACTAAGACGATGACCAAGGCTGAAATGGTGCAAAAGATGCTTGCCGATCAGAAATTTATCCGCGAAGCAATTCAAAACGGTATTAGCTTTAAAGAACTCCGGGAAAAGTATGGCTATAAATTTGAGACCGTATAAGTATATTACTCACAAGCCAGATAACTATTCCTTTATAACTGATGCCGGTGTAGAGTATGTTTGCTACTTTACTCCTTATGGGGAGTATTTTAAAAATTACCCGGAGTTAGCTTCTAAAATTTTCGACTTCAACATCGCTAATAGAAATAAGAAAACAAAAACTACCGGTGTTGACAAACGAATTGCTGATACGGTGATCACTATTGTTGGCGATTTTCTTAATTCAAAGATCAACGCAGTTGTTTATGTTTGTGATCCATCGGACGGAAAAGGGTCGGCAAGAGCACGGAAATTTCAAAGCTGGTATGCCTATTTTGAACATCAGTCCCATCAAATTATCCAGGTAAACGGCGACCTGGAAGCAGGCGGCACCAAAATTTCTACAGCCCTATTAGTACACCGCAAAAACAAGCTTAAGAAAAAATTTATTGAAGCTTACCTTGAATTGATTGACTATGACGAAACGGATAAATGAAATCCAATATTATTTTATCTTCTTTTATAATACTCTTCCCGCATTTCAACTAACAACTTGTTTATTAAATTTACATCGGTTTCAATTTGCAAATCCGCCTTCTGAAAAAGTTGCGGCAATTCATTTTTTAAAGATTCCGCCTTTTGCACCAACTCATCATATTCATAATTCCCTCGCTTTATCTGCAGTAAAAACTCTCTATCCTTTCGCCAAACATTTACTTTTCCTTCCGTAGCAATTTCTTTTGCCATCAACAGCAGTCTGAATACATGCATCATGTTCTTTGAATCATAGTTTTTTCCATGAGACATTGTTGTGTTATATCTTTCTTCGTTTCTTTTAGCAACCCAATCCCAATATTCTTTGTATTCTTTACAATACACAGAGTAACCATCCTTATTGAAGTAAAGTAAACCAACCGGCGTTTCTCCCTTAGGAATACTGCTCAGGCATACATCATTGGCTTCATCCTTTTTTATAATACCGCAATAAGTATGCGTTGTTGAATGAAACAGATTATAACAGTCCTTCAAATGCGCTATTATTGTCAAACCCATATTCTCCTGTTTAAATCCATTCTCTGAAAGAAACTTTTTTAAAGGAATCGCTTCTTTGCCAACATAAACAAAACAAAAATCGGGCACCAATTTTCTTTCCTTATCTACCGGGTTCACAATCTTTTTCTCCAGGCCATGCGCCTTTTTGATCTGCGTATATGCATAGTTGGCAAAAGTCTGTTCGCACAGTTTAGAAAGAAATATTTCCGGTTTAACTCTGTTCATGATCTCATGCTTGTACAAAACACTTTGTTCCGGCACATTCAACAACTCCAGGATATTGGGATTATTCTTTCCCAGCAATTCAATAAACCGTTTTAGCTCATAATAGACAATGTCGTTAGTTTCATTTGATACCTGTGCTGTGTATTCAAGCGAATCGAACAATTCCCTCGGCAATACAAACACTCCCCGAATATCCGTGTCAGACTTTTCTGTATCCAATCCATAAGCCTTACTTCCGACTATTGCTTCAAAAATCAGCCAGCCGCTTTCTTTAACCTGTTCAATTGTCAACTTCATTATTCACCATTTTCAGAAAAAAATCATTCAATAACGAATTATCCTTCTTACCCACACCCAGATTGTTTTTGGAGTGTTCAAGTAATTCAAACAACTCAATAATCCATTCATTCAAACTTTCATCTTTTTGATGCAAGTATTTTTCATCAACTCCAGCCTTTAGTTTTATTAAAGCTCTTAACTCATCTCTCATTTCAGCATTTATCAGTGTCATCAAGCCTTCAATATCCATTGGCAAAACCGACTTGTCCTTTACTATCCAATAGCAAGAAAGTAACGACCGTATGAGATAGAAATAATTTTTCAGTTTTACTTCCGGCTTGCCCTTCAATTCATCCCAAAACTTTTGCGCCAGTGAGTAGTGATGATAAAATACTGCTGTCGGCGAAAAGTATTGATCTATCAATTGTCTAAACTGACTTCTGAAGATTTCATCAGCATAGTATATGATCGGCGATTGAAACCGTTCAATTAACGGCGCATTTGACTTTTTCAACAGAACCAGGCATTTTCTCAAATCCCAGCCAGTTAAGTCCAGGTCACCGTCCATGTATTCAATTGTATCTTTCCTTTCCGACAAAGACAGATACCATTCCCGATCATGCATATAGATAAACCGAACATCAAAATCACTATCAGGTGAGGGGAAACCCCATGCCCTGCTGCCTGTTTCACAAGCATAGAGTATTTTGACATTTTTCTTTTGTGCTATCTCGGTTAATATTTCTTTTATATTTTTCACATTAGCTTTTTTGTAATCATCTGTAGTTTGCTCACTGCTTAGCATTTAACCTCTCCGTGTATTTCTTTTTTTCCTGTAAAATCGGGAAGAGCATTTCTGCATATAACTTTTTATCATTGACTTTATTTTTTAAAAAAAGCATAATTGAATGTTCGATTAATATTAAAATATCGTTTCCTACAATTAATAACTGCCTCAAGTCCCTTAATGGGCTAATCTTGAATGAGACCTCATCGAAAGGCTCTAAGTTTGTGTGAACAATATCTTCGGCATGAGCGTACGAAGAACAATTCCTATATATAAATTGATAAAGAGCTGCTTCATTCAACTGAACGGAAATTCCTTCTATACTCGTTGGCCCGTCGAAAAGTTCATACCAATAAGAAACCTTACCACTTTTTCCACTCTTTAGGTTTTGTTTTTTCTTCTCAACCCTTGTATATTCTTCTGCAATTAACTTGTTTCCTTCTTCATTAAGAACTATGTCAATTTTCTTCACATTTTCTGCATAAATTCTTTTTTGGTCATCGCTTATATCATCGCCATTTAAATACTTGTCTTTTTTTAATTTTTCAAAAAAACTTCCTCCTTTTTCTGGGAACGCTAATCTTTTGTAATACTCTTTCTTTCGTTTCTCATAGTGATACAAAAATTGCAATGACTTTCTTTCTTCATCACTATTAAATAAGTATGCTAATTGAAAATAACATTCCAGTAACGTTCTCACTAAAGGTTTTGAAGCGTTGATGCAACCTACCTGAATAATAATGCTTAAAGCATCCCCCATTTCCAAAGCCTGTCTAAAAAGTAGAAACGATGCTAAATCTGTTTTCAATATTTCTTTTGAATTCATAGAATTAGTTAGCATTTCTATCCCGGTTTTCGTAAACTTGCTGATTAAATCTGAAACTTTTGACAGTTGTTGCTTTTCTTCATCACTATAATTTCTATACATACTAATATTTTTTTCTGGTTTAACCTGTTCAATAGAATTATCAAACCCTGAAGTGTGCGACGCAACGAACGATGCCATCAGCACTACAGCCGGCTACATAAATATTTTCTTCACTCATCTATTCAAACACCACCGTCTTATTATTATATACAAACACACGGTCTTCAAACAGCATCTTCAGCGCTTTGGCTAATACGGCTTTTTCAATTTCTTTGCCGGCAGTAACCATTGCCGCGGGTGTAAACGTATGATTGACCGGTATGATCTGCTGTTCGATAATAGGCCCTTCATCGAGATTGTTGGTTACAAAATGCGCTGTGGCGCCAATAAGTTTTACCCCGCGGATAAAAGCCTGCCGGTAAGGACTGGCTCCCACGAATGCCGGTAAAAATGAATGATGGATATTAATGATATTCGGCGGATGTTTGGCTATAAACTCCGGCGATAATATCCGCATAAACTTGGCCAGCACCAGGTAATCGTACTCATATTGCTGCAAATGACTTTTCAGTTCCGCTTCAAACTGCTCCTTGCTTTTCTTCTCATGACTGACAAGTATAAACGGCACGTCAAATCTTTCACAGATATCCTTCAACACGGCATGATTGCCAATAACAGCCTGCACCCTGGCACCCAAAGTCTTGAAATGATTGCGAATTAAAATATCACCGAGACAGTGATACTCCTTTGTCACCATCACCACAATTTTCTTTTCAGGTTGCGGGTTTACTGTTATAGCTGCATCACCCGGCAATACTGTTTCTAATTCTTGATGCAGTTTATCAGCATCAGAATGTGAATCGGTTGCCAGTCTTAAAAAGAACTGTCCTTCGATGGTGTCTACATGCTCCCGCATAGAAAGTATGTTGATACCGTTGCGGGCCATCACCTTCGCAATAACCGCTACAAGCCCGACTTTATCTTTACATTGAATAAGAATGATCATACAGTTAGTTCTTACAAGTGGTTTTAATGTACCTGTTTGATTTGATATAAAAATACTTTAGAAAAGGTTGCTAACCGTTGAAAGGTTAGCAACCTTAGGTTTAATCATGATGACTATTTAGGCGGCACAAAGATCTGCTTCAACTGTTCTGCCAGCATACCATTACCGCTTACACTGATGCTGCTGATCTTGTCTGCTATCTTCTCTACGTATTCCATTTCTTTCAGCTTCCACAGCATCGCATTTTCTTCCATCAGTTTAGCAGTGTTCAGCAAACTACGGGTACTTGCAGTTTCTTCACGACGCATGATACTATTAGCCTGCGCTTTCTTCTCGGCGATCAATACCTGGCTCATGATCTCCTTTACATCACCCGGCAGAATGATATCACGGATACCGAAACCATTTACTTCCATACCCAGCGCATCGGCTCTTTCTTTTACTTGCTGCAGGATGAAAGGAGCAATGCTGTCTTTCTTATCCAGCAACTCATCAAAGCTGTAGCCGGCCACATACTCACGCAGTGCCAGTTGAAAAGCCACATACAATTGCTTATCGTATTCTTTGTTCATCAATACGGCTTTTTCAATATCAGCTACCTTGTATTGCGCCCATGCATTGATACGCAGCGCAGCTTTGTCTTTAGTTAGTATCTTCTGGCCGTTGATCTCCAGTTGTTGCTGACGCATATCTGCTTTGTTTACTACTACGGCTATGTTATTCTTCCACCAGTAATACACACCACTTTCCAAAACTTTTACGTACTTACCATCAACAAACAGCAACGCCTTTTCATTGTTCTCCACTGCAGCAGTACGGATGTATGGTATTACCATTTTGCTCAGCAAAGTTGCACGATCAATGTTTTCAGTGATCTCAATCTTGCTGATATCGGCACGAATGAACTCATACTTCACTACAGATTTCCAGAAAGTGTAACGACCAGCGGTCAATACCTGTTTCAGCAATCCGTTTTCGTATTGCAACACGATCTCATTGTCTTTTACTTCTACTACATGCAGAATGTCTGCCAGCATCGCATCCCTCAACAGGATGTTCAGTTCCACCGGTGCAATGAATGGCTTAGTCACATCGTAGATGTACACATTTTCATTTTTCCAAAACCAATACTTACCGGTCAGCAATACACGCTGATAAGCTCCGTTCTTAAATACCACCGCCACCTGGTATTCGTTTACTTTTACACGTTTCATTGTTCTTTGTTTTAAAATTTTTATTTGTTAACCAGCGACAATAACTCTGATTAAGCTTTTGTTGCGACGCTCCGTTCATCGTTCTGTCCGCTATTCATCTTTTTTAAATAAAGCCAGATTTAAAAACCGTCTTTTCATTACGGAAGCTGACAGTGATAACGATTATTATAATAGTGCGATAACCTTAAGGTTTAACAGATAAACCTCTTCAATTACCGGAGCATTACACCTTACATCATCAGCATATCAACCTGCAGGCAACAAACCGATTGCTTTGTATCCATAATCACACAACATAAAAGTTGTATGGCTCTTCAACATTGCCGGTTTATAATCCTGGCTTTAATGTTTTCACCATTTGAGAAGCGGTGTACTTCTTTTCATCCTACATTAGCCGTGTAGTGCTCTAACCAACTGAGCTATCCAGATTCTAAGCCTGGAGCAGGAATCGAACCTGCGCATCCTTGCTGAGCTCTACCTACTGAGCTATCCCGACGTTTACAATCGGGAATGGGAATTGAACCCATGACACCAGCGGTTGGGCTGGCATATCCTGGTGCAACAACAGCATACAGATAACTACTGCGTCTGCACTGCTATGCTTCTTTGAAACATAAACCTGGTTTGTTATCAACAGGCCTATACCAGTCTTGCCGTTAAGCAAGCTTTTGTGTTGATGATTTCAAATCAACAATATTGTCAAGAACATGTCTCTAAACCACGATTTGAGAAGATTAAAAAGAATTAAAAGGTTATTCGTCTCCTCACAATCCGCTTAATCCACCCAAATCAAGGTTCAGACTTTTTAATTCATCAATTCTGCCTGCCGCCTGAACCCAACCACTTCTGTTTTTTCAATAAGCTGGGTTTTCTCATTCGGATTGGCGATCTCAGCAATAGTCATCGGCTGATTGATCACTGTATCAAATCCAAAGTGCTTCGATAAACGCTGTGCTTTTTTTACTCCCAATTTTTCAAACTCATATTTAGCGATCAATCTTCCTTTTCGCATCAGCGCATTGTCCACCATCGTCAATGAACTGTTGAAGGTGCAGATAAGTTGCACATTCAAAAAGTCAGCAAGCAGGCCGTCTGAAATATTCAGCAGGTTAGACACCGATGAACTATTATTGTGCTTTCTGTCCATGATGATGTTTTCCGCATCTTCAATGATCAGCACTGTATTCGGATTGTCAATCAGCAATTCAATAAACTCGGGATTCATCAGGTTGCCCGCTACTGATGGCGATAAGAACAATACTCTCTTTTTGATCTTACCAACTAAGTCGCGCAGGTATGTTGTTTTGCCTGTACCCGGCAACCCATGCAACAACACAATGCCTTTATCATTCTTCTGGCCTAATCTCTTTCTTATTACTTCATCTGTCTCCTCAAAATCATCTTCATAAAAAAGATCAAGGTCAAGCTTTGTCCGTTTGATCTCCATTGCCTTTAACTCAAGCCTGTTTCTCATCTGTACAATAAGATTGATCTCCAGCGGTTGCCTTCTTTGTTTCTCTTTGAACTGAATAGCAATAGCTGAAATGGCTTCAATAAAATCAAGTTGTCTGCCATCATGCAGTACCTCACAATAGTCTTCATCAAATTCAAGCACACAATTGTTATCCATGATCATGATTGTCTTGTCAAACTCAAACTTTTTTTTCTTTCGTTTATACCATCTTGTTTGGTGTACATTCTTTACGCTGTCAGCAAACTTTTCCTTTATTGCAGCAAAAGTTTTTTCGCCATCAATCTGCCCGATATAGTTAATACTGGGCAACAGGTTAAAGCTGTACAAGTAAAGCATTTTAGCATCCAGGAATGAATCAGTAAATACGTTGTTTGCACTGATCACTTTCTGGTTATATAAATTGTCCATTTGTTTATTTTTTTAAATAGTAAAATCATTTTTTCATTTTTAATGATCAATTACTATTTCATTACACGAGTCAGCATTGTTTTAAATTTTATCTGTTATTAATTGTCTGAACTTTGATTTGGGGAGATTAAAGATTTATTGGATTTTTCCTCATTATTCTTCAAATCCACCCAAATCCCGGTTCAGATCATTGCACCACTTTATTCGCACAACTTGAACTTGCAAAAGCTTCCGGTTTGGCTTTGAAAGCAAACCCCATCCCAACGATATAACCCATAGCTTCTTTCAAAGCATCGTTGCTTTTGAAGTTTGGGTTGGTGTTGATGTCGGCATGCACTTCCATATCTACACTGAAGCGGGAAAAGATTTTGCACAATTCAAAAGCTACTTCAACACTTTTCCCTGCTTCCATCAGCATTCGTTGTTTGATGCTCATCTTTTGTTTGCTGATCTCATTGTGTATGTACATGAAACCGCCTTTCCCTTTCCGGATGAATACGATGACGGTGGCAAACTCAATAATCTTTCCTTTTACCTGGCTGTCGGTACCAATGCATACCTTCATTTCATGCCCTGCTTCTCTTTCACGCATCAATACATTAGCTACTTCTTCGGCAATAGGAGTTTTAATTCGTTCGCCGTTTAATTTTCTCCA
>Ga0187893_10004015_pt1 | contig 28750 bp, 25 predicted proteins | sample MA1701074metaG_FD_139574 | JGI IMG/M metagenome (GOLD analysis project Ga0187893, IMG submission 139574) | White microbial mat communities from a basaltic lava cave in the Kipuka Kanohina Cave System on the Island of Hawaii, USA - MA170107-4 metaG ...
CGGCTTCTTCCTCTCCTACCCCGACTGGTTCCCCGACTGGATCCCCTTCAAGGAGAAGTCCGCGTGGCTGATCGGCGCGCGCCTGGGCTACACGGTGCCGATGAACGGCATCAGCGACTGGGACCTGCCCGGCTTCACCGGTGACCTCGCGCCCTACAACACCGGCGCTACCCGGGAGATGCTGCCGCTCGGCATGATCGACGACGCCCTCGAGCTTCCCCTCTCGGAACGCTATTTCCTGGGCGGCCTCGGGAGCTTCCAGCTGCGGGGCTTCAAGGCGCGTTCGGTGGGGCCGCGCCGCTCCGTGCTCCAGGCGCCGATCATGGCGGAGCAGGGGGACGGAACCACGGGAACGCTGTTCACGCCTGTGGACGTCGTGTGGGGCACCGACGAGTGCGCGACCACGCAGGCCTTCGAGGGCAACGGGAATGGCAAGTGCAACAAGCTGAAGGACCGGGACATCGACGACTTCGAGGACCTCGACGAGACCGACGTGATCGGCGGGAACAAGTTCGCCTCGATCACCGTCGAATACCGGTTCCCGATCGCCGACAGCCTGGGCCTGATGGGCATCCTCTTCTACGACACCGGCAACGCCTTCGACGAGACGCAGAGCATCCTCGACTTCGACGAGTGGCGGCAAGGGGCCGGCGTCGGCGTGCTGTGGTTCTCGCCCTTCGGCCCCCTGCAGGCGTTCCTCGGCTTCCCCATCGACCGGCTCGAGGTGGACGACTCGATGGCGTTCGAATTCTCCGTCGGCGGCCAGGGCTTCTGAGCCGCCGCAACTCTTTCCGGGAGGAATGCATGAAGGCAGGGATCGGGGCGGCGCTCGGCTTCGCGCTGGCGCTCTCGCTCGGGGGATCGGTCGCAGCCGAGGACGTGAAGATCGGCATCGTGGACGTCGAGCAGGCTCTCTCCTCGACAAACGAGGGGAAGGCCGCGCGCGAGGAGATGACGCGCAAGACGCGCGAGGCGCGCGCGCAGGTCGAGCCGATGCTCGCGCAGCGCAAGACGCTGGCCGAGGAGCTGCAGGGCAAGAAGTACGTGCTCTCCGACGACGCGCTGTTCCAGAAGCAGGTGCAGCTCGCAGAGCTCGAGAACAAGATCAAGAGCAAGCTCGAGGAGCTCGACGGCCAGCTGAAGATCGAGCAGGGCAAGGTGATCGCGCCCCTCGAGTCGAAGCTGCGGACGATCATCGAGGCGATCGGGAAGGAGCAGGGCTTCACCCTGATCCTGCAGCGCAACAACCCCTATCTGATCTACTCGCGCGAGGCGCTCGACATCACTGACCTCGTCGTCGCGCGCTTCAACCAGTAGGGGTTCCGTCCTGCCCTTCGTGCATCCGACGGCGATCGTCGAGAAGGGCGCCGAGCTCGCGGACGACGTCCGAGTCGGCGCGTTCGCGGTGATCGGGCCCGAGGTCCGGCTCGCGGCGGGCGTCGAGATCCGACCGCACGCGCTGGTCACGGGCCGCACGCGCATCGGCGAGCGCACGCGCGTCTTCCCCTTCGCGGTGCTCGGCGAGGAGCCGCAGGACAAGAGCTTCTCGGACGAGGCTACCGAGCTCATGATCGGCGCCGACAACGTGCTCCGCGAGCACGTGACGATCCACGTCGGCACGCAGAAGGGCGGCGGCAGTACCCGGATCGGCGACGACAACTTCATCATGAACGGCGTCCACGTGGCGCACGACGTGCAGATCGGCTCACACGTCATCGTGGCCAGCCAGGTGGCGATCGCAGGCCACGCCGAGATCCAGGACTATGCGGTGATCGGCGGGCTCTCGGGGGTCCACCAGCACGCGCGCGTGGGCGAATCCGCCATGGTGGGCGCCCTCTCCGGGGTGACGCTCGATGCGCCGCCGTTCTCGCTCGTCTCCGGCGAGCGCGCCACGCTCCGCGGCGTCAACGCGGTGGGGCTCCGCCGCCGCGGCTTCCCGCGCGAGGTGCGCCAGGAGATCAAGCGAGCCTACCACCTGCTGTTCGGCTCGAAGCTCCGCCTCGAGGAGGCCCTCGAGCAGGCGAAGAAGGAGCGCTTCGCCTCCGCCGAGGTCGAGCGGCTGCTGGCCTTCGTGGAGGCTTCCGCGCGCGGCGTGAGTCGGTAGCTTCCCCCCGGCATGCCTACTCTGGGCCTCGTCGCCGGCACGGGCCGGCTTCCTGCAGACCTTGCGGCGAGCGCGCGGCGCCGCGGCTGGCGCGTGGCGGCGGTCGGGCTGCGCGAGCTCGCGGATCCCGCGTTGGCAGAGAGCGTGGACGTCTTCGAGTGGGCCTACCTCGGCGACTTCGCGCGCATCGTCGACTGGCTGCGGAAGGCGGGCGTCGCCGACGTGGTGCTGGGCGGGAAGGTGCCGAAGGCCTTCCTGTGGAAGCGCCGCGACGCGATCCGCCCCGATGCGCTCGCGCTGGCTGCGGTGAAGACGCTCGGCGACCGCAAGGACGACTCGCTGCTCGGCATGGTGGTCGAGGTGATCGAGGGAGAGGGGCTCCGCGTGCGGAGCCAGCTCGAGCTCGCCGCCGACCTGTGCGCGCCACTCGGTCCGATCGGGAGCCGCGCGCCCACGCCCGAGGAGCAGCGCGACATCGCCTTCGGCTGGCCGGTCGCGAAGGCGCTAGGCGCGCTCGACGTGGGGCAGAGCGTGGTGGTGCAGGATGCTGCCGTGCTCGCGCTCGAGGCGGTCGAGGGCACCGACGCCGCGATCGAGCGCGGCTGCGCCCTGCGAGACGCGCGGCGCGGCGTGGTCGTGGTGAAGGTGGCGAAGCCGAAGCAGGACCCACGCTTCGACGTGCCCACGATCGGGCTCGCGACGCTCCGCACGCTCGCGAAGGGCGGCGGCGGCGCGCTCGCCGTGGAGGCCGGCCAGACCCTCGTCCTCGAGCGCGAGGCTCTCGTGGCCGAGGCCGACGCGCACGGGATCGCGCTGGTGGGCGTCGACGGCCGCGCCTTCGAGGGCGGCCCGTGAAGCCCGTGCGGCTCGCGGTGGTGGGCGCCGGTCACATGGGGCGGCTCCACGCGGCCAAGATCGCGGCGCTCGCGCGCGAGACGGGCGAGGCCGCGCTCGTCGCGGTGGCGGACGTAGACCGCGCGCGGGCCGAGGCGGTCGCCGCCGCGGAGGGCGTGCGCGCCGTGGCCGACTATCGCGAGCTCCTCGCAGCGGTGGACGCCGCGGTGGTCGCGGTGCCGACCGTGGCGCACGGCGAGGTCGTGGCCGCCGCACTCGATGCAGGCCTCGACGTGCTGGTCGAGAAGCCGATCGCCGCGAGCCTCGAAGAGGCCGAGGCGCTCCTCGCGCGCGCCGCCCAGCGTGGCGTGCTGCTCCAGGTCGGCCACCTCGAGTGGTTCAACGCGGCGATGCGCACGGTGGCCGCGCGCGTCTCGAAGCCGCGCTTCTTCGAAGGCCATCGGCTCGGGCCCTTTCCGGCGCGCGCCACCGACGTGGACGTCGTGCGCGACCTGATGATCCACGACATCGACATCGTGCAGCGCCTGGTCGGGGCAGAGCCCGAGCGCATCGACGCGATCGGCGTGCCGGTGCTCACCGACAAGGTCGACATCGCGAACGCACGGCTCACCTTCCCGAACGGCGCCGTCGCGAACCTGACGGCCTCGCGCGTTTCACCGACGCCGCTCCGCAAGCTCCGCTTCTTCCAGGCCGACGGCTACTTCTCGATCGACTTCCTCGAGCAGGCGGCGGTGATCGCGCAGCGCGAGGCGCCGAGCGCGGGCGGCGAGCGGAAGATCGCCGTCGAGCGCCTCCCGATCGACCGGGGCGACGCGCTCGCGGCGCAGCTCGCATCCTTCCTGCGCGGTATCCGCGAGCGGCGCATCGAGGCGGGCGACGCCGACCAGGGGCTCTCGGCGCTCCGCACCGCGCTTCGCGTGAACGCCGCGATGCCGCCGCCGGAGACGCTGCTGCGATGAGGGTGTTGTTCTCGGCCGGCGATGCGTCGGGCGAGCTGCACGCCGCCGCGCTGGCCGAGGAGCTCTCGCGGCGCGCGCCGGGCGTCGAGATGTTCGGGCTCGGCGGGCCGGCGATGGAGAAAGCGGGCGTGGAGCTCGTCGTGCCGCAGCGTGAGCTCGCGGTCGGCGGGCTCGTCGAGGTGCTCCTCGACCTGCCGCGCATCGTCTCGGTCTGGCGCCGCATGACGCGCGCGCTCGCCGAACGGCGGCCGGAGCTGGTGATCCTGGTGGACTCGCCGGACTTCAACCTGCCGTTCGCGAAGCGCGCGAAGCGGCGCGGCGTCCCGGTCCTCTACTACGTGAGCCCCCAGGTGTGGGCGTGGCGGCGGGGGCGCGTCCGCAAGATCGCCGCGCGGGTGGACCGGCTCGCGGTGATCTTCCCGTTCGAGCCGGCCGTCTACGCGGGGACCGGCGTCCCGGTGGACTTCGTGGGCCACCCCTTGCTCGACCGTCTCACACCCCTCGCGGCCGAGAGTGACCGCGCAGAAGCAAAGCGCGCGCTCGGGCTCGCGCCCGAGCGGCCGCTCGTGCTCCTCCTGCCCGGGAGCCGCCGCAACGAGGTGCGGCGCACGCTGCCCCTCCAGCTCGCGGTGGCGAGGGCCGTCCACGCGCGCGATCCGCGCGTCGGCTTCGCGGTCGCGGTCGCCCCCTCGATCGCGCGCGAGAGCGTCGACGAGGCGCTCGCGCAGGTGCCGCTGCCGTCGCTCCTCGATCTCGCGGTGATCGAGGGTCGGACGTACGAGGGGATTCGCGCGGCCGACGTCGCGCTCGCGAAGCCCGGCACCGTCACGCTCGAGGTCGCGCTGCTCGGCACGCCGCTCGTCGTCACGACGCGCGTGAATGCGTTGACGGCCTGGCTGATCCGGCGCCTCGTGCGCGTCTCCTCGTACACGATGCCGAACCTGATCGCGGGCCGGCCCGTGGTGCCCGAGTTCCTCCAGGAGGATGCGGACCCGGAGCGCATCGCCGAGGCGCTGCTCCGGCTGCTCTCGGGGCCCGCGCGCGAGGCGCAGCTGGCGGAGCTGGCCGGCGTCCGCGAGGCGCTCGGCGGCGGCGGCGCCGCGGCCCGGGCCGCGCGCATCGCCGAGGAGATGGCGCGTGGGGCCGCTCGGTCATAGCGTCGCGGCGCTCGCGGCGGTGCTCGGCGCGCCCGCGCTTCTCGCCGGCGCCGCGCTCCGTCCGCGCTGGCGCGCCGGGCTCGGCGAGCGCCTCGGCGCGCATCCCGCGCGTGGCCTCGGGCATCCGCTCTGGCTCCACGCCGCGTCGGTGGGTGAGATGCGCGCCGCGCTCCCGCTCCTCGACGCGCTCGCGGCGCGCGGCTTCGGCCTCGTCGCCTCGACCTCGACCGCGACCGGCCGCGCGCTCGCGCGCGAGGCGCGTCCCGCGCTCGCGACCGGGCTCGCGCCCCTCGATCACCCGTGGCTCGTGGCGCGTGCGCTCGGGCGGGTCGCGCCGCGGGCGCTCGTGCTCGTCGAGACGGAGCTCTGGCCGAGCTGGGTTCGCGCGGCGAGCGAGCGCGCGCTCCCCGTGGTCGTGGTCTCCGGGCGGCTCTCGGAGCGGAGCTTCGGGCGCTGGCGGCGGCTGGGCGGGCTCCTCCGCCCGACGCTCTGCCGCCTCGCGGCGATCGGCGCGCGGAGCGACGCCGACGCGGCGCGCTTCGTCGCGCTCGGCGCGGACCCGGCGCGCATCTCGGTGACGGGCGACCTGAAGCTCGACGCCGCGCCGCCGGCGCCCCTCGCGCCCGCCCTCGCCGCAGCGCTCGGCGACGCGCCGCTCTTCGTGGCCGGGAGCACGCACGAGGGCGAGGAGGCCGCGGCGCTCGACGCGCTCGCGGCGGCCGAGCGGGCCGGCCAGCACGCTGCGCTCGTCCTCGCGCCGCGCCATCCCGAGCGCTTCGCGCGCGCGGCCGAGCACGTCGCGAAGAGCGGGCGCCGGCTGCTGCGGCGGAGCGCGCTCGGCGGAGACCGGCTCGCAGCGGGCGAGGTACTGCTCCTCGACACGCTCGGCGAGCTGGCCTCGCTCTACGCGCGAGCGCGACTCGCCTTCGTGGGCGGGACGCTGGTACCCGTCGGCGGGCACAACCTGCTCGAGCCCGCGCGCGCAGGCTCGCCGGCCGCCTGGGGCCCGCACCGCGCGAACGTGAAGGAGAGCGCGGCGCTGCTCCTCGCGGCAGGCGCGGGCGAAGAGGTGGCGGACGGCCGCGCGCTCGGCCGCGCGCTCGCGGCGGCGCTCGCGGACCCCGCGGCCGCCGCCGCGCGCGGCGCGGCCGGCCGGCGCGCGCTCGCCGCTCACCAGGGCGCCGTGGAGCGCAGCGTCGGGCTGATCGAGCGCGTGCTCGGGGTGGCGACGTGACGCGCGAGCGCGCTCTCGGGGCGCCGGCGTGACGCGCGAGCGCCCGGTCTTCTGGGACGAGCGCTCGCCCGGTCTCGCGCGGCGCCTCGCGCTCTCGCCACTCGCGCTCCTCGCCGGGCTCTACGCGGGCGGTGCAAAGCTCCATCGCGCGTGGTGGGCGCACGGCCCCGCGCGGCCCGTGCGCCTCCCCTGCAAGGTGGTGAACGTCGGGAACCTCGTGGTGGGCGGCAGCGGGAAGACGCCCGTCGCGGCGTGGGTGGCCGCGGCGCTCCGGCGGCGCGGCTGGCCGGTCGCGATCGCGAGCCGCGGCTACGGTGGGCGCGGCGCCGAGGCCGTGGAGGTCGTCTCCGACGGCACGCACGTGCACGGCCGCGCCGAGGTCGCGGGCGAGGAGCCGATGCTCCTCGCCGGGCTCGCGCCGGGCGTGCCCGTTCTCGTCGGCCGGCGGCGCGACACGGTGGGACACCGCGCGGTGTCCGGCTTCGGCGCTCAGGTGCTCGTGCTCGACGACGGCTTCCAGCACCACCGGCTCGTGAAGGACGTGGAGCTCGTGACGCTCACGGGCGCCGGGCTCGGGAACGGGCGCGTGCTCCCGCGCGGGCCCCTTCGCGAGCCGCTCGGCTCCGTCGCGCGCGCGCACGCTCTCCTCGTCGTGGACGGGCCGCTCCCCGAGGAGGACGAGCGGCGGCTCGCGCGCGCGGCGCCCGACGCCGCGCGCTTCGCGCTCGCGCGGCGCCCGAGCACGACGCGCCCGCTCGCGGGCGGGCCGGGCGAGCCGGCGAGCGCGCTCGCGGGCCAGCGCGTCGGCATGCTGTGCGGCATCGCGCGCCCGGCGGCGTTCCGCGAGACGCTGCGCTCGCTCGGCGCGCACGTGGTGGTCGAGCGTGCGTTCCCGGATCACCACCGCTACCGGCGCGAGGACCTCGCTGGCCTCGCCGAGGAAGCGGGGCTCTGGATCACCACCGAGAAGGACGCGGGGAAGCTCCTGCCCTCGTGGCTCGGCGGCGCGCGGGTCCGTGTGCTCGCGCTCGAGACGGTCTTCCCCGACGGCGAGAAGTTCCTCGACTGGCTCGAACAGCGGCTCCACGCGCGCGCCGGCGGGCGCGATGCCAGCCTGCCACTCCGCACGTGACGAAGGCGTCATCGACGCCTCGATGACGCTGCCTTCATCGCAGCGGCGCCGACCGGCGACTACGCCTAGGCGGAACGGCCGATGTGGAGCCCTGCTCGTCCGGATACACGGGCGCCTCGACGAGGAGCGTCCGTGCTGCTGCCCGAACCCCATCCGGCCCGGCCGCGCGCGCCGGCCAGCGCGACGCTCTCGCACGAGGCCGTCGGGTTCGCGCTCGTGCTCGCCGCGGGCGCGCTGCTGCTGTTCGCTGGCCTCGGCGAGCGCGACCTCTGGTCTCCCGACGAGCCGCGCTACGGCGCCATCGCGGAGGAGCTGCGCTCCTTCGTGCACGGCTTCCGTGGGCTCGTGCTGCTGCACTCGAACGGAGAGGTCTACACGCAGAAGCCGCCACTCTACTTCTGGCTGGCGGCGCTGGCCGGAGCTCCGGGCGGGCGCGTCACCGAGCTCGCGGCGCGGGTGCCTTCGGCGCTGGCCGGCCTCGGCACGCTCCTCGCCGTGGGGTGGCTCGGGCGCTCGATGTTCCGCGCCCCCACCGCGCTGCTCGCCCCGGCCGTGCTGCTCGGCGTCCAGGGCTGGCTCCAGCACGCCCGCAGCGCCCGTCTCGATGCGCTGCTCACGCTCTTCGTCACGCTCGCCTTCGCGGCCGCGTGGCGCATCGACCGGGGCGGCGACGCGCGCCGGGGTCGCCTGCTCCTGCACGCGGCCATCGGGCTCGGGATCCTGACCAAGGGCCCGGTGGCTCTGGTGCTGCCGCTGCTCGGCGTCCTCGCGTACCTGGCGTGGGAGCGGCGCCTCGCCACGTTCGGTCGCTTCGTATCGCGCGAGGCGCTCCTGCTCTCGCTCGCGCCGGGCGTGGCGTGGTGGGCCGGCGCCGCGGCGCTCGCGCCGCCCGGGTACGCGGACGCGTCGCTCGGCGAGAACCTGTTCGGACGCTTCTTCTCCGGCACGGCGCACGCGACGCCCGCCGCGTACTACCTCGAGGCGCTGCCCCGCGCCTTCCTGCCCTGGACGCTGCTCTGGCCAGCGATCGGCTGGCGCTACCTGACGCTGCGGCGCGCGGCCGCCCGGACGGCGGAGCTACGCGCCTGGCGCTTCGTGCTGGCGGCGCTCGCTGCGGCGCTCGTCTTCTTCTCGCTCTCGGCGGGCAAGCGCAGCGTCTACCTGCTGCCCCTCCACCCGCTGCTGGCGCTCGCCTGCGGAGCCGTGCTGGCGGAGTGGCTGGCCCGCGGCGCCAGCGCGCCCCGCTGGTCTGGCCGCGCGCTCGCGGCGGTCGGCGTCGCCGTTGGAGCAGCGGCTCTCGCGAGCCTCGGCCGGGATCGGGTGGGCGAAGTCGAGCTGCCGGCCGCGTTCGGGCTCGTGCTCGCGGTGGGCTCGGCTCTCATGCTGTTCCTGCCCCGCCTGCTCCCCTCCGGGCTGACGGAGCGCGGCGCGCTCGTCGCCGCGGCCTTCTGCGGGCTCTTCATGCTCGAGCTGGCGGTGAACGCCGCGCTCTACTCGGCGCTCGACGTGCGCAACTCGCCGCGCGCGCTGGCGGCAACCGCGGCGGCTGCGACGTCGCCCGGCGGGACGATCGCCGTCTATCGAAACGACACGCTCGCCGCGGCCATCGCCTACTACGTGGGGCGGCCGGTGCGCGACCTGCGCCGGCCGCGCGACGTGGCGGCGTTCGTCGCGCAGGGTGGTGCGACCGTCGTGGTCGACGAGCGGAGGAGCGACGAGCTCGCCGGTGCGGCGCAGCTGCGAAGGGTCGCAGAGGGGCGCGTTCGCCAGCGCCGCTTCCAGGTGCTGGTGCCAGCCGGCTGAAGGCGGGCGCTGCGCTAGCCTGCGCCGTCTCGCTCGGGAGACGCGGATGATCTCGGCCTGGGACGACTTCCCGATCCACCAGAGCGCGGAGCCGGTGCGCTTCGTCGCGACCAGCGATCGCAACTTCTACGACCGCTACTACTTCAACTGCCACGCTTCGAGCGACGAGCTCTTCCTCGTGACCGGGATGGGGCAGTACCCGAACCTCGGCACGCAGGACGCGTTCGCGGTGGTGCGGCGCGGGCCCTTCCACCGCGTGGTGCGCGCCTCGCGCGAGCTCGGCGACCGCAGCCAGAACCGCGTCGGGCCCTTCCGGATCGAGGTGGTGGAGCCGCTCCGGAAGCTCCGCGTGGTGCTCGAGCCGAACGAGTTCGGGATCGCCTTCGACCTGGTGTGGGAGGGCGCGATGCCCGCGTGGCAGGAGCCGCGTCACTACATCCGGCGCAACGGGCGCGTGCTCTTCGACACTTCACGGTTTGCCCAGACCGGGCGCTGGCGCGGCGCGCTCGAGGTCGCCGGCGAGCGCTTCGACGTCCGGCCCGAGCGCTGGTGGGGGACGCGCGACCGCTCCTGGGGCGTGCGGCCGGTGGGTGAGCCCGAGCCGGCGGGGATCCACGCGGGCTCGCCGTCGATGTCGGGCATGTGGAACTACTTCCCGATGCAGTTCGCGGACCACTCGATCCTCTACATCTGCCAGGAGACGAACGCGGGCGTTCGCGAGCTCGAGGAGGGAGTGCGCGTGTGGAGCGATCCCGCGCGGCCGGCGGAGCACCTGGGCCGCCCGGAGTGGGAGCACGAGCTGGTGTCGGGTACCCGGATCCTCGCCGGCTCGACGCTGCGCTTCCCCGAGGCGCCCGGCGGCGGCCTCACGGTCACGTGCACGCCGCTCCTCGCCTGCTTCGTGGCGGTCGGCACCGGCTACGGGATGGACGCCGACTGGCGCCACGGCATGCACCAGGGGAAGCTCGTCGTGCAGGGGCTCGAGCGGAAGCACGACGAGATCGCCCCGCTCGGCCAGTACGGCGTCGTCGATCACGTGGGCCGCTTCGAGTACGGCGGCCGCACCGGCTACGGCCTCTACGAGCACGCCTTCATCGGCCCGTTCGAGAAGTGCGGCATCGGCTAGGAAGAGCTCAGCGGTAGAAGAGCGCGTGGAGGCGGGTCTTCTGGAGCTCGGCGGGGAAGCGCCGCACGAGCGCGTCGCGGAGCGCACGGTCGCCCGCGCAGTAGGCCGCGAGGAACGCGGCCGCGCCGCGCTCGCCCACGCGCTCGCCCACGCCGCGCTTCACGAGTGAGCGCCAGAGCCGGCCCAGCTCGGCGGCGCGCGCGCGCGGCGGGGGGGCCGCTCCGAGCCGGCCGCGGTCGAGGTCGATCACGATCGCCTCGGCGCCGGCCCGCGTCTCGCGGAGCAGCAGATTCTTCACGTGGAGATCGGGATGGCGCCCACCCGCGTCGTGGAAGCGCCGGAGCGCGCCGCCCACGGCCGCGGCCGCGCGCTCGATCCGCTCGTCCTCCGGCTCCGAGGCGAGGAAGGCGAGGGCGTCCACCGCACCCTCCTCGTACACCGTGGCGAGGGCGAGCGAATACGCGAGGCCGCGCCTCCGCGCGAGCGCCAGCACGGGCTCGGGCACGGGCGCGCCGACGGCGCGGAGCCGCGCCGTCACGTCCAGCTCCCGGAGCACCCTCCCGGCGCTCGCGTAGCGATCGCCGAAGAACGGCGCGAGGAGCCCCCCGTGCCGCAGCCGCCGCACCACCACGCGCGGCCCGGCGCCGGGCACGCTCACGAGTGCGGTGGCGGTGCGCCCGCTGCCGCCGGATGGCGCCGAGGCGAGCCAGCGCTCGAGCCCTCCGGGCGCGAGCAGCCCGAGGCCGTGCACCGCCGCGTGCCAGTCCGCTTGCACCACCAGCACGCCCGCGCGCGAGGACTCGCGCTCGAACTTCACGTTCGAGACTCCGCTCGCGCTCCGCGCTCGCTGCGCGCGCGGCCGGGCCGCGCTTGCACTACGCCTCCGCCCGGCGGGCCCGCCACCAGAGCGGCGCGGCGATCAACGCACAGGCGAGGTTCGGGACCCAGAGCGCGACCGCCGCCGGGAGCTGGCCGCTCGTCGCATACGCGGTGCCGGCGTTCAGCAGCACGTAGTACCCGAACGCGATCACCGCGCAGAGGAGCGCCCCGAGCGAGCGCGCGCCGCGGCGGCGGCCGAGCCCGAGCGGAAGCGCGAGCGCTGCGAAGGCGAGCGGCGCGAAGGGCAGGGCGAGGCGCCGCTGCTGCTGCACCTCATACTCCTCGCGCCGCTGCTCGCGGGCCTGCGTCGGGGCGGCGCCGTGCTCGTCGAAGTAGGCGAGCACCTCCCGGAGCTCGGCTCCGGTCAGGTCGCGCGGCTTCAGGCGCTCGAGACCGAGGTTCGTCATGCGGCTCAGGTCGAAGGCGTACTCGAAGCGCCGGAACGCGATGCGCTGGGTACGGTCGGAGCCGGCGCCGCCCGGGTCGAGGTGCACGTCGCCGTCACGGAGCTCGAGGAAGCCGGTGGCGCTCTCGCGGTCGAAGCGGAACGCGCCCGAGCCGGCGAGGACGGTGAAGGGCCGCTCGGGGTTGCTGCGGTCGGAGAGCAGCACGCCCGCGAGCTCGCCGTCACGGCTCCGCCGGTCCACGAACAGCACGCGGTCGCCGCGCTTGTCGAGGCGCGTGAAGTCGCCCGGCCGGATCAGCCCGCCGCGCGTGGCGACCTCGCCGATGCGCTCGATCAGCGAGCGCCGGGCGAGCGGCTCGGTACGGAGCAGCAGCCAGCCCGAGAGCGCGGACGCCAGCACCGCGAGCGCGAGCACGGGCGCGGCGAGCTGGGCCAGGCTCACGCCGAGCGCGCGCGTGGCGAGCACCTCGTGGTCGGCGCCGAGGCGGCCGAGCGCGACCAGCACCCCGAAGAGGAACGAGATGGGGAGCGCATAGGTCGTGAGGATCACGAGCAGACGCAGGGCGACCGCGAGGACGTCGGCCACGTTCGCGCCGAGCTCGGTCAGGTCCTCGAGCCGGCGCAGCAGGTTGTTCGCGAGGAAGAGGCTCGCGATCGCGAGAAAGCCGACCGCCGCATACTGGAGCGTTTCGCGCGCCACGTAGCGCCACAGGATGCGCGGAAAACGCATGGCGGCGTATCCTACCCGTGCCCCGACCCCCTCGCGAGGTGGCCATCTCGACCTGCACGAATCCGCGCGCGGCGCCGACGCCGGCCGAGCGCATCCTGGTGATCCGTCTGGGTGCAGTGGGCGACGTGGTGCGCACGCTGCCCGCCGCCGCGACGCTGCGCGCCGCGTATCCCCGCGCGCATCTCGCGTGGCTGGTGGAGCCGGCCTCCGCGAGCGTGCTCGAGGGGCAGCCCTGGCTCGACGAGGTGATCGTCTTCCCTCGCGGCGCGCTCGCCGCAGCGCTCCGGCGCGGGCGCCTGGGAGCGCTCGCGCAGGAAGCGTCCGGCTTCCTGCGCCGCCTCCGCGGCGGTCGCTTCGATCTGGTGCTCGACTTCCACGCGATCCTGAAGAGCGGCGTCCTGGCGCGGCTCTCGGGAGCGAAGCGCAGGGTGAGCTACGCGCGGCCCTTCGCGCGCGAGGGCGCCGCCTTCTTCGCGAGCGAGCGCGCGCGGCTCGCGCCGCGGCTCCAGAGCCGCTTCGACCGCAATGATGCGCTCGTGCGCTACCTCGGCGTGACGGAGCCTGCGCCGCCGCACCCGCTCTCGGTCCCGGAGCTGGCGCTCGCGCGCGCGAAGGACGCGCTCGGCCCCGGTCCGGCGCCGGTCGTGATCCACCCGGGCACGAGCGACGCCACGCCCTACAAGCGCTGGACGCCGGTGGGCTATGGCGCGGTGGCGCGCGCGCTGGCGGAGGAGGGCGTCCCCTGCCTCGTGACGTCCGGGCCGGCCGCGAGCGATCGCGAGATGGCGGAGGCGGTGCTCGCGGCCGCCGCGGGCAGCGCACGCGCCGCGCCGCCCACGCCGACGCTCCTCGACCTCGCGGCGCTCTTCGCGCATTCCCGTCTCTACCTGGGCGCGGACAGCGGGCCGATGCACGTGGCCGCGCTGGTCGGCACGCCCGTGCTCCAGCTGCTCGGGCCGACCGATCCGGTCGAGAACGCGCCCTATCCGGGGACCGCCTCGCGCACGCTCCGCGTCCAGATCGCCTGCAATCCGTGCAAGCGCGGCTGCGCCGCCGCGACGTGCATGCGCCTCCACTCGGCCGCCGACGTGCTCGCCGCGGCGCGCGAGCTTCTGGCGGGCGGCGCCGGCCCGAGCGCGCGGAGCGCCCTCACCTCGGGCTTGGTAGATTGCGCCGGCCCGCGTCCGGCGGCGCAGGGCGAGGAGCGCCCCGCATGAGCGCGCGCGAGATCCTGGTGCGGGGCCCGAACTGGACGGGCGATCTGATCATGGCGACGCCCGGCTTCCGCGCGCTGCGCGCGGGCTTCCCGGACGCGCGCATCACGCTGCTCGTGCGCGAGCCGCTCTGCCCGCTGCTCGACGGCGCGCCCTGGTTCGACAGGGTCGTGCCCCTCGCGCCCGGGCGCTCGGGCCTCCTCCGGCTGCTGCGCGAGGGCCGCGCGCTCCGGCGGAGCAAGCGCTTCGAGCTCGGCCTCTGCCTGCCCGACTCGTTCGAGGCCGCTCTGCTGATGCGGCTCGCGGGCGTGCGCCACAGCGTGGGCTACGCGCGCGGCGGACGGAGCGCGCTCCTCCACGAGGCCGTGCCGCTCCCGGCAGCTTCGGCTCGCGTCCTCCTCGCGCGCGAGCTACACGTGCTCGGCCTCGTCGAGGCGCTCGGCTGCCCGCCGCGGGGCACCGCGCTCGAGCTCTTCGTGACGGAGGCGGAGGAGCGCGAGGCCGAGGCGCGGCTCCTCGAGCGCGGCGTGGATCCCGCGGCGAAGCTCGTGCTCCTCGCCCCCGGCGCTTCCTTCGGCGCCTCGAAGCTCTGGCCGGCGGAGTCGTTCGCGGCGGTGGGCGACGCGCTCTCCGAGCAGGGCGCCTCGCTCGTCGTGGTGGGCGGCCCCGGCGAGCGCGCGCTCGCGGCCCGCGTGGCGGCCGCGATGCGGGGCCCCGTCGCGGACCTGACCGGGGCCATCGGCCTGGGCCCGCTGAAGGCGCTCGTGCGCCGCGCGCGGCTCCTCGTCGCGAACGACGCCGGCGCGCGCCACCTCGCCGTCGCGTTCGGCGTTCCGTGCGTCGTGCTGATGGGGCCGACCTCGCTCGAGAAGACGAACCTCAACCTGGAGCGCGTGAGCGTTCTCTCCGCGGACGTCGCCTGCCGGCCCTGCTACCTGCGCGACTGCCCGATCGACCACCGCTGCCTGACGCGGATCCCGCCCGCGCTCGTGGCCGCCGAGGGCGCGCGCGCGCTCGCGGCCGGGAGCCACTTCGCGGGGGTGCAGCGCGTCGTCGGAGGTCTCGCGGCCTGATGCGCGTCCTCGTCACCGGCGGCGCCGGCTTCATCGGCTCGCATCTCGTGGACGCGCTCGTCGCAGCCGGGCACCGCGTGCGCGTGCTCGACGCCTTGGAGCCCCAGGTGCACGGCGCCGGCGCGAAGCGCCCCGCCTACCTGAGCCCGAAGGCCGAGCTCCGCGTGGGCGACGTCCGCGACCGCGGCGCGGTCCGCGAGGCGCTCGACGGCGTCGAGGCGGTCTTCCACCAGGCGGCCGCGGTGGGCGTGGGCCAGTCGATGTACCAGATCGAGCGCTACGTCTCGGCCAACGCGGTCGGCGCCGCGGTGCTGCTCGAGGAGATCCTCGAGCGCAGGGACCGCATCCAGAAGGTGGTGGTCGCGTCGTCGATGTCGCTCTACGGCGAGGGTGCGTACCGGGCGCCGGATGGGAACGTGGTGAGCCCGCCGCTCCGCAGCGAGGCGGATCTCGCGGCGCGCCGCTTCGAGCTCAGGGCGCCCGACGGCGCCGTGCTGGCGCCGATCCCGACGCCCGAGGACAAGCCGCTCCAGCCCACCTCGATCTACGCCATCACGAAGCGCGATCACGAGGAGATGTTCCTCGCCGTCGGGCACGCGTATGGGATTCCGACCGTGGCGCTCCGCTACTTCAACGTCTACGGGCCACGTCAGGCGCTCTCGAACCCCTACACCGGCGTGGTCGCGATCTTCTCGTCGCGCTTGCTGAACCGGAAGGCGCCGCTCGTGTACGAGGACGGGCGCCAGACGCGCGACTTCGTGCACGTCTCGGACATCGTCCAGGCGAACCTGCTCGCGCTCGACTCCGACGCGGCGAATGGCCGCGTCTACAACGTGGGCACCGGGCGCGCGACGAGCGTGCTCGAGGTGGCTGAGACGCTCGGCGAGCTGCTCGACGTCCCGGAGGCGCCCGACGTCACCGGGCAGTATCGGGCGGGCGACATCCGCCACTGCGTGGCCGACGTCTCGAAGATCGAGCGCGAGCTCGGCTACCGGCCGCGCGTAGCGTTCGCCGACGGCCTCCGCGAGCTGCTCGGCTGGCTGCGCACGCAATCGGCCGCTGACGGCGTCGAGGTGGCCTCGCACGAGCTCGCGCGCCGCGGGTTGACGCGCTGATGGCGAAGGGCGGGCTCGAGCTCCGGCGTCTCGGACAGCTCGTGAAGGGCTTCGCGCGCGTGCGTCTGCTCGTGGTCGGCGACGTGATGCTCGACGAGTACCTGTGGGGTGACGTGGAGCGCGTGAGCCCCGAGGCGCCCGTGCCCGTGGTCCACGTGCGGCGTGAGTCGCAGGCGCTCGGCGGCGCCGGCAACGTGGTGCGCAACGTGGTCGCGTTGGGCGCCCACTGCCGCTTCTGCGCGGTGGTCGGCGAGGATATTGCCGGGAACCGCATCGTCGACCTGCTCGCGGAGCTGGGCGTCGATCCCTCGGGCGTGGTGCGCGACGCCGGCCGCCCGACCACGCGGAAGACGCGCGTCGAGGCGCGCGCCCAGCAGCTCCTGCGCTACGACCGCGAGACCGACGAGGCCATCGCGGGCGCGGCCGCGCGGAGGCTCGTCCGGGCCATCGAAGTCGCCCTCGCCGACACCGACGGCGTCGTGTTCGAAGACTACGCGAAGGGCGTACTCGCGGGCGCGGTCGTGCGGAGCGTGATTCGGCGCTGCCGGGAGCTCGGCCGCTTCGTGGCGGTCGACCCGAAGGACACCGTGGCGCCGTACAAGGGCGCCTCGCTCGTGAAGCCGAACCTGCGCGAGCTCGAGGCGCTGAGCGGGATCCGCGCGCGCGGCGCCGCGGAGCTCGCGCGCGCGGTCGCGAAGCTCCAGCGCCAGCTCGGCGGCGCGGACGTGGTGGTGACGCGCGGCGCGCAGGGCATGTCTCTCTTCACGCCGCGCGCGAAGCCGCTCGACGTGCCGAGCGCACCCTTCGAGGTGTTCGACGTGCAGGGCGCGGGCGACACCGCGATCGCGGCGCTCGCGCTGGCGAGGCTCGCGGGCGGCACGCTCCACGAGGCGGCGGTGATCGCGAATGCCGCGGCCGGTGTCGTGGTGGGGAAGGTGGGCACGGCGACCGCGAGCCCGGAGGAGGTGCTCGCGCAGCTCCCGCGCTCGCTCGCGGCCGCGCGCGGCGCCGGGGGCGGGCGATGATCCGCTCGATGACGGGCTTCGGCCGCGCGCAGCTCGAGCTCGCGGGCGCGAGCTTCGCGGTCGAGCTCCGGACGGTGAACCACCGCCACCTCGACCTCTCCGTGCGCCTGCCGCGTGCGCTGCTCGGCCTCGAGCCGGAGCTCCGCCGCGTGCTCGGCGCCCGCTTCGCGCGCGGGAAGCTCGACCTCGTCGTCTCCGCGCCGGCGGGCACCGCCGCGGCCGATGTCGCGCTCGATCGGACGGTGGCCGAGCGCTACCTCGCCTTCGCGCACGCCCTCGCGGCCGAGCGCGGTGTCTCCGCGGAGCTCCGGGCCGCGGAGCTCCTCGCCCTCCCCGGCGTGGCGCGCGTCCTCGAGCACGCGCTCGACGAGAAGGCGGTGGGTCCCGCGCTCGTCGCCGCCGTCGAGCGCGCGGCCGCGGCGGCCGAGGAGATGCGCGCGGCCGAGGGCGCCGCGCTCGAGCGTGAGCTCCGCCAGCGGCTCGCGGCGCTCCGCGCCCTCGGGGCGGCCGTCGCAGTGCGCTCGGACGAGGTCGTCGCCGCCGTGCGCGAGCGGCTCCGGAAGCGCGCCGAGCAGCTCCGCGAGGAGAGCGGCGTCGCCGACGAGTCGCGGCTCATCCAGGAGATCGTCCTCGCTGCGGAGCGTATGGACGTGACCGAGGAGGTGACGCGCCTGGCGAGCCACGCGGACCAGTTCGAGGCCGCGCTCGCCGCGGGCGGCGCCGCGCCGGTCGGCCGGAAGCTCGAGTTCCTGCTCCACGAGATGGTGCGCGAGGCGAACACGATCGCCTCGAAGGCGGCCGACGCGCCGATCGCGCACCGCGTGGTAGATCTCAAGACGGAGCTCGAGCGCATGCGCGAGCAGGTCTCGAATGTCGAGTGACGAGCGTGCGCTCCGCATGCTCAACGTCGGCTATGGCAACGTAGTCGTGGCGAGCCGCGTGATCGCGATCGTCTCGCCGCAGTCTGCCCCGATGAAGCGCCTGCGCGAGTGGGCCGAGGGCGAGGGCAAGCTCGTGGACGCGACGCAGGGCCGGCGCACGCGCTCGATCCTCGTCACGGACAGCGGCCACGTCGTGCTCTCGGCCGTGAACCCGGAGACGATCCTGGCGCGCTTCACGACCGGCGAGGAGACCCCCGAGTGAGCCCGCGCCGGGGGCTCCCCTTCGTGGTCTCGGCCCCCTCCGGCACGGGCAAGACCACCGTGTGCCGCGCGCTGGTGGCGAAGGATCCGCTCCTCGAGTTCTCGGTCTCGCACACCACCCGCCCGCAGCGCGCGGGCGAGCAGGAGGGCGTGCACTACCACTTCGTTCCCGCGGCGGAGTTTCGGCGGCTGGTCGGCGAGGGGGCCTTCGTCGAGTACGCGGAGTACGCCGGGAACCTGTACGGCACGAGCTTGACCTCGCTCGATGCGCCGCTCGCGCGCGGGCGCGACCTGCTGCTCGAGGTGGACGTGCAGGGCGCCCTCCAGCTGCGTGAGCGCCGCAAGGACGTGCGCCTCGTCTTCCTGCTGCCGCCCTCGCTGGACGAGCTCGAGCGGCGGCTCCGGAGCCGCGGCACGGATGCGCCCGAGATCGTTGAGCGCCGCCTCGCGCTGGTCCGCCGCGAGCTCGAGGCGCTCCGGGCCTTCGACTACGCGGTCGTGAACGAGGAGGTCGAGCGCACGGTGGAGGTGCTCTCCGAGATCGTCGCGGCCGAGCGAGCGGGCGACCCGGCGCGGCTCCGGGAGCGCTACGGCTCCGCGGCGGCCGCCTCGCGTCTCGCGCGCGTCCTGCCGATCTAGGGGACTCCGCTCGCTGCGGCGGGTGGAGCCGGTCTCCGATAACCTCGCGCAAGCCCCCGTTTCCACGGCGGAATCGCCTTGCTCCGCTTCAACGACATCGCCGACCGCGCCCTCGAGGTCGACCCCGACTGCGACCTCGAGCTGCTCCAGCGCGCCTACGTCTTCTCGGCCAAGGTCCACGAGGGGCAGGAGCGCGTCTCGGGCGAGCCGTACCTGATCCACCCGCTCGAGGTGGCGGGCGTGCTGCTCGAGCTGCGCCTCGACAGCGTGACCGTCGCGGCGGGCCTGCTGCACGACACGGTCGAGGACGGCGTCACCTCGCTCGACGAGATCAAGCGCCTGTTCGGCGAGGAGGTGGCCTTCCTGGTCGAGGGCCTCACCAAGATCTCGAAGGTCGAGTTCAGCTCCGCGCGCGAACGCCAGGCGGAGAGCTTCCGCAAGATGCTGGTCGCGATGTCCAAGGACATCCGCATCCTGCTGATCAAGCTCGCCGACCGGCTCCACAACATGCGGACGCTCGATCACCTGCCCGAGGACAAGGCGCGCCGCATCGCGCAGGAGACGCTCGACATCTACGTGCCGCTCTCGCACCGGCTCGGCATCGACTGGATGCGCCGGGAGCTCGAGGACCACGCCTTCCGCACGCTCCACCCGACCGTGGTGGCGGAGCTCGAGCGCACGCTCAAGGGCCGCCACGGCGAGCGCGAGCGCTACATCGACGAGGTGAAGGGCGTCCTCGAGGCGAAGCTCGCCGAGGCGGGTCTCGAGGCCGACGTGACGGGCCGCCTCAAGGACCTCGCCTCGATCCACGCGAAGATGGAGAAGCAGGGCGTCTCGCTCGAGAAGATCTACGACGTGATCGCCTTCCGCATCATCCTCGACGGTGCGAAGGGATCCGTCTATCACGCTCTCGGTCTCGTGCACGCGATCTGGCCGCCCGTGCCGGGGCGCTTCAAGGACTACGTCGCGCTGCCGAAGGCCAACGGTTACCAGTCGCTCCACACCACCGTGATCGGGCCGTACGGCGAGCGGATGGAGGTGCAGCTCCGCACCCGCGACATGCACGCTGGCGCGGAGTTCGGGATCGCCGCGCATTGGAAGTACAAGGGCCACGGCGGCCACGCGAAGGACGACGCCAAGTTCGCCTGGCTGCGCTCGCTGATGGAGCGGCAGGGCGAGCTCGAGGATCCGCACGAGTTCCTCGAGGTGATGAAGGTCGATCTCTTCCCGGACGAGGTGTTCGTCTTCACGCCGAAGGGCGACGTGGTGAACCTGCCGAAGGGCGCCACCACGCTCGACTTCGCCTATGCGATCCACAGCGAGGTCGGCGCGCACTGCTCGGGCGCGCGCGTGAACGGCACGATGCGGCCGCTCCACTTCGAGCTCTCCGACGGCGACACCGTCGAGGTGCTGACCAACCCGGGCCAGCAGCCCAAGAAGGACTGGCTGGAGTTCGTGATCTCGGGCAAGGCCCGGAGCCGCATCCGCCACGCCGTGCGCGAGGCCGAGAACGCGCGGAGCCGCGAGCTCGGCCGCGGGCTCCTCGAGCGCGAGCTCCGGAAGGCCGGCTTCTCGCTGGCGCGCGTGCTCGAGGAGGGCGGCCTCGCGGAGCCGGCGCGCAAGTGGGGCAGCGAGAACGTCGACGACCTGTTCGCGGCGGTCGGCTACGGCAAGGCCGCCGCGCGCGACGTGGTGCGGATGCTGCGCCCGGACTGGCAGGCGGAGGAGGCCGCGGAGAAGGCTGCCGCCGAGAAGGTCGGGCGGCTGCGCTCGATCTTCAAGCGCGAGAAGCGCTCCTCCGCGAGCGGGATCCGTGTGGACGGCCACGGCGACGTGATGGTCCGCTTCGGGCGCTGCTGCGTGCCGCTACCGGGCGACGAGATCGTGGGCTTCGTGACGCGAGGCCGCGGCATCACCGTGCACGCGCGAGACTGTCGCGTGGCCTTCAGCATGGACGCCGAACGCCAGGTCGAGGTCGAGTGGGACGAAGGCTCGGACGTCGCGCGCAAGGTGCGGATCAAGGTGACCTCGCGCGACGAGCCCGGGCTGCTCGCGAAGATCACGAAGACGATCTCGACGGCGGGCGTGAACATCGGCGCCGCGCGGATCACCACGCACGCCGACCGCACGGCCACGCAGAGCTTCGACCTCTGGGTGAGCGACGCCAAGACACTCGCTGCCGTGATGAAGGAGATCGGCCGCATCAAGGGCGTGCACGCGGTCGAGCGCATCCGGGCGTAGCGGGACGCTTCACGTGCGTACGGGCTCCCGATTGCTGCTGCTCCTCTTCGTTGCCGCCGCGCTCGCGATCGGGTGGCTCGGCAGCTCGGTGAGCGTGCCCGAGACGTCGACCTTCTGGCTCGCCCGGCCTGCCGCGCTCGACGAGCTGCGCAGCGCTGCGGGCGAAACGGGCCCTCGTGAGATCCGCGTCGGCATCATCGGCCGCAGGGACGTGCCGAGATGGTTCAACACCGCGTGGGGCGGACTGGCAGCGGAGCGCCGCGTCTTCATCACCCTGCAGCTCCTGTATGCGGACGGCCACGTGATGATCGACGCACCCTTCGGGCCGGATACCCATCGGGAGCTGGCCGGTGAAGACGCGCCCTTCGACGCGGACGAGTTCGCCCGGATGCAGCGCACTCTCGCGACGGCGCGCAGCATCCTCATCAGCCACGTCCATCGCGACCACGTCGGTGGCCTGGTGGATTCCCGCGATCCCCGCAGCTTGTTGTCCCGTACCGAGGTGACTCCGGAGCAGAGGGCCGGGCTCCGTCGCAAGGGCGAGGTCGAGCCCGGGGATCCGAGCACCCTCGGCTTCGACGTGGAGGACTTCGACGACCTGCGCCGGGTCCGCGAAGTCTCGCGCTTCGCGCAGGTAGCCCCGGGGGTCGTGGCCATCGCGACGCCCGGCCACACGCCGGGCCACCTGTTGTACTTCATCCGCACGGCCGACGGCCGCGAGCTGCTCTACGTCGGCGATCTCGTGTGGAGCCATCGCAACATCGAGGTGGGCCGATCGCGCCCGCGCGCGATCGCGGAGTACTTCCTCGACGAGGACACGGCTGCAGTCGCGAACCAGCTCCGTGGGCTGATGACCTTCGCGCAGCGGCATCCAGAGGTGGAGATCCTCGTCTCCCACGACGCGGAGCGGTTGGAGCGGCAGATCGCCGAGGGCGTCCTGCAGGCCGGCCTGATGGAGTCGGACGACGGACGGTCTGCGCGGTAGCTCGCCCGGGGGACGGGCAGGTCAGAACGTCTCGCCGCTCTGGTGCGACATCAGCTCGGCGTAGCGACCGCCCTTCGCGATCAGCTCGTCGTGCGTGCCGAGCTCGGCCACGGTGCCGTGCTCCAGCACGAGGATCTTGTCGGCGTGGCGCACGGTCGAGAGTCGATGCGCGATCACGAAGGTGGTGCGGCCGGCGAGGAGCCCGTCGACTGCCTCCTGCACCAGGCGCTCGCTCTTCGCGTCGAGCGCGCTCGTGGCCTCGTCGAAGATCAGCACCTCGGGGTTCCTGAGCACCGCGCGCCCGATGGTGATGCGCTGGCGCTGGCCGCCCGAGAGCAGTGCGCCGGCGTCGCCCACGTCGGTGTCGAGACCCTGCGGCAGCCGGCCCAGGAACTCGTCCACGTGCGCGACGCGTACGGCCTCGGCGAGCTCCGCCTCCGAGGCGTCGGGCCGGCCGTACAGGACGTTGTCGCGGATCGTGCCCGCGAACAGGAATGGGTCTTGCGTCACCACCGCCACGTGCTCGAGCCAGGACGCACGCGCGATCCGGCGCAGATCCACGCCGTCCACCTCGATCGCGCCGGAGTCCGGGTCGTAGAACCGGAGCAGCAGATCGGCGAGGGTGGTCTTGCCGCTGCCGGTGGCGCCCACGATCGCGATCAGCTCGCCCTTCTTGACCTCGAGTGAGACGTCGCGCAGCACCGGCTCACGTCCGTACGAGAACGACACCTTCGAGATGCGCAGACCGTGGCGGATGCCGGCGAGGCTCACCGCGTCGGCGGCGTCGGGCACCTCGCCAGGCTCGTCGAGGATCTCGAAGAAGCGCTCCGCAGAGGGCACTGCCTCCTGGAGCTTGGTCCAGCCGCGCGTGAGGTCGCGCATCGGTCCGTATGTCGACTGCATCACGCCGACGAACGCGGCGAGCGCGCCGAACGAGAGGCCCCAGAGCTGGCCCAGGATCAGCGCCACGCCGCCGAACAGCACGGCTACGCCGATCAGGTTGTTGAGCCCCTCGACCGCCGAGCGCGAGTAGGCGCGGTTGCGCTGCACGCGCAGGTTGCGCCGGAAGTAGCGCAGGTTCTCGCGCGAGAAGGCCTGGGCCTCGCCGCGCTGCGCGCGGAAGGACTGGATCACCTTGATGCCGGAGAGGATCTGGAGGAGTCGCTGCGTGACGTCGCTCTGGCTCTCCTGGCGGCGCTGCGCGGAGCGCCGTATCTGGCGCCCGAAGAACGCGATCAGGCCGGCGACGAACGGCGCGACGAGCAGCACCGAGAGGGTGAGCTGCCACGAGATCCAGAGCAGCACCCCGATGCCGACGACGAGCCCGACCGCCGACTGCACCACGTCCTGGAAGAGCAGCTCGAGGCTCTGGTGCGCCTTCTGCCCGTCGTTCATCACGCGCGAGAGCGTCTCGCCGCGCGCGGTGCCGTGGTGGAAGCGAAGCGGGAGCGCGAGCAGCTTCTCGCAGAGCTGCTGCTGGAGGTCGACCAGCACGCGGCCGAGCACGTACTGCGACAGCACCTCCTGGCCGACGTGCGCGAGCGGCAGCAGCAGCACGATCAGGAGCGCTGCGAGGAGCACGCGTGGCAGCGCCTCGCGCAGCCGTGCGCTGAGCGCCTCGTGGTCCGGCTCGGGCGCCGCGCTGGGCGCGGTCTCCGCCGCGTCCGGTGCGTCGCGGCCGAACAGTCCGCCGGAGAGCTCCTTCCAGTCGAAGCGCTCCCCCGTCGCCTGGTGCGGCAGGATGATCTCGTCGAAGACCGGCTCGAGCAGCCAGGCGCGTGCGGTGCGCGTCGTCGCGTAGACCGCGGAGAGCGCCACCGCGAGCAACAGCACGCCGAGGTAGCGGCGCAGGTAGCGGACCAGCCGCCAGTAGGCCCGGAGGCTGCCCGTCACGGGCGCGTTCGCGGAAGCGTTGGACGTGGTGGCTCCGGTGCTGGGCCTGGCGCGGCCGGCTCGCTCCGCCGCGGGCCGGCCCAGCTTAGGGAGTCAGGCGAGATCGGCGAGGATGGCCTCGCCGGCGGCGAGCCCGAGCAGGATCTCTGCCTCGGCGCCGAGCGCCGCCACGTGCGAGCGCTCGAGCCGGTAGATCGGGCGCCGGCCGGCGCGCAGCTCGAGCGGCGCGGGCCAGGCGCTCGGCGCCGGGTCGAAGCGAACCGCGTCGTCGTCCCAGCGCGGGCGCGCGGGGGCGTTCGCGCGCCGCACGCGGTTGCCCGCGAAGGGCAGCAGGCGCGCGAGGGCGGCGGAGACGCTGTCTTCGGCCGCGGCGACGTCCGCCTCGGCCGGGAACACCGCGCCGCCCACGAGCTCGACGAAGCGCGCCCCGCGCGTGGACGGCTCGACCGCGAGCGTCACCGGCCAGGCGGCGCTCCCGCAGCCGCCATCCGCGAGCGCCACGAGTGAACGCCGCGCGAGCGGCTCGGGCACCGCCTCGCGGAGCGCGCGCGCGTGCACGCGCACCTCGCGAGCCGTCGGGTCCGGCCCGCGCAGCCAGCGCGGCACGTTCTGCTCGAAGCTCCGGAGCGCTGCCGCGAGGAGCGCGGCGGGCGCGTTCAGGAGGAGCGCGCGCCCGAGCCAGACGTCCTCGGGCCCGAGCCGTGCGAGCCCCGGATCCTCACCGAGCTCGGCGAGGCGGAACGGCCCGGCGAGCGTCCGGAACTCACCGTGGAGCGATTCGATCCGCTGCCGGAGGAGCGGGCGGATCCCGGCCTCCGGCCGCCCGAACGCGCCGCCTCCGGCGAGCGGTGCCCCGAGGAGCCTTGCTAGCGCGTCGGGTGGCGGCGTGCCGTGCGCGAGGCCGGAGTTCGCGCGCACCCAGCTCTGGAGCAGGCGTGCGAGCCTCGGCTCGGGCTTCTGGAGGCGCTCGGGGAGCACGACGGGCGGCAAGGCTTCGCGCGCGCCGCGCGCGAGGCGGCGGAGCCCGCCGCGGCGGAGCCACTCGAGCGCGAGGAGCCGCTCGTTCGCAGCGTGCCCGACCGCGGCGAGGTCCGCGATCAGCGCCGCCGCGTCCTCCGGCTTCGCGAGCCCCCACGCCACCAGCTCGGCTGCGAAGAGCTCCGCGCGTCCGACCTCGACGCGCGCGTCGGGGAGCAGCACCTGGAACGCCACCGGATCGGGCACGAAGTCGCGCCGCTCGATCGGCGGGAGCCCGAGCTGGCGGAGGCAGTGGTCGAGCGGCCCCTCGCCGCCGAGCCCGGGCAGGAAGAAGGGCTCGCGCAGGAAGACAGGCAGGCGGGCCGCCTCGTCCTCCTCGACCACGCAAACGCGGAGGCCGGCGCGCCCGAGCTTCACGGCGGCGGCGAGCCCGCCGAGCGCGCCGCCGAGCACGAGCACGTCCCAGCGGCGCGCTCGGAGCGAAGCGCTCCGCGGCAGAGCGCGCGCCATCAGCCGGACCCGCTGGGAGCCTCGAAGCAGAGCGGCGCGGCATCGTCCGGCTTCCGCTCGACGACGCCGATGCGGTACGCGCGCTCGCCCGTGCCCTCGAGACGCTGGAGCACGTCCTCGGCCTGCTCGCGGTGCACGGCGAGCACCATGCCGATGCCGCAGTTGAACACGCGGCGCATCTCCTCCTCGGGGACCTCGCCATGCCGCGCCAGGAAGTCGAAGATGCGCGGGCGCGGCCAGGCCTTCGGGTCGATGCGCGCGCGCACGCCCTTCGGCAGCACGCGCGGCACGTTGCCCTCGAACCCGCCGCCCGTGATGTGGGCCATGCCGTGGACCTCGAAGTCGCGGAGCAAGTTCAAGATCGGCTTCACGTAGATGCGCGTCGGCGCGAGGAGGGCCGCGGCGAGCGACTGGTTCAGGTCGGGCGGCACGTCGCGCAGGTCGAACTTGCCGGCCGCGACGCCTGCCTCGAGGATGCTCCGCACGAGCGAGAAGCCGTTGCTGTGGAGGCCGTTGCTGGCGAGCCCGATCAGGACGTCGCCCTGCGCGACGGTGGAGCCGTCGATCACCTTGTCGCGCTCGACCACGCCGACGCCGAAGCCGACCAGCTCGAGCTCGGCCTTCGGGTAGAAGCCCGGCATGCTCGCGGTCTCGCCGCCGAGGAGCGCGCACCCCGCGCGCTTGCAGCCCTCGGCGATCCCCCGCAAGGCCTCGGCGCCGATCTCCGGGTCGAGCTCGCCCATCGCGAGGTAGTCGAGGAACACGAGCGGCTCGGCGCCTTGTACGACCAGGTCGTTCACCACCATCGCCACGCAGTCGATGCCGACGGTGTCGTAGCGCCCGAGCAGCGCCGCGAGCTTGAGCTTCGTGCCGACGCCGTCCGCGGATGCGACGAGCACCGGATCCTTGTAGCGCTCGGGTGTCTTGAAGAGGCCCGCGAAGCCGCCCACGCCGGCGAGGAGCTCCGGCCGGTGCGTCCCCCGTGCGATCTCCTTGATCTGCTCGATGAAGCCGTCGTCGCGGTCGAGGTCGACGCCCGCGCGCGCGTACGCCGGCGCGCGCGGCGCCTTCGGGTCGGGGGACGACATGGGCCTGTTTTAGCAGAGGGGCAGGGGGTCGTCCCGGGGGGAACCGCTCGCGTCGCTGGCGTAGTATCGAGGCGTCGAGGCCGCACATCGAGCGCCCCAGATGAACCCGGGCGAAACCGCTGTCGATGGAACGTACGATCTCGTCCTCGTCGGAACGGGATTCGCCTCCACGTTCTTCCTGCATCGGTATCTGGAGAAGGCGCCCGCGCGGGCGCGCGTGCTGGTGATCGAGCGGGGCGCGCGACATCCGCACGCCTGGCACCGCCGCCACTACGACGAGCTCCGGCGCGAAGCCGACGCTTCCTTCGTGAACCGGACCGCCTCGAAGGAATGGGTGTTCAGCAACACCTTCGGCGGAGGCTCGACGTGCTGGTGGGCGTGTACGCCGCGAATGCTCCCGGAGGACTTCCGCCTGCACTCGGCGTACGGCGTCGGCCGTGATTGGCCGCTCACGTACGACGATCTCGAGGAGTTCTACTTTCGAGCCGAGACCATCATGGCGGTCTCCGGCCCCGCGGACGGTGCTCCCTTCCCGCGCAGCCGTCCCTATCCGCTGCCGCCCCATCGCTTCACCGACCCCGATCGGCTCTTCAAGCAGCACTTCCCGGACCGGTTCTTCCAACAGCCCAGCGCGCGGCCCACGCGGACCCTGGCGTCCGGCCGCCCGCGTTGCTGCGCGAGTGGCATCTGTCACATCTGCCCGATCGACTCGAAGTTCACGATCGAGAACGAGCTCGCGCACCTCTACGCCGATCCGCGCGTCACGTTGCTGACCGGCGCCGAGGCCCGCGTCCTCGACGTCGCCGGGGGTGCGGTGCGCGCCGTCCGCTACGTGCGGAACGGGAAGGAGCAGGTTGCGGGGGCAGAAGTGGTCGGCCTCGGAGCCAACGCCATCTTCAACCCGGCCCTCCTGCTCCGCTCGGGCCTGACCGAGCCCGCGGTCGGTCGAGGCCTCGTCGAACAGGTGGGCGTCTCCGTGGACGTGCTGCTCGAGGGCGTGCAGAACTTCCAGGGGAGCACGAGCCTCACCGGCCACGGGTACATGCTGTACGCGGGCGAGCACCGGCGGAAACGGGCGGCGGCGCTGATGGAGACCTCGAACGTGCCGGCGCTCCGGCTGAAGCGGGGACGCTGGCGGGAGCGCGTGGTGCTGCTCTTCATCTACGAGGATCTGCCGCAGCCCGGGAACCGGGTCACGCTCGACGCCACGGAGGCCGGGCGCCCGATCGTGGAGTTCGGCGCGCGCTCGGCGTATGCGGAGCGGGGCATGGCCGCCCTCGAGTCCGATCTGTCCGAGGTGCTCTCGGCGCTGCCGGTCGAGGGGTACCAGATCCGCGATCCAAGCCGCAGTCAGGGGCACATCCTGTGTACGACGCCCATGGGGCGGAGCCCGCTCGACAGCGTCGTGGACGACGGGCTCGTCCACCATCGCATCCGGAATCTGCTCGTGCTGGGCGGGAGCGTCTTCCCCACCGCTGCACCCGCCAACCCCACGCTGACCCTCGCCGCGCTGTCGCTGCGTGCGGCGGACAAGCTCCTCGCGTCCGGGAGGGCTGCGTGACGAAGGCGCTCACCCGCCGCCGCCTGCTGCAAGGGCTCACCGCGCTCGGCGTGGCCGTCGGAGCGCTCCTCGCGCGGCGGCTCTGGCAGACCGCGGGCACACCCCCCGACTCGCTTCCGCTGGCGCTCCCCGGCCCGCTGCCCGACTTGACGTTCGGCGTCGGGGTCGTCGAGCAGTTCGAGGCCGACTACCGGCGCCACGTCGGCGAGCGCCTCGTGCCCGGGCGCTGGCCCGATCGGGCGCGAGCCCAGCTGCTCCTGTCCACGGACTTCTTCCGCTTCGACGCCGACGAGTCGCGCGTGATCCAGTACGTCGGCTTCTACGATCCGTCGCTCGCGCCCTGCACGAATCCGCTCGCGCGCCTCGACTGACGCGACCCGGCCAGAGCTGTGGAGCGCGGCGCGCGCGGGGCGGGCGCGGCTATCATCGCGCGTCCCGAGAGGAGGTCGTCGTTGCCGACTTCGCGCGCGCTCACCCTCGACAAGCTCCTCACGAGCCCGCGGTATCCCGAAGCGGGTCGGCTCTGGGCCGGCGTTCTCGCCGAGATGCCGCTCTTCGCCGGCGTCCCGAAGCGGCACGTGCGCAAGATCGCGGCATTGACCCGGGAGATCCACTTCCCGGCCGGGGGCCCGATCGTGCGCCACGGCGAGCGCGGGGACGGCTTCTTCGTCGTGCTCGACGGGACCGCCTCGGTGCTGCGGGCCGGCGGGCTGCCCGCGCTCACGCTGGGTCCGGGCGACTACTTCGGCGAGATCGCGTTGATCGACGGCGCGGAGCGCACCGCGACGGTGGTGGCGCGGACGGAGGTCCGCTGCCTGCGGCTCGGGACGGCTCCCTTCCTGAAGATGCTGCGTAGCGAGCCGGAGATCGCCGTCCTGATGCTGAAGAAGCTCGCCGCCCG
>Ga0187893_10004016_pt1 | contig 28748 bp, 25 predicted proteins | sample MA1701074metaG_FD_139574 | JGI IMG/M metagenome (GOLD analysis project Ga0187893, IMG submission 139574) | White microbial mat communities from a basaltic lava cave in the Kipuka Kanohina Cave System on the Island of Hawaii, USA - MA170107-4 metaG ...
CAGCACGGCGGGGGCGGGGAAGCGCGGATCGATCCAGCGGAAGTCTCCGAGCGTGGCCGAGTCCGCGCTCACGTCGAGCGCGTAGAGCACCGTGTCGCGCGGCCAGCGCAGCCGGCCCCGCACGGCCACGGCGGAGCCCGGGAGCCGCACCTGGCGGAGGTCCAGCTCCAGTGAGTCGCCGTCCACGAGCACCCGGCCCTGCGCGTCGATCATGCGCAGTGCGGGATCCGTGCCGTAGAACGCCAGGGCGCGGACGTCGGCCATGACGCCGCGCTCGCGCGGCGCCGAGATCCGCAGCGTGGCGAGCCGGACGTGCAACCGGTCGAAGCGGCGCACGCGGCGGCGGCCGTCGGGCGCCGCGTCCTCGATCTCGAGTGCCGAGTCCCCGGGGGAGGGGCGGTCCTGGAGCCGCAGGATAAGCGTGCCGTCGTCGATTTCCACGTTGCGCAGCAGGATCAGGGGCGCGGGGCGGCGCGGCCCCGAGTCCGGACGCCCGAGCCGCAGCAGCTCCTCGATGTTGAGACGGCCGTTGGCGTGCTGCACGATGTTGATGCGGGGGCGCGTGAGCCGCACCTCCAGGAACACGACGCGCCCGGCCGCGAGGTCGAGCGGGTTGTAGCTCAGCTCGGCGCGCGGCAGTGTGGCGACGAGCGAGCTGTCCGGATCGTAGAGCCGGACGCCCGTCAGGGTGATCCCGGTCAGCAGGCCGCCGCTCGCGCCCGCCACCTGGACGCTCCCGGCCAGCGCGTCCGCGAGGCCCTCGCGCGCCGCCCTGGCCAGGAGCGCCCGGCCCGCGCCCGTGCCCACGAGCGCGCCGAGGGCACCGAGGAACGAGGCCAGGAGGCCCGCGATGGACCAGAGCGCGACGCCGAGCGAGCGACGCACCATGCTAGAACGCCTGTCCCACGGCGATCTGCAGGCGCAGCCGGCGCCAAAAGGAGTCGGGCGCGTTCAACCGGTAGCTCGGTCGGTACAGGGTCAGCGTCCCGTTGGTGTCGTCGCGGAAGTACAGCGGGCCGGGCTCGCGGCCGTAGCCGTTGTATCCGACGTCGAGCCGGATCGGACCGAGCGGCGTGGCGAACCGCACGCCTACCCCCGGCGTGATTCGCACGTCCTCGAGCGTGAGCAGCTGCTCCTCGCGCTCCCACACCTGTCCGATGTCCACGAAGGCGCCGAGCCGCACGCGTTCCTTCAGGACCGGGGAGGGCAAGCGCAGCTCCGCGTCGATGACGAAGGCCGTGTTGCCGCCGGTGGGCGACACGCGGAGGTCGCGGTACAGCGTGTCATTCCCGCGCACGATGACGTTGCCGTTGGCGGTGCTGGTGTCGCCCGTGACGTAGACGGCCGGTCCCAGCTCGTTCAGCCCGTAGCCGCGGACCGAGTTGGGGCCCCCCGCGTAGAACCGCTGGTCGGGGGGCACGAAGCGGGCGCTCTGGCCCGAGAGGGTGATGCGCTGCGGCAGGATCGCCCCGGCCCGCACCCGCCAGGCGAAGACCCGCCCCCGCCCGATCACGTGGTATCGCGCCAGCTCGACCTCACCGCGGTTGAACTCGTAGAGCGAGTCCGAGCCGACGAGACGCGAGGAGTGACTGAGCGTCGCCGTGATGACGCTCCCCCGGGTGGGCTCGATGGGCGAATTGACGCGCGCCCGCGTGGCCGACACGGTGACGGCGGCGAACGGCCGCCGCTCGCGCAGAAACGCCTGGTCCGCCGCGTCGCACACCTGGAACACGCTGCAATAGACGGCCGGGGGCGCCGTCGTCTGGCCGAGGCTGTACCCGTAGCCGACCGTCAATGGAATCCGGCCGCGGTGATTGAAGGTCACGGCGAGGTCGACACCGATCGAGCGGCGCACGAACGCCTTCGGCTCGGCATAGCGCTGCGCCGACACGCCGATCGAGGCCCGATGGCGCGGGGCGAGGAAGCCCGGCTGCGTCAGGGTCGCGCCCACCGAGTAGTTCAGCGTGTCGGCCGTGAAATCGTCCTTCAGCGCCGGGCACAGGGTGTTCTCCAGGTCCTGGTCGAACGGGAAGCCGACGCCGAGGCGGGAAAACCGGCCGTCGATGTTGAGCGTGCGGGCGCCGCCCAGGAAGTCGTGCGCCGCCCACCCTCCCTGCACGCGAAAGCAGTCGACGGTGCCATACCCCGCCCCGGCGCGCACGCGGTGCCGCGGCCCCTCCAGCAGGCGCACCCGCACGCGCACGGTGCTGTCCGCCGCGTCCGCCGGCGGCACCGAGTCCAGCAGCGTGACCTGCGCGAGCCGGAAGACCTCCATGCCGTAGAGGTCCCGCTGACTCTGGTAGAGGCGGGCTTCGCGATAGAGGTCGCCGGGCTTGACCGACACCATGCGGCGCACCGTGCCCGTGTCCACGGCAGCGAGCCCCTCGATCGCCACCTCGCCCACCACCATCCGGCGCTGCGGCAGCGCCTCGAGGCGCGCCTCGGCCACCAGCGTGCCGGCGTCCGAGTCGTAGTTGCGGAGCACTTCCGCGTAGGGATACCCCGTGTTGCGCAGCCGGGCGCGCACGGTGTCGGCGGCGGCGACGAAGAGAAAGCGGTTGAACGGATCGCCCTCGCGAATCGGCAAGTCGCGCCGCAATGCGGCGACGTCCGCGATGCCCTGGAGCCCGACGATCTCCAGCCGTCGCAACCGCACCGGCTCCCCTTCGTGAATGCGGAACGTGATGAACACGTCGCGCTCCGTCCGGCGCACCACCGTGTCCACCACGGCGCGCATGTAGCCGCTCTGCCGGTACAGCAGCACCAGGCGGACCACGTCGCGCCGGAATTCGAGCTCGTCGAACGTCCGTTCTTCGCCCAGGCCCAGCCAGCGCACGGCGGGGAACGTCGCGAACCAGCTCGAGTTGGAGGTGGCGATCGCGATCTCGAGCGTCCGATCGTCGAGCGCCCGGTTGCCCTCGAAATCGAGCTGCCGCACGACCCGCGGCTCCTCCTGAGCGGGGAGGGAACCCGCCGCGAGCGCGGCGAGGAGCGTGAAGGCGACGGGGACGCGCAAGTTGACCGAACGGGGCGGCTTCCGTATGTTCGCCGACCGCTCTCTCACTGTCAACCTTTTCGACACCGGATCGCATGCGCGTCATCCCGCTCCTCGTCGCCCTGGCCACGGGCCCGGGCCTCGCCGCCGCGCAGGCGCCGGCGCGGGCCCCGTCGTCCCGCGCATCGCTCGAGCGCCGGCTCACGCGGCTGCTCGACCGCCCGCCGTTCGACCGCGCGACCTGGGGCGTCTACGTCGCCGACGACCGCGGCCGGACCCTGTTCGCGCGCCATGCCGACCGGTACTTCGCGCCCGCCAGCAACACCAAGCTCGTCGTGGCCGCGGCGGCCGCCGTCCTGCTGCCGGGCGACTACCGCGCGCGCACCAGCCTGTACGCGACCGGGCCGATCGCCGGCGGCGTCCTCGCCGGGGACCTCGTGCTGTACGGCCGGGGCGACCCGACCTGGTCCACGCGCTGCTTCTCGACCGACACCCTGGCCCCTCAGGCCTGCGACTCGGCCTCCACGGCGATCACCGCGCTGGCCGACTCGGTCCGCGCACGCGGGATCCGCCGCGTCCGCGGAGCCGTGGTGGGCGACGGCTCCGCCTTCGAGCCGACCATGCAGCATTGGAACTGGGGCCTGTTCGACGCCAACTGGTGGTATGCCGCGCCCGTCTCGGGCCTGGCGTTCAACGACAACAGCATCGACTTCCGGATCGCGCCGGGCGACTCCGTCGGCGATCCTCCGGGCATCACGTGGACGCCGGACCTCGGGCTGTTCACGTTCGAGAACCGGGCCCGCACCGTCCCGGCGGACTCGGGCACGACGATCGGCGACCGCTTCTTCCGCCGGCCGGGGAGCTGGGACATCTGGGCCGAGGGTACGGTGGCCCTGGGCCGCGCGCCGTGGACCGAGAGCTTCGCCGTGCCGGATCCGAATCTGTACGCGGCCCGGGCGCTGGCGTCCGCGCTCGAGCGCCGCAGGATCGCGATCGACGGCGGCGCAGTGGGGACGACCGACTCGCTACGCTACCGGACGGCGCGCGCCGCGGCCCCGCTCGCCGAATACCGCGGCCGGCCGCTGCCCGAGATCATGTTCCCCGTCCTCAACACCAGCCAGAACACGTTCGCCGAGATGCTGCTCAAGCTGCTCGGACGGGAGCTCGGCGGGGAGGGATCATGGGAGCGCGGCCTCGACGTCGAGCGGCGGTTCCTGATCGACTCGGTGCACCTCGACTCCACGAGCTTCGCGCTCGATGACGCCTCGGGCCTGTCGGCCGGCAACCTCGTCACGCCGCGGGCATTCGTGCAGCTCCTGACCTACATGCGCCGCCACCCGCGCCACGCCCCGTTTCTCGCCGCCCTCCCCCGCTCGGGCCGGCCGGGCTCGCTGCTCCGGCGCTTCACCGGCACGCCGCTCGAAGGACGGGTCGTCGCCAAGACGGGCAGCATCTACCGGGTGAACACGCTCGTGGGATACGTGGAGCGCCCCGCGGAACGCTGGGTCGCCTTCGCGATCCTCGCCAACGCCCACACGGTCCCGACGCGCCAGATGCTGGCGCAGATCGATTCGCTGGTGGTGGAGATCGGGCGATAAGAGCCGTCAGCTATCAGCCGTCAGCCATCAGCTTGGCTGGCAGCTGACCGCTGAGCGCTGACAGCTATTCGTCTTTCTGCCCGAACAGCGCCATGTTCGACGAGTGGCCCGGCTCGATCTTGGCGGCGGGGTTGATGAAGTGCACGGCGTGGTTCACCGCGATGCACGCTTCGGCCACACCGGTCACGATCAGCTTGAGCTTGCCCGGGTAGGTCACGATGTCCCCGGCGGCGAAGATGCCGGGGAGGTTGGTTTCCATGGTCTGGGTCACCCGGATCTCGCCCTTGTCGATGTCGAGCCCCCACCCGGCGATGGCCCCGAGCGACGAGACGAAGCCGAGCTGGGGGAGGACGCAATCGACCTCGAGCGTCTCTTCTGCCTTCGTCTTGGTGTTGACGATCACGGCCCGCTCGATCCGCTCCCCACCCTCGATGGCCTTGAGCTCCCAGAAGGTCCGCAGCTCCATCTTGCCGGCGGCGCACAGGGCTTGCACCTGCGCCACCGTGGCGTGATGGGCGCGGAAGCCGTCGCGCCGGTGGATCATCACGATGCGGCGGGCGACGGGCTGGAGATTCACCGCCCAATCGAATGCCGAGTCCCCGCCACCCACCAGGAGCACGCGCCGGTCCGCGAACGCCTGCGGGTCGAGCACGCGGTCGAAGAGCCCCCGGCCCACCCAGCGATCCGCGTCCTGCAGCGGCAGCTTGCGGGGCGTGAACGCCCCGATCCCCCCGGCGATGAGCACCGTGCGCGAGGGGTACTCGTCCTGCTCGGTGATGACGATGAGCCGTGGCCGGCCGTCGTCGGACTCGCGCCGCAGGCCCACGACCTTCTGGCCGAGGTGGACCGGCGCCTTCCATTGGAGCCCCTGCTCCGCCAGGCCCTTCACCAGATCCTTGGACAGAATCTTGGGGAAGCCCGCGACGTCGAAGATGTACTTCTCGGGATACAGGGCGGTGAGCTGGCCGCCCACCTGGTCGAGGTTGTCCACCAGTCGGCAGGACGCGCCCCGCATCCCGGCGTAGAAGGCAGCGAAGAGCCCGGTGGGGCCGGCCCCGATTATCGTGATATCTTTCAGCTCCTGCATGGGGGAATCGTAACGGACCGCCGGCGGAGCAGGGAGAGGGCGCCGGGAAGTCAACGGAGGGGGAGTGAGGATCTACACCAGGACCGGAGATGAAGGAGAAACCGGCCTGTTCGGCGGCGATCGCGTGCCCAAGGACCACCCCCGCGTGCGTGCCTACGGCGAGGTGGACGAGCTGAACGCGGCCATCGGACTGGCCGTGTCGCTCGAGCCGGCCGCGTTCGCGGCGGACCTGTTGCGCACCATCCAGCGGGACCTGTTCACGATCGGCGCGGAGCTGGCCACACCCGACGCGGCCCAGCTCCGCACGGCCATGCGGCGCAGCGGCAACCCGGTCGGAGCGTCCGACGTGGCCGCGCTGGAGGCGGCGATCGACCGGCACGAGACGACGCTGTCGCCTCTGAAGCACTTCATCCTCCCCGGCGGGACGTCCAAGGCCGCCGCGTTCCATCTGGCGCGCACGGTGTGCCGCCGCGCCGAGCGCGCGGTCGTGAGCCTGGGGGGGGAGGCGCCGGTCTCCGCCGCCGTGATCACCTACCTGAACCGGCTCTCCGACCTGCTGTTCGTGCTGGCGCGGGCGGCGAACGCGCAGGACCGCCGGCCCGACGTCGAGTGGTGACGCTGCGCGTCCCGCTGGTCGAGCGGCGGGACGCTTCTTACGACATCGTGATTGGCCGCGGCCTCCTGGCCGGCCTGGCGGCGCTCGTCGCGCGGCACTGTCCCGCCGCGCGCTACGCCGTCCTGGCCGACGCGCGGGTCGCGGAGCTGTACGGGGGGCGGCTCATCGCCGGCCTGCGGGACGCCGGGATGCCGGCGGAGCTGCTCGCCTTCCCGGGGGGCGAGGGCCAGAAGACCCGTGAGACCTGGGCGGCGTTGAGCGACCGGATGCTGGCGGCCGGGCTCGGCCGGGACGCCGCCGTGATCGCGCTGGGGGGCGGCGTGGCGGGCGACGTAGCCGGCTTCGTCGCCGCCACCTACCTGCGAGGCCTGCCGTGGGTGGCGGTCCCGACCACGCTGCTCGCGATGATCGATGCCTCGATCGGGGGCAAGACCGGCGTCGACGTCCCCGCGGGGAAGAACCTCGTCGGCGCGTTCCACCAGCCGGCGCTCGTGGTGGCCGACCTGGACACACTCGCGACGCTCGCGCCCGCGCAGGTGGCGGCCGGCATGGCCGAGGCGGTGAAGCACGGGGTCGTCGGCGACGCCGAGTACTTCGGCCTCCTGGAGCGCGAGCGTCGCGGCATCGCCGCGCGGGAGACGGCGGCGCTGGAGCGCGTGGTGGTCCGGTCGGTCGAGATCAAGGCGGCGGTGGTGGCGAGCGACGAGCGGGAGACGGGACGCCGCGCGGTGCTCAACTTCGGGCACACGATCGCCCACGCGCTCGAGGCGGTGGCGCGCTTCGAGCTGCCGCACGGCGAGGCGGTGGCGATCGGGATGGCGCGAGAGGCGCGGCTCGCCGAGCAGATCGAGGTCGCCGAGGCGGGCACGGCCGAGCGCATTAGGCGGCTGCTCGAAGCCTACGGGCTGCCGGTGGCGGTCCCGGCGGGCGTCAGGCTCGACGACGTGCTCGCCGCCATGCGCGGCGACAAGAAGGCGCGCGCCGGCGCCGTGCGGTTCGCCCTGCCCCGCGCGATCGGCGTGATGCACGGGGACGCCGCGCGCGGGTGGACGATCGGCGTCGGGGAAGACCTCGTGCGCGGCGTGCTGGAGTGAGCCGCCAGCCTGCTCCTTGCGCCAGGTCCCACCCCATGGTTTGCTTGTCTCGACGAACCCAGACGGCCCTCTCATGACCGACCCGAAAACAAGGAGATCACCGATGGTGCGCAGATCCTGGTGGATGGCGTGGGCGCTGGTGCTGGCGCCGACCGTGGCCGCGGCCCAGATGCAGGGCCTCGAGATCAGCGGCTGGGGCGGCTGGACCTTCAGCGACGGCGTGAGCGGCCAGGCCGTGACCGCCGGCGACGGGAACGTCTACAACCGCGTCGACCCGCAGGACTCCTACTCCTACGGTTTCAGCATCGCCTTCCTGGCGCGGCAGGACGTCGAGATCGGGTTCCTCTGGAGCCAGCAGCAGAGCGTACTGGAGGCGGGCGGCACGCAAACCACCGAGATCGGCGACATGACCGTCAACAACTACCACGGCTACGCCGCCTGGAGCTACGGCCGGCGCTCGAGCCGCGTGCGGCCCTACTTCCTGTTCGGCATGGGCGCCACGGACCCGGGCAAGGTGCGCTTCGAGTTCCCGGCCGGCACGACACGGGAGGTCGACGGCGATTCGCGCTTTTCCTTCACGCTCGGCGCGGGCGTCAAGGCCTACACCCAGGGCGCGCTGGGGGCGCGGTTCGGCGTGCGCTTCACGCCGACCTACGTGAAGTCGGATGCCGCCGGCTATTGGTGCGATCCCTTCTGGGGCTGCTACGTCGTGGGCGACGCGCAGTACGCCAACCAGTGGGAGTTCTCTGGCGGCCTGATCCTGCGTCTCGGCGGCCGTCGGCGCTGAGTCGCGGTATCTGGGGCGGTGCCTCGCGGGCCGAACGCGAGCGCACCCCCCCCAGGGTGCCGTGTCGAGAACCTGCCGGGAGGCACCCTTGGGCACACGACAATGCGAGGCTCGCCAACGCGTTGCGAGCGCGCGCCCACATATCCACACGGTGTAAGCCAGCGTCGCGCCAGCAGGTACACCGTTCGGTTCTCTACACGCGCTGTGGAAAGTGGACAAATGGCACAACTATCGGTGCAAAATGGAATTGTGATGTGGAAAAATCACGTGATTTGCATCAACATTGGGGCATTCCTATATTGGCGGCCGTCTTTTGGCGTCCCCGCGGCGGAGCGAGTTCTCCCCGCCTCCACCCACAACGGCTGTGATCCGCAGGAGTCCCGTGCATGGCGAGGTCGACCGGCGGCAAGGTGAAGGCGTTTTTTCGCGCCACCCCCTCTAGTGCATTCGACCAGTACCTGCAGGACATCCAGAAGCTCCCGCTGATCAAGGACCCCGCCGAGGAGCGCCGCCTGGCGCGGCGGGTTCGCAAAGGTGACGAACGAGCCGCCGAACGGCTCGTCACTGCCAACCTCCGGTTCGTCATCTCCTACGTCAAGAAATACCAGGGGCACGGTCTCGACCTGTCCGAGCTCGTTGCGATCGGGAACGAGGGGTTGCTCAAGGCGGTGAAGAAATTCGATCCGGACCAGGGCGTGAAGTTCATTTCCTACGCGGTGTGGTGGGTGCGCCAGGCCGTGTTGAAGGCGCTCGCCGAGCAGACCCGCAGCGTGCGAATCCCGCTGAACCAGAACTCCCAGCTCATCCGGATGAGTCGCACCGAAACCTATCTCTCCCAGGAGCTGGGTCGGGAGCCGACCGACGACGAGATCGCGACGGCGCTCGAAGACTCGGTCGACAACGTACGCACCGCGCGTCGCATGACCGCGGCGGAGCTGTCGCTCGACGCCCCCGTGGACCGCAGCGACAAGGACGCCGCGACCCTGGGCGAGCGCTTCGCGGGGCAAGAGGGCGGCGAGATCGAGGAGCGCACGGACGGCCGCCTGATGCGAGAGTTCATCGACCGCATCTTCCAGAAGTACCTCACTCCTCGCGAGCGCAAGATCCTCTACCTCTATTACGGACTCGAAGAAGGCAGCGAAGCGATGACCCTGGAGAAGATCGGGGCGCTGATGGGCGTCACGCGCGAGCGCATCCGGCAGATCCGGGAGCGCGCGTTCGAGAAGCTGCGCGAGTCGCCGGACGGGCGGGCCCTGAAGGGATTCTGGCGGGCGGCCTAATCACGAGACGCACAGACGCGGTAGTACGAGACGCACAGATGCACCGACGCACAGCGGTGAACCGGAGCCGGTGACCCGGCCGGCCTGAGTTCCGGCCCCGACGACCTGTGCACCGCTGCGCGTCGGTTGCGTCTCTGCGTCTCGTCGTCCGTGCGTCTATCCGTCTACCCGCCTAGTATTGAGGCATGCCCCAGGCGCTCCCCATCTTCCCCCTCCCCCTGGTCCTCTTCCCGGGCGCAACCCAGCCGCTGCACATCTTCGAGCTGCGCTATCGCCGCCTGCTGGCCGACTCGCTGGCCGGCGACCGACGCTTCGGGATCGTGTACGCCCCGCCCGTGGGGCCGGACGAGGTGGAGCCGGTACCGGCCGCTGGGGCGATCGGCTGTGTCGCCCTGATCCGCTCCGCCGAGGCGCTGCCCGACGGGCGCTCCAATATCGTCGCGGTGGGAGAGCGGCGGTTCACGCTGCTCGAGTGGGTGGACGGCGACCGGCCCTACCGGGTCGCGCGGGTCGAGCCGTTCGACGACGACCCGGAGGACCCCACGGCGGCGACGCGGACGGCCCAGGCGGTGCGGCAGCACTTCGCCCGGCTGATGGAGGCGCTGGCCGCCTTGACGGATCGCCCGGCGCTGGATCAGGCGCCGCCGGACGACCCGCAGGCGCTGTCCTTCTTCATCGCCGCCGCGCTCACGATCGGCGTTGAGACCAAGGCGGCGTTGCTGGCCGGCCGCCGCACCGCGTCCCGCCTGCGGCGCATCGACGGGCTGCTCCGACCCCTGATCGCGGACGCCGAGCGCCGGGCCGCGGTGCGCAGGCGCGCCCGCGGGAACGGGCGCGGCGGCGCGCAGCCGCGCATCGAGCGCTTCCAGTGAGCGACCTCGCGCTGGAGCTGCGCGGCATCGTGGGCGCGGCGCATGTCCGCACGACGCCGGCCGAGCGACACACCTACGCGACGGACGGCCTGCCCACCCACCGGCGGACCCCGGCCCTCGTGGTGCTGCCGGGCACACGCGACGAGCTGATCGCGGTCGTGCGCCGGCTCGCGGCGCAGGGGGTGCCGTTCGTGCCGCGCGGCGCCGGCACCGGGCTCTCAGGTGGCGCGCTCGCCGCCCACGACGCCGTGCTCGTCGTGCTCACACGCCTCTGCCGCATCCTGCGGGTCGACGCCGCGAACCGGCTGGCCGTCGTGGAGCCCGGCGTCGTCAACGTCAAACTGTCCGCGGCCGCGCGCCCGCACGGCCTGCACTACGCCCCCGATCCGTCGAGTCAGACCGCGTGCACCATCGGCGGCAACGTCGCCGAGAACGCGGGCGGGCCGCACTGCCTGAAGTACGGCGTGACGAGCCAGCACATCCTGGCGCTGGAGGTCGTGCTCCCCGACGGGGCCGTGGTCGAGCTCGGCAGCCCCGGCGGCGAGCCGTGGGGCCCCGACCTCGTGGGCCTGTTCGTGGGATCGGAGGGCTGCTTCGGCATCGCCACGCGGATCACCGTCCGCCTCGTGCCGCTGCCCCGCGCCGTCCATACCCTGCTGGCCGACTTCGCCGCGCTGCGCACCGCGGGCGGGGCCGTGTCGGCGATCATCGCGAGCGGCGTCGTTCCGGCGGCGCTGGAGATGATGGACCAGTCCTGCATCCGGGCGGTGGAGGACTCCGTCTACGCGGCCGGCTACCCCCGCGATGCCGCCGCCATCCTGCTCGTGGAGCTGGACGGGAACGCCGCGGCCGCGGTGACGGCGGAGGCCCACGCCGTCGGGCAGATCTTGCGCGACTGCGGCGCGCGCTCGGTGCGGGCCACCGCCGAGCCCGCGGAGCGGGAGCGGCTATGGCAGGGACGCAAGAAGGCGTTCGGCGCGTTGGGTCGCCTGTCGCGCGACCTCGTGGTGCAGGATGCCGTGGTACCGCGCTCGGTGCTGCCGGACGTGCTCGCGACCATCGCGCGCATCGGCGAGACCCACGGCCTGCTGGTGAGCAACGTGTTCCACGCGGGGGACGGCAATCTGCACCCCAACATTTCGTTCGACGCCCGGGATCCGGCGCTGGTAGAGCGGGTCGAGCGCGCCAGCGCGGAAATCATGGCGGCGTGCATCGCCGCCGGTGGGACGATCACCGGTGAGCACGGCGTCGGGCTCGACAAACTGCGCTACATGCCGCTCGTGTTCAGCGGCGATTCACTCGGCGCGATGCGGGGCGTGCGTCGAGTCTTCGACCCGGCCGAGCGGGCCAACCCCGGCAAGGTCGTGCCCGTGCACGCCTGCCGGGAATGGGCGGGCGTGGCATGAGCATCGCCGCGCGGCTGCGCGCGCTGCTGGGACCCGAGGCGGTGGCCGACGGCGCCCCCGACGCCGCCGGCGGGCCTCGGGTTGCCCCGGAGTCGCCCGACGCCGTGGCGCTGCTGCTGGGGACCGCGCACGAAGCGGGGTGGCGTGTCCGCGTCGAAGGGGCGAGCACCTGGCTGGCGGGCGACACCCCGGCCGACCTCACTCTCTCGACGCGCCGGCTCGACCGCGTGCCCGCCGTGCATCCCCAGGACCTCGCGGCCACGGCCGAGGCCGGGATCGGCCTCGACACGCTGCGGCAGCGCCTCGCGGACCGGGGCGTCTGGCTCGCGCTCGATCCCCCGGGACGCCCGGGGCGCACGCTCGGGTCGGTCGTGGCCACGGCGACCGCGGGCCCGCTGCGCAGCGGATTCGGGCCGGTCCGCGACCACCTGCTCGGCGTGACCTTCGTGACCGGCGACGGCCGGCTCGTCCAGGCCGGCGGGCAGGTCATGAAGAACGTCGCCGGCTACGACCTCACCCGGCTCGTCACGGGGTCGTTCGGCGCGTTCGGCGTGATCGTGCTCGTGCACCTGCGCCTTCGAGCCCTGCCACGCGCCGACTCGACCCACGTCCTCGCAGGTCCGCGCTCGGATCTCATGCAGGTCGCCGACGAGCTGCGCGCGGCGGGCGGGCCGCCGGCGGCGCTGGAGCTCGTGTCGCCCGCCCTGGCGCGGCGCGCCGACTGGGTGCTCGCCGTGCGCCTCGCCGGCTCCGCCGCGGCCGTCGAGGCCGAGGAGGCGGCGCTGCGCGCCGCGGCCGGCGGGCGCTTCGCCCCGCTGCGCGCGGAGCAGGCGCAGGCCTTCTGGCGGCACGCGGCGGAAGGCGCCGCCGCGGGCGCCGTCACGTTCCGCGTCGGAGGCCTGCCGGACGGCATGGACGAGCTGCAGGACCTGCTGCAGCATCAGGTGGGGGACGAGTGGCTGTCAGCCAGCCCCGGCGTGGGGGCGATCCGCTGGACCGGCGACTGCACCGCCGATCGCCTGCTCCGGCTGCGCCGCACCTTCGCGGCCCTCGAAGCGCCGCTGACCCTCGAGCGCGGCCCCTGGGAGTTGCGCCACGCGGTCGGGCACTTCGGGGCTTACCGCGAGGGCGTCGGCCCCCTGGTGGCCGGGTTGCGCGGCACCTTCGACCCCGGACACCGCATCGTCACGGCGATCGACGCCAGTGCAGCGGGCTGAGCCAGTGCCGCGAGGACGCGGCGGCTTCGAGGCGCTCGACGCGTGCGTCCACTGCGGTTTCTGCCTCCAGGCGTGCCCCACCTTCCTCGCCACCGGCGACGAGGCCGACGGCCCGCGCGGCCGCATCGCCCTGATGCGCGCGCTGGAGCACGGCGACCTGCGCCCCGACGATGCGGCGCTGATTACGCACCTCGACCGCTGCCTCGGCTGCCGCGGGTGCGAGCCCGTGTGCCCGTCCGGCGTTGGCTACGGCCGCGGTCTCGAGGCGGCCCGCGTAATCATCGCGCGGACCCACGCCCTCCCGGCCGCCGCGCGCGCCACCCTCCGGGTCCTCACGGCGCCCGGCGTCTCCCGCCTCGCCTACGCCGCAGCACGCGCGCTGCGGGTCACGGGACTCCCGGCCGCGCTCGCGGGCTGGGGACGGCTGCGTTTCGCGCTGGGGATGCTGGCGGCGTCCGCCCGGGACGGCCCAAGTCGGCCCATGACGGCCGACGACGGTCCAGGTCGGCCCAAGCCAGTCGAGGGGTTGTCACCCGGGCCCCCCTCGGCCGTCCGAGGCCGCCCTCGCCCGCCCTCGCCCGTCCTGCTGTTCCGCGGCTGCGTCATGCAGGGCCTCTTCTCCCACGTGCACGACGCGACGATCCGGACGCTGGCGGTGAACGGGTACGACACGCGCGACGTCGCCGACCAGGGGTGCTGCGGCGCGCTGCACGCGCACGCCGGGCTGCTGGACGACGCGCGTGCGCTCGCGCAGGCGAACGTCACCGCGTTCGACGCCGGGGCCGACGACGCCGCGCCGATCGCCGTGAACAGCGCGGGGTGCGGGGCGATGCTGAAGCATTACGGACACCTGCTCGGTGGACGCGCCGCGGAGCGCCTCGCGGCCCGCGTCCGAGACCTCACCGAGCTGCTCGCCGAGCGCGGCCCGCTCGCCGGCGCGGCGCTCCCCATGACCGTGGCCTACGATCCCCCCTGTCACCTGCTGCACGCCCAGGGGATCGCCGACGCCCCCCTGCGGGTGCTTGGTGCCGTGCCCGGCCTGCGTGTCGTCTCGACGCCGGACGCCACGCTGTGCTGCGGCAGCGCCGGCCTCTACACGCTGGCGCAACCCGCGCTGTGGCGCGCCGTGCTCCGTCCCAAGCTCGAGAGCCTGCGGGCCAGCAGCGCGACCATCGTGGCGACCGGCAACCCGGGCTGCCTCATGCAGCTCGGCGCCGGCCTGCGCGCCGCGGGCATCGCGGCCGACGTGCGCCATCCGGTGGAGCTGCTGGATCGCTCGTATCGCGCGGCGGGGTGGTATGATCGGTAGGGAGCAGGGAGCACGGAGCAGGACCCTGCGATGGCGATTGGGGCGACGGTGTGGCGCGGGCGGTACGGCGCCGTGCTCCCTGCTCCCTCCCTTGCGGGCCGGCCGCCCCCGGCACCACCGTTCCTGGACATGACCGCGCTGCTCTTCGATCTCAACGGGGTCCTCGTGGACGATGAGGATCAGCATTACGAAGCCCTGCGTGCCGTGCTCGCCCGCGAGCAGATCGCCCTGACGCGCGAGGAGTACTACGCCGGCTTCGTCGGGTTCGACGACCGCCTCTGCGTCGTCGAAGCGTTCCGCCGCGCCAACCGCACCCTCGTCGCCGAGCATATCGCCACGCTGGTGGACGCCAAGGCGCAGGCCTACCGCGACCTCGTCGCCGGCTCGTTGCGCATGGTGCCGGGCGCCGCGGAGTTTGTCGAACAGGCCGCCGGGAAATTCCGGCTCGCCGTCGTCTCCGGGTCGCCGCGCCGCGAGATCCACGCCGCCCTCGAGCGCACCGGATTGCAGCCGTATTTCGATGTGATCGTTGCGTCCGAGGACGTGCGCCGCGGCAAGCCAGACCCGGAAGGACTGTTGCAGGCGCACGCGGCGCTCACCGGCGACCGCCGCGGCCCCGCCGAGCCGTCCATCGTCATCGAGGACTCGCTGCCGGGACTGCACGCCGCCGGCGCCGCCGGCATGTCGTGCGCGATGCTCACCACCAGCCACGACGCGAACACGCTGCGCCGGGCCGGCGCGGACCTCGTGTGGGAATCGTTCGCCGGGCACCGACCCGAAGAGTTGCTGCCGCTGGTGGAGGGACGACGGTGATCGCGCGCCTGGGGCCCGCCGACGTGTCGCCGGCCGTGACGGCGGCCCTCCGGACCGGCGCCGTGATCGCCCGCATCGACGCGGCGGTCTTGGAGCTCGCCGGCCCGGGGGCCGTCGCCGCCGTCCAGGGCCTCCTGACCAATGACGTGGAGAAGCCCGGTGACGGGGCCTTCGTGTACGGCGCGCTGCTCACGCCGAAGGGGATGATCGTGGTCGACGCCTGGGCCACGCGGCTGGGCCACACGGTGCGGCTGATCGTGCCCGCGGGCGGCCGCGAGGCCGCGCTGGCGATCTGCACCAAGCACGTGCCCCCCAGACTCGCCCGCACGACCGACCGGACGCCGGACGCGGCCGTGCTGCGGCTCGCCGGGCCGCGCGCGGCCGCCATCGCCGAGGCGGCCGGCATTCCGCTCCCGCCCGGCCCGACTCGCGCCGTGCGAGCCGCGGCCGGTGGGGTGGCGGCCGAGGTCGCCCGGCCCGCGTCTGGGGCCCCGTTCGGAGTGCAGATCACGACCGCCGCCGCCGATGGACCCACCGTGGAAAGCCGGCTCGTCGCGGCCGGCGCGCTCGCGGCCGGCCCCGCCGCCCTGGAGCTGGAGCGGATCCTGGCGGGCTGGCCGGCGCTCGCCTCGGAGGTGGACGACAAGACGATCCCCCAGGAGGTCCGGTTCGACGAGATCGGGGGCGTCTCCTACACCAAGGGATGCTACACGGGGCAGGAGACGGTCAGCCGCCTACACTTCCGCGGGCACACCAACCGACAGCTGCGCGCCCTGGAGTTCGACGCCGAGCCCTCGACCCCCGCCGAGGCGCTGCCCATCACTTACCTCGAGCGCGACGTGGGCCGGGTGACGAGCATCGCGTGGCTGCCCGACGGCCCGGGGCGCTGGATCGGGCTGGGAGTCCTGCGGCGCGAGGTCGAGCCGGGGACGGTGGTGCGGGTCGCGGGCGTCGACGCCCGCGTCGGCGAGCTACCCTTCGCCTCGGTCTCGCTCGAGCCGGCGTGACGGTCCTCGTCACCGGCGCGAGCGGCCTCGTGGGCAGTCACGTGGTCGAGGCGCTCCGCGCGGCCGGCGAGCACGTCCGTGCCCTGGTCCGCGAGCCCTCGCGCACCGTGGTTGCGCAGCTCGGCGCCGAGCCGGTCACGGGCGACGTCACCGACCCCGACGCCTGGCGCCGGTCGGCCGCCGGCGTCGACGCGATCGTCCACGCCGCCGCCCTCGTCACCCAGCGCGCCCCGCTCGAGCGCTACCTCGCCGTCAACGTGGGTGGCACGCGCCTCGCGGCGGAAGCCGCGCGCCTGGCGCGGGTCCCGCTGGTGCACGTCTCCTCGGTGGCGGTCTACGGCCGCACCGGCGTCGGCCTGGTCCACGGCCGCGTGGACGAGGACTTCCCGTTCCAGGAGATCTCGCCGCGGGACTTCTACGCCCGCTCCAAGCGGATGGCGGAGGAGGTACTGCGGGAGGCAGCCGGTCGCCACCGGCTCGCGATCACGGTGGTCCGGCCCAACGTGATCTACGGTGAGCGCGACCGGCACTTCACGCCGCGCGCTCTGCGCGTGGCACGTCTCGGACTCGTACCCGTGATCGGACCTGGGACCAACCGGCTCTCCTGCGTCTACGCGGGGAACGTCGCCAGCGCCATCGTGACGGCGCTCGCCGCCCAGCCTCCGCGCTTCCGCGCCTACCACACCACGGACGACGCGCCACCGTGGCTGACCCAGCAGCAGTTCGCCACCGCCCTGGTCGAGGGCCTCGACCGGCGCCCCCGGGTGGTCCACGTGCCCCGCGCCGTCGCCCGCGCCGCCGTCGCGCTGGCCACTGCGGGGCAACGGCTGCTCCGACCCCGGCGCTATGCGGGCCTCGGCCGCGCCGCGGTCGCCTTCGCCACCGCCGACAACCCCTACACCACCGAGCGCCTGCGCCGCGAGCTGGCCTGGGAGCCCCGCATCCCGACGCCCGAGGCCATCGCCCGCACCGTCCGCTGGTTCGCCGCAAACGACTCGCCCGGGCCGTAGGCCCGGGCGCCGTGCCTACATATGCTTCGCGGTGTCGCCCGCCATCTGGTGGCCGCCCGTGTCCGCCATCGCCTTCGTCGTGTCCGCCATCATCTGCGGGGTGTCCGTGGCCATCTGACCCTGCTGTTCGGCCTTCTTGCAGGCCGCGGCCATGGCGACGATCGCCAGTGCCAATGCCAGACGCTTCATCGCAGCTCCTGGGAAAGGAATGGCCGCCAGGGCATCCCCTGACGGCGGGGCGGAAACGTACGGCCCCCACGGCCGGCGTCAAGGGAGCAGCCGCCGGGCCCGGGCCTACCAGTTCACGACGAAGTCCACCCAGGGGATGAAGGGCCAGCCTTCGGAATCCACGCCGACGACGTAGACGAACCCGAAGTCCACCGCGATCCGCTCGCCGAACCAGCGCACCCCGAACAGCGCCGGCACCTCGTGCACGTCCGGCAGCTTCCACACCTCGGCCAGCAGCTTCGTGCCCCCGCCGATGCGGGTTTCACCGCCCACCATGAGCGCCGGCCCCGGGGCGACGTCTTCGGTGCTGAACGGGTAGCCCCCCAGGATAGTCAGGGATCGATCGACGGGACCGAGCGTGACCACGGCGTAGGCGGCGCCGACCGAGGCGTCGTCCTCGCCCGGCACCGTGGCGTACGCGCCGCCGACGGCCACGTTGAGGGTCGGTCCCCGCACCACACCCACCTTCGGCGCAATGTAGAACAGCTGATTGCTCGCCCCGGGAACCAGCGAGATGCCGCCGGACGCCATGAAGCGGTCGTGGAAGCCGTAGGCGACAAAGGGGAAGAACAGGTAGTAGTCGGCGAAGTAGCCGCTTCCCTGTTCCAGGGTGCGCCCCGTTGCTCCGAAGAAGAGCCGCGTCGTATTGGGATCGGCCACCCGGTAGCCGCCGGCGGTCGCACGCCCGGAGCCCGGGCGCCACGACGCCACGGCGCTCCGCGGAACGACCACCCGCGCGCCGGCCGCGGTCAGCAACACGAGTGAGGTGTCGTCCACGGCCAGGACCCGGCCCACCAGCTCGGAGCCGTCGGTCAGCCGGACGAGCACGACGATGGCCGAGTCGGCGGGCGGGATCCCCGGACGTGGTTGCTGCGCCCCCGCCGCCGACGGGACGACGCCCGTCAGGGCCAGGAGGAGGGGAAAGAGAACGCGGGCCCGGGCCATCAAGCGAAACAGTGCGGCCCGTCACCGGGCGACACAAGAGGGGTCTGCCGCGTTGCCTCGACGCCCCACGCGGAGCCACCTTTCCCGCGGCATGCTCGACCGACGCGCGTTCGTGACCTGGCTCCTGGCGACCCCCGCCCGCCCGCTGCACCTCGGGTCGCCGCCGCCGAGCGTGGACGTGCGGCCCAGCGCGCTGTACCAGGCACCCGACGGCCGGCGCAACCTGGTGCGCGTCACCGTGGCTGGGCTCGACGCCCCGGCGGCGCGCGCCCGCGTCACCGACCGGCGCGGCGCGCTGGTGGGCACCGCCGGCCTCCTGCCTCCCCCCGCGGGGCTGACGCTCGCCGGCGAGGTATGGGTGCCGCTCCCCGGGCCGGCGGAGTTCCAGATCGACATCGAGGTGGGGCGTGCACGCGTGGCCCGCCACCGGGTCCGGCTCACGCCGCCCCGCCGCTGGACGGTGTACTGCCTCTCGTCCATCCGCACCGACGTCGGTTACACCGACCTCCAGGAGCGCGCGCTCGAGACGCACCGCCAGAACCTCGACGCCGCGGTGGCACGGCTGGCCACGCTCCCCGAGTTCCGCTGGACCGCCGAGTGCGCTCTGCAGGTGCTGTCGTACGTCGAGAACCGCGGGGCGGCCGACGCGGCAGCGCTGCTCGGGGCGATTCGCGACGGCAGGATCGGATTCCAGGCCCTGTTCGCGAACCTCCTGACCGGATTGCTCGACCACGAGACGTTCGCGCGCGTGGCGTGGCCCGCCGGCCTGCTGGCGCGCGAGCACGGGCTTGGCTTCGTCGCGGCGCAGATCACCGGGGTGCCGGGCCAGACCCTCAGCTTCCCGATGGTGCTGGCCGCGAGCGGCGTTCGGTATCTGGCGAGCGCGCCGAGTCCCGAGCGCGCGCTCCCGCTCCTGCCGGCGGCCGACGCGGAGCGGCTCGGCCTCGCGGGCGAGTGGACCTCGTACCCACAGCTCTACTACTGGGAAGGTCCGGACGGCAGCCGGGTGCTGCACTGGCGGGCGCAGCACTACGGCGAGGCGACCCGGCTGGGGCTGGCCGATGGGCCGGACGCGATGGGACGCCGGTTATCGGATTGGCTCCAGGGACACCCCGGGTTCGCGGCAGCGGCGTGGCCGTACGATGTGGCGCTGCTCTACGGGCTCGACGCGCGCGACAACGCCGCGGTGCGCGAGGAGCTGGTCGCGAGTCTGGAGGAGTTCCGGCGGCGCTTCGCGTTCCCGCGGCTGGTCCCGGGGCGTGCCGAGGACTGCTTCCGCGAGCTGGAGCGCCGCCACGGCGCGAAGATCCCCGTGCGGCGCGGCGACACCGGGCTGTATTGGGAGGACGGCGCCGTCTCGACGGCGGCGGAGCTGGCGCTGTTCCGCGAGGCGCAGCTTGCCGCGCGCGCGGCCGAGTTGCTCGCGCTGTGGGACGATCGGCTCGAGCCGCCGGATGCCGGCGGGGCCGAGCGGCGCGCACGGCGCGCCGCCGAGCGCCGCACGCTGTGGCGTGACCTGCTCCTGTTCGGCGAGCACACTTGGGGCGCCGAGGCGAGCGTGGCGGCGCCCGACGCGCGGCAAACCGTCGCCCAGTGGGAATACAAGCGGCGGTTCGTCCTCGGCGCCGCGGCGGCCGCGCGCGAGCTGGTGGCCGAGGGGCTGCTGCGCCTCGGCCGCGCCACCGAGCCCGGACCGGGACGCCTCGTCTTCAACGCCGCGTCGTGGGAGCGCACCGACGTCGTCGCGATCCCGGGCGGCGCGGGCCGCGCGCTGATCCAGGCGGGACGCGAGCTCCCGAGCGTGGACCTGGCCGACGGCTCGGCGCTCGCCGTGGTGCGCGAGGTCCCCGGCCTCGGCTACGTGGCGCTCGGCGAGCGCGAGCGCCCCCCGCGGGCCGTCGTCGCCGAGGGCGAGGGACTCGAGGCGCAGGCGGGGGGCTTCCGCGTGCGCCTCGACCCCGCCACCGGCGCCGTCGCCTCGCTGACAGGTCCCGACGGCGTCGAGCGGGTGCAGGCGTCGTCGCCGTGGTCGGGGCTGAACCAGCTCGTGCACGTCAGCGGGGGCGCGCGCTCCGCGCTCTGGACGTCGCCCGACCGCGCGGACCTGACGCGGGCGCCCGAGCTGGACCTGCGGCTGGCGGAGCTCGTGGGCGTGCGCCGCGAGCGGCTTCCGGGGATCGGCGTGCGGCTCGTCGCCGAGCGCCGGTTGCGGGGACTGACCCGGGCGACCTCGACGGTCACCCTGTACGACGAGCTGCCCTGGGTGGACCTCGAGAACCGCCTCGCCAAGGTCCCGACGCTCGAGAAGGAGGCCCTGTACGTGGCGTTTCCCTTCGCCTTCACCCGGCCCGCCGTCGAGATCGAAGTCCCGCTGGGACGCATGCGGGTGGAGCACGACCAGCAACCGGGCAGCTGCCGGGACTGGTTCTGCCACGCGCACTGGGTGTGGCTCACGGAGGGCACCGACGGCCTGCTGTGGAGCGGCCCCGACACACCGCTCCTCACCCTGAACGACGTATTCCGCGGAGCGTGGCGCCGCCGGATCGAGCCCGACGGGACCCTGTTCGCGTACGCGATGCACAACTACTGGCCCACCAACTTCGCGGCGCGGCAGGGCGGCGAGCACCGGCTGCGCTACCGGCTCTCGCCGCTGGCGCCGGGCGACGCGGCCGAGCCGGTGCGGCGCGGCTGGGCGGCGTGCGACGCCCTGTACGTGAGCGCCCGGTACGAGAACGCCGGGACCGGCCCGCTGCTGGCGCGCGATCGCGCGCTGATCGTCGGCGACCGCGGGGTCCTGGTGGTAGGCGCCAAGCCCGCGGACGACGGCGAAGGCGCCGTGGTGAAGCTGCTCGACGTGACCGGCGCGACGCGCACGGTGAGCGTGTGGCCCGGCGCGTTCGCGTTCCAGCTCGCGCGGCGCGCGTCGCTCGTGGAGATGAACGAGGAGCCGCTGCCGGTGGGCGCGGACCGGCGCGTGTCGCTGGAGCTCACGGGCTGGGGCGTGGCCGCCGCGCGGCTGTGGACGCCGCGCGAGAGCGCGGGCTGACCCGCGGCCGCGGGCTCTTTACACCCCGTGCGGGCACCGGTTAACGTCGAATCCATGCGCAAGCCCGAGACCCTCGGCGACCTCCGGCAAACCGAATGGAGCGCTGCGCCGCGCATCCGCCGCACGGTCAAGGACGAGTTGCGCGAGAACCTGATCTGCCTGCTCGAGAACGGCGCGCCGCTGTTTCCCGGGATCGTGGGCTATGAAGCGACGGTCGTCCCCCAGCTCGTCAACGCCGTGCTGTCCCGCCACAACTTCATCCTGCTCGGGCTCCGGGGGCAGGCGAAGAGCCGCCTGCTGCGCCTCCTGCTGACGCTGCTGGACGAGGAGGTGCCGATCATCGCGGGCAGCGAGGTGAACGATCACCCGTTCCGGCCGATCTCGAAATACGGGCGCGAGCTGGTGGCCGAGCGGGGCGAGCGGACGCCGATCGCGTGGCTGCCGCGCGACGCCAGGTTCGTGGAGAAGCTGGCCACCCCCGACGTGACGATCGCCGACATTATCGGCGACGTGGACCCGATCAAGGCCGCCCGTGGCGGGCACCTGCTCTCCGACGAGCTGACGATGCATTTCGGCCTCCTGCCGCGCGCCAACCGCGGGATCTTCGCCATCAATGAGCTGCCCGACCTCGCCGGCAAGATCCAGGTGGGCCTGTTCAACATCATGCAGGAGGGGGACGTCCAGATCAAAGGCTACCCCGTCCGCCTGCCGCTCGACCTCCTGCTCGTGTTCACCGCGAACCCCGAGGACTACACGGCGCGCGGCAAGATCATCACGCCGCTGAAGGACCGGATCGGCTCGGAGATCGTGACGCACTACCCGCACACGGTCGAGCTGGGTATGGCGATCACGCGTCAAGAAGCCTGGCTCGAGCGCGACGGCCGGCCGGTGCGGTGCCCGGAATTCATCGCCGACCTGATCGAGCGCATCGCGTTCGAGGCCCGGGAAGACAAGCGGGTCGACCGGCGGAGCGGCGTCTCCCAGCGCCTGCCCATCACGGTGCTGGAAAACACGATCTCCAACGCCGAGCGGCGCGCGGTGCTGACCAAGGAGAAAGCCGTGGTGCCGCGGGTCTCGGACGTGTACGCCGCCGTGTCGGCGATCACCGGCAAGCTCGAGCTCGAGTACGAGGGCGAGCTGCAGGGCGGCGAGGTGATCGCGAAGGACCTGATCCGGCGGGCGGCGGCCAAAACGTTCGCCGCGCGGGCCGGCGGCGCCAACGTGGACGACATCGTGCACTGGTTCGACGAGGGCGGCGCGCTCAAGGTCCCGACCGACGGGCGCGCCGAGGCCTGCCTCAAGGGCTTCAGCGTCGTCCCCGGGCTGCTCGACCTGCTGGACCGCACGGGACTCGCCGGCCGCAAGGACCCGGCCACGATGGTCGCGGCCTGCGAGCTGGCGCTCGAGGCGCTCGTGGCGGAGAAGCGGATCTCCCGCAGCGAAGACCTGGGCTACGTGCGCGCCCGCACCGAGCCGAAGGGGCCGCCGTTCGGGAAGCCGGGACCGAATCTGTTCTCGTGAGCTGTCAGCCATCAGTCATCAGCCGTCAGCCGAGCGGAGAGGCTGAAAGCTGACGGCTGACGGCTGATCGCTTCCGTCATCCACAGGAGTCCCCCATGGGCAAGCTCGTGCTCGGCCTCATCCTGCTGTTCGTGGCCTTCCTGCTGCGCGGCGCCGGGGCCGCCGTGGGCACGGGCGGCACCCGTGGACCCGTGGGCGGCGGGTTGCGCACGTTGTCGCTCGGTGCGACGGTCCTCGCGCTGGTGCTCCTCGTCGGATCGACCATCACCGTAGTCGGTCCCGGCACCGTCGGCGTGCAGCATTACTTCGGCTACGTCAACCCCAACCCGCTGCTTCCGGGGATCCGGTTCGTGTGGCCCTGGTCGTCGGTCGAGCGGTTCTCGACCCGCGAGGAGCAGTTCCCCGAAGTGGACCGGCCCGAGGAGATCGACGCGCTGTCGAGCGAGCAGATGGGGATGAAGGTGGACATCGCGCTGCGCTGGCAGATCGACCCGCAGCAGGCACCGCGGATCTTCACCGAGATCGGGGCCGAGGGACAGATCCACAGCGCCGTGCGCAACGCCATCCGCAACGGCGTACGCGACGGCATGGTGCAGTTCTCGATCAACGACATCGCGCAGCGCAACCGGATCGCCGCGGCGATGGAGGCCGAGGTGGACACGGCGCTGGTGACCCGCCCCCGGGCCGGCACCGGGGAGTTCCGCATTGCGTCGGTCACGGCCTTCTTCCTGCGCGACCTCCAGCCCCCGCCCCAGGTCGTGCAGGCGATCAACAACAAGATCGCCCAGGAGCAGCAGATCGCGACCGAGCGCCACCGCGTCGAGGTGGCGCGCCTCCAGGCCGAGCAGCAACGCCTGCTCAACCAGACGCTCACGCCCGAGGCGCTGACCAAGCAGTACCTCGAGGTGCTGCACGACATGCGCACCTCGAGCAACACGGTCGTGCTCGTGCCGACCGAGGGTGGCCTGCCGATGCTCAACCTGGGCGAGCTGCGGCAGAACCTGCGCCGGCCCTGATGCCGCAGCCGGTCATCACCATCACGCGGCAATACGCGTCGGGCGGCTCCGAGATCGCCCAGCTCGTGGGCCGGGCGCTGCGCTGGACGGTGATCGACAACGAGTTCGTGAACGAAGTCGCGCGGCGCGCGGGCCTGCCGCCGGACGAGGTGGCGCAGCGCGAGGAGCGCGCCCCCGGGCTGCTCGAGCGCCTCGCCCGCGCCCTCGCCGTCGCGTCCCCGGAGATGTTCATCACCACCGCCGGCGTCCCGCGCGTAGAGGAGGACGAGGCCACGATCGTCAGCGTGACCGAGCGGGTGATCCGCGAGGCGGCGCTCGAGGGACGCGTGGTGCTCGTCGGCCGGGGCGCGCAGGCCTTGCTGGCGCAGCGCGAGGACGCGCTGCACGTCTACGTGGTGGCGCCGAAGGCATGGCGCGCGCGGCTCGCCGTCGAGCGCCTGGGCGTGAACGCCGCCGAGGTCGATCGCGTCGTGGACCAGATCGATCAGCAGCGGGACCGCTACGTGAAGAGCGCCTACGGGCGCACCCGCCAGGACCCCGTCAACTACGACATGGTGCTCAACACCGAGCGCCTGGGTATCGCGGGCGCGGCGGCGCTCGTCATCGCCGACGCCCGGCGCCGAGGCTGGACCCGCTCATGACCGACCCGGCCTACCCCTACGACACCCGCCTCAACGTCCTGCACGGGCCGCTGGAGCGGATCGACGTGCAACAGCTCGCTCGTGCGGGTCGGGATCGTCCAGGGAGCGGACCACTGGCACCAGCACGACCACGATGACGAGTTCTTCTACGTGGTCGAGGGCCGGTTCATCATCGACCTCGAGGGACGCTCGGTCGAGCTGGCGCCGCCCAGGGGTTCGTCGTGCCGCGCGGCGTCGTGCACCGCACGCGCGCGCCGGAGCGCACGATCGTGCTCATGGTCGAAACGGCCGGGATCGTCCCGACGGGCACTTAGGCCGTCCGCCGGATCGCCGGCACCTGCCACGCGACGATGCCCACCGCCGCCGCGGTCACCGCCCCACCGATCGCGACGGCCCAGGGCGCCCCGAAGCGCTCGGCGAGAGCGCCCGCCTGAAACGCGCCCAGCGGTGACATCCCGATGAAGGTGAAGGCGTAGAACGCCATCAGGCGGCCCCGCAGGTCGTCGGGGACCAGCGTTTGCAGCAGCGTGTTGGTGAGCGCGTTGTTCACGATCATCGCGCAGCCGGCGAGCGCCAGCAGCGCGACCGACAGCGGGAACGAGCGCGACAGGGCGAACGCCACGAGCAGCAGGCCGAGCGCCGCCGCCCCGGCGAGCTGCATCGGGCCCTTGGCGACGCGGCGGCTCGCCAGGGCGATGCCGAGTGCGCCGGCCAACGCGCCGATCCCCACGGCGGCGACGAGCACGCCGTAGCCCGTCGCCCCGGTGCCCAGCACGTCGCGCGCGAACACCGGCATCAACACCAGAAACGGGAAGCCGAATACACTGAGCAACGCGGTCAGCACCATGAGGGCCGCCGCGCGCGCGTCGCTGCGGAGCAACGCCAGTGCCTCCCGGAACCCATGCCAGGCGGAGGCGGCGGCGGGCGCGGGCGGCCGGGGCACGAGCCGCATGGCCAGGAGCCCCGCGATGACCGCCAGGTACGACACGCCGTTGACGAAAAAGCAGGCCGCGATGCCGAGCGACCCGATGAGCAGGCCGGCTACCGTGGGCCCGAGCACGCGCGACGCGTTGAATACAGCGCTGTTCAGCGCGATCGCGTTCATCAGGTCGTCCTTGCCCACCATCTCGACGACGAACGCCTGCCGCGTTGGGATGTCGAACGCGTTCACGATCCCGAGGAGCGCCGCGAGCGCCAGCACGTGCGCGACCGCGACGGCGCCGGTCCACACGAGCGCGGCCAGCGCGAACGCCTGGAGCATCGCAAGGGTCTGCGTGACGATGACCACCCGCCGCTTGTCGCTGCGGTCGGCCACGACGCCGGCGTACAACGTGAGCACCAGCACGCCGAGCGAGCCCAGCGCCGAGACGAGCCCCACGTAGAAGGGCGAGTCCGTGAGCGTCAGGACGAGCCAGCCCTGCGCCACGAGCTGCATCCACGTGCCCGTGAGGGACACGGCCTGGCCGAGGAGAAACAGCCGGAAGTTGCGGTGCGCCAGCGCCCCGAGCCCGGAGCGGCCGGCCGCCTCCGTCCCCGTGATCCCCGGGCTTGCGCCCGGGGTCAGTGCAGCGCCCGGGGTCAGTGCAGCGCCCGGGGTCAGTGCAGCGCCCGGGGTCAGTGGAGCGCCCGGGGTCAGTGGAGCGCCCGGGGTCAGTGGCTCCCCCCAGTCATCCGCTCCAGCTCCTCCAGCGAGCGCGGCCAGTCCTGCTTGAGCAGCCGCGACAGCGCGCGGTCCGCCAGGAGCCGGCCGCCGGTCTGACACGTGGCGCAGTAGTTCACCTCGTTCTCCGCATGGCGAATGCGCTGCACCGGCGAGCCGCACGCCGGACACGGCTGGCGGTAGCGGCCATGGACCGCCATCCCTTCGCGGAACGCCGTGACCTTTTCCGGAAAGGCGTCGCCGGCCTCGGCCCGTAGCCGCTCGATCCAGTGAAGCAGCGTGGTGCGCGTGGCTTCATACAGCCGCTCGATCTCCGCGGGCGCGAGCCTCGAGGTGAGCTGCAGGGGCGACAGGCGCGCCGCGTGTAGCATCTCGTCGGAGTAGGCGTTGCCGATCCCGCTGAACAAGCGTGGATCGGTGAGCGCCCGCTTCAGGGTGTGGTTCTCGCGGGTGAGCGCCGCGCGGAACAGCTCGAGACTGGCCTCCAACGGCTCGAGACCGCCGCGGTCGTGCGCGGCGAGCGCCTCGGCTCCCGCCACGACGTGGATCGCCGCGCGGTGCGCCCTGCTGGCCTCGGTGACCAGCAGCGTGCCGCGCGGGAAATCGAAGGCCGCGAGCCCGATCCGGCCCGGGATCGCCGCACGGGGAGGCTCCCACCGCAGGCGGCCCGCGATCATGAGGTGCAGCACCACGAAGAGTGCGTCGTCGAAGCAGAACACGATGCGCTTCCCGAGGCGGCGGAGCCCCGTGACGATGTGGCCTTCGAGGGCGGCGAGCGGAGGCGCGGCGGTGCGGACCACGAAGGGACTGGAGACCCGCACCGCCTCGAGGCGCGCGCCCGAGACGCGGGACCGGAGGGCATGAAGGTAAACTTCGATATCGGGAAGCTCCGGCATGGGGCCAAATGTATGCCGGACCGGAGCGGGCTCGGGCAACAGGAGGGTGACCGGTGATCAGCAATGCCGTGCAGGACCACTATCCCGAGGACGTCGCTCACTGCTACGGCTGCGGCCGCCTCAATCCGCAGGGCCTGCACATCAAGACTCGCTGGGATGGCGACGAGACGATCGCGCGCTTCCGCCCCCGCCCCCAAGACGTCGCGATGCCGGGGTTCGTCTATGGCGGCCTGATCGCCTCGCTGCTCGATTGTCACGCCATGGGGACGGCCGCCGCCGCGGCTGAGCGGGCGGCGGGCCGCGACATCGGCGATGCCCCCGCGCCCCGATTCGTGACCGCCGCGCTGCGGGTGGACTATCTGAAGCCGACACCCCACGGCCCGGAGCTCGAGATTCGGGCGCGCGCCCGCGAGGTGGCGGAACGCAAGGTGATCGTGGACGCGAGAGTCATGGCGGACGGCGTCGAGACGGCGCGCGCCGAGGTCGTGGCGGTCAGAATGCCGGCCAGCATGGCTCGTGGGGCGCGCTAGATCGCCGGCATTGGCTGTAACACATTTTAGATGTTGACATTATACCATAAGCCGCTTACGATTGCTCCATGGCGAACATCCGCCGTTACCTCGCCCAGATCGGCGCCCGCGGCGGTCGCAAGAGCCGCCGCTCTCTGGACGCCGACACGGCGCGCGCGATGGTCCGCGTGCGCGAGGCGCGGCGCGCATTCCGCCGCTTTCGCAACACCTGCTTCTGGTCGTATCGGCCCGACTTGGTCATCGGCCCGGACGACGTGCCGTGGGTGGCCGAGCAGCTCCGGAAGCATGGCAACCGCGAAGCGTGGCGCGTGGCGGCGAAGCTGTGCCGCTGACCGACTTCCAACGCACCCTGCTCGCCGAGCTGGCGGTCCCGCCGACCGATGACCGCTACCTCGCCGGCGGCGCTGCCATGCATTTCGCCCCGAACTCGACACGCTACAGCGACGACCTCGATTTCTTCCACGACTCGGAGGCGAGGGTGGCACGGGCCTTCGCCACCGACCGCGAGCGGCTCCTGCGCGCCGGCTACGCCGTGGACATCGAGCTGAGCCTGCCGGGCTTCGTGCGCGCCGTGGTGGGCCGCGGCGGCCAGGCGACCCGCGTGGACTGGGCGCACGATTCGGCGTGGCGTTTCCTGCCGCTCGTGCGGGATCCGCTCGGGGGCCTCTTGCTCCACCCGATCGACCTGGCGGTGAACAAGGTGCTCGCGCTGGCCGGCCGTGACGAGCCCCGCGACTTCGTCGACATGCGCTTCGCGCACGAGCGCGTGCTGCCGCTCGCGGCGCTGGCCTGGGCGGCCGTGGGCAAGGACCCCGGATTCACGCCGTTATCGCTCCTCGAGCTGCTGAAGCGGCGCGGGCGGTACCGGCCCGAGGATTTCTCGCGGCTCCAGCTCGCCGCGCCGTTCGAGCTGCGGGCCGCCAAGGAGACATGGCTCGCGGCGCTGGCCGAGGCGGAGGCGTTCGCCCGGGCGCGCCCGCCGGAGGAGCATGGCTGCCTGTATTTCTCCACGCGGCTGCAGCAATTCGTCGTGCCGCGTCACGACACGGATCTGCGGGACCAGGCGATCATGCCGCACTTCGGTGCGCCGGGTGGCGTGCTCCCCCGGGTCACCGACTCCCGCATCGAGCGGGGAAGTCCGGCCCCGTGAACGCCCCCGTACGCCGCTCGCGCG
>Ga0187893_10004017_pt1 | contig 28733 bp, 37 predicted proteins | sample MA1701074metaG_FD_139574 | JGI IMG/M metagenome (GOLD analysis project Ga0187893, IMG submission 139574) | White microbial mat communities from a basaltic lava cave in the Kipuka Kanohina Cave System on the Island of Hawaii, USA - MA170107-4 metaG ...
GCTATTCTTGTGCATCGGCGTACTCCTCTGCCCAGCGTGGGCGGCTCGGAACCTGTCATCAGATCCCGAGAGTACGCCGCCTTTTTTCGTCCAGCCACCATCAACGAAATCTGGTTATACCTCATTCGTCGTTGCATGGCGGCTCTCCATGCAACCGAAAGGACGCATTATAAAAACTATTGCGGCCCACCTGTTCTCGTGCGGCAGTTCCGTAGGGTGGGTTGTACCCAACCCGCCACGCCTTGTCTCGGCCAAATCCTTCCCGATATCCCGACCTGCACCCGTTCCGATCGCTGTGGGTCGAGTACGACCCACCCCACGAGACTACGGGGCTGCCGCCGTGATTGTAGCGGGCAGGCGGACCGGAATGCAATTCGAACCGCGGGACTCGCGTGCCGGCGGGTCGCAGACAACGCGCCCGACATCGGTTGGTGGGTCGAGTGCGATCCCATCCTATAGGCCTACAGCGCTCCGGCCGCACAACCGGCGCCGGTACGCCCGCCGGTCAGGAACTGTTGACCGGCGTCGCGAGCGCCGACAGCCCGATTCCGCAGGTCGCGCGTCGCCTTCTTCCCGGCCTTTTTGCGCAGCCACGGACGGCACTATGATCGGCGCATGCCCACCGCCGCCCCGTTGCGCGTCACGCTGCTGGGCTCCGGCACGTCGCACGGTGTGCCGATGATCGGCTGCGACTGCGCCGTCTGCCGCTCCGACGACCCGCGCGACCGCCGCAGCCGGCCGTCCGCCTATCTCGACTTCGCCGGCCGCGGCGTGCTGATCGACACCGCCCCGGAGTTGCGCCTCCAATGCCTCGCCTGCGACATCCGCCGCTGCGACGCCGTGCTCTACACCCATCACCACATCGACCACGTCGCCGGCCTCGACGACCTGCGCCGGTTCAACTGGCTCCAGAAAGAGTCGCTGCCGTGCTACGGCCGGCCGGAGACGCTGGCCCGGCTGCGCCAGATGTTCGCGTACGTCTTCGAGCACGATCGGGAATATCCGTCGTACAAGCCGCGGATCGATCTGCGGGCCATCGACGGGCCGTTTGAGGTCTGCGGGGTCCGCGTCACGCCGGTGCCGCTGCTGCACGGGCGGATGCCGGTGCTGGGCTTCCGCGTCGGGCGCTTCGCCTACTGCACGGACGTGTCGGAGATTCCCGACGCATCGTGGCCGCTGCTGGAAGGCCTCGACGCGCTGGTGCTGGGCGCGCTGCGGCGGCGGCCGCACCCGACGCACTTCACGATCGACCAGGCCGTCGCCGCCGCACGACGGATCGGCGCGCGGCGGACGTATTTCACGCACATCGCGCACGAACTGGGCCACGCGGAGACCAACGCCGGCCTGCCGGAGGGCATGGCGCTGGGGCATGACGGGCTGGCGTTCGACGTAATGGACGCTCAATCATCTTCGCACAACGACGCTCGCTGACGCTTCGCGTCTCGTTGGGAAGCGGTGGGGCGCGCCGGCGCCTCGCGTGCCGTCGTGAGACGGTTTGGAACGCCGACGTAGTCGACCGCGGCTGTCGCGGGGCGGGCGGGGCGAATAAGATTCGTCGGCGTTGCACCGGACGGGTCCGGCGTTCGGACCGGCACCCCGGGCCTCGGCGCGCCGCGGGAATCGCGATGGACTTCCGCTCGCTCGGCAACACCTGCGTGGTCGGCCTCCAGTGGGGCGACGAAGGCAAGGGCAAGATCGTCGACGTGCTCACCGAGCATTTCGACTGGGCGGTGCGCTACGCCGGCGGGGCGAACGCCGGCCACACCGTCCGCCGCGGCGACGAGACCTTCGCGCTGCACCTCGTCCCCAGCGGCATCCTGCGGCCGGCCGTGACGTGCGTCATCGGTCCGGGCGTCGTGGTCGATCCGCAGGCCCTCGTGGAGGAAATCGACGGGCTGACGGCCCGCGGCGTCCGCGTGACGGAGAACCTGCTCGTGTCGTCGCGGGCGCACGTCGTCCTGCCCTACCACAAGCGGCAGGACGCGTTGTCCGAGGCGGCGCTGGGCGACGCCCGGCGGATCGGCACGACGGTCCGCGGCATCGGACCCTGTTACGCCGACAAGATGCTGCGGACCGCCGCTTTTCGCGTGGGCGACCTGCTTTCGCCGGACCGGTTTGCGCCGCGGCTGCGCGAGGTCGTGGCGGAGCGGAACCGGCTGTTCGCCGCGCTGTACGGCGACCGGGAGCCGCTCGACGCCCAGGAGATCTCCGACTCATTCGCCGCGCACGGGCAGCGCCTCGCTCCGCACGTCGTCGACACGACGCCGCGGCTTCTCGACGCGCTGGCGGCCGGCCGGCGCGTGCTGTTCGAAGGGGCGCAGGGAATCCTGCTCGACGTGGACCACGGCACCTATCCGTTCGTCACGAGCAGCCATTGCGGCGCGGGCGGCGTCGCTGCCGGCGCGGGCGTTCCGCCGGGATGCGTGCGGAGCGTCGTCGGCGTAATGAAGGCCTATTGCACGCGCGTCGGGGCCGGCCCGCTGCCGACCGAACTGACCGGCGAAACGGCCGACCGCATCCGGCAGCGCGGCCGCGAGTTCGGCACCACGACCGGCCGCCCGCGGCGGATCGGCTGGTTCGATGCCGTCGCGGCGCGTTACGGCGCGGCCCTGTCCGGCGTGACGCAGATCGCCCTGATGCACCTCGACACGCTGTCCGGGCTGCCGGAGGTGCGCGTATGCGTCCGTTACCGTGCGTCCGGCCGGCCGCTCGACGCATTTCCGCCCGACGTTGACGTCCTGAGAGCGGTCGAGCCGCAGTACGAAACTCTGCCCGGCTGGGAGGGCGACTGGAGCGCGGCGGCGCGCTTCGAGGACCTGCCGCGGAGCGCGCGGGACTACGTGCTGCGGCTCGAGGCCCTGCTCGACGCGCCGATCACGCTGATCAGCACCGGGCCCGACCGGCGGGACACCCTGCACCGAGACGGCTGAAAGACCGGAGCGCCGCCCATGCCGACCCAGGAACCGCTCGATCCCCGCGTCGCGCTGGGGCTGCCGCCCGAAGCCCTGCCGCGGCACGTGGCCATCATCATGGACGGCAACGGGCGCTGGGCCCAGCGGCGCGGTCTGCCCCGGATCGCGGGCCACGAGGCCGGGGCGCGCAACGTCCGCGAGATCGTCACGCATTGCGCCCGGCTGGGCGTCGGCTGCCTGACGCTGTACGGCTTCAGCGTCGAAAACTGGAAGCGGCCGGCCGAAGAGGTCGCGCACCTCATGGACCTCTACATCCGCTACCTGATCCGCGAGCGCGACGAGATCATGGCCAACGACATCCGGCTGGTGCAGATCGGCCGGCGCGAGGGGCTTCCGGCGGACGTCCTGGCCGAACTCGACGGCACCGTCGGTCTGTCGCGGGACAACCGCGGCATGACGCTGTGCCTGGCGATCAACTACGGCGCGCGGGCGGAACTGGCCGACGCCGTCCGGACGCTGGCCGGACGGGTGGCATCCGGCGCGCTCGCGCCCGAGGCCATCGATGAGCGGGCCATCTCCGACGCGCTCTATACGCGCGGGCTGCCCGATCCGGACCTCCTGATCCGCACGGCCGGCGAGATGCGCGTGAGCAACTTTCTCCTCTGGCAGATCAGTTACGCCGAGTTGTACGTGACCGACGTCTGCTGGCCCGACTTCAATCGCGACGCGCTCGACGCCGCCCTGCGGACCTACGCCGGACGGGAGCGACGATTTGGCGGCGTCGGGGAGCCGCCGGACGCAGCGTAAAACGCGCCGGGACTTGGACCCCATCCGATGAACCCCTCAACTCCTGTGGCACAGGCGTCCCGCCTGTGCTAGCGCCGCCGACACGGTGGCGCCACAGATTATTCGGATGGGCTCTTACCGCTCGCCGCGTCGTCGCGGGGTCATTCGAGCATAAATCGCTGCACGACGTAGGGGAACTCGGTCACGTAGAGCGCGTAGCCGTGCCCGTCCGGGTAAAAGCCGCGCGGGCCGCGGACCCTCCCCCGGGCGACCTGCTTCACGTCCCGCTCGGGCACTTCGGGGCCCTGCTCCGGCGGACCGGGCGGGTAGATCAGCACCGCCCACTCGCGCTGGGCGTTCTGGGCCTGGACGTAAACGCGGCCGGACTGCCCCGCCAGCGCCCGGTCGGCCTGGTTCAGGCCGCGGAAGGTTCGCTTCGGCAGCGGATCGTCGCCGCGCACGTCGAACATCTGCACCCGCGTGCCCTCCAGATCGGTCACGCACAACATGCCGTAGGCATAACCGAGGGCCGTCGGGCCGCGGAACAGGTCCGGGTCCTTCGTCCCGTCGTCGAGCATCCGCACGAACCGGCCGCGCTCGTTGAACTCCTGAACTCGGTTGTTGTCCGTGTCGGCAACGTAGACTCGGCCGCGGTCGTCGACCGTGACGTCGGAGGGCGTATTGAAGTACCCCGGCTCCGCGCTGGCCGCCTTGGGGCTGCGCGCCGGGTGGCCGACCAGCCGCACCAAATCGCCGCGCTCGTAGAAGGCGAGTTGATGGTTGTGCGGGTCGGTGAGGAGCAGCCGCCCGCGGCGGTCGAATGCCACTCCTCCGCCCCACGGCTCGTAGCCCTCGAAGCCCCGCAGCCGCAGGCCGTAATCCTTGTGAAAACTGCTCGCGTTGGACTTGATCAGCCCGAAATCCAGCGGCCCGGCGGTCGAAACGTACGCCGCGGCGTTGCGGTCGATGGCCAGTTTGACGCTCTGGCCGTCGAACGGCGCGTATCCGGTCGGCGACAGCGGACCCTCGCGGCCGCGCGCGTCGACCATGCTGACGGCGTAGGTGGTCGCGTTCGCCGCGAATGGCGCGGCCGGCAACGGCCGAAACGGAGCGAGCGGCACCTTCACGGCCAGGGCGTTGCCGCGGACGTTTGACGGCGAGACGAGGTCGATCAGCGTCCAGTCATCGTCCGATCGCCCCGGCTTTGCATAGACGCGGTATTCGTAATTCCCGTCCGACCCGTCCGCCGGCCACAGCAGGTGGACCTTCGAATCGTCGGCGTGTTCCGTGTTGAAATAGAGGCGGACGTAGGGTGGGGGCGCCGGGGCCGGCGCGGCGCTGAGCCGCGTACGAAGGGCGAGATCGTACGACCGTTCATGGCCGTTGGCCGCCGCGTCGACGAAGTCCAGCAGCGAAACGAAATGATATTCCTCGCTGCGGTCTTTCCTCAGTCGCACGAGCCACAGGGCCGAGACCAGATCGGTCCCGACCGCGCCCCACGGACCGCCCGCGGCCGCGCGGCGGGTCGTCGATGCACCGCCCGATCCGGCCGCCGGCAATCGGAACCGGCCGCGGGAGTCCGTCGTGCCGATGAGTAGTTCGCGGTCCTCGATCGCCGGAGGGTGCTTGTCTTCGGCGGCGCGGCTGAACACCGTTACATCCACCCCCGGCAGCGGTCGGCCTGAGTTGTCGCGCACGACCAGGCCGCACTCGGCCGGGAGTTCGGCGAGGTATTCACCGGCGACGCGCTCGGTGCGGCCGGCCATGCGTTCGAGATAGGCCGCGTCCGCCGCACTCAGCGTGCGCGGACCTGGGTCCAGCATGAAGGTCGCCGGCCCCGCCGGTCGGTAGGCGAGTTGCAGGTAATCTCCGTCGCGGTTGCGCACGCGGCATTGCCACACCGGGGCAACAATCCGCGATGCGTCCACGAGCCCCAGCGTCAAGCCGATCTGACGCAGCAGCCCCGCATCGAGCGAGTCCGCGGCCTCGGCGGGAGACCGTGTTCGCAGCGCGTCCGGCAGCCGGATGGACCCGACGAAAAGCGGCCGGCCGGTTGCGGGATCGGCGAGTCGCGGCGCAAGCCGATCGGCCTCGTCCGCGAATTCGATGCGGTCGATGCGGACGCGTTCGATGACGCCGTTCGGCAGCCGCGCCGACGTCGAGTCCGCCAGCACGCGGTTGAAGAAGCGCGCGTGAAACTGGACCCAGTCCTCAAGGCAGTGCGTGTCCACTAGGTTCACCGCCCGGCCCGCCGCAGCGTGCCACTCCCGGTCAACAATCACTCGCAGTCCGACCCCGCGGAGCGGAGACTCAATGATATTGTTCCATCGCGCGGCCTCGGCGTTCGCGCCCGCCGGGTCCAGTTCGATCCGCAGCGAGCCCTCGGCGGCGTCCGCCGGAACGGTGAACTCCGCGCGGGCGCGCCCCCCGGGCGTGAGCGCGGATTCCACCTGACCGCCGGCAATGCGCCGACCGCCGAGTGAAATCGAATACTCGAACGGCTTTGCCTCGCTCGCGCCGGCGTTGAGAACGTGCAGCGTCCAGCGACCGTCCGCCGGAGCCGTCGGTTCGACAAAGGCCACCGTCAGATCGGGCAGGGCGGGTCGTGCCAGGTCGGGAGCAACGTACCGCCTTCGAATACCGGCCACGCGCTCGGCAGGCAGGCGGCGGACCCCGCCGCCCTCGTCGTAAAGCAGCACCGACGTCCCCCACTCCAGGGCCTTGCCCACCGCCTTCGAACCGTCGAGTAGGGTCACTACGTCCCGCCGCCGGCCGTCGGCCGATTCACAGCGGTAGAGCAGGGCCGGTTCCTCGGCGTCGCCTGACGGGGACGGCCCAGCGCCGGCCGCGCATAACAACACGACCACCATCGCCCGGTACATCCATGACACCTCGTTTCGGAGATGGCCCGCGCGGAGCGCCGCCGGGCCGATCCGTATGGTACTCGCAGCCCCTCCAGGTGCGGAAGGCCGGCGCGGCGCTGGTCCGGGCCGCGAACGCGCGCCACGCGTCGGTTGCGGCGCGGGCGGACCGCCGGTTCGAAAGGCCGCGACGCGGCCGACCCGCGACGTTTCCGGTCATTCACGCCCCCGCGCACTCGAGCGCGCGGCGGAGGCGGGCGGCGATGTCCTCGGCTTCGCCCGCGCCGTACCGTCCCGCATTCCAGCGGAAGCCCAGTCCGTCGCCGCGCCGCCGCGGGATCAGGTGGATGTGCACGTGTTCGACAACCTGTCCGGCTGCCGGGCCGTTGTTCTGGAGGACATTCAGCCCCTCCGCCCCGCTGGCCTCGAGGACGGCCCGGGCCAGCCGCGGCAGCGGACGGACCACGTCGGCCAGTTCGTCGGGCGGCAAGTCGATCAGCCGCGTCGCGTGCCGCCGCGGGACCAGCAGCGTGTGCCCCGGCGCGAGCGGCGCGATATCAAGGAAGGCAACCGCGTGGCGGTCTTCGAAAAGGCGCAACGAGGGAATCGCGCCGGAAACGATCTTGCAAAACACGCAGTCGGCCGACATGTCCGTCGTTTCGCCGGATTCGGGCCGTCAGGACTGTTCCGTCTCGTCCGGGCCGGCCTTCGCCCGGTCCGCGGGCGCAGCGGCCGACGCCGATCCGGACGCGGCCGCCTCGCGGCGCGACAGGCGCTGGCCGCGCAAAGCGCGCTTGCGGACCTCGGCGCGTCGCTTCCGCCGCCCGACGACCTTGCGCACGTTGTCCGGCGGAGACTCGTCCTCGGGGACGAGTTGCAGCAGCGCCAGGTCGCTGTTGTCGCCCAGGCGTTGCCGGGCCAGACGGATGAGGCGGGTGTATCCGCCCGGCTGCTCCTTGAACCGCGGCGCGATCTCCGTCATCAGTTTGTGCACGACCGACGAGGCGACGAACGTGAACTTCTTCTTGTTGTACGCGGCGGGGACGGCTCCCGTGCGATGCCGCCGGCCGCTTCGCGCCCGCAGCACCTTGGCCCGTGCCGCGCGGCCCATGCCGTCGTAGGCCTCGCGGCCGTCGGCGGGGATGATCGCCCGGTCGCCGAGCAGGGCGATGACGCGCTGCCGGTCGGGCATCGTGCCGCGGCGGGCGAGGGTGATGAGCCGTTCGACAAACCGCCGGACCTCGCGGGCCTTGGGCAGCGTGGTCTCAATCTGGCCGTGCTCGAAAAGACTCTGGGCGAGGTTTCGCCGCAGCGCCACGCGGTGCGCGGAGGTTCGGGTCAGGTGGCGGCCGGCCTTGCGATGTCTCATGATTCCCAACTCCTGCTCGGTCCCATCGGGCCGGGCGGCGGTCCTCCGCTTACGGGCCCGGGGTCGCCGGGCCGGCCGGGTCTCCATCGCGGCGCGGCACGCCGCCGACGTTCAGGCCGAGCACCAGGCCGATGTCGGCCAGTTTGCGTTTCACCTCGCGGAGGGAGGTCTTGCCGAAACTGCGGAGTTTGAGCAGTTCCGGCTCGGTCCAGCGGACCAGGTCGCGGACGGTTTCGATCTTGGCCGACATGAGGCAGTTGCTCGCGCGGACCGACAGGTCCAGTTCCGAGATCGGCAGCGAGAGTTTGGCCTCGAGCGCTTCGTCAACGACCGGTTCGGCGGCGGGAAGTTGCACTTCACCCTCAACGGCCAGGGCCTCGCCCACGTCGAGGTATTGGACGAAGGGATTGAGGTGCTTGCGTAGGATCTTGGCCGCCTCGACCAGCGCGAGTTCCGGCGAGACGGTGCCCTTGGTCCAGACTTCCATGATCAGCCGGTCGTAGTTGGTCCGCTGGCCTACTCGCGTGTCCTCGACGCGGTAGCGGACGCGCGTGACGGGCGAAAAGTTGGAATCCACCGGGATGACGCCGATGACCTGCTCCTCGGTCTTGTTCTCGTCCGCCGTCCGGTAGCCGCGGCCCTTGTCGACGGTGAGATCGATCTGGAAGTTCACGTTGGAGGTAAGCGTCGCTATGGTCTGATCACGATTGACGATCTCGATCGCGGGGTCGCACTCGATCTGGGCGGCGCGCACCGCGATCATCTCGCCCTTGCGGCCCGTGACGTCGAGGCGCCCGGCGCGCACCCCCTCTCCGGAGTGCCGGATGACGAGGGACTTGACGTTGAGGACAATGGCCGTCACGTCCTCCAGCACGCCGGGCAGACTCGTAAACTCGTGCTGGGCCCCGGCGATCCGCACGCTCGTGACCGCGGCGCCCTCCAGACTCGACAGAAGGATCCGCCGCAGACTGTTTCCGACCGTCGTACCGAACCCGCGCTCGAACGGTTCGATGATGAAGCGCCCGTATTTGGCACCGCTGATGGTCTCGTCGCGTACGATGCGCGACGGCAACTCCAACCCGCGCCAGCGAATCCGCATGGAATGGCTCTCCCGAAGGCCTGGTACGCGCCCGCCGGACCCGGCCGGCCGCGACGCCATGGTCGCATCCACCCACTGGACGCCCGTGAGGGTCCCGCTGTCCAATGCACTCGTCATCGGCTGCAGAACTCCACGATCAGGTTTTCCTCTACCGGAATCTGCACGTCGTCGCGACCCGGCAGCGCCTCGACGACCACTTCCAGTTTGTTCGCGTCCAGCCGCAGCCACGGCTGGATCGAGCGGTTGGGGGCACCCTCCAGCGCCGCCCGCACGAGTTTCTGGCTGGCCTCGCGGTCCCGCACGGTGATTCGGTCGCCCGCCTTCAGCAGATAGCCCGGCCGGTCCACCGTGCGCCCGTTCACCTCGAGGTGCCCGTGAACGATCGTCTGCCGCGCCGACTTGTGGGACGGGGCGAAGTTCGCCTTGTACACCGCGTTGTCCAGCCGACGCTCCAGCATCGTCAGCAGCGCCACGCCCGTGTTCTGGGTCGAACGCGACGCCAGGTCGAAGTAGCGCCGGAACTGCCGCTCCAACAGACCGTAATACCGCTTGACCTTCTGTTTCTCCCGCAGCCGCCGGGCATACTCCGACCCTTTCGTCCGCCGATAAGGATGCATCCCCGGCGGGAAGTTCCGCCACTGCTTCTCCATCGCGCACTTTGCCGTCTCGCAACGGCTGCCCTTGAGCATCAGTTTGATGCCCTCGCGGCGGCACTTTCGGCACGCAGGTCCCAGTTCTCTCGACATTCCTGTTTCCTGTTATCGAGCGCTCGCCTTCGTCTCGCGGCGAAACTCGATTCCCTGTTCCCTGTTCCTGACGCTGACTCCCGTCCTACACGCGCCGTTTGCGCCGCGGCCGGCACCCGTTGTGCGGCAGGGGCGTCACGTCCTCGATCGACTGAATTCGCAGGCCGGCCGCCTGCAGGGCCGCGACGGCCGACTCGCGCCCCGACCCGGGGCCGCGCAGCCGGACCTCGACTTCCTGAATCCCGAACTTCATCGCCGCGTTGCCGGCGGCCTCGGCGGCCCGCTGGGCGGCGAAGGGCGTGCTCTTTCGAGTGCCCTTGAAGCCGACCGTACCGGCCGAGGCCCAGCAAAGCGTCGCCCCGCTGGTGTCCGTCACCGTAATCATCGTATTGTTGAACGTCGACTTAATATAGACGATCGCCTTCGCGACGTTTCGGCGCTGCTTGCGTCTGGTGCTGCTCTGCTTGGCCAATTCGTATCTCCCGGGCGCGGCGGGCGCCTCGGCCCGCCGAACCGCCTTAATGCCGCAATTCCTTGACGCCCTTCTTCCCGGCCACGGTCTTCCGCGGGCCCTTCCGAGTCCGGGCGTTCGTCCGCGTCCGCTGGCCGCGGACCGGAAGCCCGCGGCGGTGCCGATAGCCCCGGTAACACGCGATGTCGCGCAGCCGGGCGATGTTCTGCTGAACCTGCCGCCGCAACTGCCCCTCGACGATGTGCGAGCGGTCGATCACGGCGGCGATCCGGCTGATTTCATCCTCGGACAGTTTGTTGGCCCGTTTGCCGGGGTCGATGCCTGCTTCCTTGAGGATGGCGCGGGCCGTCGTCAACCCGATGCCGTGGATGTACGGCAGCGAATACTCGATCCGCTTGTCGGCCGGAATGTCCACTCCCGCGATGCGCGGCATCGTTATTGGCTCCTGGTCCGCAGCCGATCGTGATCCGTCCCGGCGGTCCCGTCTTGGCGTCGGTTCGGTCGCATCATCGGCCCTGTTTCTGCTTGTGCCGCGGATTCGTGCAGATCACCCGGACGACGCCGCGTCGGCGGACGATCTTGCAGTTCTCGCAGATGCGCCGGACGCTGCTCCTGACCTTCATGTTCCGCCTCCGGCCTTCGCCGCCGCGCTCCGGCGGCCGACCGTCAGCACGTCGACGCCCTGGGGCGTCATCGCCACCGTGTGTTCAAAGTGGGCCGCCAGGCGGCCGTCCTGCGTCACCTGCGTCCAGCCCGTCGGGTCGATGCAGCGCACCGCGGCCGACCCGGCCGTCACCATCGGCTCGACGGCAATGACCAGGCCCGGTTCGAGCACGAAGTCGGCCTTGCGCTGCTGGCGGTCGGTGTAATTCGGCACCTTCGGTTCCTCGTGCATCTGCCGCCCGATGCCGTGGCCCACGAACTCCCGGACGACCGAAAACCCGTGCTGCTCCACGAATCGCTGCACCTGCGCCGCGACCTCGCTCCAGCGCCGGCCGGGGCGCATCTCGGCGATGGCCAGAGCCAGCGCCTGCGAGGTCACGTTGAGCAGCCGCGCCGCCTCGCCGGACACGGTGCCGACCGGAAACGTCTCGGCGGCGTCTCCGCAGTAGCCCCGAAGCCGCACGCCGCAGTCGATGCTCACGATGTCGCCTTCCTTCAGCACGCGCGAGCCGGGGATGCCGTGGACCACCTCATCGTTCACGCTGACGCACACCGGCGCGGGGAACGGAATCTTCGCCGAGGGGTTCCGCACCCCGCGAAAGAGCGGCTGGCCGCCGTGCTCGGCGATGATCCGGTCCGCCGCGTCGGCCAGGACGGCCGTCGTCGCGCCGGGGCGGACCAGGCGGCCCATCTCCTCCAGCACGCAGCGGACGACGCTGCCCGCCGCGCGGATCAAATCGATCTCGCGCGCGCTCTTCAGTTCGATCCGCTCCGGCGGACTCGTCCGGCGCGCAAACAGTCCTGACACGGCTCTCATCCGATGCCTCGAACGGCCGCGCACACCGAAGCGAACACCGCCCCGATGTCGGCGTTCCCGTCCACCGTCGCCAGCACGCCTCGCTGACGATAATACTCGATCAGCGGCTTGGTCTGGCCATGATAGGTGGCCAGACGCTGCCGGACCACTGCCGGCTCGTCGTCCTTCCGCCGCACCAGGGCCGCGCCGCATTCGTCGCACTTCCCCGCCCGGGCCGGCGGCGAAAACATGTCGTGATACACCCGCCCGTCGACCGGGCACGACCAGCGTCCCGTCAGCCGCGGCGCGACCACCTCGTCCGCAGCGTCGATGTTGATCACCCGGTCGATCGGCCGCCCGAGCCGCTCCAGACACTCGTCCAGCCCGCGGGCCTGGGGGATGGTCCGCGGGAAGCCGTCCAGCACGAATCCGTTCTGCGCTTCCGGCGACTCGATGCGGTTGGCCATCATCTCCAGCACCAGTTCGTCCGGCACCAGCGTTCCGCCGTCCATGTACGCCTGCGCCTGCCGGCCCAGCGGGCTGCGCGCGGCGCGCTCGGCCCGCAGGATATCGCCGCTCGACAGGTGCACCGCCCGGACCTCGGCCGCCAGGCGCCCGGCCTGCGTGCCCTTGCCTGCCCCAGGCGGCCCCAGCATCACGATCCTCAAGCATAGGCTCCTTTGATCCGCGGCCCGCCGCCCCCGGCGCCGCCCTCCAAGAAGCCCGCGTAATTCCGCATGATCAGGTTCGCCTCGATCCGCTGGACCAGGTCCAGCGTCACGCTCACGACGATCAGCAGTCCCGTACCGCCGAGGAACGACGAGACCACCATTGGAATGTCCATCGTCTCGGCCACGACCTGCGGCACGAGCGCGATCACGGACAGGAATCCGGCCCCGACGTACGTGATCCGCGTCATGACCGTCTCGAGGTGTTCCGCCGTCCGTCGGCCCGGACGCAGCCCGGGGATGAAACTGCCGTAGTCGCGCAACTGGTTGGCCATTTCCTTGGGCTGGAACTGAACGGTCGTCCAGAAATAGGCAAAAAAGTAGACCAGGAGGATGTACACCGCGGCATAGAGGAAACTCGTGCGGTCGAATGAGTCGGCGAGGATTGCGAGGAACGATCCGCCCAGGGCCTGCGACAGCCCCCGGAAGATCATCGAGGGGAACAACAGCAGGGAACTCGCGAAGATGATCGGCATCACCCCGCCGTGATTCACGCGCAGCGGGAGATACTGCCGTTGTCCGCCGTACACCCGCCGGCCGCGCGTCTGTTTGGCCTGCTGAATGGGGATGCGACGCTGGGCCTGCGTGATGAGGATCGCGCCGGCGACCACGGCGACGAACGCCGCGATCAGGAACACCAGTTTCGACGGGCCGATCTGCCCCGCCTCGGCCCCGACGCCCAGCGTCGCGTTCTGCCAGAGGTAGAGCACGGCGTTGGGCATCCGGGCGACGATCCCGGACATGATGATGAGACTGATGCCGTTGCCGATGCCGTACTCGTCGATCTGTTCGCCGAGCCACATCAGGAAGAGCGTGCCCGCGGTCATGCCGATCAGGCCCATCAGCCAGAACGAAAGGGTGCCCGAAAACTCGGGGTAGACCAGGCCGACCGTCTGCATGTAGCGCATCCAGAACGTGCCCTGAATCACGCACAGGCCGACCGTCGCGTACCGGGTGTATTCCTGAATCTTGCGGCGGCCGCTCTCGCCCTCCTTCTGGAGTTTCTCCAGGGCGGGGATCACGGTCGCCAGCAACTGAAAGATGATCGAGGCCGAGATGTAGGGCATAATGCCCATGCCGAACAGGGTGCTCTGCTGGAGGTTGCCCCCGGTGAACATCGCGAAGTACTCGGTGAGTTGCGAGAACCCGCTCTCGTCGCCGGTGGTCGAGAAGTGCTGCGCGAGCCGCTCCTGGTCCACCCCGGGGATGGGCACGTAGAATCCGACCCGATACGCGCAGAGCAGACCCAGCGTGAACAGCACCTTGTTCCGCAGGTCCCGTACCTTGAAGATGTTCAGAAACGCTCGCAGCATGTTCTCGTTCCGCGCCGGTCGACGCTCGCCGCGCCGTCAGGCGCCGCCTTCCTCCGTCGATCCGGCGCCGCCCGGCCGCTCCTTTTTCGCGGGGGATTCGGGCTCCGCTCGCGGCGCCCGGCCCTTGCCGCCCTTCGCCGCCTTGCGTTCAGCCGCCGCGGGACGCTCGTCCGCGCCCTCCCCCTTGCGGCCCTCGGCCTTCCCGGCCGCCGGCGCCGGCGGGCGGCGCACGAACTTTTTCTTGGGTTGCGGACCGATCCTCTTCACCGAGCCCCCGGCGGCCTCAATCTTGCGCTCCGCCTCCTTGCTGAAGCGGTCGGCCTCGATCGTGAGTTTCTTCGTCAGGACGCCGTCGCCGAGGATCTTGACCGGCGACTCGACGTGACGGATCAGTCCCGCCGCCGCCAGGTCCGCCGCCGTCAGGTGCGCCCCGTCGGCAAACCGACCTTCCAGACTGCGGAGATTCACGACCTGGTACTCCGTGCGGAAGGTGACGTTGCTGAACCCGCGCTTGGGCAGACGGCGGAAGATCGGCATCTGCCCGCCCTCGCTGACGAGGCGCGCCCGCCAGCCCGCCCGCTGCCCGGAGCCCTTGTTGCCGCGGCCGCTGGTCTTGCCCGAGCCGCTGCCCTCTCCGCGGCCGACGCGTTTTCGCCGGCGATGCGCGCCGGCCAGCGTGGTGATGCGGGTGATGTCCATTTCCGCCGTCCTCAGGATGCTGCGGCGATCTTCACGCCGCGCAATGCTTCGACCATCTCGACCGTCCGCAGCCGCGAAAGCCCGTCGAGCACGGCCTTCACGACGTTCTTGGGACTGGTTGAACCGTACACTTTCGTCAGGCAATCCTTGATGCCGGCCAGTTCCAGCACGGCCCGGACGCTCTCGCCCGCGATGACGCCCGTTCCTTCGCTCGCCGGGATCAGCCGGACGCGGCTCGCCCCGTAGTGTCCGGTGATTTCGTGTGGAATCGTCTGCCCCACGAGCGGCACCGCGACCAGCGCGCGGGTCGCCTTCTTCTTGGCCTTCTCGACGGCCGGGGGGACCTCGTTGGCCTTGCCGTAGCCGATCCCCACGCGGCCGCGCCGGTCGCCCGCCGCGACGAGCGCGCCGAAACTGAAGCGCCGGCCGCCCTTGACCACGGTGGCGCAGCGGTACACCCGGACCACGAACTCCTCGACCGCGCCGGAGGTCTCGAGCGTCACACTGCCCGCCTGCTGTCGTGTCATGCCTGCTCCCGGTCGCCGCGGCGACCTGCGCCTGCCGCGACTAGAACTTCAACCCTGCCTCGCGGGCCGCTTCCGCCAGCGCCCGCACGCGCCCGTGATAGCGATACCCGCTGCGGTCGAACGCCACCGCCTTGATCCCGCGCATCCGCGCCCGGGCCGCCAGCGCCCGGCCGACGACGGCCGCCGCCGATTTGTTTCCGCCGCGGCTGCGCAACGCCTCGGCCAGTTCCTTGTCCCGCGAACTGGCCGCACACAGGGTCTGGCCGGCGGCGTCATCGATGATCTGCGCGTAGATGTTCTTGTGGCTGCGGAAGACCGAAAGCCGCGGTCGCTCCGTCGAGCCCGACACCCGCTTGCGGACGCGCCGCTTGCGCCGTTCCCGCTGCATGCGTTTCCGTACTATTGGCACCATCGCTCATGCACCGTCGGCCGGGCCGTCGTTCTCGATCGGCCCGCCCGAAAAAAATCGCAGACGCCTCAATCCGCGTCACGCCGCGCGGCGCCGACGCCGGGCCGCGCAGCGACTGGTCTTATCCTCCGCCCGCGCCCGCGCCGGCGAACGCCTTGCCGGCCTTGCGACGAATCTGCTCGCCCGCGTATCGGATGCCCTTGCCGAGGTACGGCTCGGGCGGGCGCACGTCCTTGATCTGCCGGCTGAACTGTCCGACCTGCTGGCGGTCGCTGCCGATGACGTGGAGTTTCGCCGGCGTCTCGTTCCCCTTGGTCGCGGGGACTTCGATTTCAACCTTGATCCCCGACGGAATCGCCAGGTCGACCGGATGGGCATACCCGACCATCAGCCGCAGCACCGGCCCGTTGACCGCGCAACTGTAGCCCGTCCCGTAGATCTCGAGCGAGTGCCGATAGCCCTCGGTGACGCCGACGACCATGTTCTGAATCAGGGCCCGGGTCGTGCCGTGCAGCGCGCGGCACCGCTTCGTGTCCTGCACGCGCTCGACCGTGAGGGTCGATGCGCCGCGCTCGCAGTGAACCCGCACACCGGGCGCGTGGGACCACTTCAGCGTTCCGCGCGGGCCCGTAACGCTGACGCACCGCTCCTGGACCTCGACCTTGACTCCGGCCGGCAGGGCGATCGGTTTCTTGCCAATTCGCGACATGGACTCGATTCCGGGTATTCCCCGGTCCTTCAATACACCTCGCAAACAACCTCTCCGCCGACCCGCAGGTCGCGGCACTGCCGGTCGCTGAGCATCCCCCGCGACGTCGAGACGACGAAGACTCCCATCCCGTCTCGGATGCGCGGAAGGTCGCCCGCCCCGCGGTACCGCCGGCACCCGCCGCGCGAGACGCGCCGCAGGTGCGTGATCGCCCGCTCACCCTGCGGACCGTACTTCAGGTTGATGCGCAGGAATCCCTGCCGGCCGTCGTCGATCCGATCGACGTCGCCCAGGAACCCCTCGCGCTGCAGCACGCGGCAGATGTCCAGTTTCACCCGGCTGGCCGGGACCCGGACCTCGGGCGCGCCGTTGCGCACGGCGTTGCGGATGCGCGTGAACATGTCGGCGATCGGATCACTCCACATATCGTCTACCTAGGCCCGGGGCCCGAATCGTTGCGGCCCTGCTACCAACTCGCCTTGCGCACGCCCGGGATCTTGCCCTCGTTCGACAGCGTTCGGAAACAGATGCGGCAGAGACGGAACTTGCGGTACACCGCCCGCGACCGCCCGCACATCTGGCACCGCCGGTACGCCCGGCTGCGATACTTCGGCTTGCGCTTCGCCTTGATCAAAAGGCACTTCTTCGGCATCTGCGCTCCTGCCCCGGCTCCGCGCCGGGCGGATCCCAATCAAGTCCACCGGCCGCCGCCTCGGCGACCCTCGGCCGGCGGAGACGCCGGCCGGTACCGCCCGTTTCTTCTTTCCCTGCCTCAGGACCGGAAGGGCATTCCCAGCCCCTTCAACAGCGCCAGCCCGTCGGAGTCCGTGCGGGCGGTCGTCACGAACGTCAGGTTCATGCCCTGCTGGAACTCCACCTTGTCCGCATCCACTTCCGGAAACACGGTCTGCTCGGTCAGGCCCATGTTGAAGTTGCCGCGGCCGTCGAACCCGCGCGGGTCCAGCCCACGGAAGTCCCGCACCCGGGGGATGGCCACGCTGATCAGCCGGTCGAGAAACTCGTACATCCGCCGCCCGCGCAGCGTCACCTTCATCCCCGTCTCCTGCCCCTGGCGCACCTTGAAGTTCGACACGCTCTTGCGGGCCTTGCAGAGCACCGGGGCCTGGCCCGCGATGGTTCCCAGTTCCTTCCGCGCCTGTTCAAGCCGCTTCTTCTCCTGCGTAGCCCGGCCCACGCCCATCGAGATGACGATCTTCTCGATCCGCGGCACGGCCATCGGGTTGTTCCGCTTCAGGTCGCGCATCAGCGCGGGGCGGACTTCCTGGCGGTAGCGTTCCAGCAATCGGGCCATGGTTCGTTCGTCCGACGACTATTCTTCCTCGGTCTTCCGGCGCATCCGCACTTCGCTCAACACGCTGCCGCTCCGCGTCACGCGCCGCTTGGCGATCACGCTGCCGCGATCGTCCCGCTCGATCTCGAAATGCACCCGGCCCGGCCGGCCGGTCTTCGGATCGACCGGCTGGACATTGGACAGATGCAGGGGCGCTTCCTTTCGGATTCGGCCGCCCTGCGGGGTCCGCCGCGACTGCCGCAGGTGCCGGTAGACCAGGTTGACGCCCTCGACCACCACCCGTTGCCGGACGGGATCGACGCGCAGCACCTTGCCGCTCTCGCCCCGGTGGTCGCCGCTGACCACCATCACCAGGTCGCCCTTTCTCACCTTCGCCGCCATCGTCTCATCCACCCAGGCCGACTGCCCGTCCACCGTAACCGGGCGCCACCGCTCCGCTGACCTTCGCGGCGTAACGCTCAAATCCGCCTCAACTCGACACTCCCAACTCCCTTACACCACCTCGCTGGCCAGCGAGATGATCTTCATGAAGCCCTTTTCCCGCAGTTCCCGCGCCACCGCCCCGAAGATGCGCGTCCCGCGCGGGTTGCCTTCCTCGTCGACGATCACCGCGGCGCTGCGGTCGAACCGCACGTAACTGCCGTCCGGGCGACGCACCGCCTTGGCCGTGCGGACGATCACGCACTTCACCTTCCGCCGTGTGCCGCGCTCCTTGCGCGTCGAGCCGACGTAATACTCGCTGTTCGGCAGGGCCTTCTTCACCGTCGCGACCACCAGGTCGCCCACGGTCGCCACCCGCCGCGTGAAGCGCCCGCGGGCCGTCGAGCCGCACAGCACCCGGAATACCTGCACCCGCTTGGCGCCGGTGTTGTCGGCAACATCTAGTTCGGCCTGTGCCTGGATCACGCGACGGACTCCCCGGCGGTCCGCCGATGCACCGACGCCAGGATCCGCACCAGCCGCCAGGTCTTTGTGCGGCTGACGGGACGGCACTCCATCAACTCCACGCGGTCGCCCGTCCGCGCCTCGTTCCGCTCGTCGTGGGCGTGGACCACCGTACGCCGCCGGACGTATTTGCCGTACTTCGGCCACTTCACCAGCCGGTCGATCCGCACCCGGATCGTCTTGTCACGAACGTCGGACTCCACGACGCCCTCGACCCGACGGCGGACCGTTCGGCCCAGTTCCGCGGGAGAAACCGAAACTGCGGTCATGGTCGCCTCCCGGCGCGCTCGGCCGGTCGGCCGCCCTGGCGCGCCGCCGGCGGCGACTTCTGCCGGCCTGCCGCGGCCTTCAGATGAAGTTCGTGCTGTTCGATCTCCGTCTCGCCTCGCTGCCGGAGCACGGTCAGGATGCGGGCGATGTCCCGGCGGGTCTTCCCCACCTGCGTGGGGTCCGCCAGTTTCTCCGTAACGGCCTGGCTGCGCAGGTCGTATAGATGCCGGCGCACGCGATCCAGTTCCGCGTAGAGTTCCGCCGTCGGCGTCGCCAGAATGTCCTGCAACTTCATCATCCAGACACCTCGTTCTCGCGCGCCGTGGCCGTCAAACCGCGTACCGCCGCTTCACGAACCGGCAGCGCACCGGCAGTTTGTGCGCCACGCGGGCCAGCGCCAGCCGGGCCACGTCTTCGCCGACGCCGCCGACCTCAAACAGCATCGTTCCCCGCTTGACGACGGCGGTCCAGAATTCCGGCTCGCCCTTGCCCTTTCCCATGCGCGTCTCGAGCGGCTTTCCGGAGACGGACTTGTGCGGAAAGATCCGGACAATCACCCGCCCCTCGCGCTGGAGAAAGTGGGTCGACGCGACGCGGCCCGCCTCGATCTGGCGGCCCGTCACCCACCCGGACTCCAGCGACTGAAGGCCGAACTCGCCGTAGGCCACCGTGTTGCCGCTGGTCGCTGCACCGCGGATGCGCCCGCGCTGCTGCTTGCGATACTTGACTCGTGCCGGCATCAGGGCCATGGACGTCTCTCCACACCGCGGGGCCTACAGCCGCCGTCGGCGATGGCCTCCGAATTGCGCCGCCGGGGCCTGTTCCTGTTGCTCGGCGGGTGCCTCCGTGTAGTTTCCCGTATAGATCCACACCCGCACCCCGATCGTGCCGTACGTCGTCCGGGCAATCGCGTAGCCGTAATCCACGCGGGCCTGGAGCGTGTGCAGCGGGATCGACCCCATCTTCTGGGTCTCGCACCTCGCCATCTCGGAGCCGCCCAGCCGCCCCTTGCAGATGATCTTGATGCCTTTCGCCCCGGACCCCATCGCGGCCTCGCACTTCTGTTTCATCACCCGGCGGAAGCCGACCCGTTTCTTGAGTTGCTCGGCGATGCTGAAGCCGACCAGTTGCGCGTCAATGTCGGGGTTCTTGATCTCGTGGATGTTGATGCTCACCTTGCGGTCGATGAGCGCTTCCATCTGCTCCTTGAGTTTGTCGACCTCGGCCCCCTTCGGCCCGATCACCATGCCCGGCCGCGCGGTGTGGATCAGCAGTTTCACTTCGTTGCGCGTCCGCTCGATCTCGACCCTCGAACAGCCGGCGTAGGGCGGCGACTGGTTCAGGGCCCGGTCGCAGAGTTGCCGCAACTTGAGGTCCTCGATCAGGAACTCGCCGTACGCCGCCTTCGGCGCGTACCAGCGCGAGCGCCAGTCCTCGGTGATCCCGATTCGGAATCCGGTGGGGTTGACCTTCTGGCCCATGGCGTCCTCGCCTAGCGGCGCTCCTCTACCGTCACGCAGATGTGGCTGGTGCCCTTGTGAATCCGGTGCGCCCGGCCGCGATCCTTGGGGCGGAACCGCTTGATGATCGGGCCCGCGTCCACCCAGGCCGACTGCACGAAGAGCCGCGACGTGTTGGCCTCCTGCTCGTCGGCGTCGGCGATCGCGGCGCGGAGCACCTTCTCGACGAAGACGCTCGCCCGCTTGCGCGTGAACCGCAGCAGGTCCAGGGCATCGTTGACGTGCCGGCCGGCAATCAGCGCCGTCACCAGCCGCGCCTTCCGCGCGCTGATCCGCGCGTATCGATGTTTGCTCGTCCACGCCATGGTTTTTCTTCCGCGCCGTCCATGAGGACGACTCCGCTGCTCCGGCCGGCTACGCGGCCGGGGCGGCTTCGGCCTTCTCCTTCTTGACGCTCGAGTGTCCGCGAAACGTTCGCGTGAAACTGAACTCGCCCAGCTTGTGCCCGACCATGTCCTCGGTGACGAACACCTTGTTGAACACCTTGCCGTTGTGAACCTCAAAGGTTCGGCCGACGAACTCGGGCACGATCGTGCAGCGCCGCGACCAGGTCTTGATCGGATCGCGCGAGTTGATCTCGACCGCTCGCTGCACCTTGCGGTACAACTTCGGATCGACGTACGGACCTTTCTTCAGACTGCGTCCCATCGCGCGTCGCTCCCGTTAGCGGCCCGGCATCGAAACCTGGCCGTACCGCACGCTTGTCCGCCGCCGCAGGATCCGCCGGGCCGAGACCCGCCGCGGATTCCTCGTCCGGCCGCCCTTGGCGAGTTTTCCGGTCGGACTGCACGGATGCCGACCGCCGCCCGAGCGACCCTCACCGCCGCCCAGGGGGTGCGCCACGGGGTTCTGGGCCACGCCGCGAACGTGCGGCCGCCGGCCAAGGTGCCGTCGCCGGCCCGCCTTGCCCCAGCGGATATTGATGTATTCCTGGTTCCCCAACTGGCCAATCGTCGCTCGACACTCCACGCGCACCTGCCGCGTCTCGCCCGATGGCAGGACGATCGTCGCCCAGTCGCCCTCGCGGGCCATCAGTTTCGCCTCGCCGCCGGCCGACCGCACCAGTTTCCCGCCCTGTCCGGGGTTCAGTTCGATGTTGTGCACCGACATTCCCACCGGCACCTTCAGCAGGGGCAGCGCGTTTCCGACCTTTGGCTCGGCGTCCGGTCCGCTCTCGACCCGGTCGCCCGCCTTCATTCCCGCCGGGGCGAGGATGTAGCGATATTCGCCGTCGGCATAGCGCGTCAGGGCGATGAAGCAGTTGCGGTTCGGGTCGTATTCCACCGACTCGACCACCCCCGTCACGCCGTCCTTGTTTCGCTTGAAGTCGATCAGCCGATACAGCCGCTTGTGCCCGCCGCCCCGGAACCGCGAGGTCGTGAAGCCCTGGTTGTTCCGCCCGCCCGTCTTCGGCAGGGGTCGCAGCAGCGCCTTGTGGGGCGCGCGCAACGGCTCCGACAGTTCAGCAAAGTCGTTCACGCTGCTGAACCGCCGTCCTGCCGACGTCTTCTTGTAAACCTTCACGCCCATGGCATTCGTCGCTTTCCGTTGGTCGTCGGCCGCTCGCCACTAGAACAGGTCTATGTGGAAGTCCGGATGCAGCACGACCACCGCTTTTTTGATCTCCCGCGTCCGTCCGGTCCGGAACCGATGCCGCCGCAACTTGCCCGGTCGGCGGCTGGTCCGCACATCCGTGACCCGCACGCTGTAGATCTTCTCCACCGCGTTGCGGATCTGGGCCTTGTTCGCCTCCGGGTGGACCTCGAAGGTATAGGCCCCGCCTCGCGCCGGCCGCGTCCGCGTCGCGTCATGCGAACGCCCGCTCTGGTGCGTCCCCTTCTCGGTCACCAGCGGTCGGATGATGATCTCGTAGAGGTCCACGGCGTCCGCTCCGATCTCACTCCCTCAGACTCGTCTCACTCGGCCGGCTGACCAGGGCACGAAACGCATCCCGCACCACGACCAGCCGGCGGCTGCGCAGCACGTCGTACGCGTTCAACTCTCCCACCGGCTTCAGCAGAAAGTGCGGAATGTTCCGGCCCGCCCGCCACAGCATCGGCTCCGACTTCGCCACCGCCAGCACACAGCCCCGGGTCGCGTCGATCGCCTTCAGCACCGCGAAAAACTTCCGCGTCTTCGGTTCGTCGAGTTCGAGCCGGTCGAGGATCACCATCCCGCCGCTCTCGGCCTTCGCCAGCACCGCCGAGTCCCGCGCCAGCCGGCGCATGCGGCGCGGCAGGCCGCGGCGGAACTCCGTCGGTACGCGTGCAAACGTCCGGCCGCCGCCGCGGCGGGTCGGCGTGCGCAGGTTGCCCGCCCGCGCCCGCCCGGTCCCCTTCTGGCGGTACAACTTGCGGCCCGAGCCGTGCACCTCGGCCCGCGTCTTCTGCTTGACCGTGCCCTGGCGCTGAGCGGCGCGGTACGCCACAATGGCCTGCTTGAGCAGCGCGGTCCGCACCCGGCCGCCGAGCGCGGCGGGGTCGAGCGTCTCCGCGCCGACCCGCTGGCCCTGCATGTCCACAACCGGAATCTCGATCATGGCGACGCGCCTCTACGACTTCTTCTTCTTCTCTTCGCTGCGGACCGGTCGCATCGTCACGCTGCGCCGTACGATCACGTACCCGCCGCGCGGTCCGGGGACCGCGCCCTCGATCACCAGCAGATTCTTCTGCGGGTCGACCTGCACCAGCCGCTGGTGACGGATCGTGCGCCGGGCCGCGCCCATGTGGCCCGCCATGCGCTTGCCCAGTTTGACCGAACGGCCGCGCCCGCGGTCACCCGCCATCGCCCCGATGCCGCCGGGGCTGCGGTGTTTCCGCTCGGTGCCGTGGCTGGCCGGCTGCCCGCCGAAGCGGTGCCGCTTCATAACACCCTGGAAGCCGAACCCGCGCGTCGTTCCGGTCACGTCCACGTACGCGGTCTCCGATTTCTGGAACACCTCGACCGTGACCACGTCTCCGGCCTTCTGTTCGGCCGGGGCCGAGAGGCGGATCTCCCGCACGAAGCGCTTGGGCGTCGCCTCGGCCCGCCGCGCGTGGCCGATCGCCGGCAGTTTCGCCCGCGAGGGCTTCACGTCGTCAAAGCCCAACTGCACCGCGTCGTAGGCGTCCTGCGCGCGGGTCTTGACCTGGAGGACGGTGCACGGCCCGCCCTGCACGAGCGTCACGGGCACGGAGGCGCCGTTCGCGTCGAAGACGCGGGTCATGCCGATCTTCCTGCCCAGGATGGCTGCGAGCATGGGCGACAGAGACTCCCTTTCGTTTTTCACGAATTCCTCGACGCGCGATCGTGCTCACGCGTAATCTAGGGCTTATAACGGCGCCCTGCGGGCCAAGACCAGACTCGCGTCGAACCGCTCTACGCCTTGATCTTGACGAACACTCCCGCCGGGACAACCAGGCGATTCAATGCCTCGACGGTCCGGGCCGTCGGCTCGTAAATGTCGATCACCCGCTTATGGGTGCGAATCTCAAACTGCTCGCGCGACTTCTTGTCGATGTGCGGCGAGCGCAACACGGTATACCGCTCGATCCGCGTCGGCAGCGGCACAGGCCCGCGGACGCGCGCGTTCGTCCGCTTCGCGTGGTCCACGATCTCGCGCGCCGACGTATCCAGCGCGCGGAAATCATACGCCTCCATGCGGATCCGGATTCGATCGCCCTTCACCATGGTCGATTCAACCGGCGGTCTCCCGCCCTCCGGCCGGCCCTTCGCCAAGTGCCGAGCCGAGCAGTCTAGCACGTTCTGTGCCGCTGTCAATCCGGTGGTGTTTTCGCGCCAACGGCCACACGATCCTCATTCCGACGCGCTTCGGGGTCACCGCATGCTCTGATCTTAACTTGATTATTCATAATTAGTTAGAGCAATCCGAGGCCCCTCTGAACCGTCGCCGACCCCGACCACCATTCGCCGGACCGCCAATATGCGTTGACGCTGACGACGGCTTGCGGCTCCGGCGGCCGCGGCCCTATAGTAGCCCCGTCGGATCTTCCGAACCTTGATGTCGACCCCGAAAAAACGAGTGACGGTCCTGGGATCGACCGGCTCGATCGGCCGCGGCGCGCTCGATGTCGCGCGCCGTTTGCCCGAAGCCATTCGCATCGCGGCCCTGGCCGCGCAGCGGCAATGGCAACTTCTCGCCGATCAGGCCGAGGAGTTCGGCCCCGACGCGGTGGCCATCGCCGACGCGGACTGCGCCGAGCCGCTTCGCCGCCGCCTTGCCGCCCGTGGTCTCCGCGCCCGCGTGTTCGCCGGTCCGGACGCCCTGGTCGCCCTCGTCCGCGAAGTTGAGACCGACTTTGTCCTCGCCGCCGTCGTCGGCGCGGCGGGCATTCCGTCGACGCTCGAGGCCGTCCGCCGCGGTCGGATCATCGGACTGGCCAACAAGGAAACGCTCGTCGTGGCTGGGGCCCTGGTGTCGCGACTGGCAGCCGAACACGGGGCGAAACTCATCCCCGTAGACAGCGAGCACTCGGCGATCTTTCAGGCGCTGCACGCCGGCCGGTCCGCCGAGGTCGAACGCATTTATCTGACCGCCTCGGGCGGGCCGTTCCGCACCTGGTCCTCCGAGCGGATCGCCGCCGCCACCCTTGAAGACGCCCTCAAGCACCCGACCTGGCAGATGGGTCCGAAGATCACCATCGACTCCGCCACCATGATGAACAAGGCCCTGGAGATCATCGAGGCTGCCCGGCTCTTTCAGATCGATCCCGATCGCGTCAAGGTCGTGATCCACCCGGAGTCCATCGTTCACTCCATGGTCCAGTTCCACGACGGGTCGGTCGTCGCACAAATGGGCTCGCCGGACATGCGCACGCCGATACAGTATGCGATGACCTACCCCCGCCGACTTCCGCGGCCCGACGGCCGGCTCGACCTCGCCTCGCTCGGCCGCATGCATTTCGAGGCCCCCGATCCCGTCCGCTTCCCGGCCCTGCGGCTCGGGCACGAGGTCGCGCGGCTCGGCGGCACCGCCGGCGCCGCCCTGAACGCCGCGAACGAGGCGGCCGTCGACGCCTTCCGCGCCGGCCGGATGCGCTTCGGCGAGATCGTCCCCCGCGTCGAGGACGTGCTCCGGCGGCACGCCTTCATCGCCGACCCCGACCTGGAGCAGTTGACGGCCGTCGATGCCTGGGCGCGCCGCGAGGTGGAACCATGCTGTTCGCCGGCCTGACCGCGGCCTCGCACGCCATCCTCGCCCAGTCCGAAGCGCCTGAGTGGCTTTCCAGCGCCTGGTACCTGTTGATCGTGGTGTTCGGCTTTTCCGTGGTCGTTCTGTTCCACGAAGTCGGGCACTTCGTCGCCGCGCGCTGGGCCGGCGTCCGCGTCGAGCGCTTCGCCGTCGGCTTCGGCCGCGAACTGTTCGGCTTCACCCGCGGCGGCACGCGCTTCTCGTTCAATGTCCTGCCGTTCGGCGGCTATGTGAAGATGCTCGGACAGGAGGATTTCGCCGTCGACAAGTCCGGCGAACTCAAAGTCCGCCATCACCCCGATTCCTACGCCGCCAAGCCCGTCGGCAAGCGCATGATCATCGTCTCCGGCGGCGTCATCATGAATCTCGTGTTTGCCGCGATCGCCTTCGCGGTTGTCACGATGATCGGGCGCTACGTGCCCCCCGCCATGGTCGGCATCGTCGATCCCACGTCGCCCGCGGGCCGCGCCGGCATCCAGGCCGGAGACCGCATCGTCGCCGTCAACGACCAGCCCATCCACGACTTCGGCGACCTCATGGGCGCGGTCGTCCTGTCCGACATCAACGAGGAACTCGAACTGACGGTCTTGCGGGAAGGAAACATTGTCGAGCCGCGCCCGCGCGTCCTGCCCGAGTATCGTCCCCACGCCAAGGTGCGGCAGATCGGGCTCGGCCCGGCGATGAACCGCCGCGTCGCGCTGGCCGTCTCCCGCGCGCTGGCCGGCGAACTCCAGCCCAACGACCTGCTCGTCCGCATCGGGGCCGGGCCCGACGCCCGCGAAATCCGGCACTTCAGCGAGGTCTGGCTGGCGTTGGTCGACGCCCGCGGGATGCCCGTCGAACTGATCGTGCAGCGCCCGACCGGCCCGGTCCGCACCGAGGACCTCTTCCAGGTCGACTCCGAAATCCCCTCCCGGCAGACCGTCGCCCGCGCCGCCGCCGTGTGGCAACTCCTTCCCTCCGAGGATGCCGACCGCGGGACCTGCTCGCTGCTCGGACTCGTCCCGCGCCTTTACGCCCTCGAGGTGTACGACGGCTCGGCGGCCGAACTCGGCGGCGTCAGGAAATTCGACGTCATCGTCCGCGCCGGATACCTGGACTATCCCTCCCTCTCCGAGTTCGCCGATCTTGTCCGCCTTCACGAGAACCGCGACCTGCCCCTCGTCGTCCGCCGCCCGACCGACGCCAACGGCCCCCTCGACGAAACCGCCGTCCGCTTCCTCTCGGCCCATCGAGAGGCCCTGCTTTCCGCCGCCCGACGCGACCCGGCCGCGGCCCTCGCGGAGTTGCAGTCCCGCGCAGCGCAGGACGGCCTGTCTCCTGCTTCGCGCGATGCGGTCCTGGCCGACGCGCGCAACCTGACCGACGCCGCCGCCTGGCGGAACTGGCTGGAACGAATCGACCTGCACCGCCTGATTGTCCGGCCCGTGCGCCCGCGTCGCCTGTTCGGCCCCGCCGGTCCGCCCGCCCTCGGCCTGGAACCGGTCCCGGCGGAGGAGGACCGGCTCGTCGTCGCCGACGTGCTCGACACCTTGCGCGGCCGGCCGTCGCCCGCCGCACGCGCGGGAATTCCGCGCGGGGCCGTGATCCTGAGCGTCGACGGCCGGCCCGTCTCGCGCTGGGTCCACCTGACCGACGAGTTCCGCCGCGCCGCCGGACGCCCGGTCGTCCTGGAATACCGGGTCGACGACCGGATCGCCCGCACGACGTTGGACGTGCCTCACAGCATCTCCACCTTGCTAAACCTCCCGCCCGACGCACGCATCACCGAGATCGCCGGCCACGCCTCGGCCCGCATCGACTCCGCCGCCGACCTTTCCCCGACCGTCGCGCTCCCGGACTGGCGGGCCGCCGCGGCCATCCTCCGGCAGAACATCGGCCGGACCGTCTCCGTCCGCTACCAGACGCGCGACGAGCAGACCCATGAGCAGCCGATGACCGTCACGGAGGAATACGTCGACCCCTGGCTGCTCCGCGTCGCGTTCGGGCCTTCGTTCGTCTGCTACCCCCTGCTCGATTTCCAGCGCGAGTTGAACCCGTTCCGCGCCCTGCTCCTCGGCGGCCGCCGCGCCTACGTCACCACCGTCCAGACCTACCTCTCGATCAAGCACATCGTCTTCACCCGCGAGGTCAGCGTGGAGAAGGTCTCCGGCCCGGTCGGCATCCTCCGCCAGGGCTCCGAGATCGCCGAGGGCGGCTGGGTCCAGTTGCTCTGGTTCCTCGGCCTCATCTCCGCCAACCTCGCCGTCATCAACTTCCTGCCGCTGCCGATCGTCGACGGCGGCCTGTTCATCTTCCTGCTGCTGGAGAAGATTCGCGGGGAGCCGGTCAGCATCAAGACCCAGGTCGTCACGCAACTCATCGGCATCGCCCTGATCGTGACCGTGTTCCTGCTCGTCACCATTCAGGACATCGCCAACTGGAACCGGTAGACTCCGCCCGCCGCCGCCGGTTCGCGCCCGCGCGGCCTTCGATCCCCCGGAGCCGCCCCTCATGACGCCCCACGTTCCCGAAGCGCTCGCCAGACTGATGGAGGAGTTCCAGAAACTCCCCGGGATCGGTCCGCGCAGCGCCGAGCGGCTCGCTTTCCACATCCTGAAGGCCGACCCGGCCGACGCCCTGCGGCTCGCCGACGCCATCCGCGACGCCAAGAAACTCCTGCGCCATTGCCGCACCTGCTACAACCTGACCGACGCCGATCCCTGCGCGATCTGCGCCGATCCGCGCCGGGAACAGGCCCAGGTCTTCGTCGTCGAACAGCCCAAGGACCTGATTCAACTCGAATCGACCGGCGTCGTCCGCGGCGTCTATCACGTGCTGCTCGGCCACATCGCGCCGCTCGACGGCGTCGAACCCGGCGACCTCACGATCGACGCCCTCGTCGAACGCGTCCGCCGCGGCGGCATACAGGAAGTCGTCCTCGCCACCAACCCCACCCTCGAAGGCGAGGGCACCGCCCTGCACGTCAAGAGCGTCCTCGCATCGCTCAACGTGAAGATCACGCAACTCGCCCGCGGCCTGCCCTCGGGCTCGCAGATCGAATACGCCTCCCGCGCCATCCTCCAGGACGCCATCGAGGGCCGCACGCCGCTGTAGATCGGCCGCGACGCGTAGCGTCCGCCGTCTCGGCGGACGGAATGAATCGGCGCCCGTTCGCGTCGGGCGCTGCCTCGGCCGGCGGGACGCCGGGCCGCTACGGGTTGCCGACGACGGCCGACGCGGAGGTCGGCCGCTACGACCCCATCAGCATATCCACGAACGCCTGCACGTCCTCGCCGTCGATGCGGCCGTCGCGGTTGATGTCGGCGGCCGGGTCGGGCGAGGCATCCAGCAACGCGTCGACGAAGCCGGGCCAGTCGGCCGACGTAATCTTGCCGTCGTGGTTCATGTCGCCGGGCAGCGGGCC
>Ga0187893_10004019_pt1 | contig 28727 bp, 25 predicted proteins | sample MA1701074metaG_FD_139574 | JGI IMG/M metagenome (GOLD analysis project Ga0187893, IMG submission 139574) | White microbial mat communities from a basaltic lava cave in the Kipuka Kanohina Cave System on the Island of Hawaii, USA - MA170107-4 metaG ...
GGGCTACGGCCCGGAAAGAAGAATTCTTCTCCTCCACGGTCCTGTGGGAAGCTCGAAGAGCACGATCGTCAGGCTTCTAAAACACGGACTCGAGGATTATTCAAAAACTCCTGATGGAGCGATATACACGTTCTATTGGGAAATACTCAATGAGAGCGGGGTGACGGAGAGAATTGAGTGTCCGATGCACGAGGAGCCGCTTCGTCTTATTCCCATGACTCTTCGGGAAAGAATTTTGGCAGAAATAAACCGCGGCAAAGAAGATGAGGAGTTGATAAGGGTCGAAGGAAACCTTTGTCCTGTATGCAGGTTTTACTACAATCATCTCATGGAAAATTACAAGGGGGTTTGGGAAAAGGTCATATCTCACGTGAAGGTGAGAAGGTTTATCCTGTCCGAGATGAACAGGGTAGGTATAGGGACGTTCCAGCCTAAAGACGAGAAGAATCAGGATTCGACTGAGCTGACCGGAGATATAAATTATAGGAAAATAGCGCTTTACGGCTCCGACTCGGACCCGAGGGCGTTCAACTTCGACGGCGAGTTGAACGTTGCAAACCGGGGTATAGTTGAATTTATTGAGATCCTCAAGCTCGATGTTGCGTTTCTCTACGACCTTCTCGGCGCGACACAAGAGCACAAAATAAAACCGAAAAAATTTGCTCAGGTTGATGTGGATGAGGTGATAATAGGACACACAAACGAGCCGGAGTACAAAAAACTGGTCAACAACGAGTACATGGAGGCTCTGAGAGACCGCACGATAAAGATTGATATACCTTATATAACAAAGCTTTCGGATGAGATAAAGATATACCAAAGGGACTTTAATTCAGAGAGAATAAAAGGGAAACACATAGCCCCTCACACTCTGGAGATAGCGGCGATGTGGGGAGTGCTCACCCGATTGGAAGAACCGAAAAAAGCCGGTATCACGCTCATGCAAAAGCTAAAACTGTATGACGGCAGCGTTATACCGGGTTTCACCGAAGACACGATAAAGGAGCTGAAGAAAGAAACTGAAAGAGAGGCGATGGAGGGGATTTCACCCAGGTATATACAGGACAAGGTCTCGAATGCGCTGGTAAGCGACCTGAGTAAAAAGTGTGTGAACCCGTTCATGGTTGTCAGCGAAATCGAGAGCGGACTTGCTCATCACTCTCTTATTTCCAATGAATCTCAGCGGAGAAGGTATAAAGAGCTTCTGACCCTAGTAAGACAGGAGTACGAAGAGATAATCAAAAACGAGGTTCAACGCGCCATCGCCGCCGATGAGGAATCCATAGGTAGACTTTGCGCCAATTATATCGACAACGTAAAAGCATATGTCAGAAGGGAGAAGGTCAAAAACCTCTTTACCGACGAAGACGAAGACCCGGATGAGAGGCTGATGCGTTCTATAGAGGAAAAGATAGATATTCCCGAGTCGAGGAAAGACGATTTCCGGAGAGAGATAATGAACTACATCGCTGCGCTGGCGCTCGAGGGAAAAAGGTTTGACTATAGGTCGAACGAAAGGCTGAGGAGGGCGCTCGAGCTCAAGCTTTTTGAGGACCAGAAGGACTCGATAAAGCTCACGAGCCTGGTAACAAACGTCATGGACAAGGCGACACAGGAGAAGATAGAGATTGTAAAGAGCAGGCTCATTCGAGACTACGACTACTGCGACTCTTGCGCTACTGATGTCTTGACGTATGTTGCGAGCATATTTGCAAGGGGAGATATAAAGGATTATCGGGAGCGCAGAAAATAGATGTAGAGGGTCAAAATTTTGAACCCCTACTGTTTAACGTTGTTTCTGATCGAAACTAAGGAGAGAAGATTGATCCTGAAGATTGAACAAGACTGGGGGCGTTTCAGAGAGATAGTGAGGGGGAAGATAAAAGAGAATCTGAGAAAGTACATAGTTCATTCCGAACTCATCGGGAAAAAAGGCAAGGACCTTATCAGCATTCCCGTCCCTCAGATCGAGGTTCCCCATTTTGCGCATTCTCCACAAAAAATCGGAGGAGTCGGGCAGGGAGATGGGAAAGAAGGAACGCCGGTCGGAGTGGGTGAGATAGAGGGAGACAGGCATGCCGGCAATCAAGCCGGCTCTCATATACTTGAGGTTGAACTCACTCTGGATGAAATTGCCAAGATTCTGGGCGAAGAACTGGAACTTCCAAATATAGAGCCCAGGGGTAAGGAGAATATAAAGTCTTTTACCGGACGTTACACCAATATACACACATCGGGCCCCGAATCACTAAAGCACCCCAAGCGTACATTCAAAGAGGCGCTCAAGCGTCAGATTATCATCGGGTCTTATGATCCCCTGGATCCCGTAGTTGTTCCGATTTCAGAGGATAAGCGTTATAAATCAAGGGAAGCAATCGAAAAACCGGCCTACAACGCCGTAGTTATTTACATCATGGATGTGAGCGGTTCTATGGGAAATGAGCAAAAGGAGATAGTAAGGATCGAATCTTTTTGGATCGATACGTGGCTCAAGTATCAATACAAAGATATCGATACAAAATACATAGTTCATGATGCCGTGGCTCATGAGGTTGACCGCGATACTTTTTTCAGGATAAGAGAGAGCGGAGGAACGATAATTTCTTCCGCATACAGGCTTTGCCGTAAGATGATCGAGGAACGGTTTCCACCCGATGAGTGGAACGTATACGTTTTCCATTTCTCTGACGGAGATAATTGGTCTCGTGACGACACCGGCGACTGTATCGAGATTCTGGAAGAGAGCTTTCTGCCTAAGATCAATCTTTTTTGCTACGGTCAGGTCGAGAGTCCTTATGGGAGCGGGCAGTTTTACTACGACTTGGAAGATAACCTGGGAAAAAAGGAAAACCTAATCTTGTCCAAAATACCGGAAAAAGATTCGATTTACCATTCAATCAAGCAGTTTTTGGGGAGGGGAAAGTGATGCTTTCTGCAGAACTGGAGAGATATGTAGCGGAGATAAAAGCTCACGCTATTGGATATGGGCTTGATTTCTTCGACGTCATATTTGAAGTGATCGACTTTGAAGAGATGAATATGCTGGCCTCTTACGGAGGGTTTCCTGTCAGGTATCCCCATTGGCGTTTCGGCATGGAGTATGAAAAGATATCAAAAAGCTACTCATACGGTCTTCACAAGATTTACGAGATGGTTATAAACAACGACCCCTCATACGCATATCTGCTCAAGGGCAACACCGATGTTGACCAGAAGCTGGTCATCGCCCATGTATACGGCCATTCCGATTTTTTTAAGAACAATTTCTGGTTCTCCGGGACGAATAGAAAAATGCTGGACGAGATGGCAAACCACGCCGTCAGAGTCAGAAGGTATGTCGATAAATACGGCTACAGAGAAGTCGAGAATTTTATGGACGGATGTCTCTCGATCGAAGACATCATCGATATCCACTCGCCCTATATAAACCGCAGACCTGAAACTAAAAGCGTCCTGGAAGAGGGGGAGAACGGAAGAGTTCCTGCATCGAAGTTGAGGAGTCCGAACGAATATTTGGAAGATTATATTAACCCTAGTGAGTTCATGGAATGGCAAAGAGAAAGATCTGAACAGGAAAGAATCAAGAAGAGGAATTTCCCCGAGTCTCCCGAACGCGACGTACTTTTGTTCATGCTGGACAATGCTCAGCTCGAAGAGTGGAAAAAAGACTTGCTTTCGATGATTAGAGAGGAGAGCTATTATTATGCTCCGCAGGTACAAACAAAGATCATGAACGAGGGATGGGCTGCATATTGGCACTCCAAGATGCTGACGGAGAAGATAATTACGGACGGTGAAATAATCGACTATGCGGACCACCACTCAGGTACCCTTGCTACGTCTCCCGGTGCTCTCAACCCTTATAAATTCGGACTGGAGCTTTTTAGAGATATAGAAGACAGATGGAACAAAGGCAAATTCGGTAAAGATTATGAAGATTGCGATGACATTGAAGAGAGGAAAAACTGGGACAGGAAGGTTGGGTTGGGGAGAGAAAAGATATTCGAAGTCAGGAGGTTCTACAACGATATAAATTTTATCGATGAGTTTCTCACCGAAGAATTTTGCAGAGAACACGGACTCTTTACCTACAACTTCAACCGCTCCACGGGCATGTATGAGATTGAGAGCAGGGATTTCAGAAAGATAAAGGAAAAACTCCTTTTTCTGCTCACAAACTGCGGCAGGCCGATTATCGAAATCATGGACGGGAATTATATGAACCGGGGTGAGTTGTATCTAGTTCACAAACACGAGGGAGTGGATTTAAAGATGGACTGGGCTAAGGATGTCTTGATTAATCTGAGTGTGGTTTGGACAAGGCCGGTTCATCTCGAGACGGTCTCGCAGGGAAAGGTTAGGGTTCTCAGCACGGACGGAGAATTGAAGGATGTGGAAGTTAAGTAGAGCAAAATTGAAACCATTGCCACCGAAGTATTAAACCATCTACTGGCTGTTGCTCAAATATAGAAATAGTCTGTCATATCGAACGGATGTGAGATATCTTTCTGTTTCATGTATTGACAATCTAAAAAAAGATTTCTCCCTAGGGTCGAAATGACATTTTTGGATATGAGCAACAGCCCGTCTAGATTTGACCCAAGAGATAATGTGAAGCTAAGCCGTACCTATCGCAACTTGATGATTGTGCATAGCTCCCTTCAGGGTTATGTTTCGTTGCTCCTCCCCCTTGATGGGGGAGGATACAGGTGGGGAGTTTGTAATCTTTTCGAAGATTAGTGTATTTTGTATTGCTACACGCTGCAATAGGATTAGCTTGAAATAACAACAAAATAAGATTGATTTGTTGCCATTCCACAAAATGAAGGAGAGATAGGAAGTCTAATGTCCCAGAACCCAAAATATAGTCCTCAGAATCCACACCCTCTTTCGCAGATGAAAACGGAGCTTGTGTGGGAAGGGAAATACGACGAGTTCGGCAATCGGCGGGAGGTGGATATTGCTGGATGTGCCATGCCGATGCAGAAGATAGAAACGATCGACCAGCCGCGCAGTGAGGCGGCTGCTACAGGGCAAATTGCACTATTCGAAAAGACTAGCAAACGGCTTGATGATTCTCGCAACATGCTGTTATGGGGTGATAACAAACTCGTAATGGCGAGCCTGCTCAGGGAGCTCAAAGGAAAGATTGACCTCATCTACATTGACCCGCCGTTTAATGTTGGAGCGGATTTTACGATGGCTGTTCCTTTTGGAGATGAGAATGAAACGATCGGCAAAGACCAGTCCACCTTAGAAATGGTTGCCTACCGCGATATTTGGGGCAAGGGAACTGATTCATATCTTTACATGATGTATGAAAGGCTTGTTTTAATGCGTGAAATCCTATCAGAGACTGGCTCCATATATGTCCATTCGGATGAGCACGTTACCCATTACTTAAAGGTATTGTTGGATGAAGTCTTTGGGAGTAGTGAATTTCGTAATGACATTATTTGGAGACGGGTGAGTGCACATAATGACCCGAGACGCTTTGGGATGATTGTAGACAATATTCTTTTTTATTCTAAAGGGTCAGATTACTATTGGGGAGAACCACTCACTGATTATGAGGAGTGGTATCTAGAGCGATACTATAGATACAAAGAACCAGGTGGACGAAAATTTCTGTCTAGGGACCTCACAGCTCCTGGTGGACGTGGACCCATTTATGAATGGAAAGGAGTCAGAAGAGCATGGCGAGTTACGATTGAGAATATGCGCAAATTGGAACAAGAAGGAAGGATTTTTTATACGGAAAGTGGGATTCCTAGGTATAAACAGTATCTAGATGAAGTACAAGGCACACCAGTGCAGAATTTGTGGGATGATATACAGCCTATTGTTTCTTGGTCTTCTGAAGGTGTTAATTACAGCACTCAAAAACCAGAAGCGTTGCTGGAGAGGATAATATCAGCTTCTTCAAGAGAGGGTGATTTGGTCGCAGACTTTTTTTGCGGCAGCGGAACTACAGGTGCTGTTGCTGAGCGCCTTGGACGGCGGTGGATTATGGCTGATTTAGGTCGTTTTGCCATCCACACGAGTCGTAAGCGTCTAATCGAACTACAACGCGGACTTCACAGTGAAGGTAAGCCATATCGAGCGTTCGACGTCTACAACCTTGGCCGCTATGAGAGGCAATGGTGGCAGAAAGAAAGTCTTAAAGGGGCCGATGAAGAACATCGTCGGGTTGTTCTGGAGTTCTTCAGGGCAGAAATTTTAAATGGTGCGCCTTCTCCCTTGATTCACGGTCGCAAAGCGGGTGCATTTTGTCATGTGGATGGTATTGATTCAATCTTCACGCGCGATGAAGCGACAGCAGTTGCCAAAGCTGTAGCAGAAGCTGGAGGAAGAGAGTGTTACTGCCTTGCTTGGGAGTTTGAGATGGATTTGCGTTTGACAACTGCCGCATTGGAAAAGGAGTTCGGAGTCAAACTAATGTTGATTCAGATACCACGTGAAATTATGGAAAAGAACCGGAAGAGTCCACCGCCTTTCCTGGAAATGGCTGTTCTTGAGGTGGAGCCTGTTTATCGTACAAATGGGAACAAGCGTTCGGTGGATATTAAGCTCACAAAGTTTATGCCGTCTCTTGCCGAAGTCCCAACCAAAGAACTTGAAGCTCTCAAAAAGCGCGCCATTAGAAGCGGTTTTGATTTTATAGACTTCTGGGCGGTAGATTTTGACTGGGAACCTGGGAAGCCGTTTAACCACCATTGGCAGGACTACAGAACTCGAAAGGACCGAAGCCTCAAAACCATAAGCGATGCCGGTTACCACTATGACAAGCCGGGTAAACGCACCGTCTGCATTAAGGTCGTTGATACCTTCGGGTGCGATACGAGCATTACGATAGATGTGGAGGTGTGATAATAATTCCATAAAACTCCTTCCCCACTTGCGGGGGAAGGCCGGGATGAGGGTTAAATTGAACCTAGCTAGATCGAGGGAACTGAGAAAAAATCCCACAGATGCAGAACACAAGTTATGGATGCACCTTCGCTCCCGTCAGCTCGGAGGTTATAAGTTTCGCAGACAATGTGTCTTGGGGTCATACATCGTTGATTTTGTGTGTTTGGAAAAAAGGCTAATTGTAGAGGTTGATGGAGGAGGCCACTGCGAACAGGTTAATTACGATGCCCAGCGTAGTGAATGGCTGGAGTCTCAGGGGTTTAAGGTCCTTAGGTTTTGGAATAACCAGGTTTTGAGAGAGACTGAGGTAGTGAAAGAGGTAATAGCGGAGGCTTTGGGGCTTAATACCCCCCATCCTAACCTTCCCCCGCAAGGGGGGAAGGAAATATAAGGTGCCGTCTCGGGGAATGAGAATGGAAAACGTAATTCGGAGGTTATTCACCCGCAATGGGGAAAGGAATTGTAAGGTGTTGTCTGTGTGAATCATGAGGTGCTGTTACTGAGAGGAAGGAACTTTGACTTGGGTTGTCGCTAATTGTTTTACACCCGAATAATGTTGGACAATCACAAGTTGTTCACGGCTCAGGGCGAACTCCTATTTTTAAAACCATCTTCTGTATATAATGTGTGAACCCTGATTAACTGGATTTAGCATGAGTGCTGAAGAAAGTCCCGTCATAAATCTGCAAGCTCTTGAACCTCTTTTTGCTCCATGGGAGGAACCGAACTCGCATCGCGTGAGGGCGGACAGCCCCGGAGAAGCTGCAAAGGTAGTCAAAGGGAGGAGAGCTTCTCCCATTGTTATCGCCAACAACCTGCGCAGCGCGGTTCGTGAATGGAGGGAAACATTTTATATGGGGGTCAGCGACACTACAAGACAACTATTATCGCACTGGTTCGAAAGGCCGCACCGTGTTAAAACAGCCGATGGAGAAGAATTCGAGTTCAGGTATTACTTCTGTCAACGCGAAGCGATCGAAACGCTGATTTATCTAAAAGAATCTCGCCGTATTGATTGCCTTTCCCAAATAGTTAATGAGTTCGGCGGCGAGGGGGCAGAGATTGCCGCTTTGGGTATTACTGAAGAAGAAGACGAATGGAGCCGGTATGCCTTCAAGCTGGCCACCGGAACGGGCAAGACTAAGGTTATGAGCCTTGCAATCGTGTGGAACTATTTCCATGCACTCAGAGAATCGGATTCTCCGATGGCTCGTCACTTTCTGGTCATAGCTCCGAATCTCACAGTTTACGAGCGGCTTAAAGAGGATTTTGCAGACGAGAAGATCTTTCGCACCGATCCTTTGATTCCTCCTGAGTGGATGGGGGATTGGAACATGAGTGTGGTTCTTCAAGATGAGGCAAGCGGCGCTGCAACGGGTGGTGTTCTCTATCTGACTAATATCCATAGGCTCTACGACTCGTCCAAACGCAAGGGCAAGAAAGAGGAGGAAACTTATCCATTCATGGGACCTCCGGTCTCGAAAGCGAGGGCGCTTGATACAGGAGCCGCTCTAAGGGATCGAATCACAAGTCACAAGAGAATCTTGGTGCTGAATGACGAGGCTCATCATCTCTGGGATCCTGACTCGGCCTGGAATGAAGCCATCCACTACTTACATGAAACTATTAAATCCCGTACGGGAGGCGAGGTTGTAGCGCAACTCGATTTCACGGCAACTCCAAAAGACAATAGCGGACGGCTTTTTAAGCACATTGTTTGCGATACTCCGCTCGGTGAGGCTGTAGATGGCGGCATTGTGAAAACTCCGGTCATCGGGAAAGGCGATAAATCACTCTCTGAAGAACCGAGCGATAATGCAGCGTATCGTTATGACCGTCACCTTTGCATGGGCTATTTGAGGTGGCTCAGGAGCAAGGAGGAATGGGAGAAGAGCGGAAAGAAGGCTCTGCTTTTTGTGATGTGCGATGATACCAAGGCGGCCGACGAGATAGCTAATCGCTTGAATACAGACGACACGTTCAAGGAGCTTAATGAAAGAACAATCAACCTGCATACAAATCTAAAGGGAAAGCTCAAAAAGGTAGGCCGTGGAGCTAGTGCGAGGGTCGAATTTGTCGAAAGCGAAGGCGAAATAAGCGACGAAGACCTGAAAGAATTACGTAAGTTAAGCCGAGAGTTGGATGATAATACGAGTCAGTATTATTGCATTGTTTCCGTACTGATGTTGCGAGAAGGGTGGGATGTTCGCAACGTCACTTCCATCGTTCCACTTCGCCCTTACACAGCCAAAGCAAACATTCTGCCTGAACAGACATTAGGACGCGGGCTTCGACGTATGACGCCGCCAGGAACACAAGGGGCAAATGAAATCGTTACGATAGTTGAACACCCTGCTTTTGCCAGCCTCTATCGTCAGGAGCTGGCTCAAGAAGGACTTCCGATTGAGATTATAGATGTCGAGCACATTCCGTCAACCACAATTTCCATCTACCCGGACTATGCTCGAAAGGATGTTAAAGCCCTTGAAATCGAGATTCCCGTTCTAACGGCAGGTTATAAGACTCTGCCAAAGCTTGAAGGCTTGACTATAGAGGATGTAAAGAAAGAATTCGGGAAGTATAAGCCGCTTCCGTTAGGGAGCAGGGGAGTTGAGGACATAGAGTACGAGGGGCGCCACCTTTTTACTGGGGAAGTTGTTGAGAAGATGAAAATACATCTTCCACTTCTAGAGTTCGGGATGGGCACTGTTTCTTATTACGTCAAGCAGTTGGAACAAATCTGCAGGATGCGTGGACTGCATCCGGTGCTGGCTCCGCTCGTGCAGACGTTCATTGAAGAGATGCTGTTTACGGAAAAGTCTAATCTGTTCGATCCTTCATTGGTCAGCCGGTTAGGCGATTCCGATGTAGCTGAACATACACGCGCGGTTTTTGTGCCTCTCATAAGGCAAAGAATTACTCAAGTGGAAAAAAGAGTTGCTACAGAGAAACCCCAATATATGTCGGAGTGGAAACCCTATCAGGTAACACACAGCGAAAGACGCCCTGCCTTGGAAGCGCAAAGAACGCTGTTCAACCTGGTTCCCTGCAATCGCAGCCTTGAGGTTGCTCTCACAAACTTTGCGGAAAAGGCTAGAGACGTGGCAGCATTTGCAAAGAACGGGGGGCCACAGTGTCTGAGGATTGACTATTTGGCAAGCGGTGGAAGATTGGCTTTTTACACGCCTGATTTCTTCATTCGAGCCAAAGAGGGAAACTATTACCTGGTGGAAACAAAGGGGCGTGAGGATGTAGACGTTCCCAAGAAAGCGCGTGTGGCAATGGCGTGGTGCGAAGCCGCCTCGACTGAAGATTGCAGATGGGAGTATCTCTATGTTCCTGAAGGTATCAGCGTCATAGAGGAGATACGATAGAAGAGCTTGCCAGAGCCTGTGCACCTGCTTTGCAGAATCTGATCAGAACTGAGGAGACAGAGCAACAATTACCCCTGCTGGCTGTAATGGAAAAAGGAGAGGAGCGAGCAACAGCAGCCACAGAGTTTGTCGATGAAAAATTGTTACAAAAACTTCCGCCGCGTTATCAGGATGCTGCCAAGCAAGCGGTGATGTTATTCAAGTTCTTCGAGAACAAAAAAGATATAAACTATGCGCCAGTTTTCACCGCTTTGCTTGGTTCATTGGATGAAGCGTCGAGAGGGCTTATCACACGCAGGTTGCTTGCTCATGTGCCTCAGGCTTTGCAAGACCAAAAAGCTTGGTTTGATCCATACCTGGAAAATTTTGATCGCAGGATGCTTAAGCACTACCAAGACATGGCTCAGAATCTGAAACGCACGCTGGTGTTCAAAAACGGACTTTCGCCAGTCGGGCTTCTTCGTTCTTGTCTTGATTACGCCTTGAATGAAAGAGAGAATTTAAGCGGTGTCTTTAAAGCGATTCGAGATGAGTTTAAAGTTGCCGGTGCGCGAGACATACTCGCTCGGGTCAGCGCGATTAATGATTTCCGCAACACCTACATAGCTCACCATGAGAAGGAACTTACTGATAAGAATCTCGCCGAGTTAGAGCTCAAAAAGTGGATCGAGGGATTAAGCGTAATACACGGCTTCTAAATGTCGAATGAGGTTTAACACCCTTTTTAATACATCATTACTTTACTCTATATTCTGCACCTGCTCTCTCATTTTCTCGATCTCGGAGCGCAGCTCTATGATAACATGAGATGTGTCTGCATCCTTGGATTTTGCCGCTGTAGTCCCGGCCTCGCGGTTCATTTCTTGAAGAAGAAAATCAAGTTCTCTTCCAATCGACCCCTTCCCGTTAATAGTTTCTTTGAACTTACCTACATGGGCTTTTAACCTGACCGTTTCTTCCGTGATGTCGCTCCTGTCCACAAGAAAAGCGATTTCCTGGTGCATTTTGTTCTCGTCGACTTGTGTTTCGTTCAATAGTTTCATTATGCGCTCTCTCAGTTTGTCTGACAGTTCTTTAGTGTAGTTTTTCCTTTTGTCGTTGATTTCTTCGATGAGTTTTTCTACTTTTTCTATTCTCTGCTTCAAATCCTTTTCCAGTTTTCTGCCCTCGGAAAGCCTGGCCGCATCGAGCTTCTCTATCGCACTGGTTAAAGCTCTTTTTACTTTGGGGTAGTCTTTGGGGTTTACTGTGGGTTTCACTTCTGAAGAAAATAATTCTTTAATCATCAACAAGTGTTCGAGCCTAGTCGGTTCCTTGATCTCCAATTCCCTTTTTAGTTTCTCAAGCGTTTTACGGGATTCCTTTGCCAGTTCCATATCGATGACGGATTGACGGGTTTTAAAGCCCTCGAAAGCGACGAGGATTCTCACTTTGCCGCGTACCAGTGTCTTTTTTGCGATTTCGCTCATCTCCGGTTCGATGGCCGAAATTGCGTCCGGGATTTGAAAGTTGACATCCAGAAACCTGTGATTCTCGGAACGCGCCTCGACTACGACTTTGCCCCTCGAGCTTTCCTCTTCTCCTTTTCCAAAACCCGTCATGCTTTTCATCTCTTTATTTCCTTCTCGAGTTCGAGCATATAATTCTCTCTGAGCTTCTTGAACAGTTTTTTCAAATAATCGCTTCCGTAATCTGGATATGTCCATTCGAGCGCATGAAATTCTTTGTGTCTGTATACGAGAGTGAGGTCGGCATATACTCCCTTTCCCAGAAATGGTCGGTGATAGTATCCTTTTCCGGTCGCAAGAATCAAGTGTTCGGCAGCAATGTATCCAGGGTCTATGTTTATTTTTCTTTTCCCTTTCGCGGAAAAATCCTTCTCCAGCTCGTTTGTGAAAAACTTTATCTCCACTAATCCCTCGCGCTTTATGAGCTTTTTAAAGCTAATTATTTCTCTCCACAGCTCTTTTCCCATCTCTTCTTCGTAATAAGCGGTGAAGTCAAAGCTCAGCTTTTCAGTCCTGAAATCAATATCTCCAAACCTTTCTTTGAGTCTTACAATACAGTCTGCTACCGGGGCATCCTGGCTATAAATAAGTCCAATAAAGAACTTCACAGGCGGTGGTTCCTGAAGCACACTCATGCGTAAAAGCATCGATAATATGAACTCTTTGTCAAGCCGTCATCGGATGGTGTCATCAAACGGCTGATGTGGGATCGTCCTTGAAATTTGCACTTTTAACGCTTATTCTATTGCGCGGTTTTGATATTTTGATGAGTAATAAATACAAAGGGAATAAATCTATTCTGATTTTGCTCTTTCTGATAATTGGGTTTTCAGCCTGTAGTGGAGTGTCTAAATCTTCATCTTCACCCTTAAACCTGCCTCCCACTTCTCCGGCAAGGGCAGTAGAAGGCTACCTGGAAGCCCTCAAAAAACAGGATTTCGTGAAAACCTATGAGTTCATAAGCTTTGGATTCGCGGGTAATCTGGATAAGGAGAGTTATAAAATAAATATGGAACAGGGCCCTCTGAAGAAGTACGGTTGGAGCTTGCAGAATTATCAAGTCACGGGAGTCAGAATAATCGGGGATCAGGCGTATGTTTCCAGTGAACTTGAGGTAGATTATAAACCTCTTAATTCTGAAAGTAAGATTCAAAAAAAAATAGAAGTCCAATATGTGCTCTCGGATTTGGAGAGAAAGTGGAAGATCACCGGGGGTAGTTGCATTACTAACTGTGTATCGGCAGAAGATTTTATTGGGAGACCCGCTGACAAGCCTATAGATTCCAATTGATCGAGAGTTTAGAAAATGATAAGAGTAGCCGTAACGGGCGTGGCTGGTAGGATGGGGAGCAGAATACTGTCTCTTCTCCTGCATGAAAATGAAATAGAGGTTGTAGGGGCAACGGAAGCCGAGGGCAACCCTTCTTTGGGAAAAGATGCGGGAATAGTTGGGGGCGTCGGAGAGATCAATCTCCTCGTTTCTGATAAAATAGATAAAGCGGCGGCAGATGCAGACGTCATAGTTGATTTTTCAACCTCGGAAGCGACGCTCAAGAACGCCGAATATGCCTCGATGACCAGCAAGGCAATGGTTATTGGAACGACGGGCTTCAAACTGGAGGAGCAAAAAAGGATTATAGAGCTTGCAGGAAGCTTTCCGTCCGTAATCTCACCCAACATGAGTATAGGGGTAAACGTGATGTTTGAGATTGCGAAAAGGCTTGCCGGGTTTTTACGGGACGAATTTGACGTAGAGATAGTAGAGACTCACCATAAGCACAAAATAGATTCTCCTAGCGGGACCGCTCTCAGGCTCGGCGAAGAGATCGCCGGCGCTCTTGGAAGGGATTTTAAGACTGTTGCAAGGTTTGAAAGACACGGCCAGATTGGAGAGAGAAAAAAGGGAGAAATAGGATTACAGACCATCCGCGGCGGGGATGTGATTGGGGAGCACACCGCTATTTTCTTTGGACAAGGGGAAAGAATTGAACTAACTCATAAAGCGTCTAATCGCGACAATTTCGCGAGAGGAGCAGTACGCGCAGTAAAGTGGGTTGTGGGAAAGCCACCTGGTATTTATTCGATGAAAGACGTCTTGGGGATCTAGATTAACCACGAATTAACCCGAGCAGTATTTCATCCGCAGTACGGATGAAATGGAAATAAATGGGCACGAATGAGTAAAAGCAGGATGCAGGGTACAAGATACATGTTAAAGTTTTCATCCATCGTGCCTCGTGTATCGTGAATCAATTACCTTCTATATCTTTGGCTCGATAATTCATCCAGCATGTTCAAATTCGAGGTTCTAAAAAAAGACAAGGATACAGGTGCAAGGTTTGGCCGCATTCATACCGCACACGGTACGGTGGAGACCCCGGCTTTCATGCCGGTAGCTACTAGGGGTTCTGTAAAGGCGATGACCCCGGAGGAGGTCGAAGCCCTGGGGTTCGAGATTGTGGTCGTCAACGCTTACCATATGTATTTAAGACCCGGCCACAAGAAGGTTGAGCAATTGGGCGGGCTTCACAAACTGATGGGATGGGGTCGTCCCATTCTCACCGACAGCGGCGGATTTCAGGCTTTAAGCCTCTCAAGGGTGCGGGAAATCAAGGAGGATGGAATTCTGTTTCGTTCACACTTGGACGGGAGCGAGCATTTTTTGACTCCCGGTAAATGTATTGAGATTCAGGACTCGCTGGGCACCGATATTATGATGTGTTTGGATGAATGCCCCCCTTTTCCTTCGTCCTATGAGTACATGGAAAAATCCGTTGATCTTACAGCCAGGTGGGCGGACATCTGTAAAAGGGTTAAAACGGATTCTCAAAAAGCGATTTTCGGAATCGTCCAAGGCGGTGTGTTTGAAGGGCTCCGAGAAAGGTCCGCTCGTCAACTTCTCTCGATCGGCTTTGACGGTTATGCAGTAGGGGGACTCGGTATCGGAGAGTCTAAAGAAGAGACCTACAGTACTGCTGCATTCACGGCTCGATTCCTGCCGCATGAGAAACCAAGATATCTCATGGGGCTGGGAATGCCCGAAGATATTATGGAAGCGGTCTCAGTAGGGATTGACCTGTTTGACTGTGTGCTTCCGACCAGGAACGCAAGAAACGGCACTCTCTTTACAAGTCAAGGAAAAATGGTTATAAAGAATGCCCGATATGAAGGGGACGATTCATCCGTCGATGAGTCTTGTAGCTGTTACACGTGCAAGACATTCTCAAGGGCGTATCTCAGGCATCTCTATCAAGCCGGCGAGATACTCGCCTCAAGACTACTCACTCTTCATAACCTTCACTACTACGGACGGTTGATGAGGGATATTAGAGCGGCTATTAGCACCGGAGAGTTCCGTGATTTGAAGACGAAATTCCAATCTGCGGGGGGTTTAAAAGAATCTTGCGAATGATAATCTTACCAATAATTGTGATTGTGCTTTTCCTAACTGGGTGTCCGCCCGGAGGGCAAGAGGGAGCGGGTGCATCTCCGATAGCAGCCATAGCTCCATTTATTTTGATTTTTGTGCTTTTTTACTTCTTGATTCTCAGGCCACAGCAAAAACAGGGCAGGGAGAGACAGGAGATGCTCAAAAACCTCAAACGAGGAGATAACGTAATTACCTCTGGCGGAATATACGGAAGGGTTCTGAACATTTCAGGGGATGTCATCACTCTTGAGGTCGCAAAGGGGGTCAACATAAAAGTTTCCCGTTCGGGTGTATCCGGTATCGCGAGCGCGGATGATGAGGAGAAAAAGGAAAAGGAGGATAAATCCGACAAATGAGAAGGAACTTAAGGGTACGGGCAGTACTAATACTGGTCATATTTTTTCTCTCTCTAATATTTTTAACCCCCACTATTTTGGGCGATAGACTCCCCAACTGGTGGGGAAGGGTTTTCCCGGACAGAGGAATAAGATTGGGACTCGATTTGAAGGGAGGGGTGTTTCTCCTGCTAGGAGTTAAGGCCGAAAGGGCGGTGGAACAAGAGCTTGCCAATATAAAAGAGTCTGTGAAGGAAGAACTCAGCAAAGACAAGGTCCTGGTCAAGGGGTTTGAGAGCAGTGATAACACGCTTACTCTGAATTTTTTTTCCAAGAGCGATCTTGAAAAGGCAAAAGAGTTGGAGACGAGCTACGAAGATACAGTGGACATTGATGAAAACAACCTGTCTCTCACCTTTACTCTCAAGGACAGCTACATAACTGAGCTTCAGAAAAGAGCGATCGACCAGGTTAAGGAGACCATCGAGAACCGTGTGCTGGAGTTTGGATTGGTCGAACCGACTATTCAGAGAGCCGGGGCTGATAGGATTTTGATACAAGTTCCTGGGGCTTCTGCCAAGGACAGGGAAAGGATTATAAATATCATAAAGCGCGCCGCCGTGCTCGAATTCAAGATTGTCAAAGACGCTGGTCCGGATCGGGAATCTCTTCTCGCCAAGTACGGTGTGAAATCCCCCGACGAACTCGCAGCGCAAGGGCTCAGCCTCCGCTCTGGAGATACAGGCCAGGAAAACGAGAAGTTCTTCATCACCGAGAATGAGGCGCAGGTTACTGGTCAGTATCTTTCCGATGCAAGGCTCGTATTCGACGAGTTCGGAAGACCAGCAGTGGGCTTTAACTTCAGGGGAGAAGGAGCTACGAGGTTTGGAGAGCTTACCGGAGAGAATGTGGAAAAGAGGCTGGCAATAGTGCTTGACGGGACCATAAAATCTGCGCCCGTGATTCAGGAAAGGATATCGTCTCAGGGAAGGATTACAGGGAATTTTACGATTGATGAGGCTAAAGACCTGGCGCTTGTCCTCCGCTCTGGAGCGCTCCCCGTTCCCGTGGATGTCGAGCAGGAGCAGACCGTCGGGCCTTCGCTCGGAAAAGATTCGATAGAAAAAGGAAGGCTTTCAATGATCGTGGGCGGTATGGCCGTTGTAATCTTCATGGTCGTTTTCTATAAACTCCAGGGTGTGGTTGCAAACATCGCGCTCGCACTAAATATGCTTTTCATCATGGGTTTTCTGTCTTCTTTCGGAGTAACTCTTACTCTTCCGGGTATTGCAGGACTAGTGCTCACTATGGGTATGGCAGTAGATGGGAACATAATCATATTCGAGAGGATTAAAGAGGAGCTACGATTGGGGAAATCCCCGCTTGCGGCGATTGATGCTGGCTATGAGAGGTCTTTCTGGACAGTGTTTGATTCCAACCTAACGACGCTCCTTACCGGTCTTATACTTTTCTGGTTTGGGACCGGTCCTATAAAGGGCTTTGCTGCTACTCTTTGTGTCGGCATAGTTTCCACAGTTTTTAGCAACGTTGTGGTTGCCCGCATAATTTCAGACTTTATTTATGCGGAAAAGAAGGTGTCGGCACTGAGCATCTAACAGAAATATCGGGAGGTTTTTGACTTGGATCTAATAAAGCCTGATACTCGCATTGATTTTGTCGGAAAGATGGGGAAGGCGGTTTTTATATCTTGGGCGTTGATTCTCGTCTGTATTATTTCTTTGATATATCATAAGGGTCCGAACTGGGGAGTGGAGTTTATAGGAGGAACGGAGGTCCATATTAAATTTTCAAAAGATATAAAATCCGATGGGATAAGGACTATTTTGAACTCCGCCGGATATGCTCCAGAATCGGTTCAACAGTTAGGCCTCCCTCAGGATAATAATTACTTGGTAAGGTTCGCCTCTCAGGCAGTGGCTTTTGAGAAGATTCAGGAATTCCAAAACAAGATGGAAGACGTGGTTAAAACCGTTCCAGAATTCGAGGGAGCAAACGTTCTCAGGATCGATTACATCGGCCCGAAGGTGGGCAGCGAACTCATAAGGAAAGCTATATTATCGGTACTCCTAGGCTGTGTCGGAATACTTTTATACCTCAAGATAAGGTTTGAATTTGAATTTGCCCTCGGTGCGGTAATAGCTCTATTGCACGATGTTTTGATAACTCTTGGAGCTATTTCGCTCATGGATAAAGAGTTTACTCTTACGATTGTTGCTGCGCTTCTCACGATAATCGGATATTCGGTGAATGATACGATCATAATTTTCGATCGAATCAGGGAGAACCTGAAGAAGGCTACAAAGCTAGGATTCAAAGAGCTCGTGAACGAAGCTATAAATCAAACCCTATCGAGGACAATTCTGACAGTAATAACTGTATTTTTCGTCCTTGTCGCCCTCTTTTTCCTGGGAGGTGCAGTAATACACGATTTTGCCTTTGCTTTGATTGTAGGAGTACTAAGCGGGACATACTCGTCTATCTTTGTAGCTAGTTCGTTTGTTATTTACTGGAAAAATAGAAAAAGAGTTCCAGTCTGAATAGTTGGCAATGTAGGGAATTAGTACATTCATTCTTTAACTTGAATGAATAATTTTTAAACGAACTACAAAATGTCTCAACGCTTTCTTTCCTCCTCGATATTCTTTTTCCCGAATCATTTAAAAAGTTGATGATGCCCTTTAATTTATCGAACTGAAAATGCTATTGATTCAGAGCTTGGCTGAGGGCTTTCTTGATTTTTAACCTTATGTTGTTTCCAATATTTCCGCGGCGTTTGGTCTTGCATTGATTATTTGTGTCCGCTGAAATCAAGTTGTTTGTGCGGGACTGGATGGTAATATAAAATGAAATTTTGGTGAATCATGGACTATATTGTTTTTGTCGTTTTTTTAATTGTGGCATTTGCAGGCTTCATCTCGCTCTTGTTCGGACTTCCCGGCACGTTTGTTATTCTTGCCGACTCGATACTCTACGGCTGGTACAAAGGGTTTAACGAGATCACGACGAAGGTCATTGTAATTCTAGCCGCACTGGCGGTTTTTGGTGAGTTATTAGAGTTTCTTTTAGGTATCTTAGGGGCAAAAAGGGAGAAAGCTAGTAATAGCGCGATTGCGGGTTCGATCGTGGGCGGAATAGCCGGCGCTATATTGGGTGCTCCATTTCTCTTTGGAATAGGCGCTGTAATAGGTGCTTTTGTAGGCGCATTCGCAGGCGCTTTTTTGGTCGAACTACTCAAGAGAAGAACCATCAATCAAGCTATACAGTCTGGCCGTGGGGCTTTTCTGGGAAAAGTAGTCGGAACTATTACTAAAGGTGCAATAGGCATAGCGATGATCACGATAACGGTTATTTCTGTGATAAGAAATTAGTGGTATTCTAGCCACTAACACACAAAGCCACAAAGAAGGGGGAATTTGGAAATAGGAATTCAGAAGCCAGAATCCAGAATAGTCGAAGAAAACTGTCTTTCTTCTGAATACTGACTCCTATATTACAAATTCCAACTTAGTGTCTTTGTGGTTAAACATCAGGAGTTCAAAATGAAAGAAAAACTCGAAGCGATAAAACTCGAAGCCGAAATGGAACTAAAGACGGTTAGTGATGAAGCTGCGCTCCAGAACGTAAAAGCAAAGTACGTCGGAAGAAAGGGAATTATCACGGACCTTCTAAAGGGAATGCGCGACATTCCCGACTCAGAACGACCGCAAATGGGTCAACTGATAAACGAAGTTAAACAGTTCATAGAGGTTCTATCCGATAACAGATTTGAAGAAATAAAAGAAGACAAAAAAAAGAATGCATTGCTCAATGAACGTGTGGATATTACTCTTCCAGGAAGGGGAATTCCCCTCGGAGGAAAACATCCTATAACTCAGGTGATGGAAGAGGTCGTCTCAATTTTCGAGAGGATGGGTTTTGAGGTTGCAGAGGGACCGGAAATCGAGCTTGATTATTATAATTTTGAAGCCTTGAATATTCCCAAAGACCATCCCGCTAGGGATATGCAGGATACGTTTTACATCTCGGATGAAATAGTTCTCAGAACCCATACGTCTCCTGTTCAAATAAGGGTTATGGAAAAACAAAAACCTCCCATAAAGATAATCGCGCCTGGGAAGGTTTATAGGCACGACAGCGACGTGTCGCACTCGCCGATGTTCCACCAAGTTGAGGGACTTTTCGTCGATGAGAACGTTACGTTTGGCCATCTAAAGGGAGTTCTCAGCGAGTTTGTCAGGCTGATGTTTGGACCCCAAATAGGAGTCAGGCTCAGACCGAGTTTCTTTCCTTTCACAGAGCCGAGCGCGGAAGTGGATATTAGATGCGTAATTTGCGGGGGAAAGGGATGCAGGGTGTGTAAAAATTCGGGCTGGCTCGAAATAGGAGGATGCGGGATGGTGGACCCCGAGGTTTTTAGGGGCGTTAATTACGACCCCGAACGATATACAGGATTTGCTTTTGGGATGGGTATTGAAAGAATAACCATGCTTAAATTCGGCATAAATGACATAAGGCTGTTCTTTGAAAACAGCATAAGGTTCTTGAGACAATTCTCCTAAAATTTACGATATTCTCTTCTATCTCATTTCAGATTTTCAATACCAAATCGCAAAAATACTGCACAAAGGTAAAAGCTGGGTCTCTGTATAAAAGAACCTGTAGAATGACATAGGTATATTAATATTAAGGAAAGCCTAGAACAGCATCGAGCGAGACGATAAATTCATGTCGAGAAAAGGAGTTGTAGTCTGTTTGAGGTAGCTCGGAGACGGAACTACTAGGATTATCTTTATTGAGTAACCTCTATTCCTATGGTACTATCCCTCTAATTTTTGTATCATTACACCACCAAAAGGAGTAAAAAAGAGATGGGGGTAAAATCCGACCGCTGGATAAGGCAGATGGCTCTTGAGCATAAGATGATCGAGCCGTTTGTCCAAGAGCAGGTGGCTAAAGGCGCTATATCATATGGCTTGTCGGCTTATGGATATGATATAAGGGTAAGCGATGAATTCAAAGTTTTTACGAATGTTTACAATTCGGTTGTCGACCCTAAGGGTTTTGACGAAAAATCCTTTGTGTCCATTAATGTGGATGTTTGTTTAATTCCTCCAAATTCTTTCGCGCTCGCAAGGACTGTAGAATATTTCAAAATCCCTAGAAGCGTGATCACGCTTTGCGTCGGAAAGTCCACATATGCGCGCTGCGGAATAATTGTAAACGTCACTCCGTTTGAGCCGGAGTGGGAGGGGTTTGTCACCCTGGAGATTTCTAATACTACACCCCTACCAGCAAAGATTTACGCCAACGAGGGAATAGCGCAGGTCATATTTTTTGAAGCTGACGAGGTCTGCGAAGTATCTTATGCAGATAAAAAAGGTAAATATCAAAAACAGGTAGGTATTACAACGCCAAAGGTTTAATTTTTGTAAGGGCGGTTCGCGAGAAGCCATTACTTCTAAACGATTTGTCTATAGAAATTACTTTATATAACTATCTGGAACTCCTTGATATTACTTATGTTTAGCTGCTTTTTATGTTATAATGCTGAGGTTTATAATAGGGGAATCAGAGGTAGCTATAAGAAGATGATAGCTATTGATAATGGAGGTAGTTTATTTTGGAAATTAAGACTGAATCTGATGAAAGATTTGGCACCTATACCGCTGAAGCGATAAAAGTTCTCCCTGGACTCGAGGCCGTAAGAAAACGCCCCGATATGTATATCGGCGACACGAGTACCAGAGGGTTTCACCACCTTGTTTTTGAGGTTATCGATAACAGCGTTGATGAGGCCCTCGCCGGGTTTTGCGATGAGATAGTCGTGACGATTCACGCCGATGAAAGCGTAACTGTCGAAGATAACGGCCGTGGAATACCTGTCGACATCAAAAAAGAGATTGGCAAGTCTGCCGCCGAGGTGGTTATGACTACGCTCCATGCCGGCGGGAAATTCGAGGGAAAGGTCTATAAGGTTTCTGGCGGGCTTCACGGGGTAGGTGTTACAGTTGTAAACGCACTCTCTGAATATCTGATTCTCGAAATAAGAAAGGACGAAAAGGTGTGGTATCAGAGATATGAAAGAGGTAAACCTGTAAGCGAATTGAAAGAGACTGGAAAGACGAAAAGAAGCGGGACTAAAATAAGGTTTAAGCCTGACACGCAGATTTTCGAAGTAAGCGAGTTCAATTACGATACGCTAACTCAAAGAATACGGGAGCTCGCTTTTTTAAACAGCGGTCTCAGAATAAAGCTCCTTGATGAACGCGACGGGAGAGAACAGGAGTTTTTTTACAAAGGTGGGATCATAGCGTTCGTTCAAGAGCTGAACAAGAATAAAAACACGCTTCATCCCAAGCCGATTTACGTCTCTGGGGAAAAAGACGACATTATTGTAGAGGTTGCTCTACAGTACCACGATGGATACACGGAAACGATATTTTCTTACGCAAATAATATAAATAACCTTGAAGGCGGGACGCATCTGACAGGATTTAAGGGGGCGCTCACGAGAACAGTCAACAAATATGCCGAGGATCATGGGCTTCTCAAAAATGCAAAGGTTACACTGAGTGGCGAAGACACTAGAGAGGGGCTAACATCGGTAATAAGCGTTAAACTTCCCAATCCCAAGTTTGAAGGACAGACAAAGACAAAGCTTGGCAATACGGACGTTAAGGGAGTGGTAGAGACTCTACTGAACGAAAAGCTCGCAATGTTCTTGGAGGAAAACCCTTCGGTTGCCCGGAAAATCATTGAAAAAACTATTGAGGCTGCAAGCGCAAGAGAGGCTGCCAGGAAGGCACGCGAGCTTACAAGGAGAAAGAGCGCCCTCGAATCTGGGTCTCTGCCGGGAAAACTTGCCGACTGCCAGGAACGCGACCCTCAATATTGCGAGATTTTCATAGTTGAAGGAGAGTCTGCCGGTGGGTCTGCAAAGCAGGCGAGGGCGAGGTTTAACCAGGCTGTGCTTCCTCTTCGTGGAAAAATTCTCAATGTCGAGAAAGCAAGGTTTGATAAGATGCTGAGCAACGAAGAGATAAGGACTATGATTATGGCCCTTGGAACCGGTATAGGAAGCGATGATTTCGACATATCAAAAATCCGCTATCACAGAATAATACTCATGAGCGACGCCGATGTTGACGGCTCTCATATAAGGACGCTGATTCTCACCTTTTTCTACAGACAGGTCCCGGAAATTATCGAAAGAGGATACCTTTATGTTGCACAACCGCCTCTTTACAGGGTAAAACGAGGAAAAGACGAGAGATATCTCAAGGACGAGCACACTTTTGAAAATTATCTGCTTGAAATTGGCACAGAGGGAGTGGTGCTAAAGGTCAATCGCAATGAGGAATCCGGAGAGATCAAGGGAAACAGGCTTCTTGATATCATTAGGAAATCAATATCTTACGGAAAGATTTTAGAGAGAGTCGGCAAATGGGGAAGGGATACAAAAATAGTTGACTCGTTTGCAAGCAGGCAAGGTTTCAGGAAAAGCTATCTCAAGATTGAAAACGAGGCTGAGCTTGACGGTCATCTGCAGGAAATTAAAAAGTGGATTGAGAGGCACTATTCTGAGGTCGCATCTCTCGACTGGAGCTTGGAAGAGGATGAAGAGCACAACTGTTCGAAGGTCAGATACAATTTTAAGGAAAACGGCAGAAACAGGAATACTGTGATTGATTTTGATTTTCTGAACTCTCCGGATTTCAATGAGCTTAAAAACCTGCGCGATACGATAAAGGTTGTAGGCGATCCTCCGTACTTTGTCCAGGACGATGAAACGGAAATGGAGTTTAGGGGTTTAAAAGAGGTGACTGAGCATATTCTTTCTCGCGGAAAAAAGGGTATGTTTATCCAGAGGTATAAAGGGCTTGGCGAAATGAATCCAGAACAGCTATGGGAAACTACGATGAATCCTGAAACACGAGTACTCAAGCAGGTTAGGGTTGAGGACGCCGTTCAAACAGATGAAATCTTTACGATTTTAATGGGCGATCAGGTTGAGCCAAGAAAAGAGTTCATCGAGAAGAACGCCTTGAATGTGAGGAATTTGGATATATAGATAGCAGGTTTGAACTCTCTCCTGTTGTTTTCCTTACAAAGTGGATTTGACAAAACTAAGCTGTTTATCTAAAATAAAAGTTTCTGTAAATAAAAGCTATGGGCCCATAGCTCAGTTGGTTAGAGCGGCGGACTCATAATCCGTTGGTCCCTGGTTCAAGTCCGGGTGGGCCCAAACAAGCAAAGATTCATTAGATGGAAAAGCACATCTACTCATCATACTACTCAAAACAAAAATCCTATTTAGACCCACGCTATATAGAAGTATTTATTCCTAATTATATTGTTTATTCAAAAATGAGGAGGAAAAAATGAGAGACCAGATTACGGCTCTTGAATCACTCCAACACCTTGATTTAGAGCTGAGGGAGTTGAAGGAGACTCTCGAAAAATATCCCAATGAGATATCCCGAATTAAAGAAGAGCTGGACAGGGTTAACGAATCGATTGAAAAAGGAAAGAGAGGGCTGGAAGAAGTTAGAAGAAAAAAACAGGAATCAGAACATAGACTCTCTCAAAATCAGGATGGGATAAAGAAAGCTGAGCAGAGACTTTTTGAGATAAAAACGTACAAGGAGTACGAGGCGCTCCAAAAAGAGATCGGAGAAACTAAAAGGGTCATTTTAGAGCTTGAAGAGCAGATATTGAAAGATATGGAGGAAGTTGAAAACTTAGAAGCGCTAGTCAATGAAAAGGAGCTCGAGCTTTCTCAGAAACAACAAGATTATGAGAAAGTCATAAGCGACTACACTCCGAAGATAGATGAATTAAAAGGCACATATGAGATAAAGCATGAAGAAAAACTAAAAATAGCATCGCTCTTGAGCCGCGAGGTCCTCTCGATGTACGAGAGGGTAAGCAGGAAGAATGGCGTTGCGCTTGCGCCGGCAAGAAATGAAGTTTGTACAGGATGCAACATGAACATCCCTCCACAGCTTTTTAATGAAGTTCTAACGCTGTCCAGAATGATTCAATGCCCTAACTGTCATAGAATTTTGTATTGTGAAGAATCCATAAGTGACGGAATTCAAACGGTCTAAACTTCCTTCGAGTAATATTGGCGAGGCATCTGCCGAGATTTACATCGATGGTGCTTCAAGGGGAAATCCAGGCAGCTCTGGACTTGGGGTTTTAATTAAGCACAATGAAGGCAATATACATAAGGTAAAAAGATTTCTCGGTATACAGACAAACAACCAAGCTGAATATGAGGCGTTGATAGCCGCTCTCAATTCTGCTAAAGAACTTCAACTAAACCATCTTAAGATTCGCACGGACTCTCTCCTTTTAGCCAACCAGATAAATGACAAGTGGCGCGTAAAGGACGCCAAAATCGCAGTTCTCCACAAAAAGGCCCAGGAATTAATAAAAGATTTCGTTCACGTAGAAGTCAAGCATATTCCTAGAGAACTGAATAGGGAAGCTGATAAACTTGCAAATCAAGCAATAGATGAATACCTGTAAGCGAAATCAAGGCAGAAATTGTCCCGAATGAAACTATGTATGGGATTCATATTACAATTATTATCTCTCTAGACGGGTTCTTATTTAAAGTTAAACTGTTATAATAAAGAGGCGAGTGGACTGAGCGGTCGCTTGTTTTTCTTTCTGGAAAGGCAAGAGGAAAGTCCGAACTCCACAGGGCAGAGCGCTGGGTAACGCCCAGGTGTCGCGAGGCAACGGAAAGTGCCACAGAAAACAAACCGCCGGAGTTTCCTTGTATTGAAAAACTCCGGCAAGGGTGAAAAGGTAGTGTAAGAGACTACCGCCCAGTGTGGCAACACGCTGGGGCACGGTAAACCCCGCTCGGAGAAAGACCAAATAGGGAAGAATCGCGAAGATACGAGCAGGTGGCCCGCCTGAAGCTTCCGGGTAGGTTGTGTGAGGCATGCAGAGATGTGTGCCCAAGATGAATGATCGCTCGAGACAGAATTCGGCTTACAGGTCCACTCGTTTTTCTTAATTTTTATCGGTGTATGGTTCGCGCAGTTTAACCGGATCATTGTGATTTCGGCGTATCCTCAAGTTGATCATCTCCACGAACACAGAAAACGCCATTGCGAAGTATATATATCCTTTGGGTATGTGCTGGTCGAGGCCTTCTGCAACTAACGTCACTCCTATTAGAAGAAGGAAGCTCAGCGCAAGCATTTTCACCGTCGGATGGCGGTGAACGAAGTTGCTGATGGGCGCTGCGGAGACCATCATGAACATCACAGCAATAACTACGGCGGTAATCATGATCCAAATCTCGTTTGCCATTCCTATCGCGGTTATAACCGAGTCGAGTGAGAATACTATGTCGAGCAAGAGGATTTGAAATATCACACTCGTAAAAGAGGGCATTTTAATATTGGCTGAAGAATGCGCTTCCACTCCCTCTAGCTTGTCGTGAATTTCATATGTGCTTTTACCTAGGAGGAATAGGCCGCCTAAAATCAAAATGATGTCCCGCCCCGAAATCTCATTACCTAGTAGCGTAAATATAGGCGCTGTTAGTCGCATAATCCAAGTAAGAGAAAACAGTAGCCCGATGCGGACCAGCATTGCCAGTGCGAGCCCTATAGTTCGCGCTTTATTTTGCTGATTTTCCGGCAGTTTTCCGGCCAGAATAGATATGAAAATTATATTATCGATACCAAGAACCACTTCGAGCGATGTCAGAGTAACGAGCGCTATCCATATTTGAGGGTCGGTAATCCAGTCCATTTAAAAAGCTCCTTACAAATAGTATCATTGATTTTTCACCGTAATTAGAAGAAGACAAACTAATTTAAAGTAAATTATCCTACAGATCAGGTCGACAGGTTTTGATCGTGAAAGTCTATATGGTCTTTTATGAAGGTGGATATAAAGTAGTAACTGTGGTCAAAACCCTCCTGCATACGGAAATTCACCGGATAATCAAACTTTTTACAAACATCCAATAGAAGCCCAGGCTTGAGCTGTGTATCCAGGAACTCGTCATTGGTTCCCTGGTCAATCAAGGTTGGTAGCTTTACAGTGGCTTTCTTTATAAGCTCGCAAGAATCATAGTCATTCCAAGTAGTTCTATCTTCGCCCAGATAATTTGTGAAAGCCTTTATTCCCCATGGACACTGAGTCGGCGCAACGATCGGAGAAAATGCAGAAACCGATCTGAACTTCCCGGGATTTTTCAATGCGATAGTCAAAGCTCCGTGCCCTCCCATAGAATGTCCAAAGATTCCTACTCTGGACATATCGGCGGGAAACTCGGTTTTCATGAGTTCCAGGAGTTCATTAGCCACATAATCGTACATACGATAATTATTCTTCCACAGCTCGGTCGTTGCGTTAAGATAAAAACCGGCCCCTGCACCAAAATCCCAGCTGTCATGCTCTCCGGGAATGTTCGTTCCACGCGGACTGGTATCGGGACAAACAACCATGATCCCTTTTTCTGATGCAAAGCGCTGCGCTCCCGCTTTCGCGATGAAGTTCTCTTCGGTGCAGGTAAGGCCAGAAAGCCAGATTAGCACGGGAACTTTCCCGGATTGTGCCTGCGGCGGACGATAAAATGAAAACCCCATGTCCGTTTTAGTCGATGAAGACGGATGGGAGTAAAACTCCACCCATCCGCCGAATGATTTATGTTTTTTTAATAGTTTGAGTTCGCTCAATTTTTTCCACTTCTAGAATGTTACAACGCTTCTAATACTCTTACCCTCGTGCATGTAGTCTAGAGCGTCGTTTATTTTTTCAATGGGCATCGAGTAGGTGACAAACTCATCTACTTTGATTTCGCCTTTCAGGTACCTTTTAACGTACTTTGGCAACCCCGAGCGGCTTTTAATTCCTCCAAAAGCGGTGCCCCTCCAGACACGTCCGGTTACGAGCTGAAACGGTCTGGTGGAAATCTCTTCACCTGCTCCGGCAACTCCGATAATCACGGATTCTCCCCAGCCCTTGTGGCAGCATTCGAGGGCTGCACGCATTAGTTTCACATTTCCCACGCATTCAAAAGAATAGTCTACGCCTCCATCCGTCATATCAATTATCACATTCTGGGTGGGGACATCGTATTTACTAGGATTCACAAAGTCCGTTGCACCTAAAAGTCTTGCCATCTCGAATTTGTCTTCGTTGATGTCGATCGCTATTATTCTATCCGCTCTGGCCAAAACGGCTCCCTGCACTACCGAAAGCCCAATAGCTCCCAGACCAAAAACGGCTACCGTGGAACCTGGCTTGACCTTGGCTGTATTCAACACTGCCCCGATCCCTGTCGTAATTCCGCACCCGAGAAGACATACTTTGTCGAGAGGAGCTTTCTTATCGATTTTTGCAAGCGATATTTCGAGGATGGTGGAGTACTCAGAAAAAGTCGATGTCCCCATATAGTGATATATGGTCTTTCCGTTCTTGGAAAACCTTGATGTTTTGTCGGGCATCAAACCCAATCCCTGTGTCGACCTTACCGCCTGACAAAGGTTTGTCTTTCCCGACGTGCAAAACTTGCATTTGCCACATTCTGGAATATAGAGTGGGATGACGTGGTCGCCAGGTTTTACACTTTTTACTCCGGGGCCGACTTCCTCGACAACCGCTCCTCCTTCATGACCTAGAATGGCTGGAAACACCCCCTCGGGATCGATCCCGGAAAGGGTATAGGCGTCCGTATGACATACACCGGATGCGACAATTCTACATAGTACCTCGCCTTCTTTGGGACCTTCAATCTCAACGTCTTCAATCTCAAGTCTTTCTTTTGGTCTCCATGCAACAGCAGCTTTTGTTTTCATGATACGCCTCCTAGAAGAAAATTGAACCGTTCCAAATGTCTACTAATGTTGAATTGATCAAGTGGAACAGTCGGTTAATTTTTTCAATTTTAGTTGTTTCACTGCCAATGAATAAAACCGTTCATCTTTTGTGGGTTTGATTCCATTTATTGCTTCGTAAAAAGCGATTATATAACAAGTAAAATTGATAATCAATCCATTGTATTGGTTCAATACATATGAGAATAATCAGAGGGGTAATTGGTATTGATAATGCCACGATCTTTAAGGAACTGCAAAGGAGTCTTGTACCCTAGGGCCTGATGGGGTCTAAC
>Ga0187893_10004020_pt1 | contig 28727 bp, 17 predicted proteins | sample MA1701074metaG_FD_139574 | JGI IMG/M metagenome (GOLD analysis project Ga0187893, IMG submission 139574) | White microbial mat communities from a basaltic lava cave in the Kipuka Kanohina Cave System on the Island of Hawaii, USA - MA170107-4 metaG ...
TGGATCGCATCGCACCTGGTCGCAGTTGACATTCCGTTCGCGAAGCTTCTCCAAAGCGCGCCCGCCGAGATCGTCCTTGCCGACGGCGCTGACCATCCACGACTCCGCGCCGAGGCTGGCGGCATGGCAGGCGAAATTCGCGGGCGCCCCGCCGAAGTGCGCCGCGTCGGGATACACGTCCCACAGGACTTCTCCCAGGCCGACAATGACGGGTGGCGCGTTCACGCGATGCCAAGTTTCTTTTCCATTTCCTCCAGTGGCACACCCTTCGTCTCAGGCACCATCGTTTTCACCCAGATGAGTTGCAGCACCATCATGCCGCAGAAGAACAGGAAAATGGCGCCCGGCGCAAAGGCGGCGATCATCAGCGGAAAGAATTGGGTGAGTAGCGCGGCGAAAATCCAGTGCGTGAAGCTGCCAAGCGCCTGCCCGGCGGCGCGGTAGCGGTTTGGAAAAATCTCCGAGATGAGCACCCAGATCACCGCGCCCTGGCCGATGGCGTGCGCGGCGATGAACGCGAAGATGCAGACGAGCACCATCATTCCGCCGGCACCCGCGGCGGACGAAGCTTGCTGAAGCGCCATGCCCGCAGCGTCCTTCACCTGCGCGACGGTGGCATTGGTCGGGATTTGAACAGGCGTTGTGCCGGCTCTCGGATTGGCGGTAGCTTCAACCAGAGCTTTCTGCACGGCGGCGAATTCTTTGGCGAGCGCCTCCTGACGTGCAGGGTTGGCGGTTTCGAGTTGGCCCGCGATGGCTCGCACATCGACGGCCTTCGAGGCGGCGCGGAATTGTGGCGCCCAGGCAAAGAACGCGACGGCACACAGGCCAAGCGACGCGATGTAGCCAAACGAGCCTATGGCGAGCAACGTGCGACGGCCCAGACGGTCAATAAGCCACAGGCCGACGTAGGTGAAGATAAGATTGGTGATGCCGATGCCGACGGATTGGGCGAGGGCGTTCTCGCTGCCGGTCAGCCCGAAAATGCGCGGAGCGAAATAGAGAATGGCGTTGATGCCGGAAAGCTGGTTGAAGAACGCGACGAGGAACGCCAGCAGGATGGGCACGCGCAGCCGCGCCGACCAGAAGCCCGAGGCGCTTGTGCTTTGCGATGAAGCGGCCACGATATCGGCGGCGGCCTTGCTGATTTCCGCCGCGCTGGCGCCGCGGTTGATGAGCCGCAACACGGCGAGTCCCGCTTCGCGGTCCCCTTTGCGCGCGAGCAGCCAGCGCGGGCTTTCCGGGATGGTGAAACACAGCAGCGAATACAGCGCCGCTGGGAACGCCTCGACGCCGAGCATCCACCGCCAGGCGTTCTCGCCGATATCCTTGAGCAGCCAGTTCGAGAGGAACGCGATGAGGATGCCGAAGACGATATTGAACTGGAACATGCCCGCCAGCCGGCCGCGCCGTTCGGGCGGCGAAATCTCGGAGATGTAAAGCGGCGCGGTAACGGTGCAGATGCCGACGCCCAGCCCGCCGATGAAACGCGCGATGATAAATGACCACGGATCCTTCGCGAGTCCGGACCACACTGCCGAAACGAAATACAACACCCCGATCCAGAGCAGCGTTTTCTTTCGGCCAAAGCGATCCGTCGGCCAGCCGCCGATGATCGAGCCAAGCACGGTGCCGTAAAGCGCCGAGGCCATGACGAGACCGTGCGTGGCCGGGCTGAGATTCCAGAGCGATTGAATGGTCTGCTCTGCGCCAGAGATGACGACGGTGTCGAAGCCGAAGAGGAATCCCGCGAGTGCAGAGACGAGGGACCAGAAGAAGATTCGGGAGTTCGTCATCGGAGTGACAATCAGGTCAAGGAATGGTCGGAAGCGCCAGCAATGTGGTCATTGATTGAGCAAACAATACCGTCCGGGGCGTTGGAAGGACAGATTTGTTTCAAGCGGGAGTCAATAGACCTGAATCTCGCATTGTCGAACCTGTCGGCCTGCGGCATTCTGCCAATCCTATGAAAGCTCAAATGCGTATTGGCTGGCTGATAACCGTATTGCTCAGCGTTCATGCCGCGGAAGCATTGGCCGATTCGCCGCCAACCAACACCGTTCGGATCGCGGCGGCACAGGCGGCGCGGCGGGTGGTTGACTTTCGTCTCGAGCCGGACGAAGCGCTGGCTGCGGTGGAGAAAAATCTTACTGAACTGGAACGCATCGTCGTCCGTGCCGGGGAGACAAAATGCGACGCACTGGTATTGCCCGAGGACACGCCGGGACTGCTGAACTGGGTGGGAGCGAACGAGACGTCGGCAAAAGAGGTGTTGCCGAAAGCGGTGAAGCGGATGATTGAACGTCTTGGCGCCGCGGCCGCGCGTCACAAGATGTACCTCGTCGTTTGCAGCGACTTCACGGAGAGCGACGGCGCCATCTACAACACGGCGTTCCTTCTCGGCCGCAATGGCAAAGAGATGGGCCGCTATCACAAGGTTTGCCCGACGTGGGGAGAAGCCGGTGTGCGGAAACGCGGGAATTCGTTTCCGGTCTTCCCCACGTCCGATCTTGGCACAGCCGGAATGCTGATCTGCTACGACCTCGTGGTGCCCGAGACGGCGCGCTGCCTTGCCATACAGGGCGCGGACATCATCTTTTTTCCGACGATGGGCGGCGCGGCCATTGGCGACGATGACATCGGTGTGCAGGCCTTGCGGGTGCGCGCGGCAGAGAATTTCATCTGGCTGGTGGTCGCGCAGCGCGGCAACGGAGCGATGATTATTTCGCCACAGGGAAAAATCATCGCGCAGGCGGAAGGCCCGGATGGGCTGGCCATCGCTGACATTGACCCGCTCGGCCAGCGCCAGGGCGGGGATGCGCTGAACCGTCAGCGTGACATGCGCGCGCGGCTGTTCCGCGAGCGGAATCCCGAAGCGTTCCATATCCTGACGGACACGAATCCACCCGTCCTGGCCAAGGTCCCCATCGATCTGACACGAGAGGAAGCCGGGCGCATCATGGCCCGCACGCTTACGGTCGGAGACGAAGAGTTCAAGCAGGCCAACGGTCTCATCGGGCGCGGACAAACCAATGAGGCTATTGCCGCCTTTGAGCGCCTGCGCAAAGAGTATCCCGCCACGTGGATTGATCGGAGATCGGAGGAACGGCTCGCCAGACTCCAACCGATCGCGCCAGCAGCCGCAAAGCAGGGCACCTTTTTTCCAGGTCTTGCGGTGAGGTATCCCAACGACGCCGGCCTCGCGAATGACCCGGATGTCCTGTTCGCCGACAACTTTGAATCCGGCGACATGAAAAAGTGGGACCAGAAGCGCGGACGCGTGGTGATGACCGAGACGCAGCCAAACTCCGGTCGCTGGTGCGTGCAGATGCCGATGGAACGCGGCAAGAACCAGGGCGGCGACGCCATCAAATGGTTCATGCCCGGAGGGGACGCCGTTTATGCGCGCTTCTACGTGAAGTTCTCGCCGGACTACCAATACAATCATCACTTCGTATGGCTCGGCGCGAACCAGCGCACCAACAAGTGGTCTGCGTTCGGCAAGGCCGGCCTCAAACCGAACGGGACTTACTACTCCACCGGCATGGAGCCGTGGTTTGCGTGGGGCAAAAACCCGCCCCCGGGCGAAGTGAATCTCTACACCTATTACCTCGACATGGAGCCGGATCGAAAGATGAACAAATACTGGGGCAACGGTTTTTTCCCGCCGGGACCCGGCAAAGGAAAGGCCGCCGGCGAATCGCGCGTCATCCCGCCGCTCAACCAATGGCAGTGCTGGGAGTTCATGATTCAGGCGAACACCGCGCCGGACCAGCCCGATGGAAAGCAAGCCATGTGGGTGGACGGAAAGTTGGTTGGCGAGTTCACCGGAATCCGCTGGCGCAACGACATGGACTTGAAAGTGAATTGCCTCTGGCTCGAACACTACGGCTACGACGAAGGCGACCCGACCAGGCAGTATTGGAAGGACAGCCAATCCGTGTGGTTCGATGACGTGGTGGTGGCGCGGCGTTACATCGGGCCGATCAACAGGTAACAACACTTCACCAATGCGATCAGTCGGGACACTCACAGTGGGACTCGTCTCAATGGTTGTTGTGTCATTCGCAAGCGCCACTGAACCGCTGGTTGTGAATGTCTGGCCGGGGAAAGTTCCGGATGAGAGCGGCAACATCGGCCCGGAAAGAATTCGCATGTCGCCGAAGCTACCGCCTGCTCACGCGTCACGTCGTTTCTGAAACAGGGATTACTCTTGCGCGTCCCCGAGAGGGGTTTAGTTTTGCGTCGGTTCATGGTCGCCTCGCACACAGCTCCAGTAAGCGTAGTCACGAAGCTCACGCGAACGCCCCCGCCAGACAATTTTGTGTGGCACGGCGACGTGGAGAAATTCTTGGACGCACTGCCGCGGATTCCCGTCTTCGATTTGGTGGTCACTTCGCCCCCGTACAATCTCGGAAAGCAGTACGAGCGGAAACAGGAACTTGAGGTTTACTTGGCGTGGCAGGAACGAATCATTCGGAAACTGGTTCCTTTGGTTAAGGCTACCGGCAGCATCTGCTGGCAGGTCGGAAACTTTGTTGAAAACGGAGAAATTTTGCCGCTCGACATTGAGTTGGGTCCGATCTTCAAACAACTCGGTCTCAAGCTTCGAAACCGGATCGTGTGGCGGTATGGGCACGGACTGCACTGCAAGAAGCGCTTCAGCGGGCGCTATGAGGTCATCTTGTGGTATTCGAGGTCGGACGATTACGTGTTCAACTTGGACGCAGTCCGCGTCCCCTCGAAATATCCGGCGAAGCGGTATTTTAAGGGAAAGCGTCGCGGACAATTCTCTGGTAACCCTCGTGGCAAGAACCCGGAAGACGTGTGGGAAATCCCGAACTGCAAGAGCAACCATATTGAGAAAACGAGTCACCCCTGCCAGTTTCCGGTCGGTTTGGTTGAGCGGCTCGTGCTCGCGCTGGCCGATCGCGGCAACCTCGTTTTTGACCCATTCTGCGGCGTTGGTTCGGCCGGTGTGGCGGCGATTGTTCACAAGCGTCGATTCTGGGGATGCGAGACCCAGAAGGAGTATGTCGAGATTGCCGCTCGAAGACTTGGCGAGGCTCAGCGTGGCAGGGCAGCGTATCGTCCGCATTCCAAGCCAATTTATGACCACACCAAGTCACCTCTTTCTCGCTCCCCGTGGACGTAACTGAGTTTGACCATAACAGGGTGAATTCCGTCGCTCATGCAGATTTGCTGACGGAGATACGTGCGTCCCTCAAGAGCCTTAAGTTCGAATTATCGCCACGCTGCGGAAGGCGCCTTCGCGCTGCGCTTCTTAGAAGCGGTTTCACAAGTGTCTCAACGCAATAATAAGACAGGCGACATGGAAGAGGGCGTTATACATGCGAAGGGAGCGCTCGTAACGCACGACGAGACGACGGAAGTTGCCCAGCCAGGCAAAGGTGCGTTCGATTTTCCACCGCCGTCGGTAACGTCGCAACGCTCGCCCATCCTGGGTCGCCGGTTTTCGTCGGTTGCTGCGGTGCGGACAGATCAGTTGAATGCCTCGGCGGTGGAGCCGCCCCCGCAGCGGGTCGCTGTCGTAGGCGCGGTCGGCGATGAGCCGTTCGGGTTTGCTGCGGGGTCGACCGGGTCCGGCACGCGGCACGCGGACCTGGGCCAACGTCCGCTCGACCAAGGTCACTTCCCCCGGCGACGCGCTGTCCAGGTAGTTTCCCAAAGGAATACCTTGGCCGTCGACCACCACCATCCACTTCGTGCCCTTGCCGCGCTTGGTTTTGCCGACGCCGTCGCCCCCTTTTTGGCGGGAGCGAAACTCCCGTCGATAAAGCTCTCACTCCAGTCCAACTGGCCACGCTGGTCCAGTTCGGCCAGGAATTGCCGCCAGACCTTGAGCCAGATCCCTTCGTCATCCCACTGGCGCAAACGACGCCAGCAGGTCGCCGGACTGACGCCAAAATCGGAAGGTAGATCGCGCCAACGGGAACCCGTCTTAAGAACCCACAGGATGCCTTCGAGCACCGCGCGATTGTCCTTCCACGGTCTGCCAGCACTGGAGTACTGCGGCAGCTGCGGCTCCAGTCTGGCCCATTGCTTGTCCGATAACATGGGCTTTGCCATGTCCAGCTTCTCGCGAATGCGTTGTAAAAGTACAAGTACAAAGTACTTACAAATGTTAGACTTGTGAAACAGCTTCTAGGGAATTGCACACGAAGGGCTGGTCAAATCCTGTGACACTGGATCCATCGTCCGGCATCAGCGTCACGTCTATGAAAGGACCCGCAGCACTCTGCCTTCAGACGGGCAACGTGAGTCGCTTTTATGCCGACATCTTGAAGTTGCAGTTTTCTTTCGCGGAAGGCCGATGCCGGTACGGGATACTTATTGTCCCCACTCCGAAGGCAGCCCGCACCATCGGCAGTAACATTGCAAACTTTGAGCGTCTGAGGAATGAACTGAAGCTGTTTGGGAAGATCATCACCATGCCTTTGCTGGTGCTGGGCATCCAATGAAAGGAGGTCGTGTGCAACTCGGTTGGCCATTACCAAAGAGAAAAGAATTCATCGAGAAACTTTTGAAGCGACCGGGCCGGTACAAACGCGAGTTGGAATGGCGAGGAGGGCAAATTGAATTGCTGGACGTGTACGCCGTGCCGCTTGAAATGCCCAAGTACCGACTCGCGAACGGACGGACGGGAGACGCTCAGGATGAATATGTTGCGAAGCACCCTGAGGTCGGGGATGACTTCTTTACGCGCGACCTCGAACTCCAACAAGCACACGAAGTCCAGCACGGCATTCTAAAGGAAATGGTCGACCGAGAAGGACTCATAAAATTCTTCCGAACGAACAAACAGGCAGAGCCATTCATTCTCGATCATCTTGGGTTCATCGTGAACGGAAACCGGCGTCTCTGCGCAATGCGGATGCTTTACGAGGCCGATGCGAAAACCTTCGCTCACTTTGGCCATGTGGATGCAATCATTTTGCCGCCGTGCGATGAAAGGGCGATTGACGAGCTCGAGTCCCGGCTACAACTCCAGCCTGACATCAAAGAAAAATACACTTGGACTGCGCGGGCCATCATGCTGCGCCATAAGCGTGAACGGCAGGGCTACACAGACGAGGATTTGAAAAGGATTTACAACTTAGGGCCAAAGCAGATTCAGGAGCAAATCGCCATCTTGGAGCTTGCGGAGGAGTATCTGGAACGTCGTGGAAAGCCCAAGCATTATAGCTTTGTCGAGAATGACGACTTCGCGTTGCAGCAGCTTCGCAAATGTCTAAAGGAAACTCAATCCGAGGGAGAACGCAGTGTTTTGAAGGCACTTGGTTATCTGGCGTTGGAAAAACCGGAAGGCCAAGAAGGGCGACTTTACGCTGTGATTCCGCAAATCAGCGAGCATCTGAAGCCTATTGTGGAACGGTGTCGGACGGAGTTGACACTTCAGCCGATTCAACAAGATGTTGCCTTGGATGACCTGCTCGGGTCAGCCGATCCTGATTTGTCTAGCTTGGCTGTGGCGCTCGACAACCCCGCGAACAGAGAACGAGTTCAAGATATTGTTCAGGATGTAATCGAATCCCAGGACGCTGCCGAGCGTCAACGAGATAACGCCGATTTTGCTCTCAGCAGAATTAGGGAGGCCAACACGAAGCTTCTCCAAGCGCGTAGTGCTCTCGGGCCGAGTTCCACGAAGAGTGGAATCAAGGAACATCTGGATGCCATCCAGACTTCGCTGGAGGAGATTCGAAAATGGCTCGCGAACAACCCATAACTATTTCGTTGCGGTACTCTGATGATGGGAATGCCCATCTCTCAGCATCGGAATTGTGTGACGCTTGGCCTGAGATTAGGCGTGCCTGCGAAGAACGCACGGGCGAGGTCGTCAACACATCTGGCACGAGTTTGACGTTGCCGTGGTGGGCATTTCTGGACGCGAGGGAATCGATTCGCTTCGTCTTTGCCTGCTACCCCAAGGAAATCGCGTTTATCGCGGATCCGGTCGCGGAAAAGTTTCTGCGCGAGTCGCGGGCGCGCGAAAGCCGATACAAAGAGGCCGCTGCGCCGCGGCCTCTTGCCGTTGAGGAAGTTGCGAGCCGTCTGGCCTCTGCCGGCTTTGCTCGTCCTCTGAAGCCATATCAAGCGCGCAATGTCGCGCGGCTCGCTCCACTTCCGGCCGGAGCCACGTTTTCAGTTCCAGGTGCCGGCAAGACGACCGAAGCATTGGCGTTCTTTTTCCTCAAGCGGTCGGCAGGTTCTCGCTTGCTCGTGGTCGCGCCGAAAAACGCGTTCGCCGCTTGGGAGGAACAGTTGGCCGTGTGCGCTCCCTCGTTGGCGGGAAGGTTCAAACGGCTCAAGGGCGGAATCGTGGAAAGGCAATTGGATGAACGACCAGAGATGGCTCTGATTTCTTACGAATTACTTCCGCGCGTGCGTGACTCGATTGCGCGCCTCTTGGCGCAGGACGCGACGTTTCTGTTTCTGGATGAGAGCCACCGAATGAAGCGAGGACTCACAGGAGTCATCGGTCGTGCCGTGCTGAGTTTGGCGCATCTGCCGCAAGCAAAGCTAGTGATGTCTGGAACGCCAGCCCCAAATGAGGTCGGTGACCTCGTGCCGCAATTCCGATTCTTGTATCCCGAAGTTCGCGTCGACGACTCGACAGTGGTCGAGCGAATTAAACCGTTCTACGTGCGCACGACGCAGGACGATCTAGGATTGCCTCGGATTCAGGCAGCACTGATTCGCGTTCCAATGAGTGAGGCACAAGACAAACTCTATCGACTTCTGGCGTCAGAAGAAAGCCGGCTTGCAGAAAGAGCGCTGCGCAGTCGGGATAGGATGGCACTTCGGTCGTTGGGTAGGAGTGTGATGAAACTTACGCAGGCAGCATCAAATCCGGCGTTGCTTGTCTCCAGCAACACGAGCGTGCCAGAAGTGCTGCGCGAAGCGCTGGCAGAAGGCGACAGCCCAAAGATGGATTACGTTTGCCGCCGTGCGCGTGCTCTCGCAAAGGAGGGCCAGAAGGTCATCATCTGGTCCGCGTTCGTCGAGAATGTAGAGCTGCTTGCAACTCGGCTCGAAGACATTGGAGCGGATTTTATTCACGGTGGAGTAGAGGCAGGAAGCGAGGAGGACGAGGAAACGCGCGAAGCCAAGATTGCCCGTTTCAAAACGGACTCCGAAGCATTAGCCCTTGTCGCAAATCCGGCTGCTTGTGCAGAAGGCATCAGCCTGCACACCGTGTGTCGGCACGCGATCTACTTGGACCGCACATACAACGCGGCGCATTTCGTCCAATCGCAATACCGCATTCACAGGCTGGGCATGGACATGAATTGCCCAACGCTCATCGAAATCTTGTTTTCCCCCGGCACCGTGGACGAATCGGTGAACCTACGACTTGACCAGAAGGTTTCTCGTATGGGGCAAGTCCTCAACGATCCGTCAATCAATGTGGAGCCCGTCCTTTTGGATCTCGAAGACACCGGAATGGATGAAGAAGACCTTCAAGATTTTTGGCGTCACCTTCAGGAGGTAACATCGAAACGATGACCGTAGCTCCGCATTCCTACTCTGTCGGTATTCTCTACGCAGCGCAGGAACTTCTCAGAATGACAGAAGAGAACCTGCTCAATGCGCAAGAATTCACGGCATCATTTCCAGTACTCCAGACCGCGGACGGAAAACGCGCGTTTCGCCTTGCTCAGGCGGCTGAGTGGGTCGTTGTCACAACTGACGGATACATCCGCTTGGCCGAGAAAGGACACAAGATTCGGCGATTGACCACGCCAGCCGATGCACTTCGGACTCAGCTCTACGACATCATCCTCAAGTTCCGACCGGCCTGGACTTCGCTGATTCCTCGGGGGCGCGCGGAGGCATCGCGGTATCTGCCGCCGGAAGTTCTACAAGCCATCAGCGAGGCTGAGTTAATGGGCGGCGATGAAGAAGCGGTCGTTGCTTGGTGGGATTCTGCCGCAAATGCGGCTCGCGGATTTGAGCAGAGTGCAAAGCTCGAAATCGGACGGGAAGGAGAAAAGCTGTCGATTGCGCACGAAGCTTCGAGAACTGGAAGACAACCGAAATGGCAGTCACTCGAATCAAACCTCTGCGGGTATGATTTGATTTCGGTGACTTCAGCTTCGGAAACGCGGCGCTTACTCATTGAAGTGAAAGCGTGTTTGGCCCTCGAAGAAGACGCGAGATTCCATATAAGCCGCAATCAATGGGAAGTAGCCACTGGCCGTATTGCCTACGTTTTTCATGTTTGGGTACTGCGTCCCGAACCAAAATTGATGGTGATGAAAGTTGAGGACCTCCGTCCTCACCTGCCGGTTGAACAAGGTGCCGGAAGATGGGAATCCGTGGTCGTTCGTTTACGAGATTTACCCGAGAGCCTGATTGGCATTGAGAGAAGTTGAGCAGTTCACCATTTCCCTTCTCGCCTTCAGCAAGAACTCATTTGCCCAGATGTAATCCAAGCGTTCCGGCGCCAAAGCGAGTTTCGAGTTCAAAGTTCTGGGTCTCAAGTCTACCGGCGCAGGCGTCGGCGCAGCGACAACGGGAATCACGGCGCGGGCAACAACCGGCCCTCGGACTTTTGCAAAAAGGACAGCAGATCGGCCATCTCTTGTAGTGTGAGGCCCTGCTCCAGTCCTTCAGGCATGAGAGATCTTCCCTCCGCGCGCAGTTCTTTGATCTGGTTGCGCAATATCGTGTCGTCGGGCTCGCCGGCCCGCCGAAGCGTGATGCTTGTGGCGGTTTCGGAAGCGATAAAGCCGGTGACGAGGGTTTCGTCCGTTGTGGTCAGCGTGTAGCTGAGGAAATCCGGCGAGACCTGCCGGATCGGGTCCACAATATCCACGAGCAGCGCGTCTTTGGGGCGGCTTGCGATGGCGGACAGATCAGGTCCCACGTGCCGGCCTTGTCCTTCGATGGTGTGACACAGCAAGCAACTCTTCGCGAAGATCGCTGCGCCGCGCTGGCGGTCGCCGTCCAATTTCAATGCGGGCTGGAAACGGGCCACGACTTCCTGGCGATCCGGTGCAGCCGGGATCGCAAGCAGTTTTTGAAACCGTTGCTTGAGTGAATCGTCCGGCGTTTTGAGCAGCGATTGGCGCACGGAAGCATCGAGTTCGACCGGCTGCAAATTTCCGCGCTCCAGCGCGTCGGCGAGGACTGCAGTCATTGCCATTGAACGCGGAATGGGAGACAAAACGCGACGGCGAGTGGCGATGGCGTATTGGCTCCAGCGGGCAAAGATGGTTTTTGCCAGCGCGCCGTCGTCGAGTTCGGCCAGCGCACGGGCGGCTGCGGATTGCACTTCGGCAGGTTGTTGTGGCTGCAACAAATCAAGCAGCCTCTCGCCGGACACTGCCGGCGTGAGCCGCGCGAGAATGCGAATGGCATCGAGGCGGTCCGACGTTTTTTCCTCCGGTGAAGCCGCGCGCGTGGCGGCGATGCTGATGAGCGGTCCCAGCGCTGAATCCAGCTCCTGAGCGCGGAGTCGGGTTGGTTCAGCACATCGCGCAGCGGGCGCGGCATGCGAGCCAGTCCATCGGCCAATCCGGCCAGTAACGCCAGGTGTCCTGAAGCAGGTGGCTTCGCGATCGGCTGAGTCAGGAGGGTGAGGCATTCGTCAAGTTCAGCTTCGCTGTGACTGGCCCCGATCAACCTCGCCGCATGATCGAGAAACTTTGCCTGTTCGCTCGTGGGCGCGTTAAGCCAGGCTGGTTCCTCCTGCACCAGCTTCTTTACCAGCGGCCACGCGTTAGGTCCGATGCTGCTCAGCACGGCAAGCGTGTGCCAGCGGCCGGCGAAATCACGCCGTGCGATTCTGGTCAGGGCGTCGAGCTTTGCGTCGCCGTCGAATTCTCCGAGGCTTAAGGCGACCTGGAAACGGACACGAGGATTTGAATCGTCGGTGAGCGATAGGACTGCGTTGACCAGTTCGACAGTTCCTTCCCCCCCACCCCGGCCCTCTCCCCGAGGAGAGGGAGAAACTTTCGCCGGCGCCCTTTCAATTCGTCCGCCTTCACTTTTTCGGCCGGCTGCGTTCCGTTCTCCCTCCCCCTGAGGGAGAGGGCCGGGGTGAGGGGGAACAACGCCGCCCTTCGCTAGGAAGGGTTCGCTCAATTTGACGGCGTGTTCGCGTACCACCGGGCTTCTGTCTTTCAACGCTATAAGAAGGATGGTTGGTGTCAGCGCATGTAATCCATCCAGCGTATAGAGCGCGTGCAAATGCCCGAGCGGTGATGATGACTGTCGCACCAACTTCTCGAGCGCGGGAATCGCCGTACGCTCCTGGCGTTCGACAAGCAAGCGCTGCGCGGTATCGCGCCTCCAACCGCTGTCATCGCCCAGGCGTTCGACGAGTTCAGCGACGCTGGCACGGCCTGGATTGGCTCCAGGATTTGAGATTTTAGATTGGGAACTGCGAACCCTCCAGATGCGGCCGTGCTCGGAGCCAGTCCGCCACGGGACTTCGTTGCGCGCCGCGCCACGAACCCATTCTGGATGTTCAACGAACTTTCGATAGAAATCGACGACGTAGAGCGCGCCGTCCGGTCCCGTCGCGAAGTTCACCGGATGAAACCACGGATCGGTTGAAGCCAGGAACTCCTTGTCGGGTTCGCCGCGCCTGGCCTTGAAGGTAACACCGTCCGGCTCCAGCACGCGGCGATGCACGAGATTCAAGAGCGACTCGCCAACGAAAGCGTTGCCGCGATATTCCTCGCCCAGCGCGTCACCGCGAAAAATCGTGAGACCGGACAGCGCGTTGAAATTCTTCACCGATTCGTTGTTGAACGTAAGGGGTGTCGGCGCCAGGGGGAAGACGCGTCCGGGGTCGCCCGGTTCGGTGAGGTCCGCAACCGACTCAGTGGATGCGAGGTGTGGATTGCGATTGAGATAACGTTCCGGCAGCACTTCGTGGCGAATGGCAATGGTGTTCCATGAAAGAAAACGATTCCCCCAATCGTCGCGCGTGAGGCCGAACTGGCTGCGGCCCGCGATAGCCTCGAATTCGCCGGTGTCGGGGCGGAAGCGGAAATCGTGTCCACGAATGGAAACCGCCTTGCCCGGTGAATCGCCCGGGCGGCGAATGTCGCCTTCGCTACGGCCATTCGCGCCGTAAACCCAGTTGTCGAGGCCCCAGGTCAATCCATTGACGCGCAACTGCTGGTTGCCGAGTCCAAAGCCAGTGAAAAGAATGCGCTTCTCATCGGCACAGCCATCGCTGTTGGTATCGCTCAGATACCAGATGTCCGGCGCAGCCGTTATCAGCACTCCGTTGCGCCACGGCAGCACGCCGTTGGGGAAGGGCAGTTTGTCGGCGAACACGGTTGCGGTTTCGTAGCGCCCATCACGGTCCCGATCTTCGAGGACTCGGATTTGGCCGGCCGTTTGTGCGTTGGGATAATCCAGCATCTCGGCAATGAAGAGTCGTCCGTCTGCATCGAACGCAATGGCAACAGGGCTGAGGACGTCCGGTTCGGCGGCGACGAGTTCAACCGTCAGCTTCTCGTTGGCCAGGCGAAATGTGGCGCGTTCTTCCTGCGGCGTGAGCGGCCTTGAGGATTCGTCAGCGGCAAAACTTGAAAGCGCGACCACGCACGCCGCGAAAGTCGCTTCGAAGCCCGGAATGAGTTTCCCAACATGAATTGCGCGCTTTGAACCCTTGAACTGTAGCAGCCGACGTAAGGAGGCTCTGATCCAAATCGGACCGCGACCGGTCCCCGGTCGCAGCGGGTCGAGGCGAGGCATGGCGTGGCGAATTCGCAGGATTTTCGTTGTGGCGACATGCTGCGAGCCGGGACGGCTCGCGGTCCGCCTCGTTCTCGCCGTTTGGGCAGCAGGCCATCGCGATGCTCCGTGTCTCGCGCGAAGCAGAATGGGCCTCCTAACATCTGTTGATGGGAATGGGAATTTCGCGGTCATTTTGCCAGTTCCTTCAGCATCGCGGTGATTTCGTCTGCGATGCGCTCGCCGGTGCCAGGTTCGGCATAACTGTGATAGCCCGTCCACACCTGATAACCGCCCAGTTTGTGGGCCTCAAGATTCGGCAGGTAACCGATCCAGTCGTTCGCCAGTTCCGCGACGTAGGTGTGGCGGAACGGCGAGCGGTTCTTGATATCGAGGCCGAGTTGCGTGAAATACTCGGCGGGCACGCCGACGATGGCCACGTCGCCAATCACCAGGGCCTGGAGCCATGTTTCGCGTTCCTGACCGCGCTGCGGGGCGAGTGTCTTGCGCATGTCGCGGAAGACCTGAATAACGGCGTCGCCATACGCCCCGACATACTTCCGGCAATACCGGGCCACGGCTTCCTCCTCCTGTGCTTCATCGAAGTGACGGACCTTGAATTTGAACGGACGCTTGATCGCGGCCAGGCGCGTGACCGGCCGGGAGGTTGCCTGAGCCAGCGCATCCGCGACTGCTTGCTTGATTCGTTTGGTGGCCTCGTCGCCCGACAAATTCAAATTGTGCGTGGAACCTGACGGACCCTCCAGAAAACAAACCGTGCCGCCCAACTCGGTCTCCAGCTCCTGCGCGCTTAAGCCATAGAACGAGGGCGAGCGGCGGCCCGGCAGGCGAGTGCCAATGGTATGCGTCGAGTGATTGAAGATGAGCGCACGCAGCTTGTCGCGGGAATCGCGAAAGGCCAGGACCGGCAACTCTGGATCGAACGGCCCGGTCGCCCGGACAAAATTGGTGCGCGGCCCGACCCAATAAATCTGCCCGTCGGGCAGTAACTGGCGGCTGTTCTGTCCCACTGTCTTTTCCTCGCCGAGATGGAAGAGGAAACGGCAGCCGTCCTTCGACATATTCGCGCTCGCGTCCTGCACTGCCTTGACGATCCCGCGCTGCACGCGCTTCACGAAGGTTTCGTCGAGTCCATAGCCGTGCAAAACCATCGTGCTGGGCGCGTGGTGGGTGTGCGTGCAGTTGATAAGGACGTTGATGAATGGGATACCCGTGGTCTGCTCAATTTCCGTCACAACAGGATCGAGATGCGCGCGAGTCATCATCAGAACATCGCACGCCACAATGGCCAGTTTGCCGAACGGCTTTTGTTCGAGCACGACGGCGACCGCTCTCAGTTTTCCTTCCTGCCCCTTCGCCTTTCCAGGAGTGATGCCGCCCGCGATCACCATCTCATCGTCGGCTTCCAATTCCACAGCGGAAGCGCCGACCTGGAGAGCGGCCTGCGGCGCAGAGGCGTTGTGTGCAGGGAATTCAAGTTCCTGTCTCGCATCCCACACCTTCACGCTCCCATCGCCGCAACCTGCCGCGATGGTCCGTCCGTCAGGCGAGCAGGCCACGCTCAAAACTTCTCCGCTCGTCGCCAGTGTCCGCCGCGCTTTCAAACTCCGTGTGTCCCACAATTTCATCTGGCCGGGTTTGTTCCAATCGCCGTCTCCTGAAATCAACGTGCGGCCATCGGGAGAAAACGTGATCGACCAGATATCGCTTTCATGCGCTTTGATGCTGGACTGCTCCTGACGGGTCGTGAAGTTCCAGGTTTTGAGCGTGCCGTAACGGATGCCGGCCGCGAGAGTTTTGCTGTCGGGCGAAATAGCGACCGAGCGTACTTCCGCGTCGGTGGCGTTCAGCGTGAAGCCCAATTCCCCGGTGCGCATGCGCCACACCTTGACCGTGCCATCCGAACTGCCGGAGATGAGCCACTGGCCGTCCGCGCTGAACATGACCGAGTTCACCCACGACTTGTGACTGCTCAACGTCGCGCGCAATCCGCCCGTCGTGGCGTTCCACAATTTCACGGTCGTATCGAGACTGCCCGTGGCAAGCGACTCTCCATCGGGGCTGAAAGCGACGCTCATCACCACGCCGCGATGGCCACGCAGTGTTTGCTGGGAGCGCTTCGATTCAACGTCCCAGATCCGCGCCGTGTGATCGTAGCTGCCCGTCGCCAATGTTTTCCCATCCGGGGAGAAAGCGACGGAAGCGACGTAATCTTCGTGCCCACGAAGTGTGGTCGCCTCCTTGCCTGTCGCGACTTCAAGCAGACGCGCGGAGGAATCGGCGCAGCCCACCGCCAGTTGTTTGCTGTCCGGTGAAAAACTCAATGAACTCACCCAGGCGGGCATCGCAACGGAGAATCTTTCGCCCGCGAACAGAGGTTGATCCGTGAAGAACGCCACGGCAACGGGCAGCGCCCAAATGACATGTCGATGGGCGGATCTCATCCGAAACGTCTCCTTACATGGCCGACACTCGGCAAATGGGGTGTCAGGGTGACCGATGCGGGCCATGGAGCCATATCCTATTAGACTTGCGCTGCGGCCGGCAAGTGTTTGGCGCCTCTGTTAGTGAATGACCCCGTGCTTGATTCCGTCCCTAAAAGGCGACAGACTGCGCGCTGCTCATTAACCCGTTTGCCGAACGTCATGAATCGTCGATTCCCGTTGGTCGCGGCCGTGCTGGCCGTGTTGGTCGCCGCCGTTTCCCCCGCCGCGGCCCAGAAAGGCCAGCCGTTGCGCGTCTTCATCCGCGCCAGCGAGAAGACGCACGGGCTGGGTGAGCATGATTACCCGCGATTCCTTCAAGAGTGGTCGTGGCTGTTGATGCAACGCGGCGCGGCGGCGACGGGCGGGCTGCGATTCCCCACGCGCGAAGAACTGGACAAGACCGATGTGCTGGTGCTTTACGCAGCGGACGGGAACAACATCGCGCCGGAGGACCAACGGAACCTGGAACGGTATCTCAGACGCGGCGGAGGCCTCGTTGCGTTGCACGACGCCATTTGCGGAACGAACGCAGCGTGGTTCAAGACGGTGGCAGGCGGGGCTAAGGTGCATGGAGAAACGAATTGGAGCCGCGGGCTGACCGGCCTCTACTTCCAGGATTATCCGCATCCGATTACCGACGGAGTGTCGAATTTCGACCTGCAGGACGAGATGTTTTACAAACTGCACCTCATGCCGGAAGTGAAGGTGCTGGCGACGACGTTTCGCACGGCAAAGGAAATCATTCCGCAGATGTGGACCTACGAACCAGGGCGCGGGCGCGCGTTTGTTTCGCTGCAAGGCCATTATTATACAAACTTCAGCCTGCCGCATTATCGCGGCCTGCTCTTGCGCGGTATTGCCTGGGCGGGGAAGCGCCCAATCGATTCGCTGGTGCGCCAGGAGGAACTCGCGTCGTTCCGGTATCCGGCTGGCGGGCCGACGGCGCCCGGCGAGGCGGCGAAGAAAATCCGCGTATCGCCGGAGTTCGATCTAAGTCTTGTGGCCGCCGAGCCGCTGGTGGTGAAGCCGATCTCGTTGGACTGGGACGCCCGCGGGCGGATGTGGCTGGCCGTGACACCGGAGTATCCCTTCAAGGAGGACAAGTCGCCGGGGAAAGACGCGATTCTGATTCTCGACGACACGGACCGCGACGGGCGGATGGACCGGAGCAGCGTGTTCGCGGACGGATTGGTGTTGCCCACGAGCTTCGTGTTTCATCGTGATGGAGTGATCGTCTCGCAAGCGCCGCAGATTCTCTTCCTGCGCGACACGAACGGTGACGGCAAGGCGGACAAGCGCGAGGTATTGTTCAGCGGCTTCGGAACCTATGATACTCACGCGGTGATCAATAACCTGCGCTGGGGCCTGGACGGCTGGGTGTATGGCTGCCAGGGCTATAGCGGCACGCAATCCACGAACATTCTCAACGCGCGCGGTCGGAAGTTCGGCAAGATCGGCAATGGCATTTTCCGCTTCAAGCCAGACGGGAGCGCCCTTGAGCAGGTGGCGTCCTACAACGGCAATTCGTGGGGCATCGACTTTAACGTGGAGGGCGAGTTGTTTTTCTCGAAAGCCAACGGGCCGCACATCAGCCATGTGGTGATGCCGGAGCGTTATCTTTCGCGCGGCAAGCTGGGGAACGCGGCGAGCGACAAGGCCATCGAAGATCACCAGAAAGTGTCGCCGCGCTTCACCGACCCGCGGCACGAATACGTGCAGGTGGCGCCGGTCGGCGTGTTTACGGCGGCATCGGGCTGCACGATTTACGAGGGCGGCGCGTGGCCGGAGAAATACCATGGCAGCACGTTTGTGTGCGAACCCACCGTGCACATCGTACACGAGGACATTGTCACGCGCGCGGAAAGCCCCACTTACGAGGCGACCCGGCGCGACGACGCGGAGTTCATCGCGGGAACGGATTTGTGGTTCCGCCCGGTGCACACACGCATCGGCCCGGATGGCGCGATGTATCTGCTGGATTTTTACAACCAGGCGATTTCGCACAACGACATCCGCGGCATCGATCATGGCAAGGGCAACGCCGCAGTGCGGCCCGACCGCGACCATCAGCACGGACGCATCTGGCGCATTCAGCACAAGCAGGCTCGGCGCTACGACGTGCCGGCGCTGGCCTCCGCCCCGCCGCAACAACTGGCCGCCGCGCTGGCGCATCCCAACGCCTGGGTGCGGCAAACCGCGCAGCGACTCCTCGCGGAGCGGCAGGACCGAACGGTTGCCCCGGCCTTGGTCGCCATGCTGACCAACCGTCTCGCCACCGCGCGCCTGCACGCCCTATGGGCACTGCACCAGCTCGACGCATTGCCAGCGACCAATCTCGTCGTCGCGCTCGGCGACTATCATCCTTCCGTGCAAAACAACGCGCTACGAGTGGTGCCTGAGCTGCGAACGGCGCCGCCGAGCAACGTCGTGGCCGCCGTGATTAAACTGCTCAAGGACACTTCGGAACGAACCCGCCTCGATGCGGTGCTCGCCCTCACGCAATGGGATCCGGGCAAGGAAACGATTTCCGCCGTCCACAAACTGTTCTACGACGTCAGGGACGCAAAGGAGTCCTGGACGAAGTCTGGCATCCTGGGCGTGGCCCGGCTCGCGCCGACCAATTTCATCCGCGCCTCCTTCGCCTCGGACAAATCGGAAAACTACCGCGATCTCGTGGCACCGCTGATCGAGGATTTTGTTTTCAAGAAGGACGCGGGCACAACGGCCTGGATTCTCACGCACACCGCCAAACAGGCGCCTGGCACGGACAAGCTCAAGATTCACGTCTTGCAAACCTTTGCCAAACACCTGGACGAATATGCTCCACCCTTCTCGACCAACATCGACACGGCGCTGCGAACATTCCTCAAGTCCGAAAGCCGCTCCATGCGCATCGCCGCGTTTCCGCTCGTATCCCACTACGACCGGCGTGGCGGTGAATACACGGCAGAGCTGAAGTCTCTGCGTCGCACACTCCTCGCTGAGTTGGATAAAGAGAAGGTGAAGGACGAGGATCGGAACACTTATATCACCACGTTGATGACCGTGCAGGCCATGTGGCCGGAAACCATCTCGCGATTGGACGCGCTCATCGAGCACGGCGCCTCCAAGGACGTGCAAAAGCACATCATCAACGAACTCGGCAAGACCACCAGCCCGCTGGCCGCAGCGGTGTTGCTGCGGAACTTCTCCAAATTCAACACCGAGAACAAGCAGCTTGCCGCGGGCACGCTGCTCAGGCGCGGCGACTGGGCGCTGGGCCTGCTCAGTCAGGTGGAAAGGAAACGGATTACGCTGGGCGAGCTTGGAGTTCAGACGCCCGGCCGGTTGATGACTCATCCCGATCCCATCGTGGCAAAGAGGGCGGAAAAAGTCTTTGAGACCTTGCGCGGCCCGCAATCGGTCGAGAAGTCCGCGCTCATCGGGAGGTTCCAGGCGGCCTTCCTCAAGCCGGCGGACCTGAAGAACGGCAAGGAACTGTTCGAGAAGAACTGCGCCGTCTGCCATAAGTTTGGCGACAAGGGCAAGGACGTCGGCCCGAATCTCACTGGCGTTGGATTGCACGGCGAGAGCGTGCTGCTGGCGCACACTCTCGACCCGAACCGTCTCGTTGAAGGCAACTTCATCTCCTATAACGTCATCACCAAAAAGGACGAGGAATATACCGGCCTCATTAAAAGTGAGAACAGCGAGAAGGTGGTGCTCAAGAACCTGGAAGGCGAAGTTGAAGTCCGCCGCGCTGACATCGCTTCGATGAAATCCTCCGGCCTGTCACTCATGCCCGAGGGACTCGAAGCGCTTGGCGATAAAAACATCCGGGACATCATCGGCTATCTGGTGGCGACCGTGCCCAAGGGCTTTCGTCCACTTGACCTCGCGAGCGCCTTCACCGCCGACAGTCGCAAAGGTCTCTATGCGGTCCAGAGCGACAGCCCGTCGCTCGACTTCAAACAATTCGGCATCGTGATGGTGGACAACATCCCGTTCGACATCGTGAACCCCGCAGCCACGCGCGCCGGCAAGAACGTCATCGTGCTCAAGGGCGGCAGCGGCTTCGCGAAGACGCTCCCGCAACAGGTCGAGTTCACCGTCGGCACGCCGGCGCGGAAGATTTACGTGCTCGGTGGCGTCGCCGGCTGGGGCTTCCCGTATGGTGAGCCGGACATCCAGGACGTGCCCGCCGCCAAAGCCCGGCTCGAATACGCCGACGGCCAGACCGAGGAAATCATCTGGAAGAACGGCGAGGAATTTGCCGACTACGTGCGCCCCTACGAAGTGCCGGGTTCTCATTCGGTGGGCGGGCTGACCGAGGCCGGACAACTCCGCTGGTTTGCCATCGTGCCGAAACGGCAGGTGCAGATAAGGAAGATCAGCCTCGAAAGCTTCAACAACCACGTCGCTCCGACCTTCGTGGCGATGACGGCGCAGGTGGAATGAGGCTGAATTGTCGGAGGCGGGGTAAGGAGTTCCGATCTCCAGTTGCTGATGGGTGAGCCTCCCGCCGGCTGCTAGAAACTCAAGAACCGGCGCGGCGGATAGTGGCCCGGTCTTTCTGAGCACTGAGCCTTCCTATGTCTTTGAAGAAGCCATCAATCACATGAGCGAAGGCGCCGCGAAAAGTCATCCGAACGACGTCTCGCTGCGGAGTCACCCAGCGGGCCAGTCCCAATTCCACCATTCGTTCCCCTTTTTCCAGATCCACCTGCTCGTAATCGCCGATTACCGATTCACCTTTGAACGGCACCGGAGCGGATCCTGAGTTCGCGATTCGTTGAAGATGAAACTGCATCAATTCTTCCAGGCCGGCGTTGAGAAAAACCGCCCTCTCCACCCGTTTACTGATGTCGGTCAGCCCCGGATCATCAGCAGATTCGATCACCCGGCCGTTCTCCAGCCTTGAACGGAGCACGGTCTTCTTGAGCTTCGCTCCAACAATTGACCCACCAATAATTGCGCAAATCACGCTGCGATCCCTCGTCACCCACATGCTTTGCAAACCCTTGACCACCGACGTGTTCTTTCTCGTGGCGAAGTCACCGGCATGCTGCATTCCGAGGCCACGTGCGTCTTCTCGCGTTGCTTGCCAGTATGGCGAAGGGGCGTGAGGATAAGGCTCATCAACTGGTTCAACATCGCCGGAGAGATACTGTCGTTCGCACATCGCTGTGACGAAAAGCAACATCACGAAGGCGAAGACAAGCGCCGCGATACCCAGGAGGACGTAAGGCATAATGCTGCGAGGCTCTAATTGCCACCGGCTGAAAAGCAAGCTCCGAAGGAATGAAGGGACCGCCCGTTCGTATGAATTTTCAATCTGATTCCTGTTGTATCCCCAAACCCGGACTGCGCTCCATGTGCCGCTGAATGCGACGCCGATGGCCCAGGCCATCCCTTTCTGAACGAGTTGAGCCGGCCTCGGCCCAATCCAGACCGGTACTTGCACAAACTCCGGTCATCCGTCATTCATAATTCAGGTCATTGAGAAGACCTCTTTGTCATGCCTCTTTACGAATACGAACTTTGTGAAGGCAACTGCGCCGCCTGCGGCGGCCGGTTCACGCTGCGCCGCCCGCTAAGCGCGCTGGAACTGACCAAATGTCCCGCGTGCAAAAAACCGGTGCGCAAAGTCATCACCGGCTTCAACACGCCGAAGTTGACGAAGCCGGTGTCCTTCAGCGACGCCAAGAAGGCCGGCTTCACCGTGCTCAAGCGCGTGAACAAAGGCGAATACGAACGGCAGTAAGGTTGGTGAATCCTCTCTCGCAGAGGCAAGCCATGAAGCTTCCCACGTCGATCTTGCTCACTGCATTCGTGGCGACTGGCTGTGCCAATGACTCCATCGCGCGTCGCAAGCAAGAACGCCTTGCCGCCTACTCGAACCTGCCCATCAGCCAGCAGGTCGCCATCGACCAAGGCAAGTTACTCCACGGCATGTCCACCAACGCCGCCTACATCGCCTGGGGCCGCCCCAGTGAGATTATCTCCGAAGGACGGACGACCACATGGATCTATCGCGAGCAGGAACTCAAAGAGCACAAGCACATCACAATCTCCACGCCAGATCATGGAGCCGTGATTCCTGAAGAGGTCAAAACTCCCTACGCGCACAGCGTGGTTCGGGCGAAGATTACTTTCGAGAATGGAAGCCTGACTTCATGGAGCCGTACGCCAGCGAGTAGTGAGCAGCAGTTTCGATGAGTTCAATTGCATCCCGCCTGCAAGATGCGGGTGCGCATAGTCATCACCACCGGCGCGCTTGCGCGGCGGGCATGACCGTGCTGAAGTTTCTGCCATGCCGACTGACGCCGATCCTGATTCGTTGAGGGAGGCGCCCGCGCCCTACGCGCCACCGCTGACCACGCAGCGGTTGATTGACGAGCTTTACAAGGAAGAGTTGCTCGAAGCGCGCGCGATGACGCCAGTGCGGCGCTCCGCTCGCGGTTCCGGGGCGCAAGGCGCGCACTTGTCCGGGGAATTCTCTCCCCCAGGAGAGGGCCGGGGTGGGCGTCTTCGTCATTTCTCTTGGCCATCGTCCTTCCAAAATTCAACTCGCCAAAACATTGCGCCGATGCCACGGTAGCGACGAAGGACACAGGTTATGAGCGAACTGCAAGTCATCGAATCCGCCCTCCAACGGGCCGCCCGCCGCCGCCGCCTCGAATGTGCCCTCAACGGTTTCGTCCGTGGATTGCTGGCCGGCGGAGTCGTCGTACTGCTCGCGCTGGCGGTTTACAAACTGGCTCCCGTCCCGTCCTGGATGATTCCGGCGGCCGGCATTGCCGCTATAGCCCTCGCGTTGGGCGGACTGGTCTGGGGTGCGTGGCGGAGCATGTCCCTGTTCGAAACTGCCCGTTGGGTGGATGAGCGCAAGCAACTCAAGGAACGCCTCAGCACCGCGCTCGAAATGTCTGGGTCCCGCGCGCCGGATGATTGGAAACAGCTTCTTCTGGCCGACGCCGCCAAACACGCCGAAACGCTCAATGCGAAGGAATTGCTTCCAATAGGTCTGCCGCGAGCCGCGCGCTGGGCCTTGCTCGTGGCCGTGCTATGCGCCGGGCTGGGCTTTGTCCCCGCCTACCGCAGCAAGGCTTACGTGCAGAAGCAGCAGGACGCTGCGAACATCAAGGACGTGGGCAAGAACCTGTCCGACCTCATCCGCCGCGAACTGGCGCAGAAGCCCCCCGCGCTGCCGCCCACCGAGAAGTCGATGCAACAGGTGGCCGAATTCGGCGACAAGCTCGGCAAGCAATCGCTTTCGCGCAGCGAAGCGTTGCGCGATTTGACCAGCATCACGGATCAACTGGCGAAGCAGGAACAGGAACTCGCCCGCAACCCGGCCATCAAACCGCTGGAACGCGCCGCGCGCGAACCCGGCAGCGGCGGCACCTCGCCGGAGTCGTTGCAGAAACAGATCGAATCGCTGCAAAAGGCGATGGGCGATGCCGCGGCCAACGCCGACAAACTCGACAAGCTCGCGAAGGACCTGGAGAAGTTGAAACAACAGGCCGCGAGCACGGCCAGCAAGGACGCCAAAGCCGGTTCCGCCGCGCGCGAGCAACTGGCCCAAAGCCTGGCCGATCTCGCCCGGCAGGCGCGCGAAGCGGGTGCGTCACTGGAAAGCCTGGAAGAAGCCATCAAGGCGCTGGAGTCGAACAACACTGACCTGTTCGTCAAAGACCTGGAAACGGCCACGCACGACCTCGAGAAACTCCGCGACATGGCCAAGGCCATGCAGCAACTCCAGGAACAGGCCGCAAAGTTAGGCAAGGATTTGGCGGAGCAATTGGAAAAGGGCCAGGGCAAAGCCGCCATCGAGACGCTCCAGAAAATGATCGATCAATTGAAGACGGCCAACCTCTCGCCTGAACAACTTCAAAAGATCATGAACGAGGCGCAGAAGGCGGCCAAGCCTGGCAGCCAGTACGGCAAGGTCGGCGAGTTGTTGAACCAGGCGGCGCAGCAGTGCAAAGGCGGCACCAGGAGCGAGGCCGGTGAATCGCTCGCGCAGGCCCAGGCTGAATTACAGAAGCTGATGGATCAGATGGCGGACGCCGAAGCGCTGGAGGCCACGCTCGACGCCTTGAACCGCGCGCAGATGGCCATCTCCCAATGCAAGAGTTGGGGCCAGTGCGAGGGCGCTTGCCGGCCCGGCTTCAAACCCGGCGGGAAGCCCGGCCGCGGCGTTGGCACCTGGGCGGACGAATACGGCTGGACCTATTTCAACAATGCGAACCAGGACGCCGGCTGGGACAACTCCGGCATCGAGCGCCCGGACATGGAAGGCAAAGGACACACCGCTCGTCCTGACGACCTGAACCCAAATCTTACGCCCGACAAGGTCAAGGGCCGGATGTCTCCTGGTGGTTCCATGCCGAGCATCACGTTGAAAGGCGTGAGCATCAAAGGCACGAGCAACGTGAAGTTCGAAGAAGCCGCGGCTGCTGCCCAGCAGGATGCCCAAAGCGCACTCAACCAGGACCAGGTGCCCCGCGCCTACCAGAACGCCGTCCGCGATTACTTCGACGACTTGAAGAAGTGATGGCGTTTGGGGAGTGCAATCCCGATGCCGCTCCGAACCGATCAAGTTGTGAGTTCACGGAGATCGCGCGGTCCAGAGGTGGTGAAGAAATCGCTTAGACGATTAGGACGACGGCGCCGGTTTCACGGCTTGCGCAGGCGGTAGAAGCGCGTGTTGTCGGGAGCAACGGTGTTGGTGAGGCGGAAACGGCTGTTGAGGATGGCGGGGGGATTTGTCACTGGCACCCACAGCGGGACCGACGGCGCAGTGAGTGCGTTGGTGCGTTCGAGTTGGTATCCGATGGCGGCCGTGGTCCAGTCGAGCGCGGCGCGGTTGGCGCCGGCCTCAGTGATGTGCAGCACGGGGCGGCAACTGCCTCCGGTCACGTCGAGGCGGTAGCGGCATTGGTCGGAGGATGGATCGGTTTGGGTGACGACGACCACGAAGCACGCGTGGGCGGCAACGGTAAAGGAGTAGCTATTCGTTTCGCCGTTCGAGAGGCTGCCGCCGATGTCGGCCAGGTAGTTCGTGCACAGATTGGCGGGGTTGAAGGAGTTCGCGTAGGCGGTGCTGAAGAGGTCGCAGTCATCGTTGCGGTTCACACCAAGCGTGACAGTGATGCAAGCGTTGGTTTCGCCGTTCTCGAAGGTGTAAGCGTCATAGCGCCGCTGTATGGCTGCGTCCACCACACCCGGACACGGCTTGATCGCGCCGCACGCGCTTGCCACGCCATTACCAACAAGACGCCCGGAGTGCAACAGGCTTTGCTCGCTGATCGCGCCGAAGATCGTCCGCTCGGGACAAGATTCACATGGGCCGCCGCCCGGCTGGCAGACCGACGGCGTGAGGAACAGCGACCAGCATTGCAGCGTGCCCACGTCGCTGGCGGCGTCATCGAAGATGCGGAGCGTCCACGGGCCGTTGACCTCCGCGCCGAAGTCGAAGCGGAAGCCGGTCAGCAGACCCTCCGGGCGGAACGTGCCTACGAACGGGGCGGCGCCGCTCGTGATCAGCGGAAGACTGGCCGGCTCGCCGTCGAACACGGTGCGCTGGTTGTCCGCGCAGCCGGTGCCGTAGTTCGCCGCTGCGCCGCCGTTGTCGCTGGAGAGGATGATGGTCGTGCCGCTCGGACTGATCAGCGAGATGTCGAGGTCTTCCACGGCGGGATGAGTGAGGTGCAGTGAAACCCGGACTTCCGCGATGGCCGTGTTGAAATTGTTGACGGTGATGATCGAGTCCGTGGAATTGGGGCTGGCATCGGGGATCGGGAGCGGCGTGTTGTTGTCGTAGCGCAAGGGCGTTCCGCTCAGGCCGCTGGATGCGGCGATGTTGCTGAAGCGGAACGGACCGTAATTGTCCGTCTCCACGATCACATCATAGGGCAGGAGTGCGCCGCACACGTGCCCGGACAGAAGGCTGACCTGAAACGGCGTTTGGTTCGTGCCGCGTTGGCCCGGCGCCAGATCGGGGTAGGTGCTGAACGGTTGTGTGACGGACCAGCCCGGAGTACGGGACACGAGCGTGGCGCGGATGCCGGTCACGGGCATGGTGGTGGCGTTGCTCAAGACGAAGGCGGCCAGATTGCACTCGTCCGTGTCGAGCCGGCCATTGAGGTTGCCACCACTGAATTGCAGGAAGCCAGTCCGCCGCAGCGGCACATTGGTGAGGATGAGCGCCACATTGTTGATGTTGTCGGTGTAGCTGACGTGAAACTGCACGCCATTGACGGTCAACACAGAGCCATTCGGCAGGCCGGCGAACGCGCCCGTCACGGGACCAGGTTGGATGGTGTCGATGATCGTGAAGCGCTGTCCGTCAGCAGGCGGATCGCCGAGGGAGACGTGCAGCGTGGGATTGTTGAGCGTTACCAGGCCGTTGACGTAGATCAGATCCGTGCCGACGCCGGGGATGCCGTCGTTCAGTTCGATGAACACATCACTTTGGGCGGAACAGGTCAGGCTCTGACAGTCAATGGACCCCGGACTCGTGCCCGGAGTGAGATTGCCGTTAAGCGTGACGTCGCCCACACCGCCGTGTCCTCCCAACGTGGCGCTCGGCGACACGATCACGTCACTGAGCTGCTGCCCGCCGTTAACCAGCAACGTACCTTCCATGACTTGCGTCAGGCCGCGATAGGTGTTGAGGCCGCCCAAGGTCAGTGTTCCAGGACCCACCTTGGTGAGGGCGCCGATATTCAGGAGGCCGCCCGGCTCGGCGATGACGCCCGAGTAAGTTGTGGACGCGCCATTCACGCCGACGCTCAGAGTACCGACACCGACGACAACGCGTCCTTCGCCCGCCAGCGAACCGATGGTTTCGGAAACGCCATTGCAATCGAACAGCCCTGAACTATTGAGAATGACGGCGGACAGGTTGTTGATCTGCCCAAAGCCCTCGAGTCGCACCACGTCATTCGTGGGGCCGCCGAGGTTGTCTCCGATGATCAAATTGCCGCGGATGGAGCGGTCCAAGGAAGTCCGCCGCAGCAGCAGCGTGCCCTCGTTCACGCGCGTGCCGCCGACGTAAGTGTTCGAGGCGCTGCCGCTAAACGTGAGCGTGCCTGCGCCGGCTTTGACGATGCCGGCCGCGCCGCTAATGACGCCGTCAATCGTTAGATCGATGGGCGAGGCAGGATTGTCGGCCACCGTGAAGGTGCGCGTAGCGGCATTGAGCGCCAGGTTGGCCGTGATGCTGGCCGGAGTGGCCAGCGCGGTAGAGGCTGTCACGTTGCCGTTGAGCGTAAGAGTGCCTGCGCCCACGCCCGCCACCTGGCCGCCGCTCAACGTGAGCGTGCCGATGGCGTTGCTGAAAGTTTGTAGATCGAGTAGTCCCCCTTGGCCAATGGTCACGTTCGCGTTGCTGGCAATGAGATTGTTGCGAAAAAGGCGAACGATATCTGAAGCGCCGTTCACCGTGAGGTTGCCCGGTATCGCGATGACGCCATTGACGCCGGAGCCTTTGCGCAATTCCAGCGTGCCGCCGAAGACCGTGGTCAGGCCGGAGTAGGTGTTCGCGTTCGCGCCATCGAACTGGACGATGCCGCCGGAGATTTTGGAGATGGCCCCTGTGCCACTGATGACGCCTTCGATGGCCAACGTGCCGCCCGCCGCCGAGACGCTCAAGTTGTAGGGGCCAATGTTCACGTTGCCATTGATGTCGAGCAGCGCCCCCGTATCGCCGTTCATGAAGAACGTGGCGTTGGTGCTGAGCTGGAGGGCGCAATTGACCCGGTTGATCCCCGTGAGGTTTTCCCCTCCAACGCGGCGGGTGACGATGAACGCGCCATAAAGCTCGTAACCGCTGCCGAGAAAGGTGATCACCGGAAACTGCGGCCCGCCAATGATGTTGTTCGTCACGTTGAACCGCGACACCCCGCTGGCCGGAAACACCAGGTCATCGCCATTCACAGGCGCGACGCCGCCAATCCAGTTCGCCGGAGTGGACAGATAGCCATTGGCGCTGCCGTCCCAGGTGCGCGTGGCGGCGTGCGCTCCAGTAGGCACAGCGATTGGCAAAGCACAAAACGCGAACGTAGCTACAAGAAGGAAGTTTTTCATAATTCTCGTGAGTTAAAGAACCGTGTTTATCCTCAGTTCCAGAAGAAGCGCACCCGTCCAGGTTGCCCAGCTTGACCGTTGCTCATCCCTGCGTCGGTCCCACGGCCACCTGCGCCCCCGTGGTCCTGGGCGAGTGGAAACGACGAGAAGCGGCCCAAGGCTCCACTGCCAGCGCGTCCCTGACAGAACGTGTCTGCGCCCTCAGTGTCGCAGCCGGGCCCCATGCCATTGACGCCGACACCGCCGCTCGATTGCACGATGGCCTGGCCGTTGAAAATCTCAGCAATGCCCCCGACGCCGCCAGCTGCGGACACGTTGCCCAAGCACACGCTATAGCTGGTGCGCAAAGCCACCGTGACACCGCGGGCGCCGCCCAAGCCACCGGTCGCTCGCACCAGAGTCGTGGCGCCGCGCCGAATCTCCGAA
>Ga0187893_10004021_pt1 | contig 28724 bp, 23 predicted proteins | sample MA1701074metaG_FD_139574 | JGI IMG/M metagenome (GOLD analysis project Ga0187893, IMG submission 139574) | White microbial mat communities from a basaltic lava cave in the Kipuka Kanohina Cave System on the Island of Hawaii, USA - MA170107-4 metaG ...
ACCACCTTATAAATCTCCTCCACCGTCTGGATCTGCGCTTGGACGACCCGCATCTCCACTCACTTAACCACTTCCCTCTGATATCTTCAACAGCGCCAATACTTTATGACCCAGTAGTAATAGGCATCAGATAGTATATGTCGTCATGACCACGGGCTTTCTTGTCAGTGTGCCTGCTTGACCTTCAGCAGGCGGCAGGCGGGAATTGTCCAGAAATTATGGATGCAATCAGCCTACACGCGCAACTCACCCGCCAAAGAGCCGACGCTTGCGCTATCCTCGGAAGCAGATGACCGACACGCAACTCTACCTTGCTGTTGGACTCCCTTCCTTCGTTGCCTTGGTCGGGATTCTCGTCAATGTCGGTTACTTCGTCGCTCTGAACAGCCGGATCACATCCCTCGAGTCTCGTCTCGACAGCAGGATCTCATCCCTTGAGTCTCGTCTCGATAACCGCATTAACTCGCTGGAGTCCCGTTTGGATGCCCGGATTGACAAACTGGAGCACCTCTTCGACACACTGTTAGGCAAAGTCGTCGAAATCGACAACCGCCTGATTCGCGTCGAGGACCGCCTCAAGCTGAATCCATAGATTGCCGCCTGCCAGGCGGTTCATGCTATCCGATCCGTGCTCCGCCCTACAGCAGTCCCAAGTGCCCCAAATGATGCCGCCCGTGCCATGCGTACAGCGCCAGCGTCTGGGTCAAATCTCGGACTCCCATCTCGGGATGCACAAACTGCCGCGTCCATTGCTCCTCACCTAGCGACCGTAACAGCACCACCCACCGGCGGTGCAGATGCTCTAACAGCTCGAGCGACAAAGCCACATCGCCCGACCGCGCGTCCTCCAACTCCGCCCACTGCGACTCCTGATAGGGCTTGATCACCGGCTGATCCTCGGTCAGAGCCAAACGGAATCGAATGTATGCGTTAACGTGCGAATCCGCAAGATGATGCACCACCTGCCGTCCCGTCCAGCCGCCTTCCCGGTAGGGCTTGTCCAGCGCTGAGCCGTTAAGAGAAGCCACCGCGGCGCGCACTTGACCCGGCAACAGTGCCATTTCATCGATCCATCGCACGCGGTCAGCAGCCGTGGCGTCTACGGGATCTTCATATTTGCCAGTGGGATATCGAGGGTCCATGATCTAGTCTGCAACTCGGCGGAACTCGACTCAAGTAAAACCCGTATTCCTTACGGTAAAGGTACGTTATGCCATACGTGTACCCGTCCACCGAGACTCTCCGCTCCGGATTCGCCAAACCCATCGTCCAGGCCCTGTTCTGGGCCTCCTGCCTCCTGTCGGTGGTCTCCTTCTACACCACCCAGCAAGGTATGGCGCTCTACCTGTCTCCCTGGTTTTCCTTCATCGCTGCGCTCGGAATCCAGATTTCCCTGGTCATGGTTGCCTGGCTCATAGGATTCACCCGCCGCAGCCGTGTACTTTTGATCGTGGTCTATGTCATCACCGCGATCGTCTCTATCGCCTTCTCGTACGTCACTCTTTACACCTGGTTCTCCGCCAAAGAACGTCCCGCGGTGATGCAGCGAAACCTGTTCGATCAATTGATGGCCTCCTCAGCCAAGTCCGAACAGACGATTGCGGAAGCCGTGAGCCAAGGAAAGCGTCTTGTGACCGCCCTCGATGAAATGACCGCTACCGAGAAAACGCACGGACACATTTCCAAAGCCCGTGACGCGGATCCCTACCTCGACCGCGTTCGGGATGCCGTTGCCAAGGAGGCCCAGTCCTATGACCTCCGCTACCGCGAGGGCTCCGGGGAAGGCATCCGCTACACCGCCTTTGAACGGCACACCAAGCTGACCCGGCAGACGGTTGACGAACTCGAAGCCGCCCGCCAGAACCTGATGCGCCTCCGCGCCGAGCTAAAACCCGCCATGAACACGGAGGATCAGCTCAAACGCTATCACGCCGCTGCGGATTCTATCCCTTGGGCCTCCGCCGAGCAAGTCCTTTCGCGGAAACTCGATCGTCCGCTTGCGCCATCATTGGGTGAATACGTCGAGCAAAGTGGCAGCGGTCAGGAAGAGCTGATGCGATCGTTCGAGGAACTCGTCGCCAATCCCGGCTCCCGTAACGCTTTCTGTCTGGCGCTTGCTGCTTTCATCGACATCATCATATTTCTGCTCGCCTACGCCTCCGGACCGTACTTTTACGGCGATCCCGAACAGCGCTGGTGGGCGGCCTCCGCCGCGGTCGATGGTGTCGAACCCCAGATCTTCGTGCGGGATTTGCTGCGCAAGATGCGCCCCGGCCGCCAAGGTATGCCCCGCCTGGACGCGGACGGTCTAACTCCAGGCGAGCAACAGTTCGGCCTTCTGCTAGTCGAGAAGCGTCTGGCGACCGTTCACGAGGAGGATGGGAGAAACTATTATCTGTTCGATGCGGACATTCACGAGAAGCTTCTCGACTCGATAGCGCACCCAGGCATCGGCCTCCGTTCGGCTCAGCGGTCGGCGGCTGGCGCATGATAATATTTGGGGCATGAATAGCCGCCGCACCTTCCTTGCCTCCTCCAGCGCCGCCACTCTCACAATGATGGCCGGCAAAGCCAGCGCCAACGATCGTATCCGCGTCGCCGTGATCGGGCTCAATGGCCGCGGAAAAGATCACATCAAAGGTTTCTCTCCCCTCGCTGATTGCGAGATCACCGCCCTCTGCGATGTCGACCGCCAGGTGCTCGACCAGCGTATCGGCGAAGTCGAGACCAGCAGCGGCAAAAAGGTCAAAGGCTACACCGATCTCCGTAAGCTTTTCGAAGATAAGGAAGTCGACGCCGTCTCCATCGCCACGCCGAATCATTGGCATTCGCTCGCCGCCATCTGGGCGTGTCAGGCGGGCAAGGATGTCTATGTTGAAAAGCCGGCTTCGCACAACATCTATGAAGGCCGCAAGCTGGTCGAGGCGGCGCACAAGTACAAGCGTATCGTTCAGCACGGCGTCCAGCTTCGTTCCTCGGAAGCGCTTCGCGAAGCCGTTGACCATCTACGCAAAGGCGTGATCGGTGAAGTCTATATGTCCCGCGGCCTCGTGTTCCGTTGGCGTCCATCGATCGGCAAGAAGACCCCCGAACCCGCTCCCGATTTCATCGATTGGAACCTGTGGCAGGGCCCCGCGAAGGAACGTCAGTTCACACGGCGCCTGGTTCATTACAACTGGCACTGGCACTGGGATTACGGCAACGGCGACGTCGGCAACCAGGGCATCCACGAAACGGATATGTGCATGTGGGGGCTCGGTGTCGACACGCTGCCATCAAAGGTTACCGCGATGGGCGGCAAGTTCCTCTGGGACGACGATAAGGAAACGCCGGAAGTTCTCACCACACTTTATCATTACCCGGATCAAAAGAAGATGATCCAGTTCGAAGTGCGCCACTGGTGCACCAATGCCGAGGATGGGGCTTCCGTCGGCAACATTTTTTATGGCAAAGACGGCTACATGGTGGTCAAAAATTATGACACCTATGAAACCTACCTCGGTCAGAAAAAGGAGAAGGGTCCCGCACGGAAAGCCGGCGGCGATCACTACGCCAACTTCCTCAAAGCCGTGCGGTCCCGCAATACGGCCGACCAGCACGGTCCCGTCGAAACCGCGCATCTCTCCTCCGCCCTCGCGCACTTAGGCAACATTGCCTATCGCCTGGATCGTGTGCTCACCTTCGACCCCGCGAAGGAGAAATTCGTGAGCGACGACGAAGCCAACAAGATGGTCGCGCGCAAGTACCGGTCTCCGTTTGTCGTTCCCGAAAAAGTCTGAGAATTTGCACGGCCACGTGACGTTGATCACCGGATCGGGGCGCGGCCTTGGGCGCAGCTTCGCTGTGGAACTGGCGCGCGCAGGCGCGCCGGTGGCGCTGAACGCTCGGAGTTTGGATGAAATTGAGCAGACCGCCGCCCAAGTCCGCGCCATCGGCGGTCGTGCGATCTTGCTGCCCGGCGATGTGACGGCAACTGGCATGGCGGAATCTCTCGTGCGGGAAACCGAATCCTCACTGGGGCCGGTTGACGTGCTCATCAACAATGCCGGCGTAGCTGGGCCCCTTGGGCCGGCCTGGGAAGTCGACTCCGACGATTGGTGGCGATGCCAGGAGGTGAATCTCCGCGGGCCGATGCTGCTGTGCCGCGCTGTTATCCCATCGATGAAGGCTCGCGGGCGTGGCCGCATCATTAACATTGCCAGCGGCGCGGGCACGTTCGGCATTCCGAATTTTTCGGCCTATGTCACGAGTAAATGCGCGCTGATTCGATTCACGGAAGTGCTAGCAGCGGAATTGGACGGTTCCGGTATCACAGTCTTGGCGATCGAACCTGGAACCGTTCGCACCGCGATGGTCGAATCCGTCCTCAACTCCGAAGATGGCGCTCGCTATGCTCCCTGGCTGCGCGCTATCTTCGATGCCGGCCACGATCTTCCAACAGAAGCCGCCGCCACATTCGTGCGGCAACTCGCTGAAGGTGCGGCGGACAGCTTATCCGGAGCGTTCCTCATTAACACTCGTGACCATCCGCAGAAACTCGCTGCGCGCGCGCAAGAGATTCGTGAGAATAGACTTTACCGTCTCCACGTCCGGAAGTAACATGGCCCGGCATGCTTTTTACACGCCGAGCAGGAACGCCCGCACGGGCTGACCGGTCAACTGGCGGACCGCGTAAGCGTACCAGCGCACCTGCGTCTGGTAGTGGGAAAGCCGGGCGAGCAGATCGTCGTCTGTCTTGAAGTCGACAATGTTCCACCAGCCGTTTGCATCCAGAAATGCCAGGTCGATGACACCCTCCAAAACGTGGTGTCCATCCGACCACATCACCGGCATCTCGCGCCGCATCTCAGCAGCCTCGCGTGCTCTGCGAAGAACCACATGCTCAACTGCCGTCCACACCGCATCCGCCGACGCAAGCGACTCTTCTTCGCTTAAGCCGAGCAGCGCGCCATGCATCTTGGCCAAGGCAACCATACCCTCAGGGCCGGCATCGTAATCGGCCGACCCAAGCAGCGCATGGACGAATGTGCCGAAACGTGCGCCCACCGGCCGCGACCGTTTCCGCTCCACCATTTCCACACGAACCTCGCAGTCGAAGCCAGCGGGCAAAGGGCGTGCATCGGTCGCCGTGTAGACATCCCACCGCGGCGTCATAGCCCGTAACGTGACCTCCTCGCGTGCGGATTTCCAGTTCCGGTAGCCCTCCAGGCTTTTCGTCGAACCGTCCGCTAGCACGATGTCTTGTCGCAGCGGAGAAGGTGTCTCGGCGCCCAGATCCAGAACCCCCGGATCCCACCAGACCACGTCGTGGTCTCCAGCCTGCGGCTTGTGCAAACCCGGCCGTACGGAGAACTCCTCCTGATTGGTGTATTCGATTGGGCGCTCGAGTACCGACGCTTCACCAAACACTGGACAACCCGGCCCCTGGTTTGATCGCCGCCGATTCAGCGAATGTGGAAAGACAACCTTGTTCAGGGGCGCAAGCCACCCGTCGCGCTCTTCATCTCCGACTGCCGGCACCACGAGCAGATCGCGCGCGCGCGTGGCGGCCACATACGCCACCCGTACGCCCTCCGCCTCTTCCCGTGCGTGCTCATGCTGTTCATGCTCGATCAGCTCCCACGGAGCGCAGCCGAGCACGCGCATCGCGCAGACTTTCGTTTCCGCATCGACATAGCGCTCCGGTTCTCTCTGCGCGATCCTGGCGGTCATGTCGCACAGGATCACCACCGGAAACTCCAGACCCTTGGCGGAATGTACGGTCATGATCCGTACGCCCGCCGCGCCTTCCTCGATCACCGGCGCTTCGGACGCCTCCGTCTTTTCCGCCTGTGCGGCAAGTCTCTCGACAAAGCTTCGAAAAGAGATGCCCCCACTCAGCTCGAAGTTACGGGCCAGATCGGCCAGCCGATACACATTCGCAAGCACCTGGTGCGGCGCAGGCCGGAACGCAAAGCCTGCATGCGCGCGTGCTGTCTCGAGTACCCTGTTCACCGTTTCGGCTACAGGCCTCCGGTTACGCTCACGATGCAGAGCCGCCAGTAGCCGCAGAATATCCATCACCGGCTCAAACTCCGCGTCGTAAGCTTCGGGCAATACGAACGGATGGAGGCGGCTGAATTGATGCCGATACTTCAGCAGCGTGGCATCCGTTAGACCAAACAACGGGCCCCTCAGGAGGGCGAAGACGGAAAGCTCATCATCGGGCCATTCGATCGCTTCACAGGCCACGCGAAGGATCTCTACCTCTTCCCGCGCGTGAAACGACTTTGACCCCACCAGCACGTGTGGAATCCCGCGAGCCTCGAGACTGCCCGTATAGCCCCGTGTAATGTCTTTTCCATAATTGGTGAAGCGGCGGAACAGCAGGCAGATGTCGCGTGCCTCTACCGGGCGAGGTTGGCCGTCCTCTCCTCCCACTGTCCACCCGCTCTCCCGCAAGAGCCATTCAACGAACGCAACGATCGTGTCGGGCAGGCATGCGTCAATCGATTCATTGCTGACGTACCTCTTCTTGTAAGGTTTCGGTGCTGGTAACGTGACCACCGCAGGCTGATCTGCCACTGGCGGCCGATGCTCTTCCAAGGGTGAATAAGACGCCTGTCCCGTCAGTGCTTCGCCCCTCATCTCGGGAGCGAATGCCGCATTCACGCACTGCTGGATCGGCGGAACCGACCGGAAGCTGCGCGTCAGCCGCACCACACCCACACCCTTTTCCTCCAGCCGCTGCCGTAAGGAATGATAGAGAATGACGTCCGCGCGGCGGAACTTGTAAATGGACTGCTTAGGATCACCAACTACGAACAGCTTGCCCGGAACAGGTCGCGCTGTGAGCCAGTCATTCGACTCCGCCGCGTCGGACACCAGCAGCAAGATCAGCTCCGCTTGCAGCGGGTCGGTGTCCTGAAACTCATCGACGAATATGTGCGTGAATCGATTTTGCAGGTGGGCGCGGACTTCGGCGTTATCGCGCACCAGATCTCGCGCCTGAATCAGCAGGTCCAGAAAATCGAGTTGTCCGGCGGAGCGTTTACTTTTCTCATAGCGGCTCACCAGATCCAGCATTTCCTCTCGCACATCCACCGCGAGGTCGGCGTCAGCCTTACGGCGAAAATCCTCGAGAAGGGCAATCAAGTCCTCCGCGCCCTTCCTCTTGAGAGTTCTCAGATCCTTCAGGAGCTTCAGGAAAAGACTCTCGAGTGTGTCGTAGTCGCGCGGGCGAATCGCTTCCGCCCGTTCGACCCACAATGCTAGTTCATGCACTGGACGGAACACTAGCGCCATGCGTTCGTGGGCCTGCTGAACCGCATGGACGAGCCGGTCGATCGCTTCCTTGCGCTCGAACGCGCGGCGGCGCCACCCAGCTGGAAAGTCCCGCCACTCGATGAACTGCCGGCCCGCCCATTTCAACTGATCGAGCGGCGGGCGCGCCTCCAAGGACTCTCGCCAAGCCAGTCTTGACAACGCGCGCCGGAGTCCGGGAGACTCCTCGTTCAGTTTGTGCTGGAACCAACCACGGAATGCGCGCTCGTACAGCCGGTCGGCCTCCTGTTCGGAGATCTCCTGGAAGGATGGGTCGACGCGCGCTTCCACCGGACGCTCACGCAGAATCTGCGCACAGAATGAGTGAATCGTCCCGATCGATGCCTCTTCCAAGTGCGCCAGCGCGTGTTCCAGGCTCCTGGCCTCGCCGGGTGAAATACTCGCGCTACGCGCCGCGTCCAACTGCTGCCGCAAACGCAGCTTCAACTCGCCCGCGGCTTTGTGCGTAAAGGTAACCGCGGCGATGCGGTCAATGGTTGTAAGACCCGCCGAAAGCACGGCAACGATGCGGCGGACCAGTTCGGTGGTCTTGCCAGTGCCGGCCGAAGCTTCCACGATAAGGCTTTCGATAAGGGAAGTACGAATGCGCTCGCGCGCTTCCTGATCTTGTTGCGCCGGCCGCGCCGCGCCGCTCATGGAAGTCCCCTCAACTCAATCAGCGCTTCCAGAGGCTCGCGGCTCTTCTTGCGCTGCCGCTGTCCCTCATAGGGCCCGCACACCAGCCGGTAATCACAACGGCGGCATGCGTCCTCCACTGGAGCCGACGGCAGGAAGCCCGCGGAAATTGCCCGGTCAATCGTTTCGAGGACGTGGGCGATGTGTTGCCGGGCACTGTTGGTGACCGGAATCTCGATCTCCCGGTATGTTCCGCGCTGCGTGCAGTAGAATAGCCGTCCACAGAAAACAGGTGTCCCGAGCAACTGCTCTACCGCGAGCGCGTATAACAAAGGTTGAAGGTGCGTTCCGCCGCCGATGTAGACTGGCACGTTCTCCGGGGCCTTACCGGTCTTGTTGTCGGTGACCCGCACCTGTTGCTGGATCGAGTGCTTTTCAACCAGGTCGATCGCGCCCCGTAGGAGCGCTTGCTCAGCTACGAGCACGGGTGCATCGGAACTTGAGGGATCGCGTTGCCGCGCCGCTTGGGTTCCAAAGGCCAGTTCGAAGTGCAGTGGAAGCCAGTCTCCGGCCGCCAGCTCGCGGAGCCAGCCACGCAAGTCCGTGCGCAAGTCCTCGATTTCGTTGGACCACACACGCCCGATCGCAGGCGCCAGTTCCTCTTCCCATTTGCGGACGCTATCGTCGAGGACCGAGTCGAGCAGGTCGAGCGCGGAGCGCAGGTTCTGTCGTGTCACCGGGAGTATGCCTTGGGCGCGAGCTTCGGTCATCAGCCGGAACTGCGCTTCGTGAAACAATGCACCCCGCGTAAGCGGATCCAATTGTTCGATTGCCTCCACTTCCTCGCGAGGCCGCAACTGGTGAATGGAGTGCAGCAGGAACCGGTAGGGGCAAGCGGCGTAGTGCTGCAAGGCGGTGGCGGAGAACGGATGTGTTTTCAGTTTATGGGATGAAAGGATCTCGAGCGTTGCGGCGTCAGGATTGACCAAGCCATCGTTGCTCGACCAGGCCGCCTGTTCCCAACGACGCCACCGCGCACGCAAGGCGCGGCCCAGATGTGGATTGACGTCGACCAGATACCGCGCCGAGGATCGTGCTTCGGCCGGGTCGATCGCCGCGACTCTTTGCAACGTGGCAAGATCGAATTCCGTGTCATCAATCGCGTCCGCTGGATCGGCGGGCGCAGGCCAGCCTAAGCGCGCAGCCGTGGAACTCGCTGCGCGGCGTGCGAAATCACTTAACTTAGGGAAGCGGCCCTCGCAAGCGCGCGACACCTCGAGTGCGTAAAAGGACGGCACGCGCGGCCGGGACAACGAAACATCCACACTCGGGAAGGACACCACCAGCCGCTCCGCGACCGCCGCCGCCAATCGCAACAACAGCCGCTCACGCGCAACGCGTGTTTCCTGACGAATCAGGCGGCCCGCCACTCGCTCCCGCCAGGTGTCCAGCAGCAGCGGATCTTCCTGGGTCCGGCGGGGGAAAACTCCTTCGGCGAGCCCGGGGAGGAATACCAGATCGAAGTGATTGGCGCGCGCCTCCTCGATCGTCGCAACATAAACGCATCCATAGCGCCGCCCCACCGGAGGCGGCCGCAGGAATCGCATCCGGTCCCGCAATACGGTGCCAACTTCGTCCAGCCCCACCGGTCCGACATCCGACATCGGCCGAAGCTCATTCAATACCGATAGGACGGAGTCGGGGTATCGGAGCGCGGTTTCGGCCAGCGCCGTCAGGGCATCGATCCAGACACCCCACTTGGCTTGTTTCGGCAATGCGCTGAGTTGCTCGATCATCGGCAGTGCGAAGCCTTGCAGCGCATGCAGGTGTTCGAGGCGGCGCTCCAAACGCAGGCGTGTCGATTCCTCCTCAATCTTGGCGCTCGCCAACTGAAGCCGGATCTCATTGTCGAGACCGGCCAGCCTTCTGGCCCAACGCTCGCGACCGCCGATCACGGCCGCATCTACCAGCAGTCGCTCCCAAGTTGCGGGAGCGGCGAGAGCTGGTGCATCCTCTGGCCCGGCTTCGACTTCTGACGATTGAGGTTGCAGCACTGACAGGACTTCGTCCGCTGTGGCCGCGTACCCGCGTTCCTTTCGTACCGGTGCGCCGCTCGAGTCGAGTTCTGGAACCTGCGCGAGCGACAGATATTCTGCGAATCGCGATGCCGAACACCCTTCAGAGGCGCAAGCCAGCAATGCGAGAAATGCGCGACCCGCGAGATCTGGGCGCGCCGTGCCTCGCTGGAAATATGCCGGAATGGACGCGCGCCGTAAAGCTTCCTCTAACAGGGGTTGGTAGCGCTCTGGCGCGCGCAACAGGACCGCAATCCGATCAAACGGCAATCCTCCGGCCGCAGCCTTACGAATGCGGCGCGCAATTTCGACGCATTCCAATCCCTCGCCCGGAGCTGAGAAGACCTCGACAGTATCATCAGAAGCATCTGCGACAGGCACATGCGGCGCGAAGAGGTATTGCCGCACCCGACCGATGGTCGACTGGTCCCGGCGAAGGACGACCTCCGCCGTTTCGCCCAAGGTTTCTTCCAGACCGCGCAAGGATTCTTCGTCGGCGGCAAGGGTCAGCGCAAGAGTCGATGGCGCGTGCTTTGCAAGAGCCTCTACGAATTGTCTTTGGCGTGCGAATCGCACAGGGAGATCCAGCAGCAGGAGAGGAAGGCCGATTAGAGGATTCGTTCCCTCGTGCACTGCCTTTGTGGCGAAGGCGTACAGATTGGCGTGGTCGGCGAGACGATCGTCGATGAGACGCTCCGCGTAAGCTTCGAGCAGTCGCGCCAGGTCCCTACCGGGCGCGCCCGCCCGCGCCAGATCCGCCGGTTCCACCTGTTCCATGCGCAACTCGCTGAGAGTCGCCGAAAGTGCGCGCACGAAGCCGGGCGTATCCGCGACGGGCTCGAAATACTCGATCTTTCCCAACTCCCGCAATTGGTACACTACGCGGGCGGCCAGCGCCTCCAGACTCAGTTGACTCGTGGGACGCAGACCCCGCCCGGCGAGCTGGGTGGCCGCCAGTTGCGCTGCTGCCTGCGTGAGCGTGAGAGCGTGGATACCCAGGTGTCCCGGCTGTCCTTTCGCTCGAAGGAAATCGAAGGCTGCGTGCCGCGAGGCAGCGAGGATCAAGCAGTCGCGCTTGTGGTTATCGAGCCACTCGGCTCCGCGTTCGTGAAGCTCGCGATAAGAACACGCTGCGAGGATCAAGACCGGCGACCGGAAGAACGCTTGCGCTTACCAGAGTCAGTCCCCGTAAGCATAAATTGCTCTGGCTCGGCTTTGGGCTCCGGCACCGAGGCCGGTGGTTTTTTTAGCGCCGAGAGGCTGGTCTTGAGGGCTTCCATAATATCGATCACCGGCGCAAGTTCCTGTGCTGCCGGCGCGGCAACTACTTCCTGGCCCGCGATCTTGGCATCGATCATCCCGCGCAGGGTTTCGCGGTACGTATCTTTGTACTTCTGAGGCTCAAACGTTCCAGAAAGCGCCTCGACCAGGCTCTTGGCCATTACCATCTCTTTGTCTTTGACCAGCGATGTGTCCGCCCGGAATTCATCGATGCCGCGAACCTCGTCCTGATAGTACATCGTGTGCAGGAGCATGCCGTGTTTACCTGGGCGCAGGACGACGATGTGCTCGCGGTTATGCATCGTGATCTTGGCCATTCCGACATGACCGGTCTGGCGCATGGCTTCGAGCAGGAGCGTGTAAGCCTTCTCGCCCGCTTCGTCCGGCGAAATGTAATAGGACGATTCAAGATACACCGAGTCCACTTCGTCGGCCTTCACAAACTCGAGGATCTCCATTACCTTGGCGGTCTTCGGTGCAATCTTCTTGATGTCGTCGTCATCGATGACGACATAGCGGTCCTTGGCGTACTCATAGCCTTTGACGAGCTCGCTACGTGGTACCGGCTTATCTTCGGCCTGACAATATAAGACTTGCTTGACGCGGGAATGATCGGCTTTATGCAGTTGATTGAAGCTGACGGTTTCAGGTCGCGCCGCGGCTGACAGCTTCACCGGCACCGAAACCAGCCCAAATGTGATGTGACCCTTCCAGATCGTGGAAGCCATAGAGGTTCTACCCGTTATTATAGGGGTTGCGCTAGCCACGAGCGCGCATGGCGGCAATGCCCCTCCACGATTACAACCGGAAGCGGAAGTTCGAGAAAACCCCCGAACCCGCCCCATCCGTATCTGATGCCCGTGCCACGGAACCCCTCGTCTTCTGCGTGCAGCGCCATCATGCGCGGCGGTTGCACTATGACTTGAGGCTCGAAGTCGACGGCACATTGAAGTCGTGGGCTGTTCCCGAAGGGCCGACGCTCGACCCGGCGATCAAGCGCCTGGCCGTGCACGTCGAGGATCATCCCCTCCTATACGCCGATTTCGAAGGCAACATCCCGAAGGGCAACTACGGCGCGGGTTCGATGATGCTCTGGGATCGTGGCCGGTACGAAGTCCTGGGGGACATCCCTGTCGAGGAGCAACTGGCCCGTGGCGACTTCAAGTTCCGCCTCCACGGGCAGAAACTCCATGGCGATTTCGCCCTCGTGAAATTGAAGAACAGCGTTAAAGGCAACGACTGGCTCCTGATAAAGAAGAAGGATGCCGCCGCGCAGGAAGGCTGGGATGCGAACCACTTCGGGTTCAGCGTGCTCACCGGCCGGACGCAGGAAGAGATTGCCATGAACGCCGCTCCACGCACGCAGGCGGCGCTCGAACCGGTTCCCATGCCGGTCGATGTCGATCCAATGCTCGCGGTGCTGTCCAATGGCGCTCTTCCCGCTGGGCCGGGCTGGATTTACGAGATCAAATGGGACGGCATGCGCGCGCTCTGCTTTCTGGATCATCGGGGTACACGAATCTCTACCCGGCGCGGGAACTGGGTCGAGCGCAACTGGCCCGAGCTCGCCGACTTACACACAATGGTAAACGCCGAGACGGCCATCATCGACGGCGAAATCATCGCGCCCGATGAAAAAGGCCGCCCAAGCTTTGAGCGTCTTCAGCCGCGCATGATGGCCATGGACGTCTTCGCGATCGAGCGTCTGACTACGGAACGGCCTATCTACTATTACGCGTTCGACTTGCTCTATCTGAATGGTCACGACCTCCGCGATCTTCCGCTCGAACGCCGCAAGACTGCCCTCCAATCCATCTTGCGGCCCAACCGGGTCGTACGATACTCCGAGAGCTTCGAAGGCAACCCGAAGGAATTGCTCGAGGCCGTTAGGGCACAAGGACTCGAAGGTTTGATCGCCAAGCGCCGCGATAGCCGTTACCGTCCGGGCAGGGTATCGGACTGGATGAAGATCAAGATCAGCCGCGAACAGGATTTAGTCCTGTGCGGATGGCTCGACGGGCAGCGTGACCACTTCGGTTCACTGGTTCTCGGCGTATACGACGATGGCGCTTTGAAATGGGCGGGCAACGTGGGCACTGGTTTTGACCAAAGCCTGATGCGGGACATCCGCAAGCGCTTGGACGGGCTCGCCACCCAGAGGTCTCCGTTCATTCCCGCAGTGAACGTGGGCAAGGGTTCGCATTGGGTGAAACCGGAATTGGTGTGCAGTGTCAAGTACCTCGAGTGGACCGAAGAGGGCCGCCTGCGCGCTCCGGTGTTCGTCGGCCTCCGTCCGGACAAAGATCCCGCCGAATGTGTTCGCAATCCAGCTCAACTGGAAACGAAGGCGCGGATAGATCTGTTACCGCCTCAAAAGGAAGAGGCAAGGGTGGAGATAGGAGGCCACATCATCAAGTTCACACACTTGAACAAGGTGATGTATCCGGAGGAAGGCTACACCAAGCGCGACATCATTAACTATTACGACGCTGTCTCCGAGTTTCTGATCCCACACTGGCAGGACCGCCCTCTTTCGCTCCGCCGCTACGTCGACGGCATCGGCGGGGAAGGCTTCTTCCAAAAGAACGCCGCCACCGGATTTCCTGAATGGATGCGGACTGGCAAAATCATCGACGTTGACCACGTCGAGAAGATCCAGGTGATCGGCGGCGGCAAAGCCGAACTGCTGTATCTGGCCAACCTTAACTGCATCGATCAGAATCCGTGGATGAGCTGCGTCCCCACGCTCGACCATCCAGACTTCATCCTGATTGACCTCGATCCGTTTGAATGCAGCTACGACAAGATCGTCGAAGCTGCTTTGTTCGTCCGCGGAAAACTGGAACTGCTGGAGCTCGAGGGCTACCCGAAGACGACCGGCGGCGACGGCATGCACATCTACGTGCCGCTGGAGCCGATTTATTCTTACGACCAGTCGAAAGCAATCGCGGAGATCCTCGCGCGGCTCATATCTTCCGAGCGCCCCGACTTGTTCACCGTCCCGCGCACGGTGTCGCGGCGCGAGAAAGGCAAGGTCTACTTCGACTACCTGCAGAACGCTCGCGGCAAAACCATTTCCGCACCTTATGTGCTACGCGCATATCCAGGTGCGCCAGTCGCCACTCCGCTCGAGTGGCGGGAATTGGTCCCGGGGCTGGATCCACGCCAGTTTCACCTCCGCAACGCGGTGGCGCGATTCGACCGAGTGGGCGATCTTTTCGCGGGCGTGTTGCAGAACCGGCAGCGGCTGGAGCCGGCGATGGAGCGCCTGCAAGGGCTTGTCGAAGAGCGCACAAGAGGCGCGGGCTAAAGACAGTCGCGAGCGGAGGCCCGTCTTGTCCATGCTCCGCGAATGCGAAGACCCGCCCAGGCGGCAGTGATGAAAAAGAAGCCCAGGCTGGCAGCCACGATAGCATTCCGGCGCCCACGAGGCACGGTTCGCGGCTCAAAGCTGCTCACGGCGTCATCGAAGATCAACTCGAGTTTCAGGTGTGCTTCCACGGCTTGGCTTTCCAAGCGGTTATCTAATAGCACCACGTAATCGCCGGGGCGCGCCAGGTAGCGTGTCAGGCGTGCGGATCGAGAATGCGGTGTATCGGTCAGAGATGTGTAGGGACGGCCTTGGCGGAAGTTCTCGACTTCTTCGGAGGTCATGAGTGTGGCGCGAAGTGGTTGCTGGTCCTGCGTGGTGAAGCGGCATTCGAGCCTCGCTGGCCGCTGGCGCAAAGAAAACGGAATCGCGCGGGAGCGAGCGCGCGGGACTCTAACTGGCTCGTCAAATAAAAGGAGCCGGGTTTCAACACCGGACGCCAAGGCCGCAAACACAAGAAGAAGTTGGATCAATGCTTCTCCTGATAGACAATTCGGCCGCCCAAGACGGTGTGCGTCACACGAGTCTCGAGAATTTCGGCGGGTGGAATCGTCATGATGTCGCGAGAGAGCAGAACAAAGTCCGCGAGCTTTCCGGGAGCAAGCGATCCTTTTTCACGTTCCTCAAAGGCGGCGAAGGCAGCGTCCAGAGTGAAACTACGAAGCGCCTGTTCGCGGGTCATGCACTGATCCGGCTGCCACCCACCGGGAGGCGCACCCGCGTGATCCTGGCGCGTGATGGAAGCGTAGAAGCCCCAGAGAGGATTTGCATTCTCGACGGGGAAATCCGAGCCATTCGCGATGGGCAACCCGAGCGCCAGGAACCGCTGCCAAGCGTAAGCGCCTTTCACTCGATCGGGTCCCACGCGCTGCTGTGCCCAACGCATATCGCTGGTTGCGTGGACGGCCTGCACGGAGGGAAGAATGCGGAACCGCGCGAACAAGGCAAAGTCCTCTAGCGAGACGACTTGCGCATGCTCGACCCGGAAGCGGCGGTCGTTCCCGGGAGGCAAGACGGCCGCATACGCGTCGAGCACGGTTCGGTTGGCGAGGTCGCCGATCGCGTGCGTGTTGACCTGCAGTCCGGCTTTGTAAGCGGCGTGCGCCACCCGTTCGATGGTGGATTTCGGGAGAATCTGGAGACCACTGTTACGCGGGTCATCGGAATAGGGCTGCTTTAGTGCGGCGCCGCGCGAGCCAAGCGCGCCGTCGGCTACGAGCTTGACGGATCGCACTGTGAGAAGCGACCCTACCTCCGGACCCGAGCGGCAATACTGATCCCACAAAGGCCCTTCGCCTCGGATCATTGCGTAGACACGTACAGGAAGCTTACTGCCCTGTATCAATGCGCGATAAGTGGAAAGATCCTCGGCGCTCGTCCCGGCGTCGTGAACGCTGGTAAGTCCCAGCCGTGCGCATTCCTCAGCGGCGCGAGCGATTCGATTGCGGATCTGCTCCGGAGTGGATGGAGGGATCTTGCGGCCTACCAGGCCCATCGCTCGATCGATCAGGATGCCGGTGGGCCTACCAGCCCGGTCGTGGTGAATCTTGCCGCCGGGCGGATCGGATGTGGCGGCGTTGACATCCGCAAGTTCGAGGGCCTTGCGGTTAACCCACGCGGCGTGGCCGTCCACGCGCGTGAGATAGACCGGATGATTCTGAGACACCGCGGTGAGATCATCGGCAGTGGGAAACTGGGCGCCAGGCCAGCGGGTCTGATCCCAGGCGCGTCCCGTGATCCATTCGCCTGATTTTCTCGATGCGGCAGCTTGCTTTACTTGACTCACTACGTCGGAGACAGTGTTGCTGTGCCGCAGATCCAGAATCTCTAGACTCTCCCCCAACCCGCGCATGTGCCCGTGCGAGTCGATAAAGCCGGGAACGAGTGTGGCGCCAGGCGCATCGATCACCCGGGTGTTGGGACCTGAGTGCGAAGCGAGATTGTCACCCACCGCAGCGATGCGGTCTCCGCGCACGGCGATTTCCTTTGCCCGTGGAGTTCTGCTTTCCATCGTGTAGATGTTGGCGTTGCGCACCAGCAGATCGGCCGGTTGCGCAACAGCCAGCGCAGAGGTAACAAGCGCCGCCAACGCTACAATAAGGGGCATGGCTGACAGTATGGCACAGCATCTCGCGGTGCCCTGGAAGATGACGGTGGGGAGGGTTTGCGGCACAATGCTGGCGGTTTTGTTCGTTTCTGCCGGCGCCTGGAAGCTGACGTTTCCGCTCGACTGGGCGGCGCGCGTCATGCAAATGAAAATCCCGGGAGAGTTCAGCGTTCCGGTGACTCTGGGACTGGGAGCAGCGGAGATGTTCGCCGCGGCAATGCTAGCGGTCCCCCGGTTTCGCCGATGGGGCGCTGTGCTCGCCGGACTCCTGCTCGTGGCATTTATGGTCTTCATTGGAGCTAATTACGAAACACTGCGAGGGGAGGAGTGCAGTTGCTTTCCATGGTTGAAGCGCACAGTAGGTCCCCAGTTTTTCGCAACCAACGCGTTGATGCTGGCGATGGCATTGGTAGCCGGATCGTGGGCGTTTCCCTCGTATGGCATCCGCTCAGCAGCTATGATTCTAGGAGCTGTCGTGGTGTTCGGCGGCGTTTCCTATGGTGTTGCCGTGGCGCGACTGTCGGGTGTGGAAGCTCCCGAGACCGTGGTGGTGGATGGACAGCCCTACTCTCTGAAACAGGGGAAGATCTACCTCTTCTTCTTCGATCCGGAGTGCCGGCACTGCTTCGACGCGGCCAAACAGATGTCGGGGTTTCAATGGCGGGACGTGAAGGTATTAACGGTTGCGACGCGGGTTCCGCAGTTTGCCGGGCAGTTTCTGATGGATACAGGGCTGAAGGCGCCTGTGACCAGCGACAGCGAGAAGTTGCGTGCGAGGTTCACGTTTACCGATCCTCCTTATGGTGTACTGCTCGAGCATGGGCTACAAAGGGAAGTGTTCGCCCAGTTTGACGAGGCTGAGCCGAGGGCCCGGTTGCAGGGATTAGGCGTTATCGATTGACACCGATCGCATCAGCCACCCACCATTCGCTGCAATCTTGTTCTCAAAGCGTCGAACGACTCCTGTAGCTCGTTGCAGTAGACCGCCGAATCTTCCGCCCGCATCGCATTCGAATTGGCGACCGTCGCCAGGTTCTCCAGCGAAGTGGTCGTGGTCATTACCTCGCCCGCGTTCAGGATTTGCTGTGTTTCTTTGCAAGCCTTAATCTGATCCTCAGCCGCCAGCACCAGATCCTTGCTGCACCCGACCACCGAGTCCACCTTTGCGCTGAAGCCATCCACCTGCTGGACAGACCACTCCACCGGCTTGATGATATTCCGGTAAATCAACCAGAGCAGCAGCCCGAATCCCAGCGCAAGAGTGCCCCCGAGGGCTCCAAGGGTTTGGTTCCGGCCCGCTGCCGCCAAGGCCGCTACATGGTCGATTGGGATTTCCACTCGGATTGCCCCCATCAACCGATGCATCTGCCAGGTTTTGCCCGGTGCAGTCCCTTGGCTCATTCGCATCGCGATAACGTCGGGCTTCTGCTCATACCGGTTGTGGCATGCGACACATGACGAGGCAGCGGCAGGGTCGGCTTTCATGTAGCGCAGCGTCGCCACTCCATTCTTATTCCCAATGCGGTACACCGGCTTCCAAGGATAGCCCGCCGCCGGCGCCGGCCCTTGCGCGAACGCCTGGTCTTGTATTTCCAGCTGTTTCCACGCCCAATGGTCGAATTCGTCCTTGAGCCCTTGCTGCGGGTTGAGGTTCCATAGGCTCGCCAGTGAATACGAGTAGAGATCCCCCGACTTTTGTTCGACTCGCTTCGCTACATTCCGCACGAATTGCGCCGGGAGAGGAATATAGCCCGGCTTGCCGGTCGCATCGGAGGATGCCCCGAAGCCATCCTTCGCCAGCTTGTCGACCAGCGCTTGCGTGTACTCGGCTCTATCGCTCACCACCTGCGTCGATACGATCTCCGCAATACGGACGGCTTCCTTCTCAATCAAAGACTCGTGCGACCACTTCAGGAGAAGATATGTTGCTATGCCCACGGCGCTACCGATGAACGCGATCACTAGGAAGAACTTCCCTCGGATTCCCATTTTTTTCGCCTCTTAGACCAAGGATTTCAGCTTCTCGATCAATGCTTGCTGCTTGACTCTATCCGGAGCAAGATACAGCGTGGTGGCCCCGACCACGAAGTGAAAGATGCCCCGCAGATCTTCAACGGTCACCGTTTCCGGCGTGGCCCGGCAGCGCAACAACTGCCGCCCGATCGCGCCTACGGCTTTCTCCTGTCCTATGTAGGGCGAAACAGTCGCGATTAAATTTGTGTAGAGGTTGTTCGCCATTGTTTCTCACATCTCCTGTGTTCCGCGATGGCAGCGCGTCCGCAGAGGCCTCCGATCGACAGGCTGGGCCGGCGGTCGGCCCGCTTAAGACATATCGTCTGTGTTGGCCGGAGTGTTAGGATCTGTACGCGAGGTAAACCGATGACACAGGTGGGAATAGTGGAGGGGGTTGCGTCGGACTACCCACCAAAAGGTCGGGAGTTCGAATGTCTCAATGCGGCCGCTTCTTGTACTTGGTGAAGTTAAACGTCTTCTTTGCCGCGTCACCCTTGCTGATGTTGGTATCGTAGAGTGACTTGTTCGACTGCGTGTGAATCGTCCAGCCGTCGCTTTCTCGTTTGATTCCATTGCCCCGGCTGGCGAGGCTCGCTAGAATCGGAATCGGCGTGGTGGCCAGAATATTGATTACCATGTCCTGCTCCGCGCAGCTATTCCACGCGTCCTCAGCGATGGTAATCGTAATGTCGTATTCGTTAGCAATTCCTGCAGCCTTATAAGTCGTCGCAGTTCGGCATGGATTCGTTGCCATTCTTATCTTTCCTCCAGATCAGAGTCTCGACTATAACACACCAGCCGAGGTACGACGGCGCGACTTACCAGACATCGCGCGAAATGGGTGCTTTCCTGAACATCGGATTAGCGGTGGTTCTAATCTTCCGTTAACCCGCACCGGGGATCGCGCGTCCCTAAGGGTATGGAGCTGCTAACGCGTGCCCGTTTTCTTGCCAGCCTTCTGCCTTTGACGCTCGCGGCCCAGGACCAGGGCGGCCGCCGAATCGAGGAGGAGTTGTTTTCGAACATGAACCGCGCACGCAAGTCCCGTGGTCTGCCACGGCTGGTCTGGAGCGAACAGCTCGCCGGCCAAGCACGCCGCCACAGTGAGAATATGAGCAGCCACGGGTTCTTTTCCCACAACGATCCCGGGCTCGGCAATCCTGCCACGCGTCTTCGCCGTTCGGGGATTGCCTTTTCCGCGTGTGCCGAGAACATTTACCGGCAGTCGCGAGTCCGTGGCGCAGCGCGCGCCGCTTTAGCGGCATGGATGCGCAGCCGCGGTCATCGCTTGAACCTTATGAATCCGGCTTACCACGACACGGGCATAGGTGTCGCTACGATGTCCACCGGACGTGTGACAATTACTCAACTCTTCGTCGGCTGATTCCAGCTATTCAGCGGTGGTGGGATCGATGACTTCTCGAACCGCGGAAATGCGATTTGCCGGGAAGCCCCCTTGCTTGGCGTGTTCCCGCACCATTTCTTCGTTTGGTGCGATGTAGACGCAGTAGATTCGATCGTCGGTCACGTAACTATGAAGCCACTGAATCCGGGGCCCGAGGCGATTCAGCACCGCGCAGGATTTCTGCGAAATGCCTTGCAACTCCTGGGCGCTGAGTTTCCCCGCACCTGGAACCTCCCGCTCGATCACGTACTTCGGCATCATGAACCTCCGTTCTGAATTCTATTTGTACGCCGGCACTCCTGTCACCTTCTCCCCGATTACCAACTGGTGAATGTGCTCGGTGCCCTCATACGTCTTGACTGTCTCCAGATTGCACATATGCCGCATGATGGGGTACTCATCCGTGATTCCATTGGCCCCGAGCAGATCCCGGCTCAGGCGCGCGCAATCGAGCGCCATGGCGACATTGTTCAGCTTCAACATCGAGACATGGGCCGGCTCGATCATTCCCTGATCCTTCAGCCGACCCACGTGCAGAGCCAGTAGCTGCGCTTTGGTGATCTCAGTGATCATCGATGCGAGCTTTTCCTGCACGAGCTGGTGCGCGGCGATGGGCTTGTCGTCAAACTGTTTCCGCAACAGTGAATACTGCCGCGCCGTCTCATAGCAATCCATTGCCGCTCCGATCGTGCCCCAGCCGATCCCATAGCGGGCTTGGGTCAGGCAGCCCAGCGGTCCCCTGAGACCCTTGGCGTCCGGCAGCATATCGGCAGCGGGGATGCGGCAGTCGCTGAAAGCTAGACTCGAGGTCACCGACGCGCGCATCGACATCTTGCCATGCAGCTCTGAACTGGAAAACCCTGGTGTTCTCTTCTCAACCAGAAATCCACGGATTCCGTCTTCAGTCCGCGCCCACACCACCGCAACATCGGCTACGCTGCCATTGGTGATCCACGTCTTTTCGCCGTTCAGGATCCAATCGTTGCCATCCTGTCGTGCCCTGGTTTGCATGCCTGCAGGATTCGACCCGAACCCCGGCTCTGTCAGCCCGAAACATCCAATCGCCTCGCCCTTCTGCAGCAGAGGGAGCCATTTCTGCTTCTGCTCGTTCGATCCGTAGGTCAGGATAGGGTACATCACCAGCGCTCCCTGGACCGAACAAAAGCTCCGCAACCCGCTGTCGCCTCTTTCGAGCTCCTGCATCAGTAACCCATATTCGACATTGGACATCCCGGCACAACCATACCCGTGCAGATTGGCTCCAAAGAAGCCCATTTGCGCCATCTTGGGGATAAGTTGCGTGGGAAATCGTCCTTCGCGGTAGCAATCCCGGATCACCGGAATCAGTTCCAGGTCGACAAACTGGCGGACGCTCTGCCGGACGAGTAACTCCTGTTCCGAGAATTGGGAATCGACCAGAAGGTAATCTACGCCGCGAAAAGTGAACACCTCCTCATCTTACCGTGCGAAAGTCGGAGGCCATCTCCCACTACTTCTGCAAGGACTATGCGTAGGCTAGCTCTCATACTCTTATCTCTAGTCTCACTTCACGGCCAACAAGACGCCGCTTGGGCGACGCTGGACAAAGCTTACGAACACCTTCGCCAAAGGGCCTACGACGCCGCCATAACCTTATTTCGCCAAGCCGTGCAGCTTTCCCCGCGGCGCACGGACGTCCGAAAAAATCTCGCTTACACGCTATTGAAAGTCGGCGAAACCGAGGCCGCGCGCGACGCCTTTGCCGAGGCGATGCGGTTGGATCCAAACGATCATCACGTTGCACTGGAGTACGCATTTCTTTGCCACGAAACGGGTCAGACGCGGCAGGCGCGGCTGGTGTTCGATCGCATTCGTTCAACCGGTGACGCCACCGCGCGAGCCACGGCCGAGCAAGGGTTTTCGAACATCGACCGGCCATTGGCGGAGGGAATCGCGCGGTGGCAGCAGGTAATCGATCGGGATCCGGGAAACTTTAGTGCGCACACGGAGCTGGCACGGCTAGCCGAACAGCGCAACGATTGGCTGCTTGCTGCCCGCCACTTCGAACAGGCCTGGAAGATCAAGCCGCAGGAAAGGAAATTGCTGCTGGACCTGGGCCGGACCTGGAAGGAGACGGGCAAATCGGCGGAATCGATGGCCGCTTTGCTCGCAGCCTCGCGAGGACCGGAACCACGCACCGCGGAGGCGGCCCGCGCTCTGTTGCCGGACCGGTATCCGTATGTCTACGAGTTTCGCGCCGCCATCGCGCTGGACCCCGTCAATACAGAGCTGCGCCGGGAGCTCGCCTACTTGCACCTCGAGATGGGCGAAAAGCCGCAAGCAGAAACAGAGTTTCAAACGATCGTCAAAGAATCGCCGGATGACCTTCTGTCGTCGGCGCAGCTTGGATTCTTGCTTCTGCAACGGCGCGACGTCGACAACGCCAACCCTCTGCTTCGCAAAGTCCTGGACTCCGGGACTGAGGACGAGCTGGCGGATCGGGTCCGCTTAGCTTTGGGCATGCCAAAAAGCCTGCGCCGGCGTGAGGAAGCTCCATCGAACAAGAGCCTAACGGAAGAAGCGCGCGATATGGCTGAGAAAAGCTACCGCGCGGGCTATTTGAAGGATGCGCTCAAGTACCTCACCATCGCTCACGAACAGGATCCACTCGACTTTAACATCATGCTTAGGCTCGGACAGACGCACAACATGCTGCGCGACGATAGGAGGGCGCTAGACTGGTTCCGGCTGGCCCGAAATAGTCAGGACCCATCCATTCGATCGGAAGCCCAACGCGCCTACGACAACCTCAATCCGCAATTTACACGTACGCGCACCACTTTCTGGATGTTGCCTTTCTACAGCTCACGCTGGCGTGACGGTTTCTCGTATGCCCAAGTGAAGACAGAACTGCGGATCGACGCATTTCGGCTGCGTCCCTATCTTTCGATGCGGTTCGTGGGCGACGCGCGCGGCGGTGTGAACCAAGGCTATCCCTATCCTCAATACCTTTCGGAAACCGCCTTCATTCTCGGCGGTGGCGTCGCCACTCCGGTCTACAAGGGCATGATGGGCTGGGCGGAAGCTGGGATGGCTCTCAGCTACCTCCGGCGTACCGATCAAACGTCGCGTGGCCGTCCGGACTACCGCGGTGGTATCTCGTTTGGACGCGCCTACGGTCACCTTCTCGGAGGGGAAAAAGCTGGAGCCTTCGTCGAGAATCACGAAGACGGCGTGTATGTGCACCGTTTCAACCGCAGCCTACTGTTCTACACACAAAACAAGTTCGGCTACACATTGATCGCCAACCGAGTCCAACTCTACTGGAACGGCAACCTCACCGCCGACGCCAAACTTCAATACTGGGCCAACTTCGTCGAAACCGGTCCGGGCGTCCGGTTCCGTTGGCCAGGACTGCCGTCGCCGCTTGTCTTCTCCGTGGATGTAGTGCGCGGGGTTCACACAGTGAATCGTCACAATCCACGAAGACCCAACTTCTTCGATATTCGCGTGGGGTTCTGGTATGCGTTTACAAAGTAGTCGGAGTGGCGCAGGACTCTGTCTTGCTCCACTATTCGCGATAGTCTCCCTCGCTTCCGCGGAGGCAGTCTTCCATTTTCACGTAGTGGCAGAAGAGCCTGGCGCATGGCCGCGCATTCTCTCTTCGGCCGGCTGGCTGCCGGGAGCGGGAGGAATCTATGTGCTGCGGGCGCAGGCTGAGCTCGACCCATGGAAACAACGCATCGCCGATGGCGCCATCGTGATCGTAGAAGGTGAATCGCCGCTCGCCACCTCTCTTGGCATCACACCAAACCCGGGGAAACCCGTCCCGGTACGCAACGTGACCGACATCCACAATCCCAAGCTCCCGATCATTTGGGAGAAGACTCTCGACCTTCCGACGTATGATTTCCCGCCCAGCGCGCGTGTCTTCGCGCGCGAGCGGTGGCATAATACGCCCCTACTGGCGGCGGTCCCGCACGGAAAAGGGGCCCTGCTCTGGCTCGCTACGTCTCCTGGCCAGAAGGGCTACGAGCGATTTCCCTACCTCCTCCAGGCGCTCGTGGACCTCGGCGTTCACCCACCCTTCCAGTCACGGCGGCTGTGGGCGTTTTTCGATGCTTCCTATCGCAGCCGCGTGGATCCTGACTATTTCGCGGAGCGTTGGCGGTCCAGTGGGATCGCGGCGCTGCACGTCGCCTCCTGGCATTTCTACGACCCCGATCCCGAGCGCGACGTCTATCTCAAGAAACTCATCGAAGCCTGTCATCGGCAGGCGATCCTGGTCTACGCCTGGATCGAGCTACCGCATGTGAGCGAGCGCTTCTGGAACGATCATCCGGAATGGCGCGAGAAAACAGCGATCCTCCAGGACGCGCATCTCGACTGGCGCCGCCTGATGAATCTGCAAAACCCGGACTCCGCGCGCGCGGCCGCCGCTGGTCTTGAGCAAGTGCTCACTCGATTTGACTGGGACGGCATCAACCTCGCCGAGCTGTACTTCGAGTCCCTCGAAGGCCATGCGAATCCGTCCCGCTTTACGCCGATGAATGATGATGTGCGTCGAGAGTTCAAGGCGGCTCACGGCTTGGACCCAAAGGAAATCTTCGACTCGAAAGACACCGGATCGATGCGGACGTTTCTCGACTGGCGCGCAGATCTCGCGCGGCGTATGCAGGAACATTGGATCGGCGAAATGGACCGTATCCGCAAGAAGAAGCCCCATCTCGATCTGGTTCTCACTCATGTCGACGACCGCTACGACACGGGCATGCGCGACCTCATCGGAGCTGACGCCGCCCGTCTGCTGCCGCTGCTCGACCGTCACGACTTTACTTTCCTCATCGAGGATCCCGCGACGGTCTGGCATCTGGGGCCCGATCGTTACCCCGATATTGCCGCGCGCTACCTTCCGATTACACCCAAGCCGAACAAGCTCGCCATCGACATCAACATCGTCGAGCGCTACCAGGATGTCTATCCCACCAAACAACAAACCGGGGTCGAGCTCTTACAGCTCGTACAGATGTCATCCCGCGCTTTCCCGCGCGTAGCACTCTATTTCGAGTTCTCGATTCTTCCACCGGACCTGCCGTTGCTGGCGTCGGCGACGGCAGCCCCGGACCGCGTCCAGCGCTTGGGCTCCAAATTGGTTGTCGAAAGCAAACAGGCACTCGGCGTTCCGTGGCGCGGCCCCGCGTCGGTCAACGGACAGCTATGGGCTTTTCAGGACGAAGAGAGGTTATGGCTTCCGGCAGGCGCCCACGTGATCGAAGCCTCTCAGCGCGCTCCAGCGCTTCGCATCCTGGATTTCAGCGCTCAGTTACGCTCTATCGCCTCGCTCAAGAGCGGAATCGAATTCAGCTACCAGAGCGACTCGCGCGCATGGGTCGTGCTGGATCGCTCCCCTTCGACTATTTCCTTGGATGGGGAATCCTTGCAGCCGGTTCTCGCGGCCTTGGGAACCCGCGTGCTCATTGTTCTTCCTAAGGGTCAACATTGGGTGACGATCAGCGCCGATTGATTTGTCGCTATAATCAAGTGCTGTTAGTCATGGCCGATCCCGCTCCCGCGCTTGCTGTTCCGTTCGGTTCGCCCGGTAGCTCCACAGCGGGCTTCGTGCAGCACGTTGCTCATGAGATCCGCCAGCCTCTGAGCGCCATCGATTCGATTGCTTATTACCTCAAGATGTTGCTCCCGGAGGCCGATCCTCGGGTGCATCCTCAACTGGATCGCATTCAAGCGCTCGTCTCACAAGCCAACTCGGTGATTGCCAGCGCTGTGCTGCTCGCTTCACCCGCGACGCCAGGCACCGATATCATCGATTTAAACCAAGTCGTCTCCTCCGTCGTGGCCGAAAACGCCGGAGAGGGTTGTGCAGACGAACCGTCCGTCCACATCCAGTTTGCCTCTGATCCTGCGCTCGTCCGGCTCAATGCCGACCACGCCCGTCATCTCGTGAGTGGGATGCTCACCAGTCTGGTGCAAGTCTCGCGATCCTCCGAGCCTATCCTCGCGCGCATCCACAACAATGACGCGCGCGAGGTTGAACTCGAGTTTCAAGCTCCGGGGTGGCAGTGCGCCACACAGGACCTCGCCGGATTGTTTGAACCTCTCAACGCACAATTGCCGCCCGGTGTCGGATTAATCCTTTCCTCGGCTCGCCGCATCACCGAAGTCCATGGAGGCCGGATCTCGGTCAAATCCGAAACAGGCCGCGGCACATGGCTACAAAGCACGTTCCCGCCGGCCGGCTGACAGCCGCTCGGAGACGAACTCGACCAGCTCGCTGGTCACATATTCCGGAGGCGCCGCCACGAACATGGGTTTGTTCCGGAATCTAGCGAGCGTGGGAGAGCTTCGATTCACAATCACGAATCCGTCTACCCGGTCGACATAGCGCCGCGCCGACTCTTTCCAATCCTCCACTGTTCCATCCACAACCGCCAGATACAAGTCGGGAATGAGGAATTGGAGCAAGCTGTTGGATTCGACAATCGCGTTTGGCGCCCGTCCCAGAATCTCGCGCAGCGACGGGATCGCATTGCCCAAGCCTCCCACCGGCGTCCGAACCCAATACGCGTGACGAGCCCCCGCCGCTTTGAAGCGACCGCTGTCGGATGGTCCATCGGCCGTTTCCTCCGTGATCGCGTATGGATGGTCGTAGTCCATCGTGCAATCACAGGGCTCACCCTGCGCTGAGCACACACCGTGTCCGTATTGGGTGACCTTCACGGCCGTCCACCCGGCTTCCGGCAATGCACGGATGATGCCCTCGACGACCGAAGTCTTTCCAATGTTGCGGCTGTGCCCGCCCACTAAGACCAGCATCTAGGTCCCCAGTCCATCCAACCGTCGACGCAACTGCTTCACTTCCTCGCGCAGCTCCGGCAGCCGCGCCAAATTTGCCAGTTGCTCCAGATACTGCTTAAGCGGCCGCGCCGGCGTACCCCAAACCACTTGCCCGCCACGAACGATTTTTGAGGTGAGGATACCAGCGCCCGATCCCACCACTGCCTTCGATTCGATACGCGCCTTGTCGCCAACGCCCACTTGCCCGCCGACGACAGCATAGTCCTCCACCACCACGCCTCCGGAAAATCCCGTTTGCGCCGCCACCACCACGTGACGGCCGATGCGGCAGTTGTGAGCTACGTGGACCATGTTGTCGAGCTTGGTCCCCTCCCCGATGGAAGTCACTCCCAGCGCAGCGCGATCGATACAGGAATTGGCGCCGATCTCGACGTGATCGCCGATCTCGACTCGTCCTATCTGCGGAAACTTTTCCCAACGATCTCCTACCATCGCGAATCCGAATCCGTCGGCGCCAATCACGCAGCCGCTGTGAAGGATAACCAGATCGCCGATCGTGACGTCGTCATAAATCGTTACATTGGCATGCACGGTAGAATTGATGCCAATCGTTACACGGTCGCCCACTACGCAGCCGGGGCCGATCGAGGTGCCCCATCCGATGCTTACGTCATCGCCGACCACCGCGGTCGGATGAATTCCCACCATCTGTTTCTTGGGATGAAGTAGGTGAATGACGCGCGCAAATGCCGCTCTCGGGTCCTGAACCCGGATCACCGTGCGCTTGTCCTTGTTATCAAAATCCAAACCGACGAGCAGACAACCCGCTCCTGAAGCTAGGGCCATCTCCGCTGCTTTCTTCCCTGCCGCGAATGAAATCTGATGCCCGGCAGCCGCCTCAATGGACGCGGCCTCGCGAATGCCCTGCCTTCCATCTCCTTCATAGTCAGCGTTCAGCCACCGCGCCAGTTCGCTCACTCGCATGAGTCCAGTATCATACGAATTCCGCCGATGATAGGGAGAGATTGACCGGTTCAGCCGGTTTCGAGGAGGTGCTGACGCACGGTCGGGTAGCGCGAGCAATTCATCTCACCAAGATGCGGGCGATCCAGATCAAGCTCGCGCCCATGAGGCCAGGCGGCTTGCCCGAAGCTTGCCTCACTCAGTGCGCTGGATCGGCGACGTAGGCTCGCGACTCCTGCTTCTGCCCCCACGCGCGTTTCCAGCACTCGAGTTTAACGCGATTCGGAAGCCTCCTTTTCCGGGCGGAGAGCAGCCAGGAGAGCCTGACCGGCCTCGGGGTCGAGGCCAGCAGCGAGTTTTTCCAGTTTGGCGGACATGCGGGCGACCACTTCCTCCGTGGAAGCCTTTGATTTAGCTTCGTTTACGCGATTTGGCTTCGAATCGTTGACCTCGTCTTCCGTGTTTAGATAAAGCTCATCGAGCGCATTACTCAACGCCCGATTCTCTTCTTCGATGCGCTTGCGGCGCTCGTTTTGGAGGCGGCGCAGGTCTTCCATCCCCTTGTGGAAGGCACGACGCTCGGAAACCTCGTAGCGTTGGAGGAGCATCATCCGTTTCGAAACTTCGGCGGGAATGCCCGGGTCGAATGGATTCGGACATTTTTGCAAGATGCCGTCCTGCCAGTTGCCGATGCGACGGAGTTTCCAGTGCGCTTCGGCCATCTGAGTGACGAGGATCTGCTCGGTGGCGTGTTGCGGGTTCCACTCGGAGTCTAGGGAA